>Ga0187892_10002374_pt1 | contig 38075 bp, 35 predicted proteins | sample MA1701073metaG_FD_139345 | JGI IMG/M metagenome (GOLD analysis project Ga0187892, IMG submission 139345) | Bio-ooze microbial communities from a basaltic lava cave in the Kipuka Kanohina Cave System on the Island of Hawaii, USA - MA170107-3 metaG ... | reverse complement strand
GGCTTAAAAATTTCAGAACCACAAACGGCTAAAATTATGATCAGACCACATACAATTTTTCCGGAATGGAACTACACGCTCAGGCCCGCAAAAATGTGAAATTATTTTTGCGTGGACCCTTAGAAAGCCGCCCAAATTTAGGGGCGGGGACTACGTGTAATTGAAAAGTTTATTTCTTAACGGGCCCTTAACGCGGCGTTTTGTTCGCTAACCAAACTTCCGCCATCAACAAAATCAGCAGCGCCCACAAGCCGAGGCGCCAAAGTTTCTGTTGTTTCTCGGCGCCGCGCTGCGAGGCTTCGGAGGCGCCAAAGATTCCGGCCACGCTGTTTTGCGCCTGCGATTGTTCATCCGGGCGAATGAGGCGCGCCGCGAAATTCTCCGCGCTCACACTTGCCGGATCGGATTCGCGCGCCTCGAGATTCACCGCGTGCCAAAACACGCGCTGATTTTGCTGGACGCGATAAAAACCCGTTTGCGCAGTTTCCTTCAAAACCGGCGGCTGCAATTTTTCAAACTCGCGCCGCGCGCCATCCGGAAAAGTGACGGTCAAAGCTTGGCCGGGCTGGATGGCTTCGTCCAAAAAAAGCGTTTGCCCGGCCAGTGTCGTGGTTTGCGGCGGATCGGGGCGGCAAACGTAATTCAGCCATTGATAAAGCAGCGGCACAAAAATGCCGCGCACCGGCAGATTGCCGCCTTTTAAATCAAGGCTCGACGCCCACAACAAAACTTTGCCCTTACCGGCGCCGCGCTCGAGCAAGGCCGGCGCGCCGTCTTCAAACCCCGCCAAGCGAATCGCCTGGGGATCGGCTTCGAGACGATAATATTGTGTCACGCGAATTTTTGCCGGATCGCCGTTGGAGGGATCGACAAAAATTTTAAAAATCGGATGGCCGAAATCGATTTCGGTGAGCGCGGCGCCGGTTTGCGGCGCGCGCTGATTCAGCCGCGCCGGCGCGGAAATTTGGCCGGGTAAAATCTCCGCTAAAAAACGATTGTACATCTCGCTCTGCAATGTCGCGGCCAGCGTGAGAATCAAGCCGCCGCCTTGCTCGACATATTGCTGCAGCGCCGCCGCCTCGCCGCGGTTGAACCCGGCCACGCCGGCGACGAGAACTGCGTCGAAATCTTCGAGCCGATACTGTGACAAGTTGTTTGGAGCTGCCTCGTGAAGCTGATAAAGCGACCGCTGCAAACGCAAGGCTTCGCGGACAAAATAAGCTGATTCGGCGCTGCCGCTGAGAATCAGCAGGCGGCGTTTTCTCTCGGCCTGCGCCACCAAATAAAAACGATTATCCATCGGCAAATCGTCGACCGGTGTTTTGATTTCAAAATACACGGTTTGCTCCCGCCCCACATTCTTCAAATTGGCGGCGGAAAATTGTACGACCTGTTCGGTTCGCGCGGCAAGCGAGAGACTTCTCGTTGCCAACGGCGCAGACGGCGTGGTTTGATTGAACAACTGCACATCGAGACGCTGATCGGCATCGGAAAAATTTCGCACGCGACAGGCGTAAGCCGCAATGCGATCATCCTGGCGCGCGCGCTGCGGGTTGCCGGCATTCGCCGCCGAACCATCTTTAACTGACTCGACCATTTGACCGTCCAAAACCGCCACGTTCTGCCAGGCGGGTTCGACGGCAATCGGCACGCATTCGGCATTGCTGTTGAGCGTAAAATTTCCGGCCGGCAGGTTGCTCGCTTGCAAATCCGAGATGAGATAAATCACGCGGCGCTGCAACGGCGAGCGGTCGAGCAGTTGATCGGCAAACAAAAGCGTTTCGCGCAAATTGCCGGCTGTTTGCCGCAGAGCCAACTGCGTCAGCGCCGATTCCGCCTGCTTAGGTTCTGCGTTTTCGGCGAGCAGTTCCGCTATATTAGCCGCGCCAATCAGCCAAACGCGATCACCAGAAGACGATTGTTCGATAATTTTTCGCGCTTCTTCGCGCGTGGTGGCGAAATGATCGGCAGCGGCCATGCTCGCCGAAACATCGACGATGATAGCGACGGCGCGCGGCTCGCCGCCAAGCAATGCCGGCACTTTGTCGCCGATCAAATACGGCCGCGCAAATGCCAAACCGAGCAAGAGCAGCGCCAAAATGCGCAACAGCAACAGCAGGAGATGCTTCAGCTTTTGATAGCGCAGCAAGCGCAACGGCGTGCTGTCGAGAAAGCGCATCGCGGCAAAATGCACGATCTCCGGCTTGTTGCGGCGAATCAAATGAATCAGCACCGGCAACAAAGCGGCGCCGAGGCCGAGGAGAAGATAGGGTGTTGTGAGTAAACCAAACATGATCTAAAATTTGGAGTATTGGAGTCATGGAGTTTTGGAGTATTGTAGTTCCAGCACTCCATCGCTCCAATACTCCAGCTACATTTTTCCGCTGCGCGCCGCCAGATACGCTTGCAAGGCAAAGTCCAGCGGTTGATTCGTGGTGAGCAGCGTATAATCGACGCGATTGGTGCCGCAAGCCTGCTTGAGAGCGTCGAAGTGAGCTTGCAAATTATTCATATAGCCCTCGCGCACGGCCTGCGGCAGCGCCATGATCGGCGTCTCGCCTTCCAAACCGACGAAGCGCGTCAACTGCGTAAAATTAAAATTCAACTCAAACTCATCCATGAGCTGAAAGACAATCACATCGTGGCCGCGAAAACGCAGATGCTCCAGCGCGCGGGCCAGCGTCTCGACTTCGCAAAACAAATCGGAAATCAAAATCACCATGCCTTTGCGCCGAAAACTTTCGGCTACTTGATGCAATTTGTCCGGCTGCTCTTTAAGATTGTTACCCGGACGAAGCTTCTCCAGTTCCACGAGAAGATGATGCAAATACCCGGCGCGCACTTTCGCCGGAATGTGCAGCCGAATCTCCTCATCAAAAGCCACGAAACCGACGGCATCGCGCTGCATGAAAATGAAATACGCCAGCGAGGCCGCGAGATACGTGGCATACTCGAACTTGCTCAGACGCGGCGCCGGAGATTTTTTTCCGGAGGTGCCGGACATGCTGCCGGAAAGATCGAAGAGAATATGGCAATGCAAATTGGTTTCTTCCTCGAACTCTTTCACATAATAGCGATCAGTGCGGCCATAGACTTTCCAATCAATGTGCCGCGGATCGTCGCCGGGCGTGTATTGGCGATACTCGGCAAACTCGACGCTGAAGCCTTTGAACGGGCTGCGGTGCAAGCCGCTGAGAAAACCTTCGACCACCGTCCGCGCGCGCAGCTCCATGCCGGAAATCTTCGAGAGAATTTCGGGGTCGATGAAACGAAGTTGGGTGTTCATGTTATACTCCGCCTGAGAGAATAAATTCTCAGGCTCAAAAGCTCAAATCGGCTAAAGCCGATTAGAAAAAATTGACGTTAAATTCTACAATCCCGATTTCGGCGTCGGTACCAACTCCAACAATCTTCGAATAATCACTTCGGAATTGACCTTTTCTGATTCGGCGTAAAAATTGGTCAACACCCGATGGCGCAAAACCGGGAACGCCAAGGCTTGAATGTCTTTAATCGAAACATTGGCGCGGCCGTGCAACAGCGCGCGGGCTTTGCCGCCGAGAATGAGATATTGCGAAGCGCGCAAGCCGGCGCCCCAGCTTACCCATTTTTTGACGAAATCAGGCGCGTCTTTGGAATTCGGCCGCGTGGTCCGAACGAAGCGAACCGCGTAGCGCGCCACCTCGTCGGCGACGAAAACTTTCCGCACCAGCGTCTGCATCGCCAGCACTTCGCTGCCGCTCACCACCCGCCGCAACTCCGGCGTGAAATTGCTGGTGGTGACATTCACGACTTGCACTTCCTGATCTTCCGGCAAATAATCAACGACGATATTGAACATGAAACGATCGAGCTGCGCTTCCGGCAACGGATATGTTCCCTCCAGCTCGATGGGATTTTGCGTCGCCAACACAAAAAACGGCTCGTCCAAAATATACGTTTGCCCGCCGGCGGTGATGCGATGTTCCTGCATGGCTTCGAGCAAGGCAGCCTGGGTTTTCGGCGGCGTGCGGTTGATCTCGTCGGCGAGAATGATGTTCGCAAACAACGGGCCTTTGATAAATTTCATTACGCGGCGGCCGGTGGTGCGGTCTTCTTCGATCACGTCGATGCCGGTGATATCCGCCGGCATCAGATCGGGCGTGAATTGGATGCGCTTGAAATCGAGATCGAGAATCGTGGCGAGCGTGCGGATCAACAGCGTTTTCGCCAGGCCGGGCACGCCGGTGATCAAACAATGCCCGCCGGTAAACAGCGCGATCATCACCAGCTCGATGATCTCCTCCTGGCCGATAATGATTTTGCGCAATTCGGAAAGAATCGCATCGCGCGTGCGCTGCAGTTGCTCGGTGAGCGCGTTATCGTCGACGGGTTGCATGGGGCGTTCGAAGTTCGTCATGATCAAATGGGTTTGGGTTAAGGATTTTGCTACTTTCTTACTCTTACTCTTACTCTTACTCCTACTCTTACTCGCTTTTAAAAAGAGCAAGAGCAAGAGTAAGAGTAAGAGTAAGAGTAGGAGTAGGAGTAAGAGTATGAGTATGAGTATGAGTATGAGTATGAGTATGAGTATGAGTACGAGTACGGGATCAATGAGTCATCGCATACACAATATAATTAATGCCCAACTTATACCCCAGTTTTGAAAATTCCGGCGGATAGCGCGAATCAGCCGCGTGCTCCCAGCTATCGCCGATATCGACGTTGTGATTGATCAAGATCATCAGGCGATTGTCGTCGTCAAAAAATCCCCAGCATTCGGGATTGTAGCCGTCGCGTTCGTAGAGACGGCCCATCGACAGCGGGCCGAGGCCGGGGACGCGCGGATAAGTCGGGAAGTCATAATAACAATGAAAAATCGGATGATTATCCGGCAGCCGTTTGGGCGCGCGATCCGGAAAAGCTTTGCTAAACTCGTTGATGAAATTTTCCCACTCGGCCGAGCCGTGAAAATCATCGATCATCAGAAAGCCGCCGCGCAAGCACCATTCGCGCAGCGTATCGGCCTCGGCTTGTGAAAGCCGCAAATAGCCGACTTCCAGCATATAGGCAAACGGATATTGAAAAATTTCCGGATCGGTCAAGGGCATCGCCAGCGCCTGGTCGTTCACCGGCAATTGCGTGAGCTTGTGCAAGCCGCGCAAAAAATTCTCCTCTGCGGTGGGATAATCGACTTCCCAACTGTCGCTGTTGAAACGCATCCGAAAAGCATAGCCGTAGCCGCCGGCGCTATACTTGATCCGCACAAACGTGAACATGTCGTTTTGCACGACTTGCTGCGGCGTCACGGTTTCAAATATGCCGCTCAAGATGAGCAAAATGAGCGGCTGAAAAAGGAAAGTTCTTAATCGCATAAAAAATTTTTGCCGGTTTGCTTGTTTGCCGGTTTGCCAGTTACCCGTTTAACGGGCCAACTGGCTAACCGGCTAACGCTTTTACTAATGCGTCATCGCGTAAATCAGATAATTAATGCCCAATTTGAAGGCTTCGGTGGAAAACACTTCGTCGGTTTCCGGCCATTCCCAGCCGTCGCCGATGTCGTTGTTGTGATTGATGATCGCCATCATTCTGCCCTTGTCGTCGAAAATGGCGTAATAGCGCGGCATCAAGCCGCCGTAAGGCGCGTGATCGCCGAGCCGGTCAAAATCGAAGAAACAATGAAAGATGGGATGATCCAATGCAATCGGTTGTGGAACGTGCGGCGTTGCCTTTTTAATTTGATCGAAAAAATTGCTCCACTCGTAGCCGCCGCGAAAATCATCGACGATCAAGAAACCGCCGCGCGCCAGATATTCGGAAAGCCGCACGGCTTCCTTGTCGTTCATCGTCCAATAGCCGACTTCACAGATATATAAAAAAGGAAAATCGAAAATTTCATCGTCTTGCAGCGTGACGATTTTATTCTCATGGGTCAAAGGCAATGAGGTCAAGGCGCTGAGCGCGACATAAAAATTTTGCTCGGCGGTGGGAAAGTCGTGCGCCCACAACGGCCCGCCGCCGCGGCCGGAAAAGCCGTAGCCGTAACGCCCGCCTTCCCATTGCACGCGCACAAAAGTAAACGCTTGCGCTGGCGGCGCGGCGCCGTTGGAGGCCGGTGATGCCGGCGGTTGCGCCAGGCTTATTTCACTGAGGCCAAGCAGCGCACCGGTAACGCAGATGGCGGAAGTGAAAAAGAAATTTTTGATTTTTTGTCGCATCGGGTTTTCAAGCGGAAATCTGTTCACTCTCAAAGTTGTGAGTGACGCTGCGGCGGTTCAGGACGCATTCGGACTAAAAAAAACTTTGTGTTCGTACCCGAAATTTTCTTTCCAGCGAACTCCGCTCATTGGCGCGCTTGTCCGATGAGATTTTTATGTGCTTCGGCATAGATGCGAAGGGCGGCGGCCATAAGGCTGATGTAGGCCTCGCCTTGTGCCTTAAACCACTCCAGCACGTCTGGTTCTACGCGGACGGTGACAGACACAGCCGGTCGCGGCATACGCCAAGTGGCTTTAGCGAAAAACCCGTCCGACAAGGGCGGAATGTCGGAAGTGTCAATCATCTCATCGGTCATCGCGTCAATGCGCGCCGAGTCGGTCTCGTAGGGCATTTTGGTATTGCGAATGTTATCTTTACGTTTATTTTAATCCCAATCAAAGCGCATAAATATGCATTTCAAAAAAATACTTCCGGAGAAACACTAAAGCGCTTGCTCAATGAACGAATCTGATTTAAGTTGAACTCGCATTTGCCGCTGAGAATTTCCGACACGGCGTCCGGACTGCCGATTTCCGGCAAATCCTTTTCACTCAATCCATGTTCTTCCATCAGGAAAGCAAGGGTGGAATTGGGATCAACGACCGGCTCAGGAATATGCATGTCTTCATAGGCTTCAATCAAAGTTCCTAACGTATCCATCAACGAGGCCAAAGGATGCTGTTCATCTTCACCCACTTCGTCAATCAATTCATCCAGCAATGCGACAGCTCGTTCATAGTCCTCTTTTGTGCGAGGAACCGATACAAGATCGGAAATTTGCGGCCAAAGGTTGACGGCTTTTTGCACTTCGACACTTAACATGGTTACTCCTTCCATTTGCCTTTATTATATTCTTCGTGTGTAAGAACATGCCTTACGAAGACCTTACGCCGGTTATAATGAATGGCGGCTATCAATCTTGCTTTGTTCCCACCGATATTGAACACCGTCAGCTTGCCTACCTGATCAGCGCTTGGAAATGTGCTGCGCAATGAAGCAAAGCTATCAAAGTTGCTGCGCTTCATCAATTTTTATACCAGTTGTCGAGAGCGCTTTTTGTATCAGGATGCTTTCCGGCAAATTCATGTAACCGTTTACGCGTAATGATGTGCATAATGAAATTATAGCACAAATTCCAAATAAATCAACCGTTGTTTCACTCAACCGCCTGCAGCAAAATCTCCTGCGCGCGCTCGAAATTCGGCGCGATTTCCAGAGCCAGCAGCGCGTTCTTTTTGGCATGAAGCTTTTGCCCCCAGGCCAAATAGGCTTGCGCCAGCCAGCAATACACCTCGGCGCGATCAACCGGATTCATCACCAAAACGGTGCGGAACGTTTGGACGGCGGCCTTGGGCTGGCGGCGCGCCAGCAGCAAGCGGCCGTATTGATTTTGCAGTTCAATTTTATAAGGAAAAATATTCAACGCCCGTTCGACCGCTCGCGTTGCGGCGGCGGTGTCGCCGAGCGCCAATTGCCATTCGCTCAAACGCACCGCCTCTTGAAAATTTTTGCCGTTTTTTGAAGTCAAATATTCCAATTCGGCAACGGCCTCGCGCCGGCGGTTTTGTTTCCAATATAAATCCGCCAGCAAAAGATAAGGATTTTGCGCGTCGACATATTCCGGCAAAAGCGCCTTGGCTTTTTTGAGATATACTTCCGCTTCCGCCGGGTTGCCGATTTCGGCGAGACGGCTGCCGTAATAAAGATTGGCAAAAAAATTTTGCGGCTCGCTAGCGGCGGCTTCGCGCAACGCCTCGGCTTCGCGCGGCGGGCCATGCGCCGCCTCAGTTTTCGCATACGGCCACTCCACTTTGACGCGGCTGGGATGAAAACGGTCGCGCAAAAAATCTTGAAACGCTTTGTCAAACTCATCCACCGATTGGCCGAAGACGGCGGTGATCGCTTCGTCGGTTTTTTTGCCCTGCCGAAAATGCGGAAACAGCGCCAAAACTTTGTTGAAACCGTGGCGGCGCTCGATGAACGCGATGATCTGCGAAGCTTGATAATACGCCAGCGAAACCAGCTCCGGTCGCCGGGTGAAGCCTTCATCCAAATCACGCAGCGGCAGCAGTTGGCCGTTGCGCAGCGCGCGAATCATCACCAGCTCCATATTCATGTCCCATTCACGGCGCGCGTTCGTTGCTTCATAAACGGCGATGCCCTCGGCCAGCCAGCGCGGAATGCGATTCGCCGTCAGCTCGAGATGAAAAACGTGCGCGATCTCGTGCCACAAAGTCTCCTGCCAATTGAAATCGCCCGCCTCGCGCGCCCGCGGCGAATCCATCGCAATCAAGCGGCCAAAACAGATGCCGAGAAAAACCTGCGCCCCGGGCAAACCGAAACAGCGCACGGCGAAATCGTCGTGCTTCGGAAAAATCTCGACGAGGATGGGATTCGGCAGCGTGGCGTTGTAACGCGAGGCCATGCTTTTGTAAGCGGCTTCGCATAAAACTGCGGCGGTGGCGCCGATGATCGGCTTGTCATCACGATGCAGCCGCAGCAAAAAATGCGGCGTGCGAATCGTGTCGTACTTGGCGTAATCGTCAAAAAGATTGAGCAGGTTGCCGGCGAGCACGTTATACGGATCGCGCTCAAAGGCGCGTTCGAGCTGAGCTTTGGCTTCCTTCTCTTCACCGAGGCGGGAAAGGCTGGTGCCCAGCTCGGCGGCGGCATTCCAATTATCCGGATCGAGCGTCAGGGCCTGGCGAAAATAAACGACGGACTCGCGGAAGAGATAACGCCGCGCTGAATCTTCACCGAGGCGAATATAAATATCCGGCGATTTCGGATTGATCTGCGCGGCTTGTTGGCAAAGGCGCTCGACGGTTGCGGCGTCGTTGCGGCGGTCGGCTAAAATCGCGCGCAAGGCCAGCGCCGGCAAATAATTTGGAAAACGGCGGCTGATTTTTTCAAGCTCGGCATTCGCCTCTTTTTCGTCATTCACGGCGAGATAAAGCTCGGCCAACGTCGTGCGCGCGTGCGGAGAATTGGGATTGAACGTCAACGCGCGCTGGGCGACGGCAATCGCTTCGCGCATGTTTTTCGCGGCGAGGCAGCGCGCCAATCCGCACAAGGCCGGCACGGCACGGGGATTTTTTTTGATGGCATCCTGATAAATGTCGCGCGCTTCGGCGACGTTATATTTTTCCAAAAACAAATCGCCCCAGGGAATGTAAAGCGTCCAGTTGTCGGGCGCTTGTTTGACAGCGTCTTGAAAAAGCCGGCTGGCGTCTTTGAAGCGCTCGAGATAAATGCAGGCGCGCGCCACCATCGCGAGATCGGCGGCGGTGAGCTGTTTGGCGGTTTGATAAAAATCCAAAAAGCTCAACAACGTGCGCCGCGCCGTGGCGCGTTCGCCGCGATGCCATTGCAAAATCGCCCAATTGAGCTGCGCCGGGCGAAAGCCGGAATTGAGGCGAATCGCCTCATTAAAATAACGCAGCGCTTCAGCCTGCTCGCCGATTCGCAGCGCGATTTCTCCGAGACGGTTGGCCAATTCGGCGGACGGCGTTTTGGAATGTTCCGCAGCAACGACGGCGCGGCTGCGCTCATATTCGCCCATTTCTTCCAGCGCCGAGCTTTGCCCGGCGAGCGCCGCCAAACGTGAGGCCGGCGCATCGGCGGCGCGCTCGAAAGCCTCGACCGCCGAGCCGTATTCGCCGCGATAAAAGAATTGCCAGCCGCGCTCCAAATCGGATTGCGCCGGCGCTCGAAATGCGCCAAGAAAAAGACAGGCAAGGAGAAGGTTTTTAGGCAATCGACGCCGCATCGAATTGTCCGGTTTATAGCGTTTTTCATTTGAATAAAGAGTTTGTCTCCGAGCGCAGTGAGGAATCTGCTACTAAACAGATTCCTCGCCGCTGCGCGCCTCGGAATGACATACACACTCAATTAAAAAACGCTGTAACTTTGTACTCAATAATAAATGTGCAACGAAAGAGCTTTTTAAGCTTACGCGGAGAATTTACGAGCCGCCGCGGTTTGATGCAATAAAAAAATTCGGAGAGCAAATTAATTTTTCGCAAGAAATTCAATGGAGCGCTGCCTCACCTCCCTTCCTCCTCACAACCGGGGGCAATTCAGCGGCAGTTCATTTTAGGAGGGCTGCGCCTGTGGCTGATGCTCAAAGCGTTTTAAAAAGTTAGCCCGTTGGCCTGTTAACCGGTTAACTGGCTAACGCTGTTACGGTATGCGATAAGTGATGCTTTCTTGGCCGAGGCGATGAATGACGGTCAAGGTAATGGTTTCGTGGTCTTTAAAAATCGTTTGAGATTGCCGCTCGGTCTTGTCTTCGGTGTACGTCGTCGTGCGCACGGTTGAGGTGATCAAATTAACCCGCTTGACCATGAAACCTTCGCGATAAGCAAAAAAAATCTGCCCTTCGCTGGTGACCTGCGAAAGATATTTTTTGAGCAGAAATTCCGCCGGCTTGTTTTCCGGCGGTTTGTAGCATTCTTCATATTCAAGCCCGCCTTTAAAATCGATCACGGCGCAATCAAAGCGGTCGACTTTGGCGAAGCTGTTCAACTGATACTTGGTCGTCGCGACGGAGGGGTTGCCGCGCGGCACTTCAACCGGAAAATTTTGCGACCAGGAGTAGCCGGGTGAAATGGCATGCTCCGGAAAAACCGGCTGGCTCGGTTTGTACATCCGATCAAAATCAAAAGCCGACTTGGGATCATCGGTGACGACTTTGACGATTTCGCCGTTCTGGCGCATGCGCAGCTTGAAGCCAAATTCCCAGCCGACCATCAAGCGGCGGCGTCTTTTTTTCTTCACAAACTCCGGCGCATTCAACATCGTGTCTTTTGTCACCACAAAGGACATCGTCAAAGCGCGCACCATCGCCGAATCGAGCGATTCGATCACCATCTCGCAGCGTTGGTCTTGCAGATGCTGGAAAGTGTAGCGGTTTTTTTCGGCGTCTTCAATCTCCCATTCCACACTGTCGGCAACATTGTACACAAATTTATCATCAGGCCGCTGCTTGAACTCGAGCAGCGCTTCCTTCGTCGTCAGACTTTCGCCACAGCCATAAACCAAAAGCAGCCCGCACCACAGCATGAGCTGATAGCGACATGAAATCGTTTTTTTTAAATTATCGGCTGTCTTCATCCCGCGCTTGTTCGTTGGGTGGTCTCATTTATTATTCGCCTCCAGCCGCACCAGGGTAACGCTTTTGGAGATCGGATCGATGGAGCCAAAAGCGGCGCGGCTGGCGGTGATCAATTCGATCTGCCGGCTCATGTCATCCGGGAAATTATCCTCACGCCAGAGCGCCGGGCTCGGAGCCGGGTTCAAATAAATTCGCTGCGCCGCCTGCTGCGCGGCCAATTCCCGCGAGCGCGTCTGCCACGACCACACGACGGCGCTGAGAATGATCAAAAACATGGCGGCGGCACCGACCAACGGCCGCCAATTGAAGCGCTGCAGCCAAAGCCAGCGCGACGGCGAATGCCGGGGCTTGCCGGCCATCGGCAAAACCCGCGCTTTAAAACCGGCGCGAATTTTTTCCCAGGCGGCGTCCCAGTACGCCGGCGGCGGTTCCGGCACGGCGCGCAATTGCAGCAGCATCGTCGTCTTGCGGTAATTCTCCACCTCTTTCCGGCAAGACAAGCACATTTGCAAATGCTCCGCCACCACCTGCTGCATCGAGCCGGCCAGCTCGTTATCGACGTAATCGAGCAGATGTTCTTCGATTTCAAAACAGTTCATTATATTATCTCGCATAGATTCAATCTTCAATCGTCACGCGTTAAGATACTTCAACAATTTCCGGCGCAACTTTTTTCGGGCATGATGCAAATTCGTGCGGACAGTGACCAGCGAGCAGTCGAGGATCTCCGAAATCATTTTTTTGGAGACGCCTTCCACTTCGTGCAGCAAGATCACGGCTTTTTGCTGCTCGGGCAGCGCCTCGATGGCGGTGGTGATGTGCGCCAGCAATTCCTTGTTTTCGAGAACTTGCTCGGGATTGCGCACCCACTTCGCGGTTGCCAGCTCAAAATGCGAATGCCGTTCTTCCTCGCCGCCGCGGCCGTTGCCTTCCAGCGGCTCCCACCGGCCGCGCGTCCGCACTTTGCGAAAATCCATGCACAAGTTCACCGTAATCTGATATACCCACGAGGTGAACGCCTGCGGGCTGCGCAAGCGTGACAAGTTTTTAAAAATCCGGATGAACGCTTCCTGCAAAACCTCGTCGGCGTCGTGATGATTGCCGAGCATGTGATGCGCCACGGTGTAGACGGTTCGCGCAAAGCGGCGGTAAAGCGCTTCAAACGCAAGCTCGTCGCCCTGCTGGGCGCGGGTAATCAACTCGATTTGCGATACTTCGGCGTAATGCTCCGCCGAATCTGTTGCCAACTGCATCTTGAGTGCGACTGGTCTGCTCATGCCTCGTTTTGAAAAAATCAGGTGATCGCTTCAGTTTGAGCTGTGCGTGCCCAAAACCGGAGATTCAAATAGATAGACGCTTGCAACAGCGTTCCGTTTAAATCAATATACAAACAAATTTTCGAGATACAAAACTTTTTGTAAAATGAGGCGGTCTTAGAAATTGAGCCACGGTCGTGAGCCGAAACATGAACAAATTTTAACGTCTGATAAATTTTCAAATACCCAAACGAGAGCGTCTTTTCACAATTAGCTTGGAGGTTTTCAATGCGCAAAAAGTTTTTATCGCATCGGATGACGGTTGTCTTGGCGTTAGCGGTCATCTCCGGCGGCTTGCTGTTCATGGCCTGGCGTGACGGCAACGCCGTTGAAAAAACGAAAAAAGGCTGGCTCGGCGTGAGCGTGCAGGAGTTGACGCCTTCACGCCGCGACGCGCTGAAATTGGGCAATCGCACCGGCCTGTTGATTACCGATGTGGTGGAGAATAGTCCGGCTGACAAAGCGGATTTAAAGGAAGACGATGTGTTGTTGACCTTCGACGGCAAGGCCGTTGAAAAAGCCGATGATTTTACCCAACTCGTTCGCAACACGCCGCCGGACAAGAAAGTGAAAGTCAAAGTTTTTCGCGACGGCGAAGAGCGCGAGCTGGTAGTTACCATCGGTGCTCGATCGAGCGAGGCGTTGTCGCGGAGCTTTAGCTGGAGTGGGCAACAACCCAACGTCACGGCGTGGAGCAACCGGCCGCATCTCGGCGTGCAAGTGCAGGATTTGAACAAGGACCTTGCGCCTTATTTTAAAGTGGAAGAAAAAGGCGGCGCGCTGGTTGTAGATGTGAGCAAAAACACGCCGGCGGAAAAAGCCGGTCTCAAAGCGGGCGATGTGATTACGCGAGTCGGCGACGAAAAAATCACCGACGCCGATGATTTGGTGAAGGCGCTGCGCGATTATGAAGCCGGCGACAAAGTGAGCATTCAGTACATGCGCCAGGGCAAAAGCGCCAACGCGCAAGCCGTGTTGGAAGAGAGCGACAATCACGGCTTCCAATTCTTCTCGCCGGATCGCCACCGAATCGTGATTCCGGAACGCAGTAAAATTCGCATTCAACGCTTCAATGACGGCGAAGGCGGCGAGTTTGAAATCTTCATGCCAAATCTCGAACGCCATCTCGAGGGCATCGAAAAAGACTTTATCGAACGTGACATTCAAGATCGTTTGCGCAAAAGATTGAAACGGCTGCCGGAAAGATTGAACGTCAACGATTTTCGCACGATCTAATCGGCGCCTTGTCGAGGCGCTTTTCCAATACATCCCATCCGTCGCGCCCCATCCTGCTCAATGCGGGATGGGGCGTTTTTTTAGTGAGATGCGCCGTACTTTCGGGGATTAAAAATCTTAGGTCATTCAATAATTATACTAAAATTTTACTTGACATTTACTCGGCTTCTTCTTAACATAAGTCCATTATATTTCATAAAAAAATAAGGAGATCGGTATGCGCGCGTTGTGGAACGGCCGTTTGCAATTCAGCCTCTTCGATATTCCGGTGAAAATTTTTTCCGCTACTCAAAACGACGACATCACGTTCAATTCTCTTCACGCGCCCTGTCTAAACCGTATTAAAATGGAAAAGCGCTGTCCGATTCACGGCCCGGTTTTGGATGAAGAAGTGGTGAAGGGCTACGAGTATGAAAACGGCAAGTTTGTGACCGTTAGCGATGATGATTTAAAAGAAGCCAATCCGGAGGCCGATCACTCTCTGGCCATCCTGCAATTCGCCGACAAAGAGGCGCTCGATCCGCTGAATTTTGACACGTCGTATTACATGGCGCCGGACGGGCCGCTGGCGACGGAAGTGTATGCGACTCTGCGGGAATCGATTCGCAGCTCGGGCAAATACGGCATCGGCAAAATCATGATGCGCCGCAAGGAATTTGTCGTGGCGCTGTGGGTGAAAGAAAACGCCATGGTGATTTCGACGTTGCGCGGGTGGAATGAAGTCCGCAGCACCGAGTTGATCGGCGAGTTGAACGGAGTTAAAAGCAAAAATAAAGAAGAACTCAAAATGGCGGCGGAGTTGATCGAGCGCCATACAAAAAAATTGCGCTTGAAAAGCTTCAAAGATTCGTATCAAGAACGTTTGCTGGCAATGCTAAAAGAGAAAGTCGCCGAGGTGAAGCAAACCGAGGCAACGGAAACCATCGTTCCGATGGGTGAAGGCGAGGCGGCTGAGGGTATTTCAACTGAAACCGCGACGATGAAAAGGAAAATGGCAAAAGCGCCGCCGGCGCCCAAAACCGAAAAGAAGCGGAAGGTGGCGTAATCAAATTATTTCTTGCTTTTTTGAAAAAACTTTCGGATATTACGGCAAATTCAATATGAACTTGTTGGAGCGTATAAATTTTTTATGAGTACCAACGAAGCTTTATCTTTTCATCTTCACGAAAAGACCGCTCGCCCCGCCTCGACCTCGATAAAAATGAACGAAGCCGAAGAAAAAATTCGTATCCTGCCACAAAAAATACCTCTCTTCACGTTGCCAGTATTGAAAACTTATTTTGCCGATTTTCTGGCTGGCAGGCCAATTTAAAAAACGCCTGATAAAACTTTTTATGTTTGCTCATTATCTTTCAATCTGCCGGCGCATGATCTTCCAATAAGGAAAGCGCCGGTGGAAGTCATACTAGCGGAGGAAAGGAAGCGACCCATGAACCTTCGTAGATTCATTCTGATGTTCGGCGTGCTGCTGCTGACGCTGGCTTTGGCGTTGGGCGGCTGCACGAAAAAAGAAGAGGCGGCCTCGGAGCATCCGGCCGACAAGACGGAAGCTGCGGCCGAGCACCCGCAGGAACATCCGGCCAGCAGCGACACGGCGAAAGCGGCGGAACATCCGCAACAGCAGCAGTGAGGCTGGGCCTGTCGTGATCGAATTCTTGAAGGGCGGCTCGTGCGCAACGAGCTGCTCTTCTTGAAAAAGGAACAATTCGCTGAGATTGCAGTATATGTTTTTTGAAGCAAGATGATTGACTAAAATCATCGTTTCCATCAATTCACCGCGGCTTTGCTGACGCGCGAAACAAAGTCGAATTTTTCAGTTCAAATTCATTTGGGCTGAGGCCCAGGGACAGACCGATGTAGACCGAAACAATCGGAGGATAGTGTGAAGCAGCAACGTTCAAAATTACAATTCACTTTTCGGAACCGGCTCGTGGGCGTGTCCGAAAGGGAGAAGTTCAATCGTCTCAATTTCCACGAAATCAAATTCAAGCTCAGGCGATGCCTCTAAGGCAATGTCTGTAAGGAGAACTTATTATGCGAGTAGGTTTTACCTACAACGTTAAACGCTCGACCCCATTGACGGAGGACGGCGAAGACGTCCCACTGGACGAACAGGCTGAATGGGATGATCCCGCCACCGTACAGGCGATCATCGACACATTCGGCAAATATCACGAGGTCATTCCCATCGAAGCCGACCTCAATGCTTACGAGAAATTGCGGCGTTCGCGCCCGGATATCGTTTTCAATATAGCCGAAGGCCGTTTCGGCGCTTCGCGCGAGGCGCAAATTCCCGCCATGCTCGAAATGCTGCGCATTCCCTACACCGGTTCCGACCCTTTGACGTTGGGGATTTGTCTCGATAAGGCCCGCGCCAAAGAAATCCTCGCCTATCATCGTGTTCCCACAGCAAAATTTTCGGTAATTCAATCGTGGCCGCTCAACGGGCAGCTTCGGCACATCGATTATCCGATGTTTGTGAAGCCGTTGTTCGAAGGCTCCAGCAAGGGCATTTGGAATGATTCCCTGGTGCAAGATCGCAAAGAGCTGAAAGCAGTCGTCGAGAAAATGTGGGACATCTACCAGCAGCCGGCGCTGGTGGAAGAATATTTGCCCGGCCGCGAATTTACCGTCGCGATGCTCGGCAACGGTTCGACGCTGCGGGCGCTGCCCATCGTCGAAATCAATTTCAACGGTTTGCCCGAGGGCGTCAACAAATTTTATTCCTACGAAGCGAAATGGATTTGGGACACGCGCGCCACGCCGCTGGATATTTTTCATTGTCCGGCCGATCTCGACGAAACGCTGAAGGCCAAAATCGAAAAACTTTGCAAGCGCGCTTTCACCGTTTTGAATTGCCGCGATCTCTGCCGCATCGACGTCCGCCTGGACGAAGCGGGCGAGCCGTGCATCATGGAGCTGAACCCGCTGCCCGGCTTGATTCCCGATCCTGTCGATCATTCGTGTTTTCCCAAAGCCTGCTATGCCGCCGGCATGACGTATGACGAGATTCTACTGACGATTCTCGACGAGGCTTGCCGGCGCCAACATGTCACGGCTTCGGCGCAAAACGTCGCCGAGGAGGTGTTGGCCTAATGTCGGAACGAATTCTTATTGCTTACAACGTGCCGAAGCGCGAGCAGCGCGGGCGCGACATCGACTTTCTCTCCGAGGCCGGCGTGATGGATGAAGTGAACGCGGTGCGCGATGCGCTGCTGGAATTGGGCTACGCCGTCGGTGTCGCCGGCGTTCAGCGCTCGGCGCCAATGTTCATGGAACGCGTCATGCGATTTCGCCCGAACGCAATCTTCAATCTCGTCGAGGGTTGGCAGGGCGACAATCAATTTGAGATGCACTTCGCGTGCACGTATGAATTGATCGGCGTACCTTACACCGGCGCGCCGCCTTTGGCGCTGGCGACCGCGGTGAATAAATGGCACACGAAAACGCTTTTGAAGCAGGCGAAATTGCCGACGCCGAACGGCATGATTTGCAGCGAAGTGCCGGGCCGCTGCTCGCTGCGCTATCCGGTGATCGTCAAACCGGCGCACGAAGACGCCAGCCTCGGTGTGGATTTCGACGCGGTGGTGAGCAATCTCGCGGATTTGCGCCGCCGTGTCGCGTGGGTGGTGCAAACCTATCATCAGCCCGCCATCGTTGAAGAGTATATCGAAGGCCGCGAATTGAACGTCGCCGTCGTGGGCGATCAAATTCCGTTTGCGCTGCCGATTTCCGAAATCACCTTCGACATTCCGGAGCATTTGCCGAAGATTTGCACGTATAACGCGAAATGGGTGGCCGGCAGCGAAGATTATCAGTGGACCGCCGGCGCGCAATGTCCGGCGCTGCTCGATGAGCCGTTGACGCGAAAGATTCAAAGTCTCGCGGTCTCGGCGTTTCAGGTGATGGGCTGCCGTGACTACGGTCGCGTCGATTTTCGTTTATCGCCCGACAACGAGCCGTATATTTTGGAAGTGAACCCCAATCCGGATATTTCGCCGGATGCCGGCTTGGCGCGCTCGGCGCGGGCCTCGGGCCGAACTTACGCGCAGCTTATCGGCGAGGTTGTGAGTCTGGCTTTGCAGCGCGGCGCGCAGGATAACGACGAGCGCCAACACGAGCGGTCGTTTTGGACGCCGTCTCTGTCGCCGCGCCGTTCGGTTGAAACGCCAAGTTTTGCACCCGCTGCCAACTCCGCGCGCAACCGCAGCTCCGTGCATGTTGGCGCGGCGTGAGGTCGATTTGAATTTCGAACAAGAATAATTTTTTAGCCCACAGAATTACAATCCTTTCAGGCGCAGCCCACTGAATTGAGTTCAAAAAAGATTTTAATTCTGTGGGATTTCTATTTTAGCGGGCGTAATTTTTGGGCTTTGTTCATTTCTTTAAAATCTTACGTTCATCATAAAATGAACCTGTTCACCCGGCGAGAATTTATGACATTTGCGCTCGGCGCGGCGGGCGCATACGCATTTCCGCAACGCAACGGGCAAGCGCAGCAGCGCCAATCGCGGCGCTTGATCATCGACGGTCTGGGCGAGATTCATCTCGAATACGACGCGGCCTTGCTCGACGAGATGCTGGCGAGCGGAATGCGCGGGTGCGTGATCACCGTGGGCAATCCCGCCTTGCACGGCGCGACGGCCTACGATGACATGAAAAACGAGATCGAAGCGTATGATCGTCACCTCGCCGCCAATTCGACCAGACTCACGAAGGCGACGACGGCAGCCGATCTCGGCCGCACGGCGGAAACCGGAAAGATCGGACTGATCTACTACACGCAAAACGCCACGCCCATTCAGGACGAGATTGAAAAACTGAGCGCGCTGCATGGTTTGGGCGTGCGGATCGTGCAGCTTACTTACAACACCCGCAATCTACAACACCCGCAATCTTCTCGGCGACGGCTGCCTGGAACGCACCAACGCCGGGCTGAGCAAGTTCGGGCTTGAAGTCGTGGCGCGGATGAACGAGATGAAAATGCTCGTCGACGTTTCGCATTGCGGCGAGGCCACGACGCTCGACGCCATCGCGCACTCGACGGCGCCGGTAGCGATCACCCACGCCGGATGCAGCGTCGTTTATGGGCATCCGCGCAACAAGAGTGACGCGGTGTTGCGCGCGCTCGCGGAAAAAGGCGGCGTGATCGGAATTTATCAGATCAATCCTTATCTCGGCGCTAAAGAGCGCAACACGTTGGAGGATTATCTCCAACACGTCGATCATGCCATCAAAGTCGCCGGCGTCGAGCACGTGGGAATCGGCAGCGACCGCGAGCACCGGCGCATTCCCGACACGCCGGAAGAGAAACAGAAGCTGATCGACGAGCTGTCGCGGCTGCGCCCGGTGACGGCGGCAACCTTTCGCTGGCCGTTTTTTATCGCCGAGCTTAATCATCCGCGGCGCATGGAGACGATTGCGGCAGGTTTGGCGCGGCGCGGGCGCACCTCGACAGAGATCGACAAGCTGCTCGGCGGCAATTGGTATCGCCTGTTTCGCGAAACCATCGGATGACAACAGCCCATTCAGAAAAATCAATAAAGGCAAAACGATTTTGGGCAAAACTTTTAAATGAAAAAATCTTTAATGATTCGGCCTCTGCACCGCGACGACCGGCCGAGCATCGAGCGCATTTTGCGGCAGACGCAAGTCTTTCTCGAAATGGAAGTGCAGTGCGCGTTGGAATTGATTGATGTTTATCTCAATAACGCGGAACAGAAAGATTACATTCTTGCCTGCGCGGTTGATGAGGCGGACCAACCGCGCGGTTACGTTTGCTACGGGCCGACGCCGTTGACCGCCGGCACATACGATCTGTACTGGATCGCTGTTGATCCGGCGTGGCATGGCCGCGGCGTCGGCAGCCTACTCGTGGAATATGTCGAGCGGCAAATCTGCGAGGCCGCAGCTTCCGCCGAGCCGGCGCGTTTGTTGCTCATCGAGACCTCGTCTTTGCCGCGATATGAATCAGCGCGCCAATTGTATTTTCGCCATCATTACCACGAAGTCGCGCGCATCCCGGATTTTTATGCCGACGGCGATGATCGGGTTATCTACGCCAAGCGTTTCCGGTGATGGATGAAAAAATCTGTAGATGAAAAAGCCGAGAGAAAGCCAAAGAATCAATTGCTTTTAGCATTTTAGTTTTGTACATTTTCGGGAAATAACCTATGGTAAAGGAACATTTATGGAAACATTAACCGTAAGTAATTTGCCGAACAAAGCAGAGCGCGCAAAAATTGGCAAGGCTGCCCGGTCAATCTACGCGTCTTTGCAAAAAATTTTGGAAAAAGATCATTGGGGTGAGTATATCGCCATCAATGTCAAAAGTGGAGATTATGCTGTATCCGCAAGCCATGAGGATGCGGCAAAGCAGATGTATGCAAAATACCCCGGTGAGATACCTTTTGTTATTCGTATCGGATATCGCGCCGTTTATCATTTTGGTGGAAGCGGTTTAAATGATGGGAAACGCTCATGATGCAAGGAATTATCGGACTTTTACGGAGATGAAATAGCCATTTGCAAATCACCATCGAACGAAGTTCATTTTAACCGCCAGAAAGCCTCCCATGTCATTAAGTTAAGAATGCTGTCATTCCGGAGGCATCTTGTTGCAAACTAGCACTTGCTTGAATTTGAAAAAAGATTCCTACGGAATGACATGATCGGCGCTTAACTTCATGACATGAAGTATGCCACTGGCAAAACCTGCGGAGAGAGGAAGAGCATGGAACGACTCATCAGTGTGGTCGGCATGGTGGCGTTGGTGTTCATTGCCTGGTTAATATCTTATGACCGCCGCCGCTTTCCCTGGCGCGTGGTGTTGTGGGGAACGGGCTTGCAGCTTTTTTTTGCGGTGATCATTCTCTGGACGGACGCCGGCAAAGTCGCCTTTCAATGGACCGGCGATAAAATCACCGCCTTCCTTGATTTCACCCAGCACGGCACGCGGTTTCTCTTCGACAACCTCGTCAAGCCCGAATATGAAAGCACCTTTGGCTTTCAATTCGCTTTCAGAATTCTTCCCACCATCATTTTCTTCTCCTCGGTGATGTCGATTCTTTATCACCTCGGCGTCATGCAAAAAATTGTCGAAGTGATTGCCGTCGCGATGGCGAAAACCATGGGCACCAGCGGTTCCGAATCGCTGTCGTGCTCGGCCAATATTTTTGTCGGCCAGACCGAAGCGCCATTGCTCATTCGCCCGTTTATTGCCACCGCCACAAAGTCCGAATTGATGGCGATTATGTGCGGCGGCTTTGCCACCGTCGCCGGTGGCGTGTTGGCGGGATATATCGCCATGGGGATTCCGGCATCGCATTTGCTGGCCGCGAGTGTGATGTCCGCGCCCGCGGCGTTGATGATGGGGAAAATCATCCTGCCGGAAAAAGAAGAATCCGTCACCAAGGGGCACGTGAAAGTGCCCCCCGGAAAAGTTGCCGGTGACGTGATCGAAGCCGCCGCTGTCGGCGCTGCCGATGGTGTGAAACTGGCGGTGAATGTGGCTGGCATGTTGCTCGCCTTTATCGCGCTCATCGCGGTGGTGAATGCCGGCATGGGCGTCATTCACGGTGCCTTGTCGAATTGGCTGGGCTTCACTTATTTTCCGCAAGACCTGCGCACGCTTTTCGGCTGGATTTTTTCGCCGCTCGCATGGCTCATGGGCGTGCCGTGGAAAGACTGCCTCGAGTTCGGCAACTTGCTCGGCGTTAAAATTTCCGTCAATGAATTCCTGGCTTATGTGGAGCTTGGCGAGTTGATTAAAAGCGGCGTCTTGAGCGATCGCACCGAAACGATTGCAACCTACGCCTTGTGCGGGTTCGCCAATTTCTCCTCCATCGCCATCCAAATCGGCGGCATTGGCGGCATGGCGCCGGAACGCCGCGGCGATTTGGCCAAACTCGGCCTGCGCGCGATGTTCGGCGGCGCGCTGGCGACCTGGATGACGGCCACTGTTGCCGGCATGCTTATAGGATAAAACTGAGAAAAAGAAAAAAAGAGAAAAAAGAAGTGACAACTTAAATTATTTGTGAGACCGCCATGGAAAAGATGGAACCCATTTTCGATCTCAACGAAAGATGTCTGCGTTTTGCGACGCAGATTGCGAAATATGTCCGAACTTTTCCGCGTGACGTGGTGGGTTTTGAGTACGGCAAGCAACTGATTCGCGCCGGTTCGTCGCCAGGGGCGAATTACGAAGAAGCCGAAGCTTGCGGGAGCCCGAGCGAATTCATTTACAAAGCCAGAACTTGTTTGAAAGAATCGAAGGAAACCCGCTATTGGCTTTTGCTATCGAAGGCGGCTTTCGGCGAATCCGAGTTGAACACCTGGCTTTTTGGTGAAGTCAATGAATTGATTAGGATTTTTAACTCCATGATAGCAAAGGCCGTCAAACGCAGTCAAGCCGCAACACCCAAAAGCGACAAATCCCAATAATCATTTTTTTTATTTTCTTTTTATCCTTTTTATCTTATGAGTATCTTTCGCACGAAGAACCTCGATCAATTGGTGCACGAGGCCGAAGAGACGCGCTTGAAGCGTTCGCTGGGATCGATCGATTTGATCTCGCTCGGCATCGGCGCGATCATCGGCACCGGCATCTTCGCCGTCATCGGCACCGCCGTCGCCGGCGACGCCCTCCGGCCCGGCGCCGGCCCCGGCATCATGCTGTCATTCGTTCTCACGGCGGTTGCCTGCGCGTTTTGCGGCTTGTGTTACGCCGAATTCGCCTCGCTCGTGCCGGTCGCCGGCAGCGCCTATACGTACTCCTATGCCACGCTCGGCGAAGTGGTGGCATGGATCATCGGCTGGGATTTGGTTATCGAGTATGCCATCGGCAACGTTGCCGTCGCGATTGGGTGGGCCGCATATTTTCATCAAATGTGCGAAGGCCTCGGCTTTCATATTCCGGCCTGGCTCTCGGTGGATTATCGATCGGCTGCACAAGCTGCGGCTACCGTGGCGCAAGCCGGCGGGCAAGTGGATCCGTCGATTGCGCTGAATTACGAAGCGTGGACGAATCATCCGACCATTCTCGGCATTCCCATCGTCTTCAACTTTCTCGCCGTCGCCATTGTCGCGTTCATCACCTGGATTCTCGTGCTCGGCGCGAAGGAATCGGTGCGGGTCAATAACATCATGGTGGTGATCAAGCTCGTCATTCTTTTCTTTTTTGTCTTTGTCGGCGTCAAATACGTCAAACCGGAAAACTGGACGCCCTTCATGCCCAACGGTTTCTCCGGCGTTTGGACCGGCGCCAGCTTGATCTTTTTCGCGTTTATCGGTTTTGATGCGATCTCGACCGCTGCCGAAGAGTGCAAAAACCCCGGCCGCGACATGCCGATCGGCATCATCGGCTCGCTGGCGATTTGCACGTTGATTTACGTCGTCGTCGCTGCCGTGCTCACCGGCATGGCGCCTTGGGATCAACTCGGTGTTGCGGACCCGCTTGCCTTTGCGCTGGCTTATGTTGGTTCCGATCTCGCCGCCGGTCTCGTTGCTTTTGGCGCGGTTATTGCGATGACCGCCGTGCTGCTCGTTTTTCAATACGGCCAGCCGCGCATTTTCTTCTCCATGTCACGTGACGGTTTGCTGCCGCCTGGCTTCGCCAAAGTGCATCCGAAATACAAAACCCCGCACGTCACAACGATTTGGACCGGCGTCGTGGTCGCGGCGATTGCGGCCATCGCGAATATCAACGAGATCGTCGAGCTGACCAACATCGGCACGCTCTTCGCCTTCGTGCTCGTCTGCGCCGGCATCATTGTTTTGCGCTACAAAGACCCGAACCGCCCGCGCGCCTTCAAAACTCCATTCGTGCCGCTGGTGCCATTGCTCGGTATCGTCTCGTGCATTTACCTGATGGCCGGCCTGCCGTGGGTCACCTGGGTGCGCTTTGGTTTCTGGCTGCTTGCTGGATTGGCCTTGTATTTCGTGTATGGATTTTGGAAGAGCCGGCTGCGGAAATAATTTTCGTAGTAGCGCCTAATGAGTTTTGACTTTCAAGCTGTCGAAGCCACAAAATTCGCGGTTACATCAGTGCCCCACAAGGGAGCAGGACTACAATTATTACCGATTTTGATCGTCAAAACTCATTAGGCGCTCAATTCTCGAAGCAGGCAGAAGTTTCTATTGCGATTGGCAAGTGGCTTGATTATTTTGTCCCAATTAGTTTCAAAAATGACCTTTTGCCAGGATTGGGTATTCGACGCTCGTAAACTCATTCATGGAGAACCCGCTTGGAAAATCTACAAACCCCCAAAGCTGAACCGCAAACTTCCTCCCCTGAACTCCTCCGCGCCATCGGCTTGAAAGAAGCCGTCGCCATCAACGTCGGCTGTGTCATCGGCTCGGGAATTTTTCTCGTGCCGGCGACGATTGCGGGCCACTTGCACGCGATGGGACCGATCATGCTGGTGTGGATCGTCGCCGGCTTGCTCACGTTTTTCGGCGCGCTCTCGTTCGCGGAGATGAGCTCTTTCCTGCCGAAATCCGGCGGGCCTTACGTTTATCTGCGCGAATCATACGGAAAAATTTGGGGCTTTCTTTTTAGCTGGAATGATTTCTTTATCAACAAAGCCGCCTCGCTCGCCGCGGTATCCATCGCCTTCACAATCTATCTCGGTTACCTCGTTCCCGCCATCGGCCAGAGTCCGCCTTTCTTCAAACCGGATTGGACGGTGTTTGGCCATCCCGTCGAATTTGGCTGGAGCCAAGTCATTGCAATTAGCGCCGTCGCGCTGGTAACCCTCATCAACGTGCGCGGCGTGCAATTCGGCGCGTGGGTCATGAACATCTTCACCTCCGCCAAAGTGGCGGCCCTACTCTTTTTGATTCTCGCCGCGTTCGTGTCGTCAAAAGCCAGTTTCGCGAATCTGCAGCCATGGTGGCCGGAAACTTGGAGCGGTGAATTGACCGCCGCGTTCGGCCTGGCGATGATCTCGGCCTTGTGGTCTTACGACGGCTGGATCGACGTGACGCTTACCGCCGGAGAGACGAAAAACCCGACGCGCAACGTGCCGCTGGCGCTCATTATCAGCACCCTCGCTATCCTGGTCATCTATCTCTTGGCCAACCTGGCCTACGCGCTGATCATTCCACTGCACGAAATGCCGAGCTCCACCCGCATCGCCGCGGACGTTGCGCTCAGCGCGATCGGCCCGATTGGCGCGACGCTCATCGTCGCCGGCATCATGTGCTCCACGTTCGGAACGCTCAACGGCATGGCGCTGGCCGGCCCGCGCTCGATCTGGGCGCCAGGCCACGACCGCATCTTCGCGCCGGCGCTCGGCAAAGTTCATTCACGCTTTCGCTCGCCGCACGTCGCCATTATCACCATTGGCATTTGGGCGGCTCTGCTCACGCTCAGCGGCACGTATGACCAGCTTACGGCTTACGTGGTTTTTGGCTCGTGGTTTTTTTATGCAATGACCGCCGTCGGCGTCATCGTCTTGCGCAAAAAAATGCCCGACGTGCCTCGGCCTTATAAGGCTTGGGGCTATCCTTATGTCACGTTGTTGTTCACGGCGATTGCGGCTTGGTTTGTTTACAACACCCTCGTCGAAGCCACCCGCGACGCGCTCATCGGCATCGGGTTGCTGATTTTGGGCTTGCCGTTTTACTACTATTGGACGCGTGGTTCAAAGAGTTGATAAAAAAAAGTCGCCCACTGAAATGAAAACCCCGCAGAATTGAAACTGAAAAATGATTGTCACACGGAGTAAAAAATTAAGCGGACAAAGCTCTTTAAATTTTTTCTACGACAATTCATTTCTGTGGGATTTCCGCTTCTGTAGGCGAAAGCAAAATTCTATTTGACTTTTGTATCGCGCTTATTTACATTAAACGCCATTATCAAGCTTGAGTCTTTCTAAAAACCCATTTCGCAGCACGCATCGAGCCAAGCTGAATGCGTGAAAACGCTATGCTCTTTGCTCTCTGCGTCAAGCACTCAATTCAACCGTAGACGGAGGAGGAAACTTTCATGGCAGAATTGCAAAACAACGGGCGCGAGGCATGGGCTTCGCGGATCGGGTTGATTCTCGCAATGGCCGGCAACGCCGTCGGTCTCGGCAATTTTCTTCGCTTTCCGGTGCAAGCCGCGCAAAACGGCGGCGGCGCGTTCATGATCCCGTATTTCATCGCGCTCTTATTGCTCGGCATTCCGCTCATGTGGGTGGAGTGGAGCATCGGTCGCCGTGGCGGGCAACTCGGTTATGGCTCCGCCGCCGGCGCTTTCGGCGCGCTGGTCAAATCGCGCGGCGGATCCAAGCTCGCCAACTATTTGGGCGCGCTCGGCATCTCCATTCCCATCTCTTTTGCGATTTATTACACCTACATCGAATCCTGGACGCTCGCTTACAGCACCTTTTCCGTCACCGGCAAATACTTCGGCATCCTTGATCGCACCACCATGCTCAATTTTCTCCAGAGCTTTCAAGGCGTGACAAACAGCGAATACTTCGCCGGCGTTGGTACGGCTTTAATATTCTTTCTAATTACCTGGGCGTTGAATGTTTATGTGCTTTCGCGCGGCATCGCCGAAGGCATCGAACGGCTGGCGAAAATTGCCATGCCGACACTGTTCGTCTTTGCGTTAATTTTAGTGGTGCGCTCGTGGACTTTAGGCACGCCCGATCCGGCCGTGCCGGAAAACAGCATCATCAACGGCTTCGGATACTTATGGAATCCGGATTTCAGCCAAATCACCCAAGCCAAACCCTGGCTCGCGGCCGCCGGCCAAATTTTTTTCACGCTCAGCATCGGCACCGGATCGATTCTTACTTATGCCAGTTATTTGAAACGCAAGGATGACATCGCGCTCACCGGCTTGACGACTTCGATCACCAACGAGTTTGTCGAAGTCATTCTCGGCGGCTCAATCGCCATCCCGGTCGCCGTGGCCTTCTTTGGCTTGATGGAGACCAAAGAGATTGCGCTCGGCGGCGCTTTCAATCTGGGCTTTGCGGCCATGCCGATCATTTTTCAAAAACTGCCCTGGGGCCAGCTCTTCGGCGCGATGTGGTTCGTGCTGCTGTTTTTCGCCGGCATCACCTCCTCGGTGGCGCTCTGCTCGCCGGCGATGGCTTTCTTGCAGGATCAAATGAAAATGACGCGGAAAAAAGCCGCCATGGCGGTCGGCGCCGTTTTGTTGATCTGCGGGCTGCCGGTCGTTTTGTTCCTCGGCCATGGCTTTCTCGACGAAATGGATTTCTGGGCCGGCACCTTCGGCTTGGTGGTGTTTGCGATGATCGAAGTGATTCTCTTTGCCTGGATTTTTGGCATGAAGCGCGCCTGGGCCGAGGTCAACGAAGGCGCGGATATTAAAATTCCCGGCGTTTTCAAATTCATCATTCAATTCATCACGCCGGTTTATCTCATTGGCTTGCTCTTTTTCTGGGGCGTGCAGGATGGCATACCGGTTCTGTTGATGCAGGGCAAGCCCGAGGCCGACATCCCGTATTTGTGGGGCGCGCGGCTGATGATGCTCGGCTTGACGGCAGCTAGCATTGTGTTGATTGCCCGCGCCTACAAACGCGGCACGATTCGGGACGAAGTTGCACCGGATTTGCGTTAATTCGTAGCGCGTAGAGCGAGAAGCGTAAAGCCTTGCGCTTCTCGTCTACGCCCCACGCTCAACGATTTATTTTTCACGGAGGCTAAAATGGAACAACAACTCGGTATGAGCATAGGCGGTTGGATTTTCATCGTCTGCGCCTGGAGCGCCATTCTCACCACGACGATCTTCTGCTTCAAGCGCGTGTTGAGCACGCACAATCAGAATAAAGCATAGCCGCGCGCAATTTCATAAAAGCCTGTCGACGACAACTGTCGTTGGCAGGCTTTTTTGTTTATAACTTTGTTGCATTATTGGCGTGATTTTCATATATTTTTCATGAAAAAGTGGAGAATCATTATGGCTCTGAAAAAATCACGTAATCGCATTATCGCCGGAGTTTGCGAGGGCATCGCCGACTGGCTGGGCTGGTCGCCGACCATGGTGCGCATCTTGTATGTCGTCGTTTCGGTTTTGAGCGCGGCTTTTCCAGGCATCATCGTTTATCTCATCCTTTGGGTGGTGATGCCATCGCCAAGCCGGCAATAACGGTTCCATCTTTTCATAGTCAAAAAAAGAGAAATGAGGCCCCTTGTTGCTGTAGCCCGTTGTCTTTTACCGCTTGCATTCTTGGCTTGGTTTCGGTATATTGGAGAGAATCTTGCGAAAGCTTCCGCAAAATAATCCATTCGAAGAAATTCAGTGACGAGGTGAAATAATGGAAACGGCCATAACCGTAAATTTCCCCAAACCGGTCTACCAACGTCTGCAACGTCAGGCAAAGGTTATGAAGACCCCTATAAGCGAGATCGTTGTGCAGACGGTCAAGCAGAGCTTTCCCGTATGGCTCGACAAGATTCCGCCGGACTTTGAGAATGAATTGTCTCGCTTGGACAATTTAGGCATTCCGCAGTTACAAATGCTGGCGAAGAGCAAATTGCCCGTTGCCAAACAACGCAAATTGGACAAGTTTTTGCAAAAAAACAGCGAAGGCACTATCACTTTAAACGAACTGGCGGAATTGGATAACGTTCAACTCGAAGCCAATCTTTTGATGCTCAAAAAAGCAAAAGCACTTGCGCTTCTGAAGAGCATGGGATATCCCTTGCCGATATCCGATAACAGGAGATAAAAATCAGCTCGACTAAAATCAGTGAGACTTTGCGCGCCCGCGTTGCGCAACGCTCAAAGTATCGTTGCGGTTATTGTCTTGCTCGCGAGGCAATCATCGGTATACGCCTGAACGTCGAACATATCATTCCCAAAGATGCGGGTGGGTTGACGAGTGAAGAAAATTTGTGCCTCGCTTGCCAATCCTGCAATCGCGCCAAATGGTACCATACTCATGCTCGCGACCCCATATCCAATCAGATGGTGCCGTTTTTTAATCCGAATACACAAAACTGGTTTGAACATTTTCATTGGAATGACAACGGCACTAAAGTCATCGGCCTCACACCTTGTGGTCGCGCCACAGTTGTGGCGTTGCAGTTAAATAATCCTTACATGGTTCGCGCCCGTGAATATTGGGTTAACGCCAATGAACACCCACCCAAAGTGTGACGACCATGATCCGCGATTTCAAATATCATTTAGTTTTATCCCTAGTCCCGCTTTGTAATCTGGCCGCTCCAATCGCAGTGCAGCCAAACGACTCTACCATTATCTCCCCCCAAGTCCGCATCACCCAACTGCGCCGCTTCGATCAAAACGTTCCCCTTGCCCCGTTCGCGCAAAATTTGACGGTCAGACATTACGACAATTATCTTGAAAAATGAATCGAGCAATTGGAGCGAACCGGCAAAAATCGAATTCGTATTAGAACCGCCATTTTAGGAAAGATTGTGGCTCTTTCCAAGCCTGTAAACAGCTTCATCAGTCGGGGTTTGGTTTTTATATGTGCAAAATTTAAGGTAAGAAAACGCTTGCCTTTCTCTGCATTTCGCTGCATATTTTAAGACAGCGCATGGCGCAAAGCGCATAAGCAAAAAAATCGTTGCGCTATGCCTCTTGCAAAAAGAAAGAAGCGCGTCACATGTCAAGTTTGGCAGAAAAAACCTGCGTGCCTTGCCGCGGCGGCGTGCCGCCGTTGAAAGGCGAAGAGCTGCAGATGCTCGCGCGGCAGGTCGAAGGCTGGGAGGTGGTCAACGAGCATCACGTTAAAAAGAGTTTCAAATTTCCGGACTTCCGCGCGGCGCTGGCTTTTGTGAATAAAGCCGGCGAGCTGGCGGAGGAGCAGGGACACCATCCCGACATTTATCTGGCGTGGGGCAAAGTTGAGATCACGATCTGGACGCACAAAATCAACGGCCTGACGGAAAGCGATTTTATTTTAGCCGCCAAGCTTGACCAGCTATAATCATTAACCTTCGAAGGAGTGAGACAATGGCACAATTTATCAAAGTCGCGAGCGCCGATGAGCTTGCCGCCGGCGCGGCGAAACTTGTCGAGGTGAACGGCAAAAGCATTGCGCTGTTTAATCTCGATGGCAATTACTATGCAATCGGCAATGACTGCACCCACAAAGGCGGGCCGCTGGCGGAAGGCTATATTGAGGGCGAATCCGTGACCTGCCCGTTGCACGGCGCGCAATTCAACATCAAGACCGGCGCGGTCGAAGGCCCGCCGGCGGCGCAAAATGTCGCCAGATATAACGTGCGCGTGCAGGGCAATGACGTCGAGGTGGAAGTTTGATGACTGCTGATCGCGACACAATTTCTCAGATTTTCAATAAACTGAAGACCAGCCAGCGGCCTTACGTGATCACCGGCTCCCGTGCTTCCGTTCAATATCATCGCTGGCTGTCTCCGGTTCCGAAAATCATTGAGCTAAGAATCTATCCGGAGGACTACGGCTATTGGGTGAATTTGCTGCAAGGCGAAGCGATCTATGTTTCCGAGACGCCGCCGACAACAGAATTGATGCAAGGTTTGGAGATCGGGGTCTTATTGTCAAAAAAGCTCCATGCACAAATTTATCAAAACAAATGGTCGATTGCCGGCTTGCACTACGAGTCACCGGAAGATCTTTGCATCAATTTTCTTGCGGGTTTGGCCACTGAAACGCCGATTATGGAACTCCTCGCGATCTTGCTGATTCAAAGACAGGCCTTCAAATGGGAATACTTTTGCAACAAAGCTGCGGCAAGCGGGTTAGCACGTGAAGCCGGCATTCTGCTTGAAGTCATCAATGAGCACACACAACAAAACTTAATGCCACTAAGAGTGATCGAACAGCTTTTTCAAAGTATGGCAAAAAATGACGGCTTGATGGATGGCTATTTCCCTCATACTTGGCGAGTGCGGCAGGCTTTGAGGCGAGGGAACGAAAGAGACCTTACAATCACTTATCCGCGAACAAGCCGGAAATGGGGAGCCAAGGTGGTTCTGCCACGCTACATTATGGATAAGCTGGTGTTGGATTTGGACTATGCTTGGCGCAATCAATTCTCAAACATGAATTCTGCGCCGGAAGATCAACGTGTTGTTGAAAATAGTTTACTTCTTGATTCTTGATGGAAGAAGCACTGCTGCTAAAAGTACTGAAGGCCATCCTTGACGAGAGCAAAAAACGTGGAATTAGCGTTTTCGTCATAGGCGCATTTTGCGTCAAGGCTTATGACAGTCTAATCCGAGAGTCGCACGATCTCGATTTGGCAGTCGTCGGGGAGAAATTTGATCATCTTGCTCAGCTTTTAAAAGAGCTCGGGTTTTCCGTTCACCCGAGGAATATCTGGGTGACGGCAGAAAAACAAATCGGTGAGGAAAAGATCGCCATTCACATTGCAGTGAATGAAATTTTGGATTTGAATTCGCAGAATAGTTTTTCAATTCGGGAAGAAAAAACGTTTTTTCTTAAACCGGTTGAATTGGATTTTGAAATTCCAGCCTTATCTTTAAGCGGCCTCTTAATTACCAAACTCATCTCTTTTCGAGAAAACGACATTGTGGATATTGTTTCCCTGCTCACGAACAAGTTTGAAGACCTGAATCCAGAAAAATTTTGCCAAAAAGCTGCGGACTCAAATAATCTCCAAGTCATACAACAACGCCTGCTCGAATTGCGTGACCTCTTTGAGAGTAATGAAATGGATGCCATCTGGTTCATTCGATTAAACCGCGTACTACCGGTAGAGGTTAAAGCCAAGTTGCTCGATAAAATCAACAAGCTGTTAAACCCCTTCAGCAATTCCAACTAATTCACCATGTCTTCCGAAAAAGTTGCTCTCATCACCGGCGGCGCTCGCGGCATCGGTCGCACGATTGCACTCGATCTCGCAGAAAAAGGCTGGGTGGTTGCGATCTGCTATCGCAAAAGTGAGGCCGAGGCAAACGCAACGCTCAAGGCGATTCAAGAAAAAGGCGCCCGCGGCTTGGCGCTGCGCTGTGATGTCTCGAATCCCAATTCAGCAGCCGAGTTGGTGCAAAAAATTGAAACGGAGTGGGGACGAATTGACGCGTTGATCAACGGCGCCGGACCTTATCATCGTGTCAATTTGCTTGACGAGACCATCGAAGGCTGGCACGAAATGTTTGACAACAATTTGCATCCGGTGTTTTATCTCAGCCGCGCCGTTGCCGCCGGCATGAAAGCGCGCCAGTGGGGCCGCATCATCAATTTCAGCATGGCCAACGCCGATCAGCTCATCGGCCAGCCCTTTGTTACTGCACATTATATCGCAAAAGTTGGCGTTTTGATTTTCACCAAAACGCTCGCCAAAATGCTGGCGCCGGATGGCATTACCGTCAATGCGATTTCTCCCGGCTTCATCGACTCCGGCAGCGCGCTGCCGGAAGAGCTGGCGAAGATGCTCAAAAATATTCCGGCGGGATATATCGGGGTGACGCAAGACGTTGCCGCCGTTGTCAATTTCTTGCTCTCTGATGAGGCGCACTACGTGAACGGCGCGAATATTCACGTCAGCGGCGGATGGGGAATCTAACAAGCAGGGAGCTACATCTTTTTAGACAGCCTACGCCCATCGGGCGCGCCTGCGAGAACTGACGGCGTTGAAAACTTCATCAACGTGCCTTCATTCCGCCAATCCGACACGCAGGTTGAGAAATCAGTCGAAAGACTCTTCCCTCTTGCTGCGTAAAAAGCCGCTGTGCGTCAACGATGCCGTGCTGAAGTGAGACCAAAGATGAAAATCGGATTTTTACCAGCGCAGCCCGAGGGGCGTAATCTGTCCTATTCCTATTCCTACTCATTCCTACTCATACTCCTACTCGCTTTTGAAAAACTCTATCAATGCGAGTAGGAGTAAGAGTAGGAGTAAGAGAATCCAAAATACCAACCAAATTACTTGACCAACAAAAGCTTCTTCGTCGAAGCAAACCGCTCGCCTTCTGATTCAGCCAGGATGCGGTAGACGTAAATGCCGCTGGAAACTTCCTTGCCGGCTTCGTCGCGGCCGTTCCAGGTCGCCAGATAGTAATCGGCGGCCTGCATTTGGCGGTTGACGAGCGTCCGCACTTTTTGGCCGAGCATGTTGTAGACTTCAACAGTCACGGTGGCGGATTTCGGCAGGGCGTAACGGATGGCGGTGAAAGCCTGCGCTTGTTTGGCCGCAAAAGGATTCGGAAAATTCTGCGACAGCTCGAAGGCTTTCGGCACCAGCGCCAAGCCGCCGCTCTGCTTGCGAAGCGCCTCAGGTTTGCCGACGAGCAGCTTCAAAGATTTGTCAACGCCGGCGGCGCCAATCACGATCCGGTACGACGGATTGCGCTTCAGATTGCGCGCCATGCCATAGGCTGCATCGACGAGATACGCGTCGTAATCGTTCGGCAGATTCGCCAGGCCCTTGAATTCCAGAATCACTTCGCCGGCGGACGAATTGGAATTGACCTGCAACGGCCATTCGTAGATCTCCTGATTGGCCGGACGAAAATCGGCGGTGTAGTTCATCGGATGCAGCGGCCAGTCGAGATTCGGCACGTACACCGAAACATACTCGCCGATCACCGGCGGCTCGACGAGATCGAAATCGTCGTACTGTTCCCCCGCGGCGCTGCGCGCGCCCACCCAGTTGATCGTATCCATCGCCGTCCCCGCTGTTGCGGCAATTTGAATCGTCCAATCTTTTTCCGACGTCACCGCATCTTTGCCGATGCGCGGCGTCGTGGCAATCGGGCACACCAGCAGTTGAATCTTTTCAGCCGGGCGTTTCGGCTCGACGTAGATCGCGTATCCTTTCCACGGCTCGATGATGTTGTCGATGTTCCAGCCGCGCTCGTAGGAACGAATCGAGAGGCGGGTCGAATCTTGCGGAATGCTCGAATTGACCAGCGTCAAATTCTCGCGGCTCACCGGAAAGTTGAACGGATTGCTGAACAAGTTCCAGCCTTTTTTCAGCTCGATGGCATATTTTTTTCCGGTCGAAACGGTTTTGCCCACGCCGCTGTCGATGACTTTGTCGGCATCCGCAACGATCATGAAGAAAGCGCGCCCCGGCATGAACGGCGAGATGGCCGGCGCAGCGCTGTTGTATTCGACCCAACCGTTCGGCGCCATTTCCGGGCGATACTCAAACAATCTCCACTTGCTGCGATCATACGCGCCGAGATCGTCTTCCAAAACGTCCTTCGGCGCACCTTTGTCCAGCTCGAACGGCACGGAGTACAAGGCGTAGCTGCTTTGATCCTTGCCGGAAGGCTGAGCAACCGGATTGCCGTCTTTGTCGATGCGAAATTCGCCGTCGGCGCCGGTGCGGACGCGAACCGGCTGCCAGGCATTATTTTCATGATCATCGCAAACTTTGGCGCCATTCACCGCCGGCCCGACGCCAAGCGGATTGTTCAACGAATCTCTCGCGAAAACTTTATACTCAAGCCCGCGCGTGGTCACGCCGTCGGCGGGAATGTCCATCACAAAAAGATCTTTCGAGTTGGGCACGCGGCGCAAACGGCGCGGCGGCTCATTGGCGCGCGCTCCGCCGAAGCGATATGACACCGAATCCCATACGACTTTGGTGTGATCGAAAATCTTGACGGTGTCGGAAAAAGCCGTGCGCTTGACGGCGATTGGCTCGCCTGAACGCAGGCGCGTGATCACCGGCGGGCACATATCGAATTTATAACCGGCGAAAGAATGATTGACCGGATTGGCATTGCCCGCGGAATCGGCAAGCCAGTAAAACAAGCTGTCTTCACCGCACAGTCCGGGCGAGTTGAAAAAAACCGAGAAACTTACATTGTTCGTCGTGCGCTGCAGCGCGCTTTCGCCATCCTGCAGCGTGGCAGCTTGCGGCTTGGTTTGAAATTTCCATCGCACGCGCGCCGCATCGCGGAAGCCGTTTGCCAAAGCCAGCGTCAGCGAGAGAGGATTGCGCCGCGCGCTGAACCAATCGTTGCGCGGAATGCTGCGGCTGATCGGCTCGCCCGGCGCCGCCGGCGCGGTCACATCATAAACCAGCGGCGTTTCAAAAGCATTCAGATAACTCGAATTGCCGCTGCCGTCGGCGAGCCATAGATAACAATACCAGCGGCCTTCGGTGAGGCCTTTCAGCTTCAGAGGAATCGTCGCGCACTTGACGTTGCTTTGGCGAAGAACGCCGCCGAATTTCGTGGTGTCATCCGGCGACTGCGGCTTGACGCGCGTCGTGGTGAATTTCCACCGCACTTCGCTGATGCCGCTGGAGTCGCTGGCTTCCCAACACACCGTCAGATTGTCGGCGTTGGTGTAACCGGTGAAACCGCCGGTCCAGCCGACGGTCACGCTCGGCGCTTTCGTAAAAACCGGCGCGGCGACGTCGTAATAAAGCTGCGTGTAATTCGGCGTTTGATAACCGGAAACCCCGTTCTTGCCTTGCAGCCAAACGTAACAGTTCCAGCGTCCGGCGCTCAGCACATCCCGCAACGGAATTTTAAAATACGGTTTTCCATTCAAAACCGAGAAGCGCGCCGTGCCGGTGGTGTCGTTCGGCGAAATCGGTGGAACCGCTGTCGGCCAAAATTTCCACCGCGCATCCTGCACGTCGGCAACATTCACATTCAAACAAATCGTCAGGAAATCGGTGTTCGTGTAACCTGCCCGTCCGCCCGGCCACGTCACCAACAGCGTATCGACTCGTGGCGGCGGCGTTTTGAGCTGCCCGGCGCCGGTGACCGGAAAAGAAATTTTGCCGAGAGGCTTGATGAGATTGTTCGTGGTAAATTCGAGGCTGCTGTTATAAGCCTTGCCTTCAACCGGCTTGAATTTAATCGACACCGTCTTGGTATCCCCCGGCGCGATAAAAGAACCAAGCGAGGAAAGGGTATAACCAACGGCGGGATTGAGAACGACGCTAAAAATTTTCAACGTATCGGTAAGCGTCTCATCCGTGGCTTGGCGATTGGTGAGGCGAAATGTTTTCGTCGCCGAATCGCCCACCACGATAGCGCCAAAGCTCAACGACGGCGTTGGCACGAAAACCATTTCCGGCCCGCGCGTCACGCCGGCGAGCTGCACGAGAATGGAATCTTGTTGCTGATTGCTGGTGAAATTGATTTTAATCGTGCCCGCATGGGTTTTGCGCGTCAACGAGCTGAGCCGCAGCTTCAGCGTCAAACTGGCGTCCGCCGAAATTTTCGCGCCAATCGGTGCCTCGAGCAGCACAAACGGATCGCTCAACGTGAAGCGGGTGATCAAAATATCGGCGCAGGTGACGTTTTTAACCGTCAAAGTCTTGTCAAACGAAGCGCCGGCTTTGATCGCGCCAAAATCGATTTTATTGGCGCTCGCTGTCAATCTGCCGGCGCGCGAAATATACAAATTCGCTTTGTCGCCGTCGGAGTTTTTCAGCGTATCGCTCAACACCGGATCCATCGCCGCCTCGCCGGTTGACACCGCGCCGGAAACGAGAAATTTATACAAGCCGTCGGCGGAAGACGGAACGTCGCCGTTGATGTCGAAATTGGCGAAAAAAGTTCTCTCGTCCACCCAAGTGGTGTCGTACATCGGCACGTTCAGCGAAATCGGCGCATTCAAACCGAATTTGACCGCCGGCCGCTTTTTCTGCATCGGCGTGTTGAACACCAACGTCATCGAAATCTGGGCATTGCCGATCGTGCACGTCACGCTCTTGCCGTTCAGCCGGAACGTCATTTTTTCCAGCTTGGGCTTTTGCTGCGCCCACGCCGGCGCGCTCCAGCCGCTGCACGCAAGCAGGGCAAAAAAAATCAACAATCTTTTCATACGTCTCACCTCAGTGAAAAAATTTCATACGCAATTGTAAATGAGGCTCCCGCTCACAGAGGTGAACAATCCAAGACAGGAAAAACTCACGGAAAGCTCGGCGGATTCGGCAAATTCGGGCCGGTTGGCGCCGGCTTGTTATTCTTGTTGCCGGAGCTTTTGGTGAGCTGGGTAATGCCGACAGCCGCGCCAACCGCGCCGACCGCGACCAAACCGTAGATCAAAATTTTATTGCCGCCATTGCGATACTCGCCGGAGTTGGCCGTATCGCCGGAGGCTGCCGCACCGCTGTAGTCGGTCGCGCTCAAAGAGCCGGCGGACGTCTCATCATTGCCGGCAGCCGAGGTTCCCACCAGCTTGCGCGCCACCACGGCCATCAAATTCTGCAATTGCTCGAAACTGCCGTCGAGATTTTCGCTGGCGCGCTGCATCGCCTGGCCGCTTTTGACGTGAATGATTTGGGCATCGACAAAATACAACTGCCCGACTTTGCGAACGCTGCCGTTGGCCACGAGCTGAACGCCAAGCTGCCGGCCGGCTTGCAGGCCGCACTCCATCGTGCTGCAGCCGGCGCCGCCATTGGCCAGCGTCGCCGTCACGGCGCTTTGCGGCGAAACGATGAAAAGCCCGGTTCTTTCCAGCTCCATCACCAAACGTTCGGTCAGAATGCTGGCTTCGTCGGTGGTGATGCGGCCGGAAGCTTCCAAAGGCAGGACGGCCAGAGTGTATTGATTGCGCGGGCCGGAAAGGGCAGGCTCGGCGGCGGAAAAAGCGTTGCTGAAACTCAGGCCCGCAAACAACAGCAGCAACGCGAGGTGGCGACACAATTTGTTACGCATAGGTTTGAACTCCGTTGGTTGAGAAAATGATCGTCACGTTATTTTTGCAATTCACAGACCAACGTGCTCAGCCAAAATCGGTTTCGCGCCGCGCTTCCGGCGAAATGACAATCTCGCAACGCGCTTACTTCTGTCGAACCAAGTATCTCGGTCGTCTCAAAATTTTGCGCCGGATAAAAACAGCTCCACCTATGCACGCTCGCCTTTTTAGGCGTCTTGCTTTCACAAAAAAAGGACGCGACGTTTTAAGCTGAGACACCTCATGTAACCAAAACATCGGCCGGCGGCTTTGAAAAATGACCGCGCGTTCATAACCGCCTCGGTGTCACAGCAAAACATCACCGTCTAATTTTTAACCATCTCCAAAGACGCGAAACCCTTGTCAATCGCGAATAACATACAAACAGAAGGCGGCGATTGCGTGAAGTCGGGTATGGCAAGCTCCCCCCATTGCGCCCCTGAAAATAAAAATCAGGGCTGCGGAATAACATCGTACCCCCTTTTGTGCTCGGCGTCAAGTTTTAATTTCCACAGTTCGTCGAGATAAACGGGTTGCCAGGCGGCAACGGCTGGATGGATTTTCGCTTGACGTTCCT
>Ga0187892_10002373_pt1 | contig 38079 bp, 29 predicted proteins | sample MA1701073metaG_FD_139345 | JGI IMG/M metagenome (GOLD analysis project Ga0187892, IMG submission 139345) | Bio-ooze microbial communities from a basaltic lava cave in the Kipuka Kanohina Cave System on the Island of Hawaii, USA - MA170107-3 metaG ... | reverse complement strand
TTTTTCTCTCTCACATTTTTCTGTCTGGTCGGTCCGGAGTGGCCGAAACTAAGAGAGAAAAATAAGAGATGCCATTTTTCTCTCTCACATTTTTCTGTCTGGTCGGTCCGGAGTGGCCGAAACGATGATCGAAGCCTGGCACTGATTCCGGGGCGCTGGGGCTGAAATCAGGCTTTCTCGATCAGGAAATTACCAATGGACAACACGTCCATCTTCGTTCGCAGAAAACATTCGATAGCTTCTTCGGGCCGGCAGACGACCGGTTCGTTCTCGTTGAACGAGGTATTGAGCACGACCGGCACGCCGGTCAACGTCTCGAATTCTTTGATCAACCGCCAATAAAGCGGGTTCTGTTCGCGGTTCACCGTCTGCAACCTTCCGGTCCCGTCCACGTGCGTCGGCGCTGGAATCTCATCGCGCTTCTCCGGCCTGACGCGGTAAGTCATCAACATAAACGGCGAGGGATGCGATTGCTCGAAATAATCGCCCACGCGCTCTTCCAGGATGGACGGAGCAAAAGGTCGAAAAGGCTCGCGATGCTTGATGCGGCTGTTCAGGATGTCCTTCATCTCGGCTCGTCGCGGATCAACCAGGATGCTCCGATTGCCCAACGCGCGCGGCCCGAACTCCAACCGCCCTTGAAACCAGCCAACGATCTTCCCATCCGCAATCCGCTTTGCCGTCGCCCGCGCGATCTCCTCACCCGGCAGTTCTGAAATCCGAAATCCCGAATCTGAAATCACCCGCTCATCCAGCGCCTGTCGAATCTGCTCGCGCGAAAACTCCGGCCCCCAGTAAGCGTGGTTCATCACGAACGAGCGTGGCTGCCGCAAAACCTGATGATAAACATAAAACGCCGCGCCGATGGCCAATCCCGCATCGCCCGCCGCCGCCTGAATGTAAACCTGCTCGAACGGCGTCCGCTCGAAGATCAAACCGTTCGCCACGCAGTTGTAAGCCACTCCGCCGGCCAGACACAGTCGCGGCGATTGATACAACCTGTGAACCTGATTCAGCAGATGAACGACCGAATTCTCCAAATGTTTTTGCAACGACGAGGCGACGTTTTCGTGCCGCCGGGTCACGTCCGCGCTAGCTTCACGAGCCGGCCCCAGCCGTTTCTCCAAAAAATCTGAATAGAGCTTGCCAATCACCGGCGAGCCTTCATCCCACGTGATCTGCGACCCGACTTTGTGATGGATGAAGTAGTCCAAGGCCAGGTTGAAGCCCGGCCTGCGATCGCCATTGAGCCTCACTATCCGCGCAAACTCGTCACTGAACTCCGGCTGGCCGTAAGTAGCCAATCCCATCACTTTGTATTCGTCGCCGTATTTCCAGAATCCGAGGTATTGCGTGATGGCTGTATAGTAAAAACCCAGCGAGTGTGGAAAAGCGATCGCCCCACCGGCGGTGATGTTATTGCCCTCTCCCACACCCCACATCGTGCTGGCGAAATCGCCCAGCCCATCCACCGACAACAACGCCGCCCGGTCGAAACCAGAAACGAAAAACGAGCTGGCCAGATGCGCCTTGTGATGTTCGACGCGATTGACCTCCGCCTTCAACTTCTCCGGGTCAACGTCCAGCGAGCGAGCAACCTCTTCCTTGATGGCGGCGAACTTGCCCTGCGGCGCCATTCGCCTGATCGCCATCTGCGGAATCTTCAAGGCGTAAAGCAGCTTCTTGTCGAGTTGCGCCTTCGGATCGCGCGCGACGGCGATGTGCGTCAACTCTTCAGGCTTGATGCCCGCCGCGTCCAGACAATATTTGACCGCCTGCTGCGGAAAACCGGCGCAGTGTTTGATGCGGTTGAAGCGTTCTTCTTCGACGGCGGCGACCAGTTGGCCATCGCAGACAATCGCCGCTGAAGCGTCGCCGTGATAGGCGTTGACGCCGAGAATGTACATAACGATTCACTTGTCCGGGGATTTCATCGGAGGTTTGAACCAGGAGAGAGCTGGCTACCTTATAAACACTTACCGCCCATGCAAGAGCCGGAGCAGCAGTCCAATCCGGTCGAACACGCCGCGTCCTTCGGTCTGCAACTGCCTGCGCTGACCGCTTCCGGCGCGACCAGCGACGCCACCACCGGCAAGGCCACGGCGGCGGCCAAGCCCAATTTCCGCAACACGGCGCGGCGCGACACGTTCGCCAATTGCCCAGCCGCGATGCGATCTTCCAACAACCGCGCCTGATCGAGCTGTTTCAACGCCAGCCAGACGACGCTCTCGTCCACATCGTGTTGCTGCTCGGCCGCGAACTGATCGGCGATGTCGCGCACCGTCTGCCTGCCGTCGCATCGCTGCCAGACGAAGGCGGCGGTCGCGTTGAGGCAATGCGCCTTGTGCGTCTTCAGATCGTAAACGATGGTCTCTCCGCCGCCGGGATGAGAGACCACCACCTCCCGGTGGGCTTTGGGTTGAATGGGCGAACGAGTGTGATTCATAGGTTTCTCCTTCAAAAATGTCCGGGCAACTTCAGTTTGTCGCGGTTCCCGCAGCGTCCGCTCAGGGCTTGAGCAACGCGGCAACCAGTTGCAGGGCCTCGCCACGCGAGCCTTTGAGAATCGTGGCGCGATTAGCGAGTTGAGTCAGGGCTGGCAGCACCAGTTCGGGCGACTGGCGCGCCGCGACGGCATGCGCCATCAACGCCAGAACGCCGCGTCCGGCCGACAGCGCGTGGGGCCGCCACACCACTCCCGGCTCGTACCGGGTAACGATCACAGCGCCCACGGGGAGCAGGCGCGCGCCCGTCACGCCTCCCACGCTTTCCACCGTGAAACTGGTCTGCCTGTAGGTTACGGGGTCGCGGCGTTGGGGCGATTTCGGGAACGGATGTACCCGCCCTTCCGCATCGAGCACGGCGTATTCGTCGGAATAATATTCGGCTCCGGCGCGCACCAAAGCTTCGACCAATGTGGATTTCCCGCTCATACTGCTGCCCGGAATGATGATGGCCTGCCCCCGCCAACCGACGACGCCCGCGTGAATGAAGACGCGCCGCTTGGCTCGTTCGGCGACGAAAAGCTGAATCTCGGAAGCCATCGCCTCGATCACTTCGCTCAACTCGAACGAGCGCGCGATGCGGTCAAAATCGCTGTAACCCAGATGGAACTTCCGCTGCCCCGGTCGAGGCCCAGGCCCGCCCACAAAAAGCGAGAAGACGCGTTCGACCGTCCGGCCCCGCGCCGTTTTCCAGCCCGGCGGCAAGATCGCCGTTAATTTTTCCAACGCTTCCGGCTGATTCGTCCGCAAGCCGATGCGCACACCATACGCCAGCACGGTCATCCCTGCCGCCCACCCGAGGCGGTCGAGTTTGCGCATTCAGAGCGTCTCCCACTTCAGCCGGGGCAAATCATTCGTTGCCATAGCCATAATCATCCTGGATCGGGAAGCGTGTTTGGAGTTCCGCCTTCAGGCGGGCCGTCACAACTCCGATCCGTGACGGCCCGCCTGAAGGCGGAACTCCAAACACCAATCATCATCGCAGCCGCATTGTCGGGTCGCCGAACAAAATCCACGTCAGGCGCGTGTCGGTGTCTGTGGTGGCCGCTTTCGCCTGCCGCACCGCATCGCCCAGCAGTTGTCCTGGCCTGAACAAACTCCCGAAGACCGATTGATCCATCACTTGCTGCGGAGCCGCCTCGGTATATCCGGAGCCGGCCCACACCGCCACTGCGCCGCCGTTCGGACTCTTCAACAACGCTTCGGCCAAACCATCTGCGGCCGGTTCGAGGAAGTAACCGGTCAGGCACGTCATCATCACGTAAACCGAAGACCGGTTCCCGTTCTGCAACGCCAACGCATCCGCCGCCGTCAGCAAATCGCCGCGCCACAGATTGAATGACCCGTGCCCGAAGTAATTGACCACACGCGGCCCGCGATTGAGCGCGCCCAACGTTTGAGCCCGCGCCGTCGCATCGTCCAGCCGTCCGCGGAAAATCGCCGTGGCCTTCTGGCCCATCGGCACTTGCTGTAGCAGACTTTCGATCAGGCTCTCGAAGTTATGACCATCGTTGCGATCCGCCACCAGCGCCACCTCGTTCGACGCCGGCGCCTTGTCGTAATTGATCAGGCGCTCGACCATCCGCCGCGCCTCGGCGGCGGTGCGGGCTGGCAACCGGCCTACGCTCAGGTCGGGCAAGCCGTCGCCATTGAAATCCACCAGCGCATCATCGCTGGCGGTTTCGGCCATCCCCGCGTCAACCAGCCGCGTCGGCGCCAGATCGCTCTCGCCATTGTTGGTGTAATTGCGCGGATCGTAACTCGCATCGCCGGCCAGCAACACATAACGCGGTTCGTCCATCCACGATCTCGCCGCATAAGCCAGGAATTCGCCAAGTCCCGTCGCCGTCTTGTTCCCGGCGCTGACCTCGTCGTAAACGTCTTCGATGTCTACGACCTCGACACGCCAGCCTTGCTTGCGGCGATGCGCAGCAAGCGGCTCAAATTCAGCGGCCAGCGTGTTGTGCGTAATCACCAGCAGGTCGGCCCGGTTCGACTTCGTCAGCCAGCGCGACGGCTTATTCGCTTTGACCCCGGCTGGCCCCAGCGCGCGCGCCGGATTGATCGCCAGCAAGCGCCGCGCGCCCAATCCCTGAGGCGTCGCCGTCACGCTGAAGCCGTTTCCTTCCTGCTTGATACTCGTCTCCAGCTCGGCCACGTTGCGTTCGTCCGTCACGTCGAAGACGCGAATCCCGCCGCTCGTGAAACCGCCGATTGTCACCTGCCGGTAAGCCGGCACGGGCGCCGCCAGCGTGTCGTTGTCGGCCCGGAACAACCGCGTATACGTCAACCGCAAATGCGCCACCAGGTTGTAATCGCTCGGCCCCGCCGCGCTCTGCAACGTCACCTTGTTGACGCCTTCGAGCACCTGGGATTGGGGCACGGTGAAACTTTGCGTCCCCCGCGCCCGGCCATCGAAATTGATGAAGCCCAGCGGCGCGCCGTTGAAACTCACGCTCACCGAGTGTGGAACCTTCGTCAACCCCTGCAACGCCACTTCGAGTGTGGCGCTGGCAATCGCCGCGCTGTCTACGGACGGCGCCCGCAGCGTCTGGTCGAGCGCTTCGCCCGGCGTCACGACGGCGCCGAAGAAGTTTTCCTCCGCCCCATTGAGCAAGTTGGCCACATAGACCATGCGGTCGCGCCGTTCGACCGTGTGCGTAAAGCTCTCTCCCATCGGCGAACTATTCGCCAGCGGCGCCTTGCGCACGCGCGCTCCACCGCTCCGTTCGGACAACAGCCAGTAAACCCGCGTATCGGTCGCCGGCGTATCCAGCCCCAGCCCGTAAAATTCCACCGCATCAGTCGCGTCAAAGCGCCCGTCTTCGGCGCCACTCACATAGATCGTCGTCTCAAGCCCGTCCACGTAAAGTCGCAACCCGCGCGGGTCAACCCGCGGGCTGAGTCCGGCGGCGACCAGTTGTGGTTGCGTAACGCGATACCAGCCTTCCTGTTTGACGCTCAGCTTGATCGCCTCCTCGCCGCCCAACTGCCGGGGCCGCGCAGGCGCCAGAGCCCCCTGCACGTCCGCGCGGCCAAGCGACCGCGCAGGCACGCCCCCCGGCGACAGCAAGGAATTTGGCGCCGCCCCCACCGGCGTCAGATCGCGCGTAGCTTCGGCTTCATTCGCCCTCTCGCGGCCCAACCGTTCGAGCAAAACAGAATTTCGGGCGGAGCGTGCGTTGCGATCGGGACGCCGCAAACCTTCGGGTTCCTCCGACGCGCCCGACCGGACGATCGCCGTAAACGGCCCATGCCACGTACGCGAGCCGTCGAGATCGAGGTCTTCCAACCAGTACGCCGCGTTCGCCGAACCGTCCACATCCAACCACGTATACGACCATCCGGCGGTCAACACGGAGCGTTCGCCAACCATCAGAGCCGAACCGGCCACCACGCCCGGCGTCACCCGCGTCCGTTGGCCATTCTCTTCGCGGTAAATTCGGAAGCCGAGATTGTCTACTTCGTGGCCCGTGCGCCACACAAGCCGCACGCCATCGTTGTACGCCAACGCTTCCACACCGATCATCCGAACGGCGGTCGGCGCGGTCGTTCCGCTGGCAAAGACCCAGGGAGAGAAAGCCGTCACCCCCGTTGTATTGACGATATTCGTGGTTGTATTAACTGTTCCACCCATGTTCACCCATGTCCCTCCGCCATTGGAGGAATCGCGCCACAACTTGAGCGCACTTTCAGTCAGACCAGTCCCAGTCAATTCGCTGTCCAGGTAGCGCAACTGCACCGTCGCCGAGAAGCCGCTGATGCCAGTGGGTGTGATCGTGTAAAGGCGTTTCACGGCATTGGAAATATTGCCAGGCAGCGAACCTTTCACCAGCGTCACGGTCAGCGTGGGCGAAGACAACGTTGCCGAAGCGAAGTTGATCGTGTTCAGTGTGTTGCCGAAACAATAGGTCGTGCCAGTGACGATTGTGGTGCGTTTTACAGCGCCGACGACATCGCCCGGCCCCGCACAAGCAGCCGCGCCAGACAACGTATGGGTCAACGTGTTAGCGCCGGTGGTCAAATCGCCCGCCGTCAGCGTGAGCGTGCCGCCCACGGTGACATCGCCGCCCAACAAAAGGCCAGCCGTCCGATTCAGCGTTAAATTATTGAGGGTCACGGCGGGTAACGTCGTGCTGGCTGCGGCAAGCGTGCCAACGGAAATGTTCGAACTGCCGCCGCCCGTCAAGCTCCCGCTCGTCGTGTTAATCGCGCCGTTGATGGTCAGCGTGTTCGCGCCAATCGAAAGCGCGCCGCTTGTCAAACCGAGCGTCCCGCTCACTGTGACTCCGCCAGTGAGACTAACACCTGCGCTGTTGTCTATAGTTAGATCACTGACGGTTGCTGGCAAACCGTTGCCTGTTACCTGCGCAGCCGTACCGTTATAGATGTAATCCGCGCTTGTGGAGTATGTGCGAGTGCCTGTGACTTGAATGTTACCGGTGGCTCCGGACGTAGTGATGCCTGCCGCTGATCTAATCCCCAACGTCGCTCCCGAAGAAAGAGTGAAGGTACCCCCACCACTTACAGCCGTGCCAGCCGCTGCCATCTGCAACGTCGAGCCGCTATTTACTGTGAAGTTGATTGTGTTCGAGACTGTTCCGCCGGATGTGTACGTCTGAGTTCCGGACTTGTTGAAAACAATCGCACCGCTCCCCGTCCCCGATTCTGTCAGTGTACCCCCAGTTATCGAGAAGTCGCCGGCAACGTTAATGGTTCCGACATCGTTTCCGTCATCCATATCCAAAGTTCCACCAGTAATGGATACATTTCCAGCCACAGTCCATGTACGAGCGGTGTTGGACCCAATTCTGGTACTACTTGTCCCTGATTGGGTAAAGTCTCCGCCGATCGTTAACGCACCTGTCTGAACTCGGAGTTGGTTGTTGTTAGTATTGGAGATCAAAAAATCACCTGCGATAGAGGTTGGAGTGAAGTTACGGGTCGAGGATTGTGATGCACAGTTCCATGTGACATTTCCGAATGCCTGCTCGTCACCATTGGGGTCACTGCTTGTAATGCCAGTAATGTTGCAGGTTGAATTCGCATTCCATGTGGCGGTCGGAATCGTGCCCCCATTCTGGTTGTGAGTATAAGTAGACCCGCTCTGAAACAGCAGTTTGGATGCGGTAGCATTCGTTATCGTGCCACTGTTTGTAATCGTGCCCGTAACCGTTGTGACAACCGATGTTCCGTTGGTATCGTAGGTGCGGCTAGTGTTAATGGTTAGCGTCCCGGCTATGCTTGCTGTTGCGCTAGACGCAAGGGTCACGTTTAGGTTTGTGCTCACGGTCAGCGATGATCCGCTCGGTATGTCCAAATCCGTACCAGTCCCATTTCCAATCGTGAGGGTTGCTGCAGCGGCCGCCGTCAAAGTAATGCTTGTATTGTTCGACATTACGAAACGCCCAATAGTCTGAGTAGGAACGCTCGTAATGGTGAGGGTCGTGCCCGTGTTGAATTGGAGAATATCAGTGGCAGCGGGGGTGGTTCTAGTCGGCGTCCAGTTTGCTGCTGTTGTCCAGGAAGCATTATTCGCCCCTTGCCAGGTGTAAGTCGTCTGCCCATACACCGTCGCACTGGCCAGCCAACACAACACAAACAACAAACCAACTCGAATCGCTATTTGGCGCAGTGCGGTAACTCGCGTTCCTTTGCGGGTGAAAATCAAGGTAGGGTGCAACATAGTGGTAAGCTCCTATCCGCGGGACTGTCCGGCAGCCCCCGTCGGGTGAGAAAAGGCTCCACACGTACCCCGCCCCGCCGTAGCAACAGCAGTAGGGGAGCATGCGGAAGAATTTTTATGTCTGCGGGGCGTGAGGCCGGTTGGAGTAGGGCAAACGAACCGGCAAAGGATGTTACCTGAAGCGGCTGGCAGGCCAGTGTCCGGTAGAGTTACCCTTCTGCCGCGATTCTCACTTGGGTGAGATTGCGGCTGGCTGGATATCCTACCCTTGCCAACCGATTTAAAAGACAGCGCGCATTATAAAGCCAGACAAAGCCATCTGTCTTGGATAAAAAGCAGCGAATGAAAAAATCGGGGGAGTATTGAAATGATCAATTTCAGCTCTTAACGCGCGGCTCAACAATCGTCGCGCTCCGATTTTCCGTCAGGAGACGCGCATACTTGCCAATCAATCTGGCCGGACGCATCGCCAGATAGATAAAGAACCAGCGGGCAGACAGCGGCATAAACTCCCAATCACCGACGTTCGGATTAGCCAGCAATCGAAAAAGGTATCGAACCTTGTCAGCCAAACCTTCCTGCAACTTGAGGTAGAAAGCGAACTGCGCGGCCAGGTTGAAGGTCGGGTCGGTATTGGTCATCACCCATTCGCCCACTTCGGCTGCGCGCAACGGGAGCGAGCGATCGGCGTCAACTCGCTGTCTAATTTCCGCCGGCAGCGGCGCGTCGAGCAGATCGCCAGCCAGGAGCAAGCCCAGCAACAACAACCGTTCGATCTTCTGCTCGCGCGCTTGCGCCAGAACGCGCCGCCAATCCAGGTTCGGATACCGCTCAATCAACCGGGCGACATCCGCGATCCAGCCCAGCTTCGCCCAGCAATGTTTCGCGCCGTGCGCGCATAAGTAGAGCAGCAGGTCTTCAGGCCCCAGCGTCAACATCGGCTTCCCGCCCGGCGCGACGGGGATCAACCGCTGGCGCAATTGCTCGAAATGAAATCCGAAAGCCAGAGACCGGTGGAACAATTCCCAGTGCAATTCGACGGATTGCAAGGTCTGCTGATGTTTGAATTCCAGCGAATAAGCCGCATCCTGAAACCGCTCGTCCTGCGTCGCGGCCCAATCTATGCCAACTCGATAACCTCGCGCCCGCAGCAACTCGCTTGCCCGCGTCAGGTCGCGCCGGTCAATCAGCAGGTCCAGATCGCCATATTGCCGCCAGGCCGGATCGTCATAGAGCAACATCGCCAGAGTCGGACCTTTGAAGGGAACGGCGGAAATACCTTCGTCAGCGAACAACTCCAAAATCTCCCACAACTCGCCGGTCTTCTGAAGACTGCGGATGAGGTTGTCGGTCACAACCTGATGCAATGTCGCCAGCAACTCCGGCGCAAGCGCGTCGCGGCAGCCCACCAGCAGGAAGCGGGCCAGCAAAGGCTGCATCGCGTGAGCGGCCGCCGCGCTGAGCAGACGGTCCCAATCAGGCGGGCGCTCAGCGACGGCGCGCTCCCAATCAGGCGAAGCGTCGTCAGCCGTCACGCGCGCCGCAGCCAGCAGCAGCGCAAACTCCGGCGTCAGTTCTTTTCGCGCCAGCCAATCCGGCAGCAGTCTGTCACAGAGCCTAGTCATCTTCGATCAAACGAATGGCCAACAGAGTTTCGGCTAACATTCTTTGCAGCGAGTAATACCATCCGGCCCAGCCATCCAATATGCCTCGCTGAACAATCAGGCAGTAAAACAAAACGATGAATGGAGCAAGAACTTTATTTCGCCGGAGACGGTCGCTGAAGCTGAGTTGGCATTCCGGCGTTTGCCGCAATTTCTTAGCCTCCAGGATCATGTACCGGTTTTGCGAGCTTAACCATCTGCTCAGCGATTTCCGGTCGTCGTGCAAGATGTAGGCCGTCAGCCAGGCCGCCTCTCCCTTCACCCAAACACGTTGAGTATGCCCATCGTCTTCATACCTGGCTAATTCGCGGCGATAGAGAACCTTGCGCGGCGGGTAGAGAGAACCACGCAGCGGCTTTCCAAAGACACAATACTTAAACCTCACCCAATAGGCGTTGGTCGAATCCTGGGGTTCGAGGCTCTTGATCTCCCCGATCAACTCGTCGGTCAACACGTAATCGGCGTCAAGAGAAAGCGCCCACTCGGTAGTAACCTGCTCCAAGCCATAGTTATCTTGAGCGGCGGCGGTATCAAATTTTCTCAGATATACCTGAACCTGCGGAAACCCTTTCATGATGTTCAAAGTTTCGTCAGTGCTGTAACTGTCAACCACAACTATCCTCTTCGCCCAGGTAAGCTGCCGAAGAGTGCGCTCGATATTCGGAGCTTCGTTGTAGGTCAAAATGAGAGGAGTGATGTTTTCCAGCATTCATCTCTTTTTCTGATGCCACAACCTTGCGTCATTGGCATCTACACAAGTTCGGGTCTTGTGAATCCCACCGGCGGAAGCCGGTGGATCGTTCAAGCCCAACCTACAGAAAACTGAGAGCACTCCCGAATCCCACCGGCGGAAGCCGGTGGGATTCTATGAGTCTTTCCTGCCTTGGTAGGCTAGGATTGAACGATCCACCGGCTTCCGCCGGTGGGATTATGTCAATGTCTCTCGATCAGGCATTTATACATGTCGAGTAACTTAACCGCGATTTCCGAAGCGGCAAAGCTCCGAGCCAGCTTACGTCCATTGTCCCCTCTGAGCCGGCGTTCCTGCTCGTTGCCTAATGCTTCAGCCAGTGCGCTGGCGAGCTTCTCTTCGCCGAGCGGCGCGACCCAGCCTGCGCCCGCCTCTTCGATCTCCGGCGCAAGGTTGACGTGGGGACTGACCAACACAGGCACGCCATAAGCCATCGCTTCGACCACACAAATCCCGAAATTCTCCTGATATGACGGCAAGGCCAGCAGTGCAGCGTCTTTCAGCGCAGCGTATTTGCGCTCGCCATCGAGCCAACCGGTGAAAACGGCGTTGCCATTCAGCCCGCGCCGCTCAGCCAATCGTTTGAGTTGATTCACATACTCCGCCTCTCCATCGCCGGCAAAAACCAGCCGCCAATCGCCAAACATTCCCTGCCGCTTCAACGACGCGAAAGATTCGATCAATAACTCAAACCCTTTCTTCGGATGAATCCGTGAAAGAGCCAGAACATAAGGATCGGCGCCGACCTGAGGCTGCCATCCGCCGAAAGGCTCCGTTTGCAAATCGAGAAAACTCAGATCAATCGCGTTCGGCGCCACCACGCCGTTTCCCAGCCCCAGCTCAGTCTCGACCAGACGCTTCTCTTCGGCAGTGGTGTAGTGAATAGCGGCTGCGCCATCCAGCATCCGCTTTACTCCCAAATGCCAAAAGATGCGTTTGCGCATCCGTTTGCGGTTGAGGCTCCAGGGATCGAGCGTGCCCAAAGGGCGCACGATGTAAGGTATGTTGTGTTTCCGGCAAGCTCTGGCCGCAGCAATACAGGCGTGCGAGAAGACAGCGTGAATGTGTACCAGGTCGAAATCTTTCACGTTACCATCCAACCACCGAGCTAACGGGAGCGAATACTTCAATGCTTCGCTCCATTGCCGCGAAAAGAAGATGGTTGGCGCATCCTGGTAGATAATCTTTTCTCCTAAAACTACCGGCAACTCCTCTTCCCCGTCAGCATTGGTTGTAGCAATCAGCAATTCAGCTCCCTGCGCTTGCAAGGCGCGGCACATCGTGTAGACGGCCTGGCTTGGGCCGCCGTAGCGTGGGGCAACTGAAGGTATAACGTGTAATACTTTCAAGCTAAGTAGCCGTGCAAAATAAAAGGAGCATAGACAGGATTAACAGGATTTTTCAGGATTAACAGATGAACCACTATTGAGAGGTATTCCTGAACATCCTGAAAAATTCTGTTAATCCTGTCTATGCCGGATTATTTTTGCCGACGAACTTAAGTTCCCGAATCTCCACAATTGCAGTTGGAGGTTTGTTCAAGCTTGTCATTACCCAAGTCTTTTGAGTCTCGCTGATCTTGAATCCCACCACCGGCAGGTGGTGGATTGTTCAAACCCAGCCTACCAACCGCAAAAATGCTTTCCCGAATCCCACCACCGGCAGGTGGTGGATTGTTCAAACCCAGCCTTCTTGGGTTTCTGGCGCAAGCAGGTCGGGCTTGAACGATCCACCACCTGCCGGTGGTGGGATTCAAAGAAGTGGCGGCCCTTTTGTAGGTCGGGCTTGAACAATCCACCAGCTTCCGCTGGTGGGATTCTAAGAAGCGAAATATCCGCCAACTACTATCATCAGATGAATTAACCAAAGTGATTACAAAGAACATTGCGCGTGATTCCGTTCCAGCCATTCTTCCAACGCTACCAACACCCACAAGCGAGACCACGAAACGGCCTGCGAGCCATTGAGAAAAGCTTGCCATAGCTTGTTTATCTCTCCTGCGTCAAAAATTCCTCTGGCCGCGATCCGTTGCGGGTGAAGCCGCTCTTCGCAAAACCGGCGCAACTCTCCGCGCATCCAGTCGGCGAAAGGCAGCGTGAAACCCTGCTTTGGCCGGTGGGTCACGTCGCGCGGCAGCAGACCGCCCAAACTGGCGACGAGCAACGATTTCGGAGTCCCGTTTGGCCGCTTGTATTCGTCAGGCGCTCCCATCAGGTATTCGACCAGCTTGTGATCGAGCAGCGGCACGCGCGCTTCCAGCGCATGAGCCATGCTCATCTGGTCGGTGTCGCGTAACAGCACATCGTGCATGTAGGCGCGCCCCTCGGCGTAAGAGATTTGCGCAAACAATTCCGCCCCGGCGGTGTTTTGATAGGCGGCTTTCAGCATATCCACATAAGGGTCTTGCGATTCTTCATCAAGCCGCTTCCACCGCCCGTTCAGCAAAGCGCGCCGTTGAGAGAGCGAAAGAACCTGCCGGGTGACAGGATATATTTCGGCGAGCGAGCCATCGCTGCCGATCATCGCCGCCGCCTTTGTGGCCCGGACTGATCCGCCGCCGGCCAGTTCGACAACGCGCGCCGCCGCCGCTCGCGCCGCCGCCGGCAAATAGCTCAGCGGGCGCAAATACCTCACGGCCTTTTCCAGTCGCAGAAAAGAAGGATAGCCCGCAAAAAACTCATCCCCGCCCAACCCGGAAAGCGCCACCTTCACTCCGGCCTCCTTCACCACGCGCGAAACGACGTAGGTGTTGATGCCATCGCCCGTCGGCTGATCCATCGCCGAGAGCGCCTCCGGCAATTGATCGAGCATCGCGCTTTCGGTCAAACGTATCTCGGTATGCTCCGCGCCAAACCGGGCAGCAACCTGCCGGGCATAAACAGATTCGTCGTAGTTACTTTCCGCGAAGATCACCGAGAAGGTATGCGGCTTGTGCCCCAACTCGCTCATCAAAGCGACAATTGCGCTGGAATCAATGCCACCCGACAGAAAGACGCCGACGGGCACATCGCTGACCAGGTGAAGCTCCGTAGCTTCGCGCAATAGCTCACCCGTTCGGCGCAGCGCTGATGTCCTGCTGGCTTCGCGAGCTTCGGTTGAGTAGTTTTGCAATAAATCCCAATACGTGCGCTCTTCGATAGCGCCTGCGGCATCTATCGTCATCCACGCGCCGGGCGGCAACGATCGGACGCCTTTGATCAAAGTCCTGGGCGCAGGAATTGATTGATAAGCCAGGTACTCATTGAGCGCGACCGGATCAATCTGTCGCGGGACTAACTCGGTGGCCAGGATAGCTCGAACCTCGGAAGCGAAGATCACCATTCCTTCGCCAACGTAATAATACAAAGGCTTGATGCCCAGCCGGTCGCGCGCGATGAATAACTTCTGCCGCTCGGCGTCCCAGATCGCAAAGGCGAACATCCCACGCAGGCGCGACAGGCAATCAACTCCGTCTCGCGCATAAAGCCGCAGTATGATCTCGGTGTCCGATTGCGAAGCGAAAGTCTCGCCTGCGAGTTCCAGTTCCCGGCGCAACTCGCGGAAGTTATAGATTTCCCCATTGAAGGTTATCCAATAACGCCCGTCGGAAGTTGACATCGGCTGATGTCCGGCGGGCGACAGATCAATGATGCTCAACCGCGTGTGCGCCAGCGCGCAACGCCCGCCAACCGGGGCAAACAAACCGTGATCGTCGGGGCCGCGATGCGTCAGGCTCAGCCGCGACTTCTCGACCACCGCTCGTAGATCGTATCGTTCAGGTTCAGTGACAATAACGCCAGCTATACCGCACACGACATTTCACCTCATCTTCACCACTGCCTGACACGCGCAGGCGTTTGCGAAATCGCAGGTTCCGCATTGGAAGCCGCGAGACCGAGAAACTGGCCCAACCGATCAGCGACTGCGAATTTGAACGCCTCGAAACCGAATAGTTCAGTAACGCGCCGGCGAAGCAACTCAGGCTGAAAGATGTTGGGATGCGGATGCTCCCGGCGCAAAACCAGGATGATCTCCGCCGCAATCTCATCTGTGTCGTCGGGATCAACCAAAAGACCAAGCTCTCCGTCGGCCAGCGCATCACGAGAACCATCCTGGTTTCCCGCTAGCGCCGGTTTCCCACAGGCCAGAGCTTCCAGGTAAACGATGCCGAACCCTTCGGCCTTGCTCGGCATCGCAAACACATCGCACAGGTTGTAGTGTTCGACCAACTCTTCGTCAGGTACCAAACCGGCGAGTACCACAGCGGCCTGTACTCCCGCTTCGGCAATCAACTTTTCGATTCGCGGGCGATCAGGCCCCGTTCCAACCAGCAAGTAACGCGCGCCGGGTACTTCACGCAAAATCCGAGGCAGAGCTTTGATTATCTGGTCGTAACCTTTATAGCGTTCCCCTCCCGCCAGCCGGCACACCGTCAGAATCACCGGAGTTTGCGGAGTTAAACCGTATTTCCGAAGCAATCGAGGCGATTTCGCGCGGATCGCAAATTGTTCCGGCGAGAATGTGTTTGGAAGAATTCGGACGCGCCCGGAATCAAGCCCGGCCTCTCGAACCAGCCAATCGCGTGTGTAACGGCTGACGGCGAGCACGAGGTCGGCTTGCCGAAGCGCGTTCCGGCGGGAGCGGTTGTTCAGCCGCCAGGCGTCAATACCATGCGCCACCAGAACATAAGGCGTACCCGTAATCTCCCGGACAATCTGCGCCAATGGTCCGAAGTGAAGATGCGTAGACACGATCAGGCCGGGACGTTCCCGCAAGGCGTAGCGCAGGCATTCCAACGCAAAACGCGGCGTCCTCACCGGCGAAGGCCAATGACCACACACATTGAACAGACGGAACAAATCATCAGGAACGTCTCCGGGAAAATCGTTCTTGACCAGAACCCGCACATCCTTCGACGGCGACTCTGCGCTCAAAGCCTCGATGAAATGGCGCGAGAAGGCCTGGATGCCGCCTTTGGTGGAAAACAAATCCGGCGCCCAAACGTGGGCTTTGTTATTCCCGACTGCGCTCGTCTCTCTTCTGTGTCTATCAGGCATTTTGCTTGGGTAGTGTTTGGAGTTCCGCCTTCAGGCGGGCCGTTACGGCTCCGATCTGAACTGTGACGGCCCGCCTGAAGGCGGAACTCCAAACACCGGCTTGCGAAATACAGCCACCATTGATTTTGCGAAGATCGGTACGCGGCCCACACGGTAGAACCGCAAATTCTCAAAACCAGCCTCGTTTAAAAGCGCCGTCAATGTGTTAATTGAAAAGAACTTGATGTGGCCTCCGTCCCAAAGCGCAGTGAACTGCTTGTCAAACTTCCCCAAAACGGCGATCGCCAGATTCTTCAGATAACCGTGATAAGGTGTCGAAATGATCCCGATCCCACCCGGCTCCAGCAGTTCGTAGAACCTTCTGATGAACGTTCGCGGATCATAGCAGTGTTCAATAACCTCAAGGCTGATAACCACTGGAAACCGCCCGTATTTCTTCTGAAGATCGTCATACGCCGATCCTTCGAACAACTGTAAATCCGGATCGTTCCTCCTTCCGTGCTCGACGCCGCTTTTTGAAGGGTCAATGCCAATAACGTCATAGCCGATGACCTTGAGCCGGCGCGCAGTAAAGCCATTGCCACAACCAATTTCAAAAATCCTCTGAGGAGCAGGAGATTCTTTGGCCAGAACATTTCGAACCCTGTTCCAAATATCACCATCATCGTGCGTAGCCTCAGCGCCGTAGTACATGTATTCAACGCCAGGGCTTTCCACGTCGTCTATTGATGAACCTGAAAACAAGCAAGCCATTATATTTACCACCCATTAAACTCTGCTTGTCGCATCCCTCAGCCGCCGGGTCAGCGGTCCCAAAGCAACATTTGGATTCACCGGCGAACGGTTCAGTGCCATCGCTTCCAGTTGCGGTAACAAATAAATGAAGCCAGCCATAAGCCAGAAGTAGACGCCGAGTGTGTGGTTCAGGACGACCTGACCTGGTAATTGAAAGAGATGCACCAGAAAAGCTGCGCAAGCCAGATGCTTCAAAAACTGCGATTGAAGCTGCCGCCACGTGCGCCAGAGCGCCCAGATGAGATACAACCTCAAGCCGTACCACACCGCGAACCCAAACAACCCCAGTTCCAGCAATACACGAAAGGTCTCGTTCTCAGCGCCCGGGGGCAGCTCGGGCGCATCAGGCAAATCCAGGCGTCTTCTCAGCGCCGCGCCGCCAGGATGGGTCGCGCCTGCGCCATAACCGGCTACCTCGGTCTCTACGTCGAGCAAATACTCAAACGGTTCGACAAAGCCGCTCGTCACGCGCGCCCTTGAATCATCCGCGTTCGTCGCGCGCGCCCAGAACATATCCATCGCTTCACCAAACCAATACATGCTGACCACCACACACGCCGCGCCTGCCAATACCAGCGGAACAACCACAGATCGTTCATTCCGCTTCTTTGTCGTCTGGTTGAGGAGCAGAAAACAGGCGACAAAGATCACGCCCATCAACACCGGCCCTCGGGAACCGGACATAAACATGTTACCCGCCACCAACGCCAACTCCGCCATTACGAAAACGAGCCAGGTTTTGCGAAGCCCTGAAGCCAGCAGGGGAACTATCAACGACAGGCATACGAAAAGATACGTGACATGCCCAGAGATGTAAGAAAATGTTCCGGTAATGCGTGCCCGATTTTCCCTGCCTTCCACAGCAAAAGTCGCCACGTCCGCCGCACTGCTCGCGCCTGCGTAAGTATTGATGGGGCTGTCATAAGGTGAAAAGAATTGGAGCACGCCCAAACTACAGACGGGGATAACCAAGAATAAATACCATTTGAGAAACGTTTGCAGTTCTTCGGCGGAGCGGAATAAATCTCGCGCCATGAAGCAGAGCGGGACATACCACAGATAAGCCTTGAGACCGAACGCGCCGACAGCAACGGAGCCGAGTCTCAAATTGAATGCCTGAAGAATGACGATCACAGTCGCAATCCATAGAAGAACCTTCACCCCTGAAAACTTCTCTGTCACGCTGCGCGTCTGATCTAAAACAAAGTAACGCAGGTATGCCCCAAGCAACACCACGTCCTTCGCGAAATAGACCAGGTCGCTGGCTTCCGGAAGAACCCACTTTCGGATTGCGCCTTCAATGACGGCCAGTATCAGTGCGATTTTAACTGACCGTCTCCAATCCCAGGTTGAGAGGATGATCAGGATCGCGGCGCCAAACATCGCTGTGCTGAGACTCATGACAATGCCTGCCTCATTACTTCAAGATAACGCTTGGCGATAAAACCCGGCCGGTGTTTCGCCAAGTGCGATTCCACATCTCCGCATGGCTTGGAGGCGGTGTTTCGATCCGCCAAAGCCATCTCCAGCTTTTCAGCGAGCGCTTCGACGTCACCATTGGGGAAGGTCAGGCCGCAGGAACCGGCGGCTTCTGGCAATCCGCCTTTGTCAGACACGATCACTTCGCACCCCGAAGCAAGCCCTTCCAAAGCAACCACGCCGAATGGCTCAGCCCACAATGAAGGCACAACGAGAATTCGATGACGCCGAAGCAGCACGCTGAGTTCAGATTGCGACTTTGCGCCAAGAAACCGGACCTGGTCACTCAAATCCAGTTCAGAGCACAACTTCTCAAGCTGGGGACGTTCCGGGCCATCGCCGATAATTGAAAGTTTGGGAGCCAACCCCCTGTTCTTCAGCCTGGCTATCGCCCGAAGAAGTTGATCCGCCCCTTTGTCTGACACAAGCCGGCCGACAAACGCCAATTCTGTGTCGCGCGGCGCAGTCTCATCCGAGCGAAATAGATCGTCGTCGTAAGGATCATGTATTACCATCCCTCGCACGCCTACTTCTTTTGCGATCGCAGAACTCGCGAAAATATTGGATGAACCGGAGGCAATGTGAATCTTAAGTCTCTCTTTCCAATCTCGTTCGCCGTTGCGCGTGAGCCAGTAATAACCGTGGTGACAGACCACCAACGGACGCCTGATTAGCAACAATGGCCAGGTGGCTTTCAAACTGACATTGAACTGCAGGTAAACATCACACCATCGCAACAATGTAAGCCATTTTAACGGGCTCGGCTGGTAAAATACCGGGAACGGGAAGCTCCGAATTTGTTCTGCTGTACACGAGACATCTGATGCTACTATCACTTCCTCGCCAGCGCGCTGCCACTCGCGCGTCAAGAGATAAGCGACGGTCTCAATACCTCCAATACTCGGATAGAAGCGTGTGTGAAGCAGTGTACGCACGTGGGCAAATTAAGATTTGGCTCTTAAGCAAAGCCAGCCTCGCTGGCGAAACCGAACCAAAGCTCGATCAGGATCGAGTGTGGCAAGATAGTTTACTGACTCCCAAGGTAACGAAACGTTCTTTACACTATGGTCTGATGGATTCCAGATGACAGGCCCAGATATAGTCTTAACCAAGCGGTAAATCCTGTAGCCATAGCGATGCAAAAGCGCAGAAGTCTCTGAAGGGAACGGTTGAAAATCTTCAACTACAATGTCCCGAATCTTTCTCCGTGCCAATAACCTTTCTGCGCCGTGGAGAACTTCCAGTTCCGCCCCTTCAACATCAATCTTTACAACGCCAAAACTCTCGTCGCCGTGAAATATGGTATCCAACCGCCGAAGATGGACACGATGTTTGATTTCACCAGCAATAGGCTGCCGGGTTACGTTCGCTAGCGACGCAATGCCTTCATTCTCTTTAAAGCCCTCAGGTTCGAATAACTCCACCTCATCGTCGCTAGCGCCAATCGCATATTGAACCAAAATAACAGGCGAATAGTTCTGGCCGTTTCTACCTTCAACCATACTTTGAAGATTCGCTTCGAGCCGTGTAAACACAACGGGGTGCGGCTCGAAGCTAAAAACCTTCCCTGATTTCTCCGCTCTTGCCGCAAGCAAGCTGGTCGTATAACCAATATTGGCGCCTATATCGAGGCAAGAATCGCCAACGTCAGTCAGCCGCCACAAGGTCTCGGATACCGCGAGTTCGTATACTCCTAAGGTAAGCAGGCTTTTCCCGATCGTCTCGCGAGGGTTAATGGCAAGCTTAATCCCCCAAGGCAAGCGAACATCCACTGGAGCGCCTTGCGAATAGCGCCCCCAAGTAATCTGCGCTCTTCGAAGAAGCTGACTTGGCCGAAACCAATACTCCGGCTTGTTCAGCGCTCTGCGAAACAGTGAGGCAGGCGATCTTTTCACCCAATTTATTCGGGTTACGTATGTCATCTCAGGCTAGGTGGTGAGCCAAACCGGCTCAATTTGAGCAAAGCTATTTCAATTGCACGAATCGTACTTTCCGCATTCTCTAGCGGCGACCATGTTCGCATTCGTTCGCGAGCAGCTTTGCCCGCTCGCCTTAATCCAACTGGGTCTGACAGAATGTCCCGCAGAATCTCTGCCAGCCGCTCGACCTCACCGGACGGGTACACAAAACCCGTTCCGCCATGTTCCACCAGATCGTAGCCAGCCCCGACGCGGTCGCTGACAATCGCCGGAATCCCGCAGATCATCGCTTCGTTGACCGGCAACCCATATGGTTCGTGTTCGGAGGGAAAGACCAGCGCGTCACTCGCCGCGTAAACTTCCGGCAAGCGCGAATATTTGACCAGCCCGATAAACCTGACGCGCTCTCCGATCCCCAACCGTTTTGCTTCCGCCTGCAAATCTTCCCGCAAGGGGCCGTCACCGACCATAACCAGGAAAGCGTCAGCCACTTGCGCCCGCGCGAAGGCTTGCAGCGCGTCTTGCGGGCGCTTGCGTGGCAGAAACTTGGCGCAGAAGACAACGACCGGCGCATCCGCCGGTATCTTCCACTCGGCTCTGATCCGTTGGCGGTCGGTTCGGGCGGCCACGGCGGCGATGGCGTCGTTGTCCACAACGTAAGGAGTAATTACCACGCGTTCTTCCGGCACGCCCAGCGAGCAGATAAAACGCTTGGACAGCGTTGAAGGAACCAACACCAGATCGGCCACGCGGTTGTACAGAAAGGGCAGAATTCTTTTCTTGATCGTAGCTCTCCAACCCCCGCCGTACTGCGATTCGATGTAAGTCGCATCGGTCGTCAGTATCAGCGGCTTGCGGCAGAGCTTAGCCGTCGCAATGGCGAGCCAGAAACTGACATAGGCGTGCCCATAAACGATACAGCAATCGTATCGCCTGACCAGCTTGATGACGCCCAGGTTGATTAAGCCGTAGAACCGGCTGAGGCAAGGCAGCGGTGAATGATTGCGTAATTGTATCCACGGATACCCGTCGAGCATGGGAACGTCGAACGCCTCTTTGGTCAGATGTTCGGGGTCACGCCAGAGTTTCGCGTCGGGCAGGCTACAATAAGCCGTCATTGTTTCCACCCGCGCGTCTTGCGCCAGTCTGCGCAAAGGCGCGGGCGTTTGCGTCGGTTGCGCAGCGACCATCAACACCCGAGGTTTAACCGCAGGCGAGGGAGGCGTTGGCGACAATACGCGGTTTGCTGGTTGTCCATTGCCGTAAAGGCAATTTGCGAGCGCAGTCGCATGAACAGAGAGATTGTGAGTTTGATACCAGGCGAAAGCGTTGTCGGCGATCGTCTGTCCGGCATCCAGGTTGAGTCGATCATCCGCAATATCTGTTGGCCAGTAATGGCGGTTTTGTTCGAGTCCGTCCGCCGGCGCCGAATCGCCGTGATTGGCCAAAAACGGAATCACCCGATGCGCGCAATATGCGGCGAAAATTCCCGATTTCCCCAGCGCCGCGGCTGGGTAATCAATTACCCCTGCTACCGCGTCAAGCAATAACCGGCTGACCTCTGAGCCAGACAATTCGCCGCAAATCACAACCGGGTGGTCAAGGAGGCCGGCAAAATCGAAATCAAGTGGTTGCCCAACATCAAGGATTTCTTCGATGCCAAGTCGCCGGCAGATGCGGTTCAAGTCAGCGGTGGACTTTCGGTAAACTTCAAGGCGGCGTCCGTCAGTGCCGAAGACAACCAGCCGGCGGCGGCGAGCGGCGAGCGGCGGCGGGGCGACCGGCTCGCCGACGTTGGAAAAAACCGGCAGGTGATACGCGCAAGCCGTTTCGTTTGCGGTCAAGCGGCGGACAACCTCGGCAAAATGTTCCAGGCTGGTCAGCCATTGATCGCTTACGCGCGCCAGATGCGCGGTCAGATGTTTTTGCAGCGGCGACAGCCAGAAGGAACTCGTCCAGGGCGGCCCCCAGGCATAAAGTTCATGAAACATCGTGATGAGAGCCCGCCCACGGCCCGCGCCCCGCCACTGCTCCAACGCCTTAACCAGCCAAAAAGGGCAGCCGCGCCGAGCGTAGCCGTAACCGGAGTAGTGCAACAGAACGGCGTCATTGGCGGCTTCCCCGCTCGACAGCATATTGATCAATGCGCTGGGCGATCTCACAGGCAGATGGTTGGCCTCAAACCTCTCAACCCTGTCCGTTTCCCGCCACGCCGGGTCGGTGACAATGAAACGCGTGTTGACGCCAACGTTCTCGCACAAAAAACCGGCCAATTTCAACGCATAATCGCCGACCCCGCCGGACAAAGGCGGCAGCCGCGGAACTATTGAAATCAAGTTGGTGTCGTTCACTTCAATCCAACCAAGTTTTTGTCAGCTTCGGCTTCGGCGCCTACTTCTAACTCCGAAAGTCGCCGATAGAATCTTTTGATCTGCGCCCGGTAACGCTCCGGCGTAAACTGCCGTGCAAATTGCTGGGCAATCTCACCATCACACTGCAACCAATCCCGGTTCGTCGCGTAATATTCCAGCCGCCGCGCCAGCGCTGCGCTATCCCTGACCGGTACCCGCCAGGCAGGGTCAGGAACCGGCACGCCGCAATTGTCTGAAACAATGACCGGCAGACCACACGCCATCGCCTCCATCGCCACGAAACCAAACGAATCCACCAGAGACGGCAACACCAACACGTCCGCCTGCCAGTACAGCGACCGCAATTCCGGCTTGGACACGGGCGCAACAATCGTGAAATCCTCACGGAATTCCGCCAGAAACTTCTCCACTTCCCGCGATGGGCTGCCTACCAGTTTTAAGTCTATCCGGCCACGGCATTGACGGCTGGCCGCCAGCAAATAAGGGATGCCTTTGCGCAAGTTGACGCCGCCGACAAAGAGCGTCTGCAACAAACCAGTCTTCCGCTCGCGGCGCATTTCCGGCGGGTACCAGAGAGCGGGGTCAGCCCACAGCGGGATTTCAACCACTCGCTCAGGCGGTACTCCATTGCTCGTGTAACTGCGGGTATGCAATTCGGAGAGCGTCAGGACGTAATCCGCCAACTCGAATTCAATCTGCTTCCGCTTCAACATCTCGTCCGAATCGAACTTCACTTGCCAAGTCAAGCCCAGTGCCCTCGCCGCAGCCGCGAGTTCATTTTGCAAAAACGCCGGATGAACCTGCGGACAATCAAGCACGCGAATCATCCCCCGCTCCTGAGCTGCCATAAACGACTCAGCCGCGCACGTCTCAACCCCTACGAAAATTCGGCTATCACTTTGCTTCAACCAGCGCGCCACCCAACGGTCGAAGCGAAAATTGGCCTGCTCCCAGTCCCTTGCCCCGGCCAGCCCTGCGGACTGTCTCAAACGATGGAACAGGAACGGCCAGGGATGTTCGCTTACCTTTTCCGTGGACAGGCCGTTCACGCGCCGGTTGAGCAGCGCGTCGGAGCCAAGCACACGCGCCAGCCAACCACCCCATTTCCCCGCTGCCGTATACAGTGAGCAATAAAATCGGTCGAGTTGATCCGACTCTTCAGCCGCCAGGGCCAATTGGTAGACTTGGTGGACGCCGCTGTAGGCGACCGTGATCCCGCTTTTCATGCGCCAGTTACCTCCCACGCAACCGCTCGCGAAGACTGGTTGAACGTCTGCTCGTAGTATCTGAGGAACGAGGAAGCAGTGAGAGAAAGTACTTGTAGAAACACTGCATATTATTTTTGGCGTATCTGTTTTAGAGCCTGTCGAGCACTCGCCTTTGCTATCCACGCTATTCTGCGAAGACGTCTGAGATCCCTAAATGTTGTGTAAAATGGTTCTTGAAAACCGATGCGTTGTTCATAGTTATTGAATAATTCCCAATTGCGGTGCAAGTAGCGACCAAACGGATCGAATGGTTTAGGAGAGCCAGCGAAATGATAGACACCACTGGATATTTCACCGACTAATGGTGAGTCTGGATATAACTCCCGATTAAATCGCTCAGGTAGCCTGGCGAAGTTATTGTAGAAGACAAAGTTGAGGATAGTTTGATCTGCGGTAAATAGCGACTTTGAGTGTTTGGTAGCGAAATCTATGCACTCACCGAGCAAGTCTTCCGTCCGCCAACAATCCAGGTTTAACACAAGCACACCAGCATTGAAGTAAGGAGCGTCAAGAGAGTAACCGAGCGATTGACATACTGGCCACTCCAAAGCGGTTCGGAAGGTGCCTTTTGATACCGCAGCCAATGGATAACCTGATAGATCAAACTGATCGAGTTCTGACAAATCACCGGTGACAACAAGATCGCAATCAAGATAAGTAACCTTTGAATGATGAGGAAGCAACCGGCTTAGGAATAAGCGTCCATAGGTCATCAAGTTTCCATGCAAGGTCTTGAAGCCACTCACTATGCAAGGTGCAAATTCGTAGGTATTTAACCGAAAAGGGCGCCCAAGGACACATAATGATGTTTTGAGAGATTCGATATCGCGGGAACTTAGTCCTTCGTAAAACAAATTGAATTCAGGGATATTTTCCTTATCCAAATTCTCAATTAGGCTGAACAGCGTAACGCGCAACCCTGGCAACATGCAGGAATCGCTGAATAATGCAAAAGAAGAACTTTTCACCGCCTTGCCATCTTGATGAATCAGATCTTTAATCAAAATCAATTCCCGCCAGAACAGTTACCCCTTGTCACCGATCAGGGCTGAGAAGTCAAATGATGGTTCGGTAAAAAACTTTTGCCCTGGTCGTATCCTGTTCCAATTGCGATTCTCGCGCCTAAATCGCACCAGGCTAGGTAGCCTCTTCAAACAGAGTTTCGCAACTTCGAGATCAAGCCAGATTGAGGAGAATCGCCCTTTGAGGAAATCACGACAGACACGGTCCACCCATAGGAGCAACGGAAGCAGCAATAACCAGCCAGAAAAGTATTTCCAGGCAATGACCAATTGATTGGAAAATGAGCAAATGTATCGCTTACGGCCCACCGTAGAGCGTCCGTTCTCGATGACCTTTTCGTTAGACGCGCCGACAGCGTGATAAACGATAGCCTGGGGGTCTACCTGGCAAAGCCACCCCTGCTGCCACAATCGGATGGAAATATCCATATCTTCATAATCCAGGAAAAACGTTGTATCCCATCCGCTCACCTCACTGTAGGCTTGTCGGTGTATCAAACAGGCGCCGGCGTTGATACCGGAAACAACTGCCGGACATTTCGGAACTTCCCAGACAGAACCGCGGAAGGGATAGGGGTTTGCGCGAGACCAACTGTCTTTCCTAAACCAAATGCCTGTATTGACCACGGCATTCCCATCATAGGTCAATTGCATTGGCATTACGGCACCAACGCGGACGCCAATATTCAAATGCTCTTCCAGTCTCCGTAGACAATCGGGCGTAAACCACATGTCTTCGTTGCAGAAAAACAGATGTTCATAGCGCGCATGCGGCACTCCGGCATGGTAGCCCGCCACGAGGCCGGATTCAGGCGGCTCTTTCACAACCCTGACATCAGGATGTTGCGCAAGGATGGCCGCAGACTCATCTGTGCTGTGACGATCCACGATAATTATTTCGAGCGTAACGCCCTGCTGTGACTTGAGCGACTCAAGGAGCTTGGGCAGGTAGCGTGCCCCGTTAAAATTGCTAACAATTACCGAGATGGCCATATAGTAGTTCGAGCAGTTGTTCCGTAAATCTCTTACCTGATTGCCGCCAATTCAGCGCGCTCAGGTAGTGGGTATAAGAGCCTAACGCCATCTCCCTCAAGAAAGCGGAATCAGAAGCGAGTTTCTCTAGCAAATCACAGTAAGGTCCCAATCCGTCTTCCGGCGCGAACAGAAATCCGCTTGTCTGATCTGCGACAGCGTCAGGCACCCCGCCAACCCTTGTAGCTACGCTCGGAAGACCGAACGACGCCGCTTCCGTGAAGACCACTCCGAAGCACTCAGCCCTGGTCGGCATCAAGAATACGTGGCTGTTGCGATAACAGTTGTGCCAGGTTGCCATCTCAGAAGCTTTGGATTTATCCAAGCGGCCAAAGCATTTGACGCCGGGCGGGGCGTCGCCGCTAAACGGGTTGCAACCTACAATCCATAACTCAGACTGGATTCCACGACGCCTCAATTCCGCTTGAATAGACAATGCGAGAGGACCACCCTTGCGTTCCCACTCCGCCCCAACAAAAAGCATCTTGAAAGGGGTGGCCGGCTTGGCTTCAATGGCGGCGGTGGCTTCTGCCAAAGACGAATAAGGCGGAGGACAATTCGCTCCAAACGGGATCACGGCAACTTTGCGGGGATCGGCCTGATAGAAAGATATCGCATCATTTGCCGCCCATTCAGAAGCGTAAGCGAGGAAGCGGCATTTTTGAATTGCTCGGCGTTCGAGATAGTGCCCCTGTCGGATTGAGTCGCCTGAGATTTCGGCATAACCCGGATAGAGTTCCATCAGAGCATGGAACGTCGCGTCTCCCCAACTTGCGACCGGCAGGTCTGTCTCCAGCATGGCGACGGGGTAGGTGCGAGGCGCAACAATACAGTCCAGTCGCAATCCCGCGAGCTTGCGTTCGGCTTGTTTTGCAAAACTTCGGGCCAGAAGCACATCTCGGTCATAGCCGTATGTCTTCTTAAACACGAAACGAGCCTGCCATCCTCGTATCCGCGTCTTTATTGGCACGGCGGGCGTGATGCAATCCACATCATGAAGTTCGTGACCGCAATCAACAAGCGCGCTTCGTATGTATTTGACCAAGCCTGACCAATTGGTCACACATTGAGCCGAGCCTGTTGTTACATAACCGATCCGCAGCTTACGCGTCATTTTAGACCTGCCATGAAGACGGAAGATTTTTGGCCACTTCGATACCTGAGAAAGTGATCGGGCGCGCCGACCCGCGGCTCTTCACCCATTCGGCCATTCGCCGAATACCGGCGCGCAGATCAATCGGCGCGGGCGGGCTAAACACTCCTTGCGCTTTTGAATGATCGGAAAACGCGTGCGCCACTTCATTGCGCTCGGCGAGGTGTCGCACATTACGTTTGACTTTGAAAGCCGCCGCAATTTCGTCAGCGAGTTGGAGAATGGTGTATGGCGTATCCGCGCCGACGTTGAAGACTTGATTGATAGCCTCAGGCGCGAGCGGAGCGCGTGCAATCAGCGGCGCAACGTCGTCCACGTGCGAGAAGGCGCGCGTCTGTAAGCCATCGCCGAAAACAGTCATCGGCTGTCCTTGAAGCGCCTGGTTCATGAAGATGCCGATAACGTTACGGTAGCGGTCGGCAATGTTCTGGCGCTCGCCATAGACGTTGTGCGGACGGAAGATCACATAATCCAGGCCAAACATTTCGCGCGCGGCGCGGAGGTCCAGTTCCACCGCATATTTGGAAATGCCGTAGGGGTCTTCCGGCATTGGCGTCATCTCCTCGGTCATCGGCGTTTGGTTGCGGCCATAGACGGCGATGGAAGAGGTGAAGACGAAGCAACGGACATCGCTTTTTACGGCTTCATTGATGAGGTTCACGCTGGCGACGAGGTTGGTCTGGTAATTGAAGCGGCGAACGAAATGGGAAAGCCCTTCCGCCGCATAAGCCGCCAAGTGATAGACGTAATCGTAACGCCGCCCGGCAAAGAGCGATGCGACAAACGCCGGATCGCGCAAATCTCCCTTTGTCCATGCCGCATCCTTGGGAACGTTTTCCAAAAAGCCACCCGACAGGTCATCAGTGGCGACAACGTCGAAGCCAAGCTTCAAGCAGTGGTCCGCGACGTGCGAACCAATAAATCCGGCAGCGCCAGTCACGAGCACAGAGAATTTATCAGACATACATTGCCTCGCTACGCTTAAGCGAAATCATACAAGCCCTAAACCTCGTGACAACTCGGCGCTGGTTTTCTGAAGCTAAAGTAAAGCTGCTGACCAAATAGCCCAGGGAGCCACCTTGCGGCTTGTACATTTAGCCGGGCACGCAGATTGGAACCAATCAGATATTTCAATCCTGGAAAGGGCATCCATCCCAGAGCGAAAAACTTCTCTGCCACGAATCCGTGGCTTGTTATCAGCTCAACCAGAGATTTTCGGGTATACCATCGGAGGTGAGTGTAATCGAATGTGCCGAAGGGTTGATATTCCCAACGACCCATCAGCAACTTAAGGCGATCACTCCAGAAAAACAGGTTGGGTATTACTACGATCAACGTTCCGTCCTTTCGTAGAACGCGGTGAATATCCTGCAACAATTGTTGTGGGTACGCGATATGCTCCAAAATATGAGAACACAGAATGCAATCATAACTCTCCGCAACCAAGCCGGGGAGGCCGTAACTCACGTCGCACTGGATTACGCGACGGCACACTTTACCGGCTGCTGCAAGCTCTTCTGTGTCGCAAGATACTCCGTCGACCGCGATGCCCTTGCGTGCCAGCAGGGCTGCTGTACCGCCTTTGCCACAGCCAACATCCAGCGCCGTCAGGGTACTGTCAGGAATCAATTCCAGAACGGCCAGATTGTCGCCTTCATACTGCTTGCCTTGATTGGGAGCCAGCCCTGATCTTATGTTGGCTGGCGCGTTCATTTGGGATTCAGGCAAGTAATTTGTCATCGGCCAACAGCTAATGAGTTTAAAGATGCGCTACGGAGGCCAAGCCACGAGTCGAGCGCATAGATCGGAAACGTTGACGCAGCGGTGACCAAGTTGAAAATTAACACATCGTGGAACTGCCGAAGGTCAAGACAAAGAGCCGCCACTGCCTGTGCAGCCAGAATCGCCGGAATGAAGAATGACGATTGCACGCGAATCCACGCCTTGCTGCCGTTAAGACTCCACATCACACCACCAATCTGTCCGATGCACCCTGCTGCGACGACCAAGCCGCATTCTCTCTCCAGCCCGGCGTATTTGCCGCCCAGCAACCAGAGAAACGGTTCTGGCAGAACCCAGGCAAAAGCGGCGAGGGGAAGAAGCGCCAATACTGTTCCACCGACAAGCAGCAGGTAAAGTCGCGGCAACCGCGCAGGATCCTGACAACGCCCAAATCGCGGCGCAAGCACACTGGCGAATGCCACCGAAAAGACTGAGAACAGTACCGCGATACGCCCGAGCGCTGTAACATCCGCAATGCCTGTTGGGCTGCCAACCAATGTGAGAATCAGCAGAGTCACCTGACCTTGAAAGCAGAAGAAGATCGCGTTGGGCAATGACCGCACAGAAAGCCGCGTCAGTTCGCGCCGGTCGTCCACGCTCGACGGGGCCAGGAAGTCGGCTTTTTCCCGCGCCCAGCGCCGCAGAACCAGCGATTGAATCCAGTTCGTCACGACTCCGACCAGCGCCGCCAGCCAGGCGCTGAGCCGGGTGAGCGTCAAAGCGCCGATCAACAGCAACCGCAACGCCGCATTGCCCAGATCGAGTTTCTGCATGCGGCGGTATTCTCCGTGCAATCCCGGACTGATGCCCCAGACCGACGCGCTCAGCAAAGGGATAACGCTCGCTCCCACAACCGCGCACAATACCACGGCGTAAAATGGCGTCGCTCCGTTCCGCCACAGCATCCAGCCCGCAATCGGCAGACAGACGCCGAGCGAACAGATCGCAAACTTGCGCCGCAATCCCAGCGCGGTGTTCATCAATTGGCCGAAGCGGAACGGATCGGCCCAGACCTTGCCGCCGATTGATCGCACGCCGATCCCGATTCCCAGGTCGGCCAGCAGGTTGCAGGTGGTTTGCATCGAATTGGCGATCGCGAAGAGAGCGTATTCCGGCTTGGACATCGAGCGAATGATCAGGATGCCGGCCAGCGCGGTCAGAGCTTGCACGGCTATTTGCGCTACGCCGAACTCGGCCAGAGTCAGGCTCCAGCGCCGCACCTGCTCCCATCGCAATATTTCGATCGCCTGAGGTGAGGGAGTCATTTTGGTTTAGAGTTCAATCGCCGGCCAGATAATTACGGGAAGCAGAATTTGGGATTGGAGAATTGAGATTCCAAAGCGAATTCCTGAACTTGAAGATGCGAGGGGGTTCAGGGACGAAAATCACGTTTTACGTCTGTTGCTCCAGCAATTCTGCAAAAGCTAGCAGTTCTGCTTGGACTCGGGTAAACAATGACGGCGCGCCTACTCCGTTCCAAACCATTATAGAAGCCGTGCAGATTCAAAGTAACGCCATCAAGATAGTAGTCGGCGGCGGATTGTTGGGCGCGCTTCCAGCCTTCCTCTGCGCGCCGGAGAACACGCTGCAGTTCTGCAAGTTCATTGCGAATCCGCTCGGAAAGTTGGAGTAGTTGGTCGTTCACAACTCTATGCCATCCCGCTCAATGACGGTCCTTAACGCCGGGCTGCAATGTTCCGCATCAACGATATCCACTTGTATCTCAGAGCTGAGACCCGTCACGGCTGCGACCGCAGCGTAAAATTGTTCGGATGGAATGCCCCAGACAGCTAAATCAATGTCAGACCACGGCGTGAACCAGAGCTGCCGAACCGCCGAGCCAAAAAGCAAGACTCGAGCGGCGCTAAATTCTTCGTAAAGTATTTTGGCCGCTTGAGGAGCCAGTCGTCGAGCTTGCTGCCAGCGTTCTTCCTGCTGGTGATTATCCGACTGCTGACGCCGCTCGATTACTGCGCCGGGGCGATATGCCAGCTTCTCTTCAGTTGTAAGCTCCAAAGCCGTTCGATTGGCCATACCTTGCTCAACTTGGTTCTATCACTCAGGAAAAATTTCGCGCATATCACATCACGTCCGCGAACGAGCGCAGCGGCTTCGCCCGGACTGATTTTCACAGCAGAATTCCCTCCTTCAGCATCCTTCATCGCAAGCAAAGTATCACTCTACGGGAGAGGGGTCAATTGTCCGGCTACGTTCACGCGCCCGCGCCGTTGCTCTTCGCGTGATCAATGTAATCCGAGTAGTAACGCGAGTAGTTATAGTAATCGTAACCTTCATGCCGCACGTTCAGATCGTTCAGCACGACTCCCAATATCTTGGCTCCCACTCCGGAAAGGTCCTGACAGGCGCGGCGCGCGATCTCGCTCTTGCTCTTGCCGCTTTTGACCACGAGGATGACGCCGTCCACGAGGGTCGAAAGGATAAGCGGGTCGGTGACTGTGACCAGCGGCGGCGAGTCGATGAAGATGTAATCGTAGTGTTCCGACAGGAAGCTCAGCATCTCTTTCATTTTATCCGAACTGATCAACTCGGACGGATTGGGCGGGATGTGGCCGCACGGGAGGATCGAGAGGTAAGGCATCGGCGTCTGCTTGATCAACTCCGACAGGTTGCCGCCGCTCGACAGGAAAGTTGACAGTCCCTGCTCCCGTTTGATTCGCGCCATGGAATGGATTCTCGGTTTGCGCATGTCACAATCAATAACCAGGACCTGAGCTTTCAACTGGGTGAAAGCGATGGCGGTGTTGTAGACAGTGGTGGTTTTGCCGTCGCCGGGCTGGCCGCTGGTGACCAGGATGGTTTTGGGCGGGTGTTCCGCGGTCGAGAGCAAGACCGATGTCCTGAGCATCCGATACGATTCGGTGGCCGCTGAGAAGTCCGTGGTTGTATCCGCAAGGATCGCTTTGGCGGAAGGATCCAAGACCTGCGCGATTTCGTCGCTCGCGTCTTTCAGTTCGCCGCCCACCTTTCGCTTGGCCGGAAGAGATTTGTCTTCCAAAGACGGGATGACGGCCAGGGTCGGCAATTGGGTGGCGCGGCTGACGTCTTCGACGTTCCTGACGGTGGTATTGAGCCGTTCGAGCAGATAGGCCAGTCCGACGCCGAAAGCCAGGCTGATGAGGAAGCCGATCATGATCGCTTGCGCGCGGTTTGGGCCGACAGGCCCGCCGGGCGGCTCGGCCGCTTCGATCAGGCGGACGTTGTTGTACTGTTCGGCGCGCTGGATGTTGGCCTGGCTGGTTTTGTTGAGAAAATCGGTGTAGAGCGATTTGGCGGTGACCAGGTCTTGTTGGAGGACGCTGTATTGGATGGCCGCCTGGTTCTGCTGCACGGCTTCGGTCTTGGCCTGGTTGAGCGCGGCTTTGAGCGAATCTTCTTCGCGGACGGCGCGCTCGTAATCGGCCTTGAGTCTTTCTTCGAGCATCGAGCGGTTCGCGTCAATCTGCTCCTGGATGGTGTTCATCTGCTGGCGAAGCTCGATCAGCCTCGGATGTTTCGCTCCGAACTTGACGCCCACTTGCGACGCCGTCACCGCCAGTTCGTTGAGCGACTTTCTCAACTCCGCCGTCTTCGGGTCGGCGAAGGCTTCGGGCAGTTGGGCGACGCGGCCCCGTTTGACCTCTTCGTAAAGCGATTGTTTGAGCAACAGGTCGGTCTCGGCGCGCATGACCTGGTCGTGCAACCGCACCAGCTTTTCGGCGGTCAGGTTCTCTTTGCCTTCGAGCGAGAAGATGTTGTTCAGGCGGCTGTAATTGGCCAGCGCGGCTTCGGCCTGTTCGACCTGAGCCTTGAGCTTGCGGGTTGATTCTTCGAGCCAGCTCGAGGTGTCGGTGAAACGCGCGGTCTTGGCCTGGAAGTTATGTTTGATGAAACTGTCGGCCACGCCATTGGCGACGGCGGCGGCGATCTCCGGGTCGGTGTGAGTGAAGGAGAGCTTCATCAGCCGCGTGTCCCGCACTCCTTCCACTTTCAAATTACCGCCGAGCGCCCCGATGTAAGGCGCCAGCCGCGCGCGATCGGCCTGTGATTCCGGCGATTCTTTCTGGAGTTCCTTTTTGTGGGACAAGATGGCATCTTGTCCCACAGGGCTATCAACGGCCCCAACTTCCCTGCCTGATTCTTTCGCGGCCTTCCGCTCCAGCCCGAGTCTGCCCTTGATTGCCAGGATCGCTTCCCACACCGAGCGTTTCGTGGTCACGTCGAGGAAGCGCGAGTCGCGATCGAGCTTCAAGCTGACGACCGTATTTTTGATCACCGGCTGGCTTTTGATGATGAAAGCTTCGGATTTGGTGTTGTCGTAGGCGTCGTAGTAATAAACATCGCTGCCCTTGGCCAGAGAACTCTCCTCGCGCCTGACCTCGATGGTCGCCGTCGCCTGGTAGATAGACTTGGCGCGGTAGGCCTGGATGACGATGAAAGGCATGGCCACCAGGACGATGGAGAGGATCAGCCATTTGTGACGATAGATGATGCGCCGCCACTCGCGCAGGATGGCAATCCCTCCCTGCTTCCCGTAGCTCGAGCCATAGGGGCTGCCATCCGGATAGTACGGTTCCAGGTAGTTATTCTGCGGTTTCAGAATCGCGTTCGCGGGCGGGACTCTTTCCAGAGTTATACGTTCTTCCGACATCTTGGTATTCCTTGGGCACGATCAGTAACGCATTGGGAGGCGCGCGGAGTTGATGCCCAGGGCCATCAGGATTGCGCCTCCCACGGATTTGGTGCGGCTGTTGGGGATGATGATGACGTCGTTGGCCAGGATCGGGATGTCTTCTTTCTTGCCGTTCATCACCGCGCCGATGTCTATCTTGATCTCCTGCCGGCGTCCGCTCTCGGGTTCTTCGCGGAAGATGGTGCCATCGCCGCCGCGGGCTTTGAAGGTCAACCCTTGAGCGAGCGAGATGGCCTGGCGCAGCGTCGTACCATCCTTCAGGGGAAACGATCCTGGCGCCTGAACTTCGCCGGCGACGAAGAAGACATCGGCGCGCGGGATGTTGATGATGTCTCCGGGTTCCAACTTCAGGTTCTGTTCAAACTGTCCTTTGTAAAGAGCGCTGAGGTTGACTCTGATCAAGTCGTAGTCCGCCGCGTTCGCCGAATCGGCGCCGGAGTCCTGGTTCTCCACTTTAGCTTGTAAATTCGAAGCTTGAGCGCCGGGAGATTGCGTCTGAGTTTTGTTGGGTCGAAGGACAAAAACCGTGGAGCCGTGGTTATCGGCCAATCCGCCGGCCAGGCCGATGATCGTCAGCAAGGAGGGGCGGCCTTCAATCTGGAAAACGCCGGATTTGTGAACCGCGCCTTGAATGAAATATGTCTTGGTGTTGATCTGTCTGACGGTGACCACGACGTTCGGATTATTCAGATAATCCTGCTGGCGCAATCCGGCGCCGATCAGCCGGGCCAGTTCATTGGCAGTCTTCTGCTTCGCCACGACGGAGCCGATTATGGGCATCTCGATCTGGCCTGAAGCGTCCACCTGGTAGCTGCGCGAAAGTTCCGGGGCGTCTTCGACCTTAATTTCCAGCAGGTCGTCCGGTGAAATCTTGTATGTACTGTCCACGCCGGCGCGTTCATCGGCGATTTCCCGCCCGGCTGGCGCTGTTTGAGTGGCGGAGCGATCCGGCTGTGGCGCGCCGGGTTTTCGTTGAGCGTAGAGGGGCGAGATGAATACGGCAGCCCAAGCCAGCGTTAAGATCGTCCAGGCCAACGCTCTCAAGCATGTCGTTCTTTGATGAATGGCAAAGATCATGACGTTACCTCACGAACAAGACCGGAAGAAACGAGGGAAGCTGCAGCGCGGGACAAGGCGGGTTCTTCAACCATCGCGGCAACCTGTGAAACTACTCCGGCGCAGAGCAGGAAGAGTGTGGCGTGGCTGGGTAATTGAAGGTTGAAATCGAAGAGGCTGTGAACCAGCATTCCCACCACCCCGGCGCCACAACCCAGCGCCACGCCGGCCAGCAAAGGATCGGGCGAGCGCAAACAACGGGCCAGCGACCTGGCGAACGCGGCCAGAAACCAGATGAGCAACACTCCGCCGATGAGACCGGCGTCAGCGAGAATTTGCAGGTAATCGTTGTGGGCCGCGGTGACGACACCGTGCAAACCGGTGTCCGCCGAATAGATCGGATAAGCCGTCGTAAAAGCGCCCAATCCTACGCCGCTGACCGGGTTACTTTGAATCAGACGCCAGGTATCTTTCCAAATCGCCCCGCGCACGCTATGGAAAGACTGAGCCTTCTGCAAATCGGAACTGTTCGGGTCTCCCGTCACGATACGGTTGATAACCGGCTCAGCGCCGATCCAGATAACTCCCAACACTACGGCGACGCCAATGACGCCCACGGCCGCGATCTCCATCCCCCAATTCCCTTTTCTTGCGGTTCGACCGCCGGCCTGTCCTTTCGCGTATCTGACAGCGATCGCCGTGATGAAAACGGTCTCGGCGGCCAGGCTGATCATCCCGCCGCGCGAGAAGGTGAAGATCACCGTTACGGCCATAATGATGGCCGCCGCTCCAAACAACAGCCGTTGCTCTCCTCGGACAACGCGCGTCAGGATGAGCGAGAGTGGGATGGCGAAGAGCAGTTCGAGGTATCCGGCGAAATGGCCACGATTAACGAATGTGCCGGAGAGAGACCCCGATCCGGCTGACCCAAACCAGGCGAAGCTTCCGGTCAGGGCGAAATACCGAACGAGGCCGTAGAAAGCCACGGCAAATCCGTAAACGCAGAGGAAAAGCACGAGATGTCGCAGGCGTTCCCGCCGGTTGAAACTGTTAGCCGCCAGCAACAGACAGGCTAGCAAGTAACAAAGCACTATTACCGTCCCTCGCGTCGCTTCTACGTCAAGCGATAAACTCAACCGCCTGCCGGTCTGATCGCTCCAAGCTGCGCCCTGCGCAAGCCCTAGCAGAATGAGGCCAATCAGCGGCCAGGCTATCGGTGGAATAAACAAATCCAGCTTTCGGTCAACAACGGTTTTGATTACCCATAGGAGCATTAACACGGAAACGATCAACTCAAAGAGCATCACTGATATTGGCGATACCACACCGAGAGCCACCGTCGTGAAGACGATGGTCAACAACAATCCCCCAGCGATCAATCTATCCAGCCAAAGACTAATTGCCGATTGTTTTCTATTTGGCGCCATTACTGCTCCAACAAGCTGAAATCGTCGAACCAGATCGTCCCTTTCGATGGTTCGACATAGCTGAAACGCGGCGTTTGCTTGATACTTATCAGCAGGGCGCCCGCCTCGGAAGGAGCCACGAAGCTCACGACCATTGGCTGCCAGTCAGACGACCCGTTGGGAATCGCAGTTGACGTGGCGATTATGGCTTTGGTATCGGGGACGGTCACGACGACCTGCGGCCCCGTGTCGGGTGTGATCAAACTCTCGGTCTTAACGTAACACTCCAACCGGTAACGCGCGCCCGGACGGACCAGAACCAGTTGGCTGATCTCTCCTTCCAACCTGGTAGTGTCGACTCCGAGGTAAGCTATTCTCAGCGAGCGTTGCCCTGAGCGAGCGGCTCCTGACCCCATCCCGATCCGCGCGTATTTACCCTGCCCAAAATTCCAATCGAACTGCGATAAATCAACCTTCACATCTCTCTCAAAATCACCATTCCAGATCAACGGCGTCGTGGTTTGATAACCACCGCCGACCAGCCCAAGCCACAATTTGTAGGCCAAATCCATCTTCCGGATTGAGAGCAAGCTGGTAATTAACCGGGGCGCTTCGGGCAGAGCAACAAGTCTGTCCCGATCAAGTTCATTGACCAGAGCGACCGCGGCTTCGGGCTGATCGCGCTGAAGGAGAAACTCCGCCAGAGTCATCAGCGATTTTGGGTCTTCATTGATTACAGCCCGTGTGACATTGAGGTTTCCGCCGGAAGCTTGCCAGGCCAGGTTCAACGTGGCAGGTAGGCGCGACGGGTCAGAGGCAGTAACTGTACGTAACTCGCTGATAGCCTCATCCAGATTATTTCGCCGCAATAACAGGTTAGCCATTTGCCAATGAACGTTTACGTTACCTGGCGCCAGCTCTACCGCCTTACGCAGAGCGGCCTCAGCCCCCTGCGTCTCTCCTTTCAACTCCCTGGCGGCGGAAAGAAGCAAGTGATATTCATAATTCCAGGGTGATAACTCGGCTGCGCGCGAGGCGTGATGTAAGGCTTTTTCCGCAACCTCTTGATGGCTGCGCGACGAGTCCCAACCAGCTTCTATCAAACGGGCTGCGAGTCGAGCCTGCGCTGGAGCGTTATCGGGGAAATGGTAAACAGCCGACTCCAATATCTGCTGCGTAACCTGAGAATAGGGGTCCGCCGCAACGGCTGTGACAAATCGGGCCAGGGCTAAGCTCAATAACCCGGCCAGGAGCAATGAAGCTGAAACTAGCGCCACCAATCGAGAACCGAGTGAATGGAGGCTTAATGAAACCTTCATCATTGCGACTTCAGCGAATAGGGCTAGAACTTAAACAAGGCAGCCCTGAGCCATCAACGCAAGTGAGGCTGGAGCTACTGGTCCCGGTGGTCAACATAATCGTCGTGACAGTAGCGACAGCGCCCAGCATTCCCAATAACGTAAGTGGCGTAGCGGATAATGCGATTGGCGTCGCGGTTTTTGCGGTGTTTTTCGCTAGGCTGGTCGCTCGACAGCTACAGATCAACCCCCTCGGCTCTTCCCTTCTTGGGCTACAATCGTTGGCGGAGCGCGGATTGGAAATGATTTCAGCCCCTGAATTCGTGTTGACCGAAACATACTCTCCCGCTTTAAGGACCTTTGAATTGGCGCCCGATGTAACCAACGCTTCACCCGCGTCGGAAATTATCCGCATCTGCTCCTGCTCAAACCCGAAAGTCAGTGAAGCAGGCTGCTTTCCATCCGTGGTGACAGCGCCTTTTCCTGAGCTAATGGAGACCGCGACATTGACCGGAGCGCTGGCCTGCATACAGCCTGAGATTAACATCCCGCCAATAGAATTTTCGGAAAGGCGCAGAATCAACTCTGTATTCGCGCCCATTTCAATGCGGCCGTAAGCGCCGAGATTGATGATCGCCATCCCCTGGTCGGACGTAACAATCCGGCTCTCGCTGAAAACTGTTTGTCCCGGAGTGGCGTTAGCTCCATTGATTGTCACTCCTCTGGCAGAGACTAATTGACCTGTCATACTGCCGCCTGTTTGCGCGCGGGCCGTCCCGGGCAAACAAAGGCAATGCCAGGCGAAAGCCGTCAAAATGAGTTTTGTAATCAGTAAACGCGAGCCGGTTGAATGATGTGGCATTTGGTGTCCCTCCTGAGATCTATGACCTTGTTATGGAGTAATCTCATCCTTGCGAATAATGAAACTCCTTATCGGCGCGACAAAAGACAATAATCCCGACACATCGAAACCATAAAGGAAACCTCATGTCGAGGCAGCATCCTGATTGTCTTGACTGGCACACTAACTACGGAGCAGATAGGAGGTGTCCTTGCGGCGAATGTGCATGATTTCGGGGCCGAACTATGCATCGCCCCAAAAATGATGACAATGACCGAGAGAATATGATAGAGAGTCGGCCGCGCCTCGAACGTGGCGCAGAGAG
>Ga0187892_10002372_pt1 | contig 38112 bp, 36 predicted proteins | sample MA1701073metaG_FD_139345 | JGI IMG/M metagenome (GOLD analysis project Ga0187892, IMG submission 139345) | Bio-ooze microbial communities from a basaltic lava cave in the Kipuka Kanohina Cave System on the Island of Hawaii, USA - MA170107-3 metaG ... | reverse complement strand
CGGGGTCGGGGCTACCGGGATCACGAGTATCTCCTGCTCAAAGTCCGGAAGGCCACCGCGACGCGCCGTCTCCGTCGGACCGCATGAATACAGGGCCCGCTACAGATTCTGGTGAAGAGCGCTCAATCTCAAGCCCATCGCGCCGCTGGACGACGAAGCGCAGTTCATCAAGCTCTGCAAGGCGAATCCGCACCTGCGGCTGGAGCGAGATGCGGCTGGCGCGCTCGTCGTGATGCCACCGAGCGGCGGGGAGGGCAGTCGGCGCGAGCTCGGACCGGCGGCCGCGCTCTACGACTGGAACGAGCGGACGGGACTGGGCATCGCCGTCGGCCCCACCGCCATGTTCAAGCTCCCTACCGGGCCCTGGCGCTGCCCCGATGCCGCGTGGGTCAGCAGCAGCGGTGGCAGTCGCTAACGCCTGACGAGCAGCGCGGCTTCCTTCCGCTCGCGCCGGATTTCGTCATCGAGGTCCGATCACCATCGGACAACCGACGGGAGCTCGAAGCCCGGATGCAGGAGTGGATCGCGGCCGGCGTCCGCCTCGCCTGGCGGCTCGATCCCGACGAGGGATCCGCGACGATCTTCCGCCATCAGCAGATAGCGGAGCTCGTCCCGCTGGCGAGCCCGCTCAGCGGTGATCCGGTACTGGCTGGTTTCGCGTTCCAGTGGCGGGGATGAGGCGCGATCGCGAGGACCGATCGAAGCCGGCAGAGCCGCGCCAGGGAGTGTCAGCATGCTGATGCGCAAGCTGGGTCGCACCGGGCTGCGGGTGGCCGCTCTCTGTCTCGGCGGGAATACCTTCGGGTGGACGACCGACCAGAAAGCGTCGGAGGCCGTCCTCGACGCCTACGCCGAGGCCGGCGGCAATTTCATCGACACCGCGGACGTCTACTCCCGCTGGGCGCCCGGTAATAGCGGAGGCGAGTCGGAGGCCGTCCTCGGGGGCGTGGATGGCCGCGCGCGGGAACCGCCACGCGGTGCTGATCGCCACCAAGGTCATGGGGCCAATGGGGACAGGACCGAACGACACGGGCCTCTCACGCCAGCACATCATGCAGGGGGTCGAGGCCTCGCTGCGCCGGCTGCAGACCGACTACATCGACCTCTACCAGGCCCACTGGACGACCGTGACACCCCGCTCGGAGAGACACTGCGCGCTTTCGACGACCTGGTGGGCCAGGGCAAGGTGCGGTACGTCGGCGCCTCGAACTACCACGCGTGGCGGCTCACCCGTGCGCTCTGGGAGAGCGACAAGCGCGGGTACGTGCAGTACGAGTCGCTCCAGCCGAAGTACAACCTCGTCATGCGCGACGAGTACGAGCGTGAGCTCGAGCCCTCTGTCTCGAGCAGGGCCTGGGCGTCATCCCCTACTCATCGCTCGGGAGCGGGTTCCTGTCCGGTAAGTACCGCCAGGGGGAGGATGTGCCCACAACCGCGCGCGCCAGCGGCGTGCAGAAGACCTACATGAACGACCGTGGCTTCGCCGTCCTCGCGGCTGTCGAGAAGGTGGCGGCGGCGGTAGGCGCGACGCCGGCACAGGTCGCGCTCTCCTGGATCGCCCATCGTCCCGGCATCACCGCCCCCATCGCCAGCGCGACCTCCGTGGCGCAGCTCCGCGAGCTCCTCGGCGGCATCGACCTCCGCCTGGACGCCGAGGCCACCGAAACCCTCGACCGCGCGAGCGCCTGGCGCGAGACCTAACCAAGATGAGCGAGGATCTGTCGAATGACGCGACCTTGGTTGGCGTGAGTCGTTCCCATGCGCACGCCGCCCGCCCGCCGGGGCGGCACTTCCAAGATACAGGATCTTGACTCATGCTCATGAGTAATATAGACTCCGACCATGAGCAAGCGCCTGCAGGTGTTGCTGGAGGAGGCTGAGCTCCGCGAGATCCAGCGAATCGCCCGGGCGGGCAGGATGACCGTGGCCGAATGGGTTCGCCAGGCTCTGCGGACGGCTCGCCGACGGGAGCCAAGGGGCGACCCGAGCAAGAAGCTCGAGCGCATCCGCGCAGCAGCAGGTCACACCTTTCCGACGGGAGACATCGACCAGATGCTCGGGGAAATCGAGCGCGGGTACCTGGGCGACCGGAATCGGTGATCTTCGTCGACTCCAACATTCCCATGTACCTCATCGGGGCAGCCCATCCCCACAAGACCGATGCCCAGCGGCTCCTGGAGCGATGCGTGTCCGAGCGCGAACGCCTTGTGACCGATGCCGAGGTGCTGCAGGAGATCCTGCACCGCTACGTGGCGATCGCCCGGCGCGACGCCATCCAGGCAGCGTTCGACGCCGTCCTCGGGCTGGTCGACGAGGTGTTCGCCGTGGACGCGGCCGCTGTGGACCGCGCAAAGGCGGTCGTCCTCGGCCACCCGCGGCTGTCCGCCCGAGACGCCGTGCACCTCGCCATCATGGAAGAGCATGGGGTTCGGCGAATCATGAGCTTCGACAGCGGCTTCGACGGTTTCCCGGGCGTCGAGCGGTTGTCCTGACGCCAGCGCGCCAGTGATGTTCCGGAAGCGATCACGTGACAGGCGCGCGATAGATCAGGCGTGCGGGCGTATGGTCGCGGCCTTGGGGGCTACCGGCTCGCGCTGTATCTTGCTTCCGCTGTATCTCACTTCCGAGGATGCGGGCCTCCTCACCTACCAGGTCATAGCCGTGAAGAACGACCGCAACTGCGGAAACCGTTGCGGATGATCCCGACTCCCTCGCGGGTCAGCGCCCTGATCCAGATCGCGAAGGTGACCCCCCGCCGCCCCCAGGCCGGGCCGTTGGCGATATAATCGCGACGGGAGTGACGACGATGGCGATCGCCAGGCTAGTGATGACCGCCGAAGCGCTCGCGCGGATGCCGGATGACGGTCACCGCTACGAACTTGCGAGAGGTGAGCTGATCCGTATGCCGCCCGTGGGAGCGCAGCATGGTGGAACGACCGTCGACCTGGTAGGCCCCCTCCGGACCCACGTAGAGCAACATCGGCTCGGCCGCGTCATGGTGGAAGTAGGTTACCGGCTGGAGCGCGACCCCGATACCGTACGGGCCCCGGACGTCTCCTTTCTCGCGGCGGCTCGTATCCCGCCGACGGGGTTGCCGGTCGGGTTCATCGATGGGGCTCCCGACCTCGCCGTCGAAGTGGTATCGCCCGACGACACCGCGGCCGAGGTCGAAGCCAAGGTGCAGGAGTATCTGGGGCACGGGAGTCGACTTGTCCTGGTAGTGCACCCCAGGACCATGACCGTCACCGCGTATCTTCCGGACGGCAGCGCCCGCGTGCTCCGGGATCGCGATATGGTGGAAGGCGGCGACGTTGTCCCCGGGTTCGCACTACCCGTGCGAGAGCTGTTCCGCCTCTGACGAAGCGGACGGCTTGCCGGGGTCCTGCCGAGTCCGCGCACGGCCGGTAGCGGCCGGCCCAGGTCGCGAACTGCCAACCGTTCAGCAGCGCGTGTGGGAAATCCTGGATCATCTGGACCCTGGGAGCTGCCGGTCAACGAATCTCGACGACCTCCAGCCGTCTCCTTGCTGTCTTGTCGCTGCATCGCAGGACCTGGTCGACCGTAAGGCCAGACGCGCGCGGATCGGTTCCTGGAGGGGCCACCGTCGACCGGGTGCACTCGGCAAACCAGCTGAGCTAAGCTACGCCGCAGCCAGGCACATCGTGGACAGGGTGAGGCTCGGCTTCATCGGGTGCGGCTCGGTCGTTCGCGTCATGTTCGGCCCGTTCTTCCGCGACCTCCGCGGGGCCGAGGTCATCGCGGTCGCCGACACGGACGAGGCCAGCGCCCGATATGTGAAGCAACTGTACGGCGTGCCGCACGCCTACACGGACTACCGGGACCTTCTCGCCCAGGCTCCAGTGGACGCGGTGGTGGTGGGCACGCCTCCACACCTGCACGAGGAACACGTCGTCGCCGCGGCGCGCGCCGGCAAGCATGTCCTGTGCGAGAAGCCAATGGCCACCACCGTAGCCGCCTGCCGGCGGATGATCGCCGCCTGCCGGGACGCCGGCGTGCTCCTGATGCCCGGCTTCATGAAGCGCTTCCAAGGCTCGATGCTGCGCGCCCACGAGCTGGTGGAGCGCGGCGATCTGGGGCGCGTGCGGCACGCGCGGGCGGACTGGGGCGGGATCGGCATCCCCTCGCTTCGCACGGGACCGAGTCCGGAAATGCGGCTCGCCTGGAAGCCAGTCACGCCGGGCGGCGGCGTGGTCCACGACCTCTTCAGTCACACGGCTGACCTCTTCCGCTGGCTCCTGGGCGAGGTGACGCTCGTGGGCGCCGAGGCCGATGTCACCCAGCCGAAGCGCAGTGTCGACGACGCCGCGGTCGTCACCTGCCGACACCGGAGCGGCACGACCAGCGTGCACGTCATCAACTACTTCTCCCGCCGGCCCTGGCGCGAGTGCTACGAGCTCGACGGCGAGAGCGCAACGCTCCAGATCCGCGCTACCGGCGAGAGCTGGATCTCGACGCACGGGTTCGAGCTGACGCTCTTCGAGGGCCCGCCCCCACGGGCGACCCGTATCACGCCCAACGAGCTCGAGGCCTTTGACCTGGAGCTGCGCCAGAACGGCCAGTATCTCCGGGAGCTGGAGCACTTCTGCCGCGCGGTGCGCGGGGAGGAACCGCTCCGCGTGACCGGCGAGGACGGCCTGCGCACGGCCGAGCTGGTCTCGGCCGCGTACATCTCCGCCTGGCGCGGCGCGAAGGTCGCGATCCCCCTCCAGGAGGACGAGCCCGACCTCGCGGCGCTCTTTACCGACCTCAAGGCCCGGCGGCATCCACCGTAGAGATCGGCCAGCCCAGCACCTCGCAGACGGCCCGGCCCATGATCCACTCCTTGTCCTCCGCCGACAGCCAGGGCAGCTCCTCGGTGAACAGCGTGACGGCCTGATGCCATGGGCAGGGCAGCCGCGTCCAGTCGGTACCCCAGAACATCCGCCGCGGGCCGAACACGTCGTAGACGCGGTGGATGTGCTCGTGGAGTCCGCGGAACGGGTAGGGCTCCGTCGTGTAGCAGGGGAGCGCCGACGCCTTCACCGTGACGTTGGGGCGTCGCGCGAGTGCGCAGAGCGCCCGGAGATCGGCGAACGCCTCGCGATCCTTCCGGTCGGCGCCGATGCCCAGGTGATCGATGATGAGCGTGAGGCCGGGGTGGCGCTCGGCGATGTGGTCGACGGCGGCCAGCGAGCCAGGCGGGAAGATCATCAGCGGGATCCCAGCTCGTTCGGCAGCCGGCCAGAGCCAGTCGGCCGTGCCATCGGTCAGCCACCGCCTTTGGAGGTCGGTGTGAAAGGTGAAGCGCATGCCGAGCATCCCCGGCTGCTCCTTCCAGTCCTCGATCAGCGCCCGGCTCTCGGGCTTCTCCACGGCGAGCCGCCCCATCACGGCGAACCGGTCGGGATGCTGACCCGCCGCCTCGAGGGCGAGATCATTGCGGTCGCCTTCCCATGACGGCGGCACGATGACGACACGATCAACACCCGCCTCCTTCATGCCGGTGAGCACGAGATCCTTGGTGACGGGATAGGGCTTCTGGGCCTGATGGGCCCGACCAGGCGGCCATGGGCGGTCGGGAGTGTTAGCACCCCAGATGTGGACCTGGGCGTCGGCGATCAGCATGGCGTCTCCTCTTCCCGGTAACCCTCTACGCCGGCGAGCTGGCCGGCGGCGCGGCTGGTGCGGATCTCAGGTGACGCGCAGGACCCGGCCGCCGGTCATCTTGACGAGATCGGCCGACTGAAGGCGGAAGAGGGCGTTCGGCGTCCCCGCCGCCGCCCAGATCTCCCGGTGCGCGAGCAGGTCCTCGTCGATGAACGTCTCGATCGGCCGCGCGTGCCCTACAGGCGGGACGCCGCCGATCGCGTAGCCCGTCACCTCGCGGACGAAGCCGGCGCTCGCCTTCTCCAGGACCTCCTTGAGCAACACGCCGACGCGCCACTCGTTGACACGGTTGGCGCCGCTGGCGATGACGAGGATGGGCCGGCCGGTCTGCGCGGTCCGAAAGACCAGGGACTTCGCGATCTGGCCGACCTGGCATCCGACGAGCTTCGCCGCCTCGGCGCTCGTCCGCGCGGAGTGCGGCGACTCATTGACCGTGTAGTCGAAGCCGAGCGCCCGCAGCGCGTCCTGGACCTTCTGGGTGCTCGGGTTCAGCGTGCCGCCGGGAGTCGACGGCAGCCCGCCGGAGCTGCCGGCGGGATTGCTCGGCGACTCGGGGCCCGTCACCGCTGTTGTGACCTCACGCAGCGCCGCTGACCGGAAGAGGTCGTCGTCCGGTGAAAGAAGTCACCCCAAGAGCGGCGGCGTTCCACGGCTGATCCCGAAGCGGTCGCCCAGCACAGTCGCCCGGCGAGTGAAGGAAGTCACGCCAGCAGGGGTGGCATTCCAAGGCCGCGCCGCCTTCGCGGGTCCCGGGCGTGTGACGCCTCGATCCAGGAGCTGCTCGAGCCGCCTGGTCTCGACCCGGAGAGGTCACCGACACGCCACGCTCCTCGGCACGAGGGTCTCCGTCGCGGCGGACTGGGACATGTTCATGCAGCGTACTCCGCCGGCACGGCGAGCGCCAACGTGCGCGCGTCGTGATCGAGACGCGGCGTCACGGCCACCCTCTCAGGGCCGCGAGCCCGGCCAGGCGCCCCGGGTCCTTCCCGCGCTGCCGCTGCTCCTCGTGCGGCCCGCACACCTCGCGGAAGTCGCAGAACGCGCAGGCGCCGTCGCGAGGCGCGGGAGGCAGGAATCCCGCCGCCACAGCCCGGTCGACCACCTCGAGCACCTCGATGCCGCGGGCGCGTACGGCCTCGGAGAGCGGAACGACGCGCTCGGCGAACTCCCCGGCCCGGGTGCAGAAGAAGAGGCGCCCCTCGACCACGGGGGCGCCGAGCACCTCCTCGATCGCGAGGCCGTACAGGACCGGCTGCAGCGTCTCTCCGCGCCCGACCACCAGGTTCGGCCGCGTCATGTTGCGCCCCGTCTTGTAGTCGGTCACGCGGAGGGCCGGCGCGCCACGCTGCTGCTCGACCAGGTCGACCACGCCGCGCAGCCTGAACCCGCCAGGCAAGAGGGCCTCGCTCGGTACGCTGTGGCGGTCGAACCCGGCGCCGCCGGGCAAGCCGAAGGCCAGCTCGAAGGCGACCGGCTCCCACGCCGCCTGGATCTCGACCGAGCGCTCGAGCCACATGCGGAGGTCGACACGGACCGTCTCGATCTCCGTGCGCCAGACGCGCCCGATCGCCGGTGCCAGCTCCTCGCGGTACTCCGCTTCGATCCGGTCGAGCGTCTCGTCGAGCGTCGTCACCGCCCCGGCCAGGCCCTCGCGGGAGAGCGGGAGCCGCCCTCCCGCCTGGAGCACGCGCATCAGCTCAGCCTGGACGCGGTGGAAGAGGTGGCCGCGGGTGAGCGGATCGAGCTGCTGGAGTGGGGTGATCTCCTCGCGCGGCTCGAGCCGCCAGATCGCCGAGAGAAAGAACTGATACGGGCAGGCGGCGAACTTCTGGAGCGCCGACACTGAGTAGGCCCGGGCCCCGAGGCGTGATCCTTCGAGGGCCTCTCGGGTGCCGTCGGCGAGACGCACGATCCCGTCGGCCGGACCCCACCTCGGGCTCACCCAGCGCGCCCACCGGGTCCGGAGCGACCGCGCCAGGCAATCGTTCAGCTCGAGGAGATAGCGCGCGCGTCCCCTCGCGTCCGGGGTCGGCGCGGGCAAGAGGCCGCCCAAGAGGCCGCCGAGGATCGACAGATCGTGCTCGACCTCGTCGACCGCCCGGATGGGATCGTCCGGGGCAGGCCAGGCGAGCCGGGCACCCGCGGCGGCGTCCGCCTCCTGCTCCATCGCCGCGGGCGCCGGGATCCGGCCGGCGAGCGCGCGCGTGACCTCGAGCGCATAAAACGAGGCGACGCGCGGGCGCGCTTCCGCGAGGTCGATCCGCGAGTACGACAGGTAGAGACGCCGGGTCGCCGCGCCCACCGCGAGCCGCAGCAGCAGGCGCTCGTGCTGTCCGCGGTCGCTCTGGGTGGACAGCCGCGCCGCCGGTCGCACGAGGTCCGTCGTCTCGTGGGGGGTCGAGCACGTGGCCGCGCGCCCAGCCCTGATCGGACTCGTGTCGGCACTTCCGGTCGCCTGGGCCGCGAGCCGCTCTCGGAGCGAGTCGAGCAGGATAGGGTCCTCGCGCGGCTTCCGCGGGAAGATCCGCTCGGCGAGGCCACAGAGGAAGACGACGTGGAACGCCCGACCCCGGACCTCCTCGACGGCGCCCACGAAGACGCGACCGTACCGGTCGGCGGGCGGCCGCTCCCGGAGGTTCGCGAGCTGCTCCGCGAGCACGGCGCGGACCTCCTCCAGGGTGACGGGCCCGATCGGCGCCAGCGGCCGAAGGTCCGCGAGGACCGCCAGCACGCGCTCGGGCCGGCGCAGGACCATCGGTGCGAGCCGCTCGAGCGCCGGGATCCATTCGCCCCAGCGCGCGCTCGCCGGAAGCGCGGCCAGCCGCTCGACCACCGGGAGCGCGAATCGCGCGAGGTGATCGAGGTTCCCGAGGTCACGGTCGAGCGCGAGTAACCGCGGCGAGTCGGGGTCCGCTTGCCGGAGCTCCTCGATCCGGAGCCGCAGCTCCGCCGCGAGGCCGGCGAGGCGCCGGCGCCAGCGATCCTCGCCGCCGATCACGGCGGACTCGACGAGCAGCTCCTCCCACCGCCACGGCGCCCGCAGGCTCCCGTCGACCACGGGTTGGGAATCCGAATCCTCGGAGACCGTCTCGTCGACGCCGGCGCGACGACCAGGATCGCCCTCGCTGGTGGAATAGCCGTCGCCGCCAGCATCCTCCTCACCGGCCATCGCGTCGGTCACGGGCCCGAGCCCCTCGTCCTCGGGCCCCGTCCAGATCGTGCGGCCGATCGGTGGCGTGCCCTCGGCCTCGAGCGCGGGCACCTGCCCGAGCGAGAGGTACTCCGCGAATCGCCGCGCCGAGAGCTTCTCCACCGCACAGTCCAGGAGGGCGAGAAACGCGCGGCCGGCCGGGTCCGGCCGCCGTGTGCCGCGCGCGAAGTGGGCCGGGATACCGGCGCGCGCGAGCGCGGCCTCGACCGGGGTCGAGTAGACCTCCGGGGCCCTGAGGAGGATGGCCATCTCGTCGAACCGCGTTCCCGCGCGCGCCTCCTCGAGAACCCGACGGCCGATCTCGACCGCCTCGCGTCCTTCCCCCGGAGCCGAGAAGAGGATCACCTCCCCGCCGCCCGGCAGCTCGGGAGGCGGTTCGTCCGAGAAGAGGAACGCGCGCAACCTCCCCAGCTCGGAGTCCCTGAGGGGCGACGGTGCCTGCGTCCCGGCTCGATCATTGGAGCGGGGCTTGCTGCCGTCTTGGAGCGTGCCCGCCGCGATTTGCCTGCTCGCGGGTGCACCAGATTCAGCCTGGTGGGGGCGGACGCCACGCTCGTCCAGGCGCGGTAGCGGGTCGCGGCGTTCGGGAGCTTGCCGGTTCCAGGCGGCGGCCATCGCGCGGAGGGCCACGAGTGTCGGCTCGTCCCCGGCAGGCACGGTACAGAGCACCGAAGGAGACGCGGCTGCGAGCGCGGCCAGGAAGCGGTGGCGGGCCGCGGAATCGGCCGCGACGTCGAGCAGCACCATCGGCATCCGGCATCTCGGCTCATCCTCGCCGCGTTCCACTGCGGCGGCCGCGATCTCCAGCAGTCCCGCGTGATCGCTCACGCCCCCGCCTTCGAGCTGGGCCTCGAACCGCCGGAGCAGCTCCGCGACATCGCCCGAGGCGCCGTCGAGCCCCTCCAGCGCGCCTGGCCCGATCCCCGCGAGCCGCAGCTCTGCGAGCGTCGCCGCCAGCGCCCGTGCGAACCCTGGGAAGCGGGCCACGGGGGCGAAGTACCGGAGCGCCCCGGCCTCGAGCGCCTCGAAGCCAATCCGCGCGGCGATCGCCTCGGCCCCGAGCGCCGTGCCGGGCGTCAAGCCGCGTCGGGCCAGCTCCGCGAGCGCGAGCCGGGCGGCAAGCTGCGTCAGGCTGTACCGATGGAGCCCGAAGCTCGCGCCCCGGCTTCGCGTGACCTCGCGCGCCAGGTCGTCCGCCGCGTCCCGCGACGCGCCCACGATCAGGATCTCGGTCGCCGGCGGGAAGGCCGTCAGAAAGCCGCGCGCCGGTTCCAGCCGCTCGTAGGCCCACGGGGACTCGATGATCTGGATCACACGACCAGTCCTCTTCGCGTCTCGGCCCAGCGACTATTCTGAAGCAGTGGAGTGACCCTCGCAGGCCGCTGAAAAAGGCCTGCGAGTCTTTCGGCACCCTGCTAGTGTCCTCGACCCGTCATCCGACGATCTCGAAGAGCCCCTCCATGACCCTGGCCAGCTCGGCCCACGCGGCCCTGGACCGGCGAGTCCGTATGGAGCTGGCTATCTGGCCCTGGCCACCTGAGCGAGCGCGGTTATGGATGGGCCGAGCCCGTGGTGGGCGCGGTGCTTCCCGTCTGGGTCGCCAACCCGCCCGCGGCCCGGGCGGCACGCAGCATCTCGATCAGGACCACGCGCGAGTCCTCGGCGGTGCGGACCTCGCGGGGGAACGGAATGCGCGCGCTGTGGAGGCGCTCCGCGCTCTTCAGGCGGAGCTTGAAGCCGAGACGGTCCACCGACACCATCGTCGCCTCCTCGGCCGTGCTCCGCGCGAGCACGTGCGCGTAGACGAGGAGCGCGTCCGCGTGGTCGCGATTCATGTGCTCCATGATGCTCGCGGCCACGTCGGCCAGCGGATCGGGCCGCGCCGCGAGGTACTCGGCCGCGCTGATCCAGTCCATGGCCGCGAAGCCGCCCACGTAGTACACGTCGAGCAGCTCGAGGCGGTGAAACGCGAAGTCCTGGAAGTCCACCCAGTACGCGGCGTTCGCGTGCGCGGCCAGGTACGCGCCGCGCGCGGCGGCGAGATCGGCCGGCGGGACCGCCGCCACCTCGCCCATCAGGGTCACGCGACCCGCCGCCAGCGGATCGCCGGCGGCGCCGGGCTGGGTCACCAGCAGGCTGGCGCGCCCGTCTGCCGCCAGGTTCTGCGTGTGCATGGCGAGCGAGCTGATGAGGAAGAGAGGCCGCCCCATCGCGTCGAGGGCATACGGCATGATCGAGCCGAAGGGGTGACCCGGGTGCCGCCGGGAGACCGTGGCCAGGGTGCCCGTCCGGCCCAGGTACACGAGCGTTCGCGCGCATTCGGCAAACGTCGGCGCGGGGACGGGCGGCTCGCTGGACGGCTCGGCGGGCTCGACGTGGCGGTTCACGCCGCCATGCTACCACTCGCGGGGGACGACGGTGAACGGCTCCCCAACATCGTCATTCCAGTACCATCCGGCATCCCCACTATCATCCGGATCCCCAATACCATCCGAATCCGCGACCGCGATCGTTGACCGCGATCAAGGGCGGCGCTGCTGCTACCGGGCCAGCGACTCCCAGAGAACCTCGGCCGGGTGCTTGGCTCGCCGGCCGGTGAGGTGCTCGATCTGCTGCCGGCACGAGACGCCGGGGGCGACCACCTCGACGTCGGGTCCCGCCGCCCGCACCGCGGGGGCCAGCCGGCGGTTGCCGAGCCAGACCGACATGTCGTAGTGCTCGCGCTCGAAGCCGAACGAGCCCGCCATCCCGCAGCACCCGGAATCGACCTCGGTGACCTCGAGGCCCGCCCAGCGGAGCGCGGCCACGGTCGGCGCCGTGCCCACGAGCGCCTTCTGATGGCAATGGCCGTGGAGGAGCGCGCCACGCGCGACCGGTCGGAACGCGAGCGAGAGACCACGCGCCCGCTCCCGCGCGAGGAACTCGTCGAACAGCAGGGCCTGCGCGGCGACGGCGCGCGCCCCAGCGCTCCGCAAGAGGTCGACATACTCGTCACGCAGCGTGAGCAGGCACGACGGCTCGAGGCCGACGATCGGCACGCCCCGCTCGGCGTACGGCCGGAGGCGCTCGACGTTCCACGCCGCGTGGTCGCGCGCCTCGGCGAGCATTCCCTTCGAGATCAGCGGGCGGCCGCAGCACTTCTTGTCCGCGAGCGTCACGCGATACCCGGCGGCTTCCAGTAGCTGCACCGTCGCCCGGCCGATCTGCGGGTAGTTGTACGTGACGAAGGTATCGTGGAACAGGACGACCTCCCCGCGCGGCGCCTCCACCGGGGCGACCCGCGCGCGGAACCACGCCGGGAAGGTCTGGCTCGCGAGCGTCGGGAGCGGCCGGCGGCGATCGATCCCGACGACCTTCTCGAGCAGCACGCGGCTGGGCGCGAGCCCGGACATCCAGTTGACGAGCGGCGCCATCCGCGCGCCGAGCCGGCTCACCGCCTCGATGCGGCCGAAGAGCCGATTGCGGAGCGGCAGGCCGTTCGCGGCGTGATAGTGGGCCAGGAACTCGTACTTCAGCTTGGCCATATCGACGTTGGCGGGGCACTCGGCCTTGCATCCCTTGCACTCGAGGCACAGATCCATCACCTCGTGGAGCCGCCGGCCGGTGAGCTCGGCGGCCGGCGCCGTGCCCGAGAGCACGGCCCGGAGGGCGTTGGCGCGGCCCCGCGTCGAGTGCTCCTCATCCTTCGTCGCCATGTAGGAGGGGCACATGGTGCCCTCCAGCGTCTTCCGGCAGACCCCGACGCCGTTGCACAGCTCGACGGCGGCGGCGAACCCACCCTGGGACGAGAAATCGAGCAGGGTCTGGGGCTGCCAGGTCGTGTACTGGGCGCCGTACCGGAGGTGCTCCGTGAGGCCCGGGCTCCCCACGATGTTCCCGGGGTTCAGCAGGTTCCGCGGGTCGAACGCCTGCTTCAGGTCGCGGAAGGCGTGCATGAGGCGGGGGCCGTACACGCGCTCGAGGAACGGGCTCCGCGCACGCCCGTCCCCGTGCTCGCTCGAGATCGTCCCGCCGAACTCGAGCACGAGGTCGGTGATCTCGTCGGCGATCGCGCGGACCTGTGCCAGCCCGCGGGGCGTCTTGAGGTCGATCACCGGACGGATGTGGAGGCACCCGACCGAGCAGTGGCCGTAGTAGGCGGCCTGGGCGTCGTGCTTGGAGAGGATCTCCCGGAATCTCGGCACGAACTTCGGCAGGTCGCGGGGATCGACGGCCGTATCCTCGACGAACGCGATCGGCTTCCGGTCACCCTTCATGCCGAGGAGAAGCCCGAGCCCGGCCTTGCGGAGCTTCCAGATCGACTGCTGCTCGGCCGGCTCGACCGCGACGTGCGCGGCGTAGCCAAACCGCTCGCGCTGGCGCAGCCGCTCGAGCGCGTCGATCTTGCCCTGCACCTCGGCAGCCGACTCGCCCGCGTACTCGACGATAAGGATGGCCCCGGGGTCTCCCTGGACGAACCCCATGCGCCCCCGCTGCTCGAGGTTGTCCCGCGCGAGGCCGAGGATCAGCTTGTCGGTCAGCTCGACGGCGTAGGGCCCGGTCCCCAGGATCGCCTCGGACGACTCGAGCGCGTCCTGGATCTCGCGGTAGTGAATCACGCAGAGCGCGGTCGCCTGGGGGCGGCGCACGAGGCGCATCTTGGCCTCGACGATCGTGAGCAGCGTACCCTCGGAGCCCACCACGACCCGCGCGAGGTTGAGTGGTCCCTCGGGGTGCACCTCGTTCAGGTTGTAGCCGGCAACGCGGCGCCAGTGGCGCGGGTAGCGCGCGCGCACCTCGCCGGCGTGGTCGCGGCCGAGTCGGAGGGTCTCGCGATAGATCTGCCCCTCGAGACCGGGCGCGGCGCACCTCGCGCGGAGCGCGTCGGCGTGGAACTCCCGGAGCACGGCCCGCGTCCCGTCGGCGAGCAGCGCGGTCAGCTCGAGGACGTGATCGACCGTGAGGCCGTAGGCGATGGAGTGCGACCCGCCGGAGTTGTTGCCCAGCATGCCGCCGAGCGTCGCGCGATTCGAGGTGGACGTGTCGGGGCCGAAGAGCAGGCCGCGCGGCCGCACGTGGGCATTCAGCTCGTCCTGGACGACCCCCGGCTGGACGCGCACCCAGAGCTCTTCCTCGTTGACCTCGAGGATCTGGTCCATGGAGCGGGAGAAGTCGAGAACGAGCGCGCGGTTGACCGTCTGGCCAGTGAGGGACGTGCCGCCGCCGCGCGCGAGGATCGGGGTGTTCGTGCGGTTGGCGACCTCGATGACCGCCTGGACGTCGCCCACATGCCGGGGGAGGACAACACCGATGGGCTCCACCTGATACATCGACGCGTCCGTCGAATAGAGCCGCTTCGAGAACGCGTCGAAGCGAACGTCGCCTTCCACGACGCGACGCAGCTCATGCTCCAGACTGAGTTGGTCTGATGGGGAGTTCAGGGTGCTGCTAGTATACTTCGGCGTCGCAGTGGGATTGCCCTTGACACGAGCGTGACCGTGCAGTACACGGTTCTGGCCGCGCCGTGGCGGCGGGGCCTGCGCGTGGCTGAACCGGGCGTGCGCAGAGCTGGACTCCCTCTCTCAACCCTACAAGACGCAGGAGGTTGCCCATGAGAAGCAGGCTTCGCGGACTGGCAATGGTGGCGGTCGCGGTGTTCGTCGTCAGCGCCCTGGCCGGCGGCGTGCTCGCCGGGAACAATCCGGTGGACGAGAAGTGGTGGCCGAGCGAGCTCGGGGCGAGCGACGAGCAGGGCGGCACCAAGTACATCACGCCGCAGAAGGTCATGGACGCGGCCAAGCTCGTCAAGCGGGGCAAGACCGCGCTCCTCGGCATGCCCTACAGCAATTTCATGCCACTGGTCCCCGGTCGCACCTTCGCCCTGAGCATTCCCGGCGCGCCGACCCACGGCCCGCTGAACTGGCCAGGTGACCAGTACGACCAGACGTTCATGGACGAACTTGTAACGGCCGAGATCGGCCAGGTCGGGACTCAGTGGGACGGCCTAGGTCATCCCATGATTCGGATCCAGGGCGTCCAGGGCTGGAAAGACGGCAACTACTTCTACAACGGGGTTCGCCTCGAGGATGTCGAGACGCCTCGCGGTCTCAAGAAGATGGGCACGGACAAAGCAGGTGGGTTCTTCACCCGCGGTATCCTGATCGACGTTGCCGCGCTGAAGGGCGTTGCTCGGCTGGCGAAGGGCTATGCGATCACGATGGAAGATTACAAGGCGGCCCTCGCGAAGCAGGGGATCGGCGACGCTACCCAGGGCGATGTCGTTCTGTTCCGGACGGGCTGGAATAGCCTCTGGAAGACCAACCATCTCGGGAGGCCAGGAGGTGAGAAGGTCAAGAGTGACGAGCAGCTCGCCAAGGACAGCGCCGAGTTTGGCGCGGGCGAGCCCGGCGTGAGCTCCGAGGTCTGCGACTATCTCGCCACGAAGAAGATCTCGATGATCGGCTCCGACACGTGGGGGCTTGAGCCCTTGGACTTCTCGAAGGGCGCCCCTGATTCGTTCGCCTACTGCCACATGAACCTGATCGTCCGCCGAGGGATCTCGAACTTTGAGAACCTCGATCTGGACGACCTATCGACCGACAAGGCGTACGAGTTCGCGTTTGCCTGGGCGCCCCTGAAGCTCGTCGGCGCCACCGGCTCGCCGGGCAACCCGGTCGCCGCGTACTAGGGACTCGAAGGGGGCGTCCCCCCTTTTGAGCTTCCCCGTAGGAGGTTGCGCCGGCGGAGCGGGCGCTCGGAGCGGCACGGCGACGTACTCAGGTAAACTCCGACGCGCTCACAATCGGAGGGGGCCTCGATGGCCCCCTCCGACCCATCATGGGCACGCGGCCGACCCCGCCGCATGAAAGAGGCGTTCGGTCCAGCTTTCTGAGCACGCCCTTCCTAGAGGGCTTATTCGGACAAAGCCCGCTCTCGGAGAAACGCGATGCTGCGCGCCCGTCGGGCTCGACCAGGCGTGAACCGGGCTCGACCGGGGGGACAAGGGCGAGGAGCCCGCGAAGGGGCCTGACGCCCCTTCCTACGGTTCCCTCCGGTGGCCGGCGCGGTTTTCACGAACCCGCGGTCGGACGGCGATGACTTCAGCGGCGCCCCGCTCGGAGAAGGGCCTTGACATTGCCGGCAGGCTGGCGCAGATTCTCGCCACCGTTCGAGGCCGACGCCCCCGTGGCGACGCAACATCCGGGGTGGACGGCTCTCTCGCTCTCGCTCGGGAGATACCATGACACGCAAGACGCTCGGGAGGATCGCAAGGGGCATCGCTGCGCTCCTGCTGGGTTCGGTCTCCATCACGCAGGCCGCGCCGCCTGCCGGGATGAAGCTCTACGTGTTCAGTTCGGGAGCGCTCACGGTCGCGAAGAGCCTGCTCCAGAACGGCGCCGACAACACGCCGATGCAGATCCCGGTCGGCTTCTATGTGATCAAGCATCCGAAGGGCAACGTGCTGTTCGATACCGGCAACAACGACCGGATCATCACCGACCCGGCCTACTGGGGCCCTTTCATCAGGGGGATCAACCCGGTGCGCGCGCCGGAGGTGGCCATCACCGTCCAGCTCGCCAAGATCGGCCTCAAGCCTGACGACATCAAGTACGTCGTCATCAGCCACTTCCACCTTGACCACGGCGGCAACGCCCACCAGTTCCCCAACTCGACCCTGATCGCTCAGAAGGACGAGATCCGCAACGCCTTCTGGCCGGAGCCCGGCACCGCCGGTCCTTACATCCCGGGCGACCTCGCGTATCTACGGAGCGATCTCGGCGTGGCCGCCCCCAACAAGGTGAAGGTCATTCAGCTCAACGGCGACCTCGACCTCTTCGGCGACAGCAGCCTGGTGGTGAAGCGGTGGGTCGGCCACACTCCGGGCAGCCAGATGATGATCGTCCGGCTCCCGAAGACCGGCACCATCATCCTCACCGGCGACAACGTCTACTTCAGGGAGAATGCCGAGAAGAACATCCCGCCGTCCGTCGTGCTGGCCTACGACCCGACCGGTATCCTGAACGCGTACGAGTTCATCCGGCAGATGCAGGCCATGGAGGGCGCCGACTTCTTCACCGCCCACGATCCGGACGCGTTCAAGGCGCAGAAGAAGAGCCCGGAGTACTACGAGTAGGCTCGACGTCTCCCCTCCGCTGTAGTCCGGGAGTCCCGGGCCCTGCTGCACCGCGCCGACGCTCTCCGGGCCTTCCCAGCAGGTCATGACACCGGTCATCGTCACGGATCAGCTCACGAAGTGGTATGGGCCTCGGCTCGCCGTCGACCGCGTCTCGCTCGAGGTGAACCCCGGCGAGGTGATGGGACTCCTCGGCCCAAACGGGTCGGGCAAGACGACGATCCTGCGCATCCTCACCGGGTATCTCCGGCCATCGTCGGGCACCGCCCGGCTCGGAGGCCTCGATGTGATCGACGCCGGGCTCGAGGGCAGGAAGCAGGTCGGCTATGTTCCGGAGGATGCGCCGCTCTACGAGTCGATGCGCGTCCGGGAATTTCTCGGGTTCATGGCGCGACTCAGGGGGCTGGCCGGCACTGCCGCCCGGCGCGCGGTGGATGGGTCGATCGACCGCCTCGCGCTCGGCCCGGTCTGGCGGCTGCCGATCGGGAAACTCTCGCGGGGGTTCCGGCAGCGCGTCGCGATCGCCCAGGCGCTGCTCCACACGCCGACGGTGCTGATCCTCGATGAGCCGACCACCGGGCTCGATCCCCGCCAGATCATCGAGATGCGCGAGCTGATCCGGTCGCTGGCGGGGACCCACACGATCCTGGTCACCTCGCACATCCTCGGGGAGATCGCCCGGGTGGCCGATCGAGCCGCCATCCTCCTCGGCGGGCGCCTTCTGGCCATGCACTCGCTTCGCTCGCCCGGTGTCGCGACGCGGGTGCGGCTGCGGGCGCGCGGCAGCGCCGAGGAGGTCCGCGCCTGTCTCGAGTGCGTCGCGGGCGTCATCGGCCTCTCCTTGGTAGGCGCTCCGGACGATGGGGTCGTCACCTACGTCGTCGAGACGGAATCCGAGCGCATCGCCCCAGGTCTGGCGAACGCGGTGGTCGGCGATGGCCTGGCGCTGGTCGAGCTGACCGGCGAGTCCGCCGATCTCGAATCGGTGTTCCTCGAGCTGACGAGCAGCCAGGCGAGCACACGGGCGTGAGCCGCTTCTGGACCCTGCTCATCAAGGAGGCGAAGGCCGTCTTCTCCTCCCCGATCGCGTACGCGATCATCGCCGTGTTCCTGGTCCTGATGGGTTACACGTTCACCGCGGTCCTGTTCCTGAACCGGACGGGCTCGCTCGTCCATCTGTTCTTCCAGATGTCGATGCTGTTCCTCCTGATCCTGCCCGTCATCACCATGCGCCTCTTCGCCGAGGAGCGGAAGGCCGGCACGCTGGAACTGCTCCTCACCGCGCCCGTCACGGAGATCCAGATCGTCCTCGCGAAGTTCACCGCGAGCATGCTCGTCGTCGTCGTGATACTGGCCCTCTCCGCCAGCTATGCGCTGGTCCTGGGAATCCACGGCGACCCCGACTGGGGCCCGATCTACAGCGGCTACCTCGGTCTCCTTCTGCTCGACGGCGCGCTGGCCGCGATCGGGCTCCTGGTGTCCGCGCTTACCTCGAACCAGATCGTCGCCGCCGTCGTCTCCCTCGGCATCTTCCTCCTCCTCTGGATGATCGATTCGCTCGGCTCTCTTCTCCCCGATCCCTTCGACACGGCCGTGATGGGCCTGTCGCTGGCCGGGCACTTCACCCCGTTCGCGACCGGCGCCGTCTACCTCTCCGACGTCGGGTACTTCCTGTGCGTGATCCTCGGCGGGCTCTTTCTGAGTGTCCGCGCGTTGGCCAGGCGGTAGGCGGGGATGGACCACCAGGAGCTCGTCAGCGCGCTCTGGTTCGCGGGCTGGTGCGTGGCGCTCCTGGCCCTCTTCTGGCTGGGGATCCGGCTCCCTCTCCAGCCGCGCCTGACGCGGCTCAACGCGATCACCTATACGTGGGGGACGGCCGCCGCCGCCGTCGGCGTGCTGGTTCTCGCCTACGCTGCGCTCTACCGGCACGATGCGCACGTCGACGTGACCCGTGAGCGGGTCTTCACACCCTCCCGGCACGCGGAGGCGGTCGTGCAGGGGCTCACGCGCGAGGTGACGCTCACGTACTTCTACCAGGGACAGGATCCGAACGGCCGGCGCGCGAAGGACCTGCTGGAGGTGCTCGGCCGCCGGAACCCGCTGCTCCGCGTCCGCGCCGTCGACCCGGACACGCAGCCGAGCGTGGCCGAGACCTCCGGCGTCCGCCTCTACAACGCCGCCGTGCTGGAGGCGGACGGCCGGCGCATCCATGTCCAGACCACCGACGAGAACGAGATCGCGCTCGGCATCCTCCGCGTGCTCCGGGAGCAGGTGGTCACGGTCTGCTTCATCGAGGGCCACGGGGAGTACCCCATCGACAACGTCGAGTTCCATACCCACTTCGAGACGCTCCAGAGGCACGGCCACGGCGAGGATTCGTCCGCGATCATCCAGGCGCCGGGACACGGCGTCGGCCGCCTCCGGCGATCCCTGGAGGCGCTCGGCTTCGACGTGCGCAAGATCACCACCGGGACCCTCACAGCCATTCCGCCGGATTGCACCGCCGTCGTCGACGCCAATCCCCGCACCACGTACCTGCCCGTCGAGAGCGAGGCGCTGGCCGCGTATCTCGCCGGGGGCGGGGCGGCGCTCCTCATGTATGACCTCGGCTTCGTCCTCGAGCCGCGCCTGGCCGCGACGCTGGCGGAGATCGGCATCGCGCTCCCGCAGGAGGTCGTCATCGATCCCCTCGACCACTACTCCACCGACCCGGAGACCGTCGCCGTCCCCGGCTACGAGCCGCACCCGATCACCCGGCCCGTCTCGCTCACCTTCTATCCGGGCGTTCGCGCCCTGAAGCTCTCCCCGCCTCCACCGGCCGTGACGCTCTCCCCGATCATCTCCAGCAGCAAGGAGAGCTACACGAAGCCCGTCATGCCGGTTGACGAGCGCCACCCGGGCGGAGGCGCCGTCGTTGCCGCTCGACCGCCGGCCTCGCCGCCGGGAACCCCCGGGCCGAGGGTGCTCGCGGTCGCCGCGGAGGGAACCTGGCCCGGCGCCCCGGCCGACTCCCGACCGTTCAGGCTCGTGGTGATCGGCGACGGCGACTTCGCCAGCAACTCGTTCTTCCCGTTCATGTCCAACAGCGACCTGGCGCTCTCGATGATCCGGTGGCTGATGCGGGAGGAGCACGCGCCGTCGATCGCCTCGCGCATTCCTGTCCCGCCGCTGGTCCTGCTCACCAAGCGTGAGATGCAGCGGATCTTCTTCGCCGTGGAGATCCTGCTGCCGCTGGCGGTCATCCTGGTCGGAGCCGTCGTCTGGTGGAGGCGACGCTGACGCGCTCGCCCGGACGGGCGCTCGGGATCTCCGGCGCACTGCTCGCCGTGGGATTCATCGTGGCCATGCTCGTTTTCGGACGCCCGCCCGAGAGCACGTGGCGTGTCCAGTCCGAGGTGGGCGGGCTGCTCCGGGAACCGCCTGCCCGGATCCAGCGGGTGCTGATCACGACCGACGGCCGCCGGCTGGACTTCGCTCGGATGGCATCGGGTACCTGGGTGGACAGCGGCAGAGCCAGCCCGGTGCCCGAGGCCATCGCTTTCCACCTCGAGCGGTCTCTGCGCGCCATGCATGCGTCGCCGCCTGTTCGGATCCTGACCCGGGACGAATGGACCGACGGGGCGCTCCGGGAGTTTGGCCTCGAGCCGCCGAGCTACGCCGTCACCCTCGCCCCCGACGGCGCGGCCCCGCTCGAGGCGGCCTTCGGCGTCCCGAACCCGCAGAAAGTGCTCCAGTACATGCGCGTGACCGGGCATGACACGGTGTACCTGATGTCCCGGTTCGTCGGACAGGAGTGGGAGCACGTGATCAATGCCGCCACCCCGCCCTGACACGGGACCAACGTACCGCGCGCGACACGGTCGACCGCGGCCTTCTCCACCAGACCGCGCAGGGCAAGCCGCGCCACGACATTCCGGCCGGACGCGAAGCCCGGCGCCGCCAGTGCACCGCTCGTCCACCCCGGCCAGGATCGCCAGATCAGGCGGGGCCCCGAGGCGTCGCTGGTGGCGTATGCTGGCCCTGGCGGCCATCGGACTCTGGCTCGGGACGGCCGGACCCTTGCCGGCGCAGGCCCACACCGGCGGGAGCACCGGATATGCGGCGATCCAGATCAGCGGCAAGACCGTCCGCTACAGCCTCACTCTGTCCCCCTCGTTCCTCCCGGTCGGCATCGCGTTCGAGCTGCGCCTGGCCCAGGTCGGTCACCAGGCAACCCGGGATCGCTGGGTCGAGCAGATCCGGGAGAAGGTGAAGCTCGGCGACCCGGCGGCCACCTGCGCCCCAGGCCCCGGGTTCCTGGACTCGTCACGGACGGGCGAGAACGTGACCTTCGTGGTCGATTACATCTGCGCGGAGCCCGTGACCAGGCTCGTCATCCGGGACGACCTGTTCGACACGCTCGGCCCCGATCATCACACGCTGGCGAAGATCGAATTCGGGTCCACGACCCGACAGTTCGCGTTCACCCCGGAGGCGCGCGAGACGACGGTGGAGGTCCGGGGGGAGGCCCGGGCCGCGCAGTGGTCGGGCAGCTTCTTCGTGCTGGGGATCGAGCACATCCTGACCGGCTACGATCATCTGCTGTTCCTGGTGGCGCTCCTGCTCCGCGGCGGCGGCCTCGGGTCGATCCTGAAGATCATCACTGCGTTCACGGTGGCCCACAGCATCACCCTTGCGCTCGCCGTGCTGAACGTCGTCGTCCTGCCCGACCGCCTCGTCGAGTCGGTGATCGCACTCTCGATCGCGTTCGTCGCCGCCGAGAACCTCTTCCTCCCCGCGGCCGTGTCGCATCGGTGGGTCGTGAGCTTCCTGTTCGGCCTCGTCCACGGCTTCGGCTTCTCCGGCATCCTCCGGGAGCTGGGGCTCCCCCGCCAGGGACTGCTCCTGTCCCTGCTCGGCTTCAACCTCGGCGTCGAGGCCGGTCAGGCGATCGCGGTCGCGGTCTTCCTGCCGCTCCTGATCCTTCTCCGGCGCACGCGGTGGGAGCGGCGCCTGGTGGCGACCGCCTCTGTCGCCATCCTCGCCGTCGGCCTCGTCATCTTCGTCGAGCGCGTATTCCTGGTGTAGGGCGCGTCTCTGAGGACAGCCACAGCCCCCGCGGCCGGCGGCGGTACCCGGACGCGAGGCCGCGGCTGCGCCCTTGCCTGGTGGCGTGCTGTGTCATGGCGAGGATCCTCGCCTGAGATTCTCGCCCTGCCTGGTCCGCGTTCGCGGCCAGGCCGTTGGCACAGGGCGCGGAACCGGACGGCGGTGGGGACATCGGTGTGAACTACAGGGGACCGCCGGTGGATCACAGCGTGATCTCGTGGATAAGGCTGTCGACGGTCTTGCGAAGCTTGGGATCTTCTTGGAGCAGGGTCTGGATGTTGTCCACTGCGTGACGCACGGTGGTGTGGTCCTTGCCGCCGAACGCGCGGCCGACCTCGGCCAGCGAGGCGTGGGTCAGGTGGCGGGCGATGTACATGGCAATCTGCCGCGGGAACGAGCTCGGGTTCCGCGGGCTTCGACGTTCTCATCCTCGATGATTCCAGCATCCTCGAGGATTCCTCATCCTGATCCTCGATGATTCCAGCCGACGGCGCGAGGTAGCGCGAGGGATGCTAGCATACCGCCGAGCCCGCAGGCTTGGAGGTGCCGTGCTTGGAACTGACGGGCTCGGCCTCGCGAGCCGCTGAGGGCGACGGAGACCAATGCACTTCGGGATCTTCCTCGAGGAGCGGCGTCGGGGGGCCGGCGATACGGCCGCGTTCAGGGAAACGCTCGAGCTGGTCGACGCGGCCGAGGCCTGGGGCCTCGACGGTGTGTGGCTCGGGGAGATTCATTTCACCGGGGCGCGATCGGTCCAGTCGGCCCCGCTCGCGCTCGCGAGTTTCGCGGCCGCCCGCTCCAGGCGGCTGCGCGTGGGAACGGCGGTCCATGTCCTTCCGTTGAGCAACCCGCTACGGATCGCCGAAGAGGTGGCGACGGTGGACCAGCTCAGTGAGGGGCGCTTCGACTTCGGGATCGGTCGCAGCGGCGCCCCGCGCATCTACGATGTCTTCGGCATTCCGTATAGCGAGAGCCAGGCGCGCTTGCTCGAAGCCCTGCAGATCATCCGCGAAGCCTGGAAGGGACAGGCATTCTCCTACGACGGCGAGTTCTATCGGTTCCAGAACACGACGGTGTCCCCGATCCCCTACCAGGTCCCCCACCCGCCGATGCGCATGGCCGCGAACTCGGAGGAGACGTTTCCGCTGATCGGCCGACTGGGACTCCCGATTTTCGTGGGGCTCCGGGACCTCGACATCCCCGCGCTCGGGGTGCACCTGCGGGCGTACCGCGCGGCGTGGCACGCGGCCGGTCATCCTGGTCGCCCAGATGCGTATCTGCGCATTCCGATCCACGCCGCCAGCAGTGCGAAAGAGGCCATCGAGGAACCCCGGGAGAACATGACCTACTTCTTTCAGCGCCATGCCGAGCTCATGCGGTCACGCCTCGGCCGCGGCGAGCCGGTCCTCACCTCAGGACGCCAGGCCCTGGCCGAGCAGGTGGCGGGGATGACCTACGACGAGATCCTGAGGACGCGCGTGGCGTTCGGGACGGCCGCCAGCCTGATCGACCGCCTCACGGAGCTGCGGGCCGAGCTCGACCTCGACGGGATCGTCGCCGAGCTGAATCCCGGCGGGTTGCTTTCGATGGAGCAGATGCGCCGGACTCTGAGCATCCTGACGCAGAAGGTGATGCCCGCCTTCCGGTGACCGACGTTCCGGGCGCACCGACCACGGACACGTATCACTCCGCGTCCGGCCAGTGTCCCGAGTCAGAAATGAGCCGACAAAGCGCCGGGTGGAGTGGGGGCTCTCCCCGCGGGACACGCTGTGTCGCGGAGCGTCGCCGCGCTCAAATGGGCCACGAGATCGATGGTGGTCGGCTTCGGCGATCCGCAAAAGCCACGGTCCCGCGGGGAGAGCCCCCACCCCACCCGGCGCGGTGAGTCAACGGACTTTCGACTCGGGACACTAGGAGCCTCTCGGAGTAACCCGGTCCGCTACGGCATGCCCTCCATGTCCACCCGAGCGTAATAGCGCTTGTCGCCGAGCGCGTCCACGCGCGTCCAGAAATCCGGCTGGGAGGCCAGACCAAGCTCGGTCACCCCCGCGTGCTGACGCCAGATGCACCACGACTCGGGATGCTGTCGGCTCGCCTCCTGGAGCCAGCGATCGCCCTCCTCGGTTTCGCCGTGGCGGAGCAGACACTGGCCGAGCCGGAACATCGCGTGCGCCGCCACCGTCCCGTCTGACGGCACGCGCAGGTGGGCACGCGCCTGGCTCGCGTCGAAGGCGTGCTCACTCGCAGCACCATGCAATACCCAGTCCCGGATGGCGTTGACGTAGGTCGCCTTCGCCTCGGCGGTGATCCTGGCCGCGTCGTCCGGCATCGAGCGGGTCACGCGGTCCATCTGGCGGAAGCCCTCGTAGGCGCCGGCCGGTTCCGGCGGTCGCACGATCCGCCCGCGCTCGTCGATCCAGACCGCCTGCGGCACGTTCACCATGTGGTACAGGTCGGCCAGGCGGTGATCGCGATCGATCAGGGTGACGTAGCCGGGCCGGGCCGCCTCGATCCACTGGAGCGGATCGCCCTCTCGGCTGTCCATGGCCACGGCAACGACCATGAAGCTCCGGTCCTTCAGCTCCTCGTACAGCGTCTGCCACACGGGCAGATCGCGTCGGCATCCTCACCAGGAGGCCCAGGTGACCAGGAGGACCTTCTTGCCGCGGTAGTCGGAGAGGGAATGCAGGCGGCCGGAGGGATCGGGCAGCGTGAAGTCGGGCGCCTCGAGGGAGCGGAGCGCCGCTGCGCGATCCTGCGCGCTCGGTCCGAGCACCCAGACGTGCCCGCGCGCGCTGTGGACGACGGGCCGGCCGAGGTGCCGCCAGAGCGCGGCGACGTTCAGGCGCGACTCGCGGACGAGCTGCCGCTCACGCCCGGGCGGAAGGGGCACGCAGACCGAACCTCGACAGAGGCCCTCCGCCTTCGACACCCAGCCCGTGGCCGATTCCGCATCCCCAGCGGAAAGCCACAGCGCGTCACCCGAAGCCTCGGCCTCCGAAACCGTGAACTCTCCCTCGTCTGTCAACACGGTGGTCATGGGCGCCGTTCACCTCTTGGCAGGATCTCTCGGTCACTCTTCCGCGGCCAGCTCCGCGGAGCTACCGCGGCCGGATCGTAGCACGTCCAGGTGACACCTGTCGCCGGAGGGCATCGAGAACTGGAGGGTCACCCTGAACTATGAGCTCCTACGCGGAGTGCTTCGAGCGGGCCAGGGCCGGCCAAGGCCCCGCGAGCGGAGCGGCGGAGCGCCGGGTCATCACGCGCATCGGGCCCGATCCTGTGTCACTCGGTTGTGGCGGGTGCGACGACAGTGAAGGACACGACGCCTTCGCCGACGTGTCCGTCCGCCGCCAGGACTTTCCACCGCGCCGCGTAGCGGCCCGGTGCCAGCACCGGGAGGCGGTGGATCAACACCTCCGGTGCCGGCGCCGGCTCCGGCGTGAGGCGCGCGTGCGTCTTCTGGCCCTCGCCGATCAGGGTGATCGAGGACAGCGCCTTCTCGATCCGGCTGTTGAAGCGCAGCACGAGCCGTTCCGGCGGCACGACGCTCGAGCCCGCGGCCGGGATCGACTGGACGAGAATAGGATGCGCCGCGGCGATCGAACCCAGCACGCCGAGCACGATGCCCGCCACCATCATCGCTGCCACTGCCGGCCGGCCCCGCACTGGACTTTCGCGTCTCCATGGCGTTGCGCCACCTTGGACGTGTGACCGCACGATAGCACGTTGCGCTGGGCTCACTGCGCGCACACTCGATCGCCTGATCCGCTGACCCCAGGCCCACATCCCAGTTCCGCCTCGGGCGACGCACGATGACGCTATAATCTGGCCACCGTGAAGCGCGCCATCGTCAAGTGGATCATCCCGTCGCCGGAACGGGCGCGTACGCTCGCGCCGCTGGCAGCCGCCCTGTTCCTGGCGTTGCTGGTCGAGCAGTCGCCCCACCTGGTCCACCACCTCTTCGAGCACGAAGCGTCCGGTTCCGAGTGTGTCTTCGCGGTGGGGGCAGAGCGCGCTCCGCTCGCGGCCGCCGCGGCTGGTTCGCTTCCGGTCCCCGACCAGGTCGAGCCGGTCGCCCGGCCCGTCCGGATCTCAGTCTGTCCCAACGGGGCTCGCGCCCCGGCTGACTCGCGAGCGCCTCCGCAAGTCGTCTCCTAGCAGCACTCTCACTGGTTCCCGCCAGCACTGTCGCGTCCTGAGGTCGCGGTGTCCTCGCGGCCAGCGCCTCCGGTTGCGTCTGGTCGACCTGGCGGCTCACCGGGAACGACTCGACAGGAGACGACTATGCGAAGACTCGTTCAAACCGTCGCCGTGGCGGCAATCGCCGCCTTCGCGGGACTCAGTGCCCTCGCCTGCCCCGCGTCCGCCCAGAGCGCGACCGACGAGATTCAGGCGATCAAGCAAGAGATCCACAAGCTCCAGGAGCGGTTGCAGCGGCTCGAGAAGGCCCAGCCCCCGGCCGCCCAGCCCGCGAGCCCTGGCAACGGTTCGTCGGCGCCGACGCCGGCCGCGCCAAGATCCACGGCGGCGCCGACTCCTCCCGCGGTTGTAGCGGAGCCGGGTCCCGTCGCCCCCGGCGAGCAAGAGGTCCGGTTCGAGCGGGACACCCTTCTGGAGGCGATCGGGCTGCCGAGGCCCGGGATCCTCGGCGCGCGGTTCTCCGGCTTCCTCGTCGGCTCGTTCAACTACAACTCGGCCCTCCAGCTCGTCCCCGAGTTCGCGGGCGGCGCCCCAGCGCTGTCGGATCCCGACCAGACCAACTTCCGGTTCGACAAGTTCGGCTTCGCCGCCTCGCGGGTGTTCGCGCCGTGGCTCTCGGCCAGCGCTGCGATCGAGGTCGAGAGCCACCGCGACCGGCACAGTCACGGGTTCGACCCTGACTTCGGATGCCCGGGGGACGGCCTCTGCATCGAGCAGTTCGGGAGCGAGGAGGCGGCAACGGAAATCAACCTCGACCGGTTCAACATGACCGTGATCGCGCCGATCGGGAACGGCCTGGGACTCTCGATCGGGCGTTACGACGTTCCGTTCGGGTTCGAGCGCCACGACGAGCCGCTCAACCTGACCGCGACGACCTCGGAGGTCTTCCGGTACGGGCGGCCGCAGCGAATGACCGGGTTCCAGACGACCTATTCGGTCGCGCCGTGGCTCGACGTGGCCGCCTGGGTCGTCAATCGCTGGGAGTCCGAGACGACCCACGACCCGTTCGACGACAACAACCGCGACAAGAGCTGGGGGGGACGCATCGGCTTCACGCCGATCGCCCGCGGGGCGCTCCTGAACTTCGGCATCGGCGGGTTCTGGGGCCCCGAGCAGGACGACATCAACTCTCGCAACCGGTGGGTCATCGACGCCGACGTAACCTGGCAGCCCCTTCCGACCCTGCTCTTCGCGCTGGAGGCGGTCTACGGCAGGGAGGATCAGGTGGAGTTCCGGCGTCGGGGCATGCCAGTCGCCGACCCAGCGTTCGCGGGCGACGCCAACTGGTGGGGCCTGTACGCGATCGGCTATTACCGCATCGTCGACTGGCTCGGCGTCGCCTTCCGCTACGGCGTCTTCGACGACATGGACGGCGCGCGGACCGGCGTGGACCAGGTGCTGCAGTCGTGGACGCTCACGCCGATCGTGCACCTGTCCCGGCTGATCCCCGATCTCCGTCCGACGGGCGCGGTGTACGCCCGGAGCCGGCTCCCGATCGACTGGGTGAACATGAAGCTCGAGTACCGGCTCAACCACTCGAACCGCTCGGTGTTCTCGGACGCGAAGCCGGGGGAGCCGATCACCGAAGGCACCGACACGAGCCATCAGGTCCAGCTCCAATTCGTCGTGAACTTCTAGTGTCCCGAGTCGAAGGTCCGTTGACTCACCGCAGCCGGGTGGGGTGGGGGCTCTCCCCGCGGGACCGTGGCTTCTGCGGATCGCCGAAGCCGACCACCATCGATCTCGTGGCCCGTTTGAGTGCGGCGACGCTCCGCGACACAGCGTGTCCCGCGGGGAGAGCCCCCACCCCACCCGGCGCTTGGCGGCTCATCTCTGACCCGGGACACTAGGTGCGCACGGAAATGGTCAGCCGGAGGAAAAGCCGTACGGATGGCGGGAGGGAGATGGTGCTCGGAATCCGCGCGCGGCCGCTCCTCGGCGCGAGCCGCCGGCGGCGCCCACGACACTCGCGCGCCGCTGCCGGGACCCGCGCGGCGGGCGTGGCGCCAGCCCGGGCGCCCGCGGCCGATCAGTCGTGGCCCAAGCCCGGGGCTCCGCGGCGCATCAAATCGTGGCGTCACCCCAGGCGCCGGATCTGGTCGTGGCGGTGCGCCCCGGGTCTGCGCGCCAAGGCGGAGGACCGCGATGAACGGGATTCGTCTCTCACGTGTGCCCATGAGCGCGAAGGTGTTCTGCACGCTGTACCTCGTCGGCATCGGGTGCGGCGCGCTGGCCGCGGCTGTCCAGGCGTCGACCGCCGTGGGCTTGTCGAGGGCAGACGTGCAGGCGAGCCTGGCACCGGAGATGCCGATGACTGGCATGAAACATGGCCAGACGAGCGCCGAGCAGGAGATCGACATCGGGCAGATCAGCAGCACGGCGCGCGTCTGGATCCGGACCCCGCTCCTGATCCAGACGAGCCACACCCACCTGTTCGGTCAGACCCTGATCGCGGGCTTGCTCGGGCTGATCTTCCTCTTCTCGTCGCTCGGCGAGGCGAAAAAAGCGCTGATCTTGTCCTTGCCCTTCGTGGGCACCCTCGTCGACATCGGAGGGATGTGGCTCACCCGGTTCGTCTCGCCGTCCCTCGCCTTCCTGGTGATCGCCGGCGGCGCGATCTTCGCGCTCGGCTACGTCCTCATCACCGTTATCTCGCTCTACGAACTGTGGATTCGAAAGGAGGCACGCGCGTGAACCACCTACTCCTTGCTCCAGCTATCGCCGTCGTGTCGCTCGTCGTCGCCGCCCAGGTGGCGCTCGCTCACATCACCCCGCCCGTGATCCTGGCCTCGGACCGCGACGCGGTCCTGCGGCTCCTTCCGGGAGCGCGCCGGTTCTTCGTCAAGGAGATCCGCCTCTCCCCGGCCCAGCAAGAGAAGGTCAAGAAGGAGACCGGCTGGAGGCCGGACGAATCCTTCTACCGGTTCTATCTGGGTCGTGACGAGCAGGGCCGGCTCGTCCGCTCGACCGTGTTCCTGACCGAGTACACCATCCACGGGCCGGTCCGGGTCGCGGTCGGCCTCGATCCCGAGGGACGGGTGTCGGGGGCGCAGGTCGTCGAGTTGACAGAGGAGACCTATCCCTGGCTCAAGCCGCTGCTGGATCAGGACTTCACCCGGGTCTACGTCGGCCGCAACGGGCATGGGAGCTTCGCCTTGACCGACCGGGTGGCTGGGGTGATCTCGTCGATGCCGCGGTTCTACGCCCAGATCGTCGCGAGCCTGCTCCAGCGCGCGGCCCTGCTGTACGAGGTGGCCGGCATCGCCACCGGGGGCTCGGCGTAGGGTCCCAGGCAGGACCCTCTCCGAGTTTCTAGCAGGGTGCGGAAAAACGCGCAGGCTGCTCAAAAAAGGTCCAGATGCGTGGCAGTGCGAGGCGCGACCGGAAGTTCGAGCGGAGTGCCGGCCGCGAGCATTCTGCGAACGCGGCGCGACGCGAGTCCCGAGTCAGATGGGCTTTTTTCAGCCGTCTGCTAGAAGTAGAAGGTCAGGCCGCCGAGGAAGGTCCGCGGGTTGCCCGGAACGAAGTGGATGTCGTCCACCCCCTCGGCTGGCTCCCCCGGGAGGCGTGACGTGAAGAAGAACTGCGTCTCGCGATAGTCCTTGTCCAGGAGGTTCTCGACGGTGAAGAAGGCCTCGGCGAACTTCCAGCGATAGCGCGTGACGAAATCGAAGACGGTGTAGCCCTTGGCGACGGCCGAGCGATCCTCGTTCGCAGGCCGGTCGCCGACGTGTCGCATCTGCAGGCTCGCGTTCAGCCCCCACGGTGAGCGCGCGGTCAGTTCCGCGAACGCCGTCCACTGCGGCGCCAGCGGAATGGCATCCCCGTTGTCGAACTCGGCGTGGAACGTGTAGGTGAAGTTCCCGTAGAACGTCAGCCAGTCGAAGAGATCGACCTTCGTGAAGACCTCGATGCCCTCGCGCCGGCTCGAGCCGCTGGCCTCGGTCGTGCCCTCGTCGCCGACAAAGACCAGCTCGCTGTCGAGCGTGAGGACCCAGTACGTCACCGAGAAGTCGACCCGCGGGAGGATCTTCGTCCGGACGCCGAGCTCGTAGCCGAGCGCCGTCGGCAGCGCCTCCAGGGTCCGGTCGGCGATGATCGCTCGGGCATCGTTGCTGTGAAAGCCCGTCCCGAAGTTCGCGAAGAGCTCGGTGTCACCCCACGGCCCGAGGACCAGGTTGGCCTTGACGTTGGGCCGGGCGTCCGTCACGTTGCCATTGAGGTCGCTGCCGATCGTGTTGACGTTCTGGCTCACGTCGAAGTTGAAGATGTCGCCGCGCGCTCCCGCGACGAGGCGCACCTTGTCGACGGGGACGAGGTCGAACTTCAGGTAGGGGGACCAGGACTGCTCGACGATGTCGACGTCCTGCGTGGTGCTGAGCACGCGGCGTCGGGCCGCGTGAGCGAGGACGACGTGTGGGGTGTCGATCCGGTACTGAACACCCCCGGTCGTGGTCAGGCTGGCGCCGAACGGCGTGCTCCGGTGCTCATACTGGAGATCCAGGCCGGCGAGGGCACGCCGGTCGCGCTGGTTGATCTCGTCGCCGTCGATCGGGTCGTTGAGGAAGAGCGTGAAGTTGTTGAACAGATCGAGATCATAGTAGCTCGCGTACGCGTTGACGGTGAGGCGCTGGTTGTCGCCCGGCTTCCAGGTCAAGTCGACGTTGATGGTCGCCCGCTGGGTGTTGCCACCCTCGGTCGGGTCGATCGCGCCGAACCGGTCGACCAGCCCCGCCTCCACCGCCCGGAGCGGAATCTCCCCCGAGGCGAACCACTGCGCGTAATAGTAGGAGGCCCATCCCGACAGCGTCAGGGTCTCGGAAAGGGCTCCGCTGGCCTTCCCGAGCACGTTGACCCGATGGTAGCGATTCGGGGAGTCGAACGCGCCGTTGCTGTGATAGTACTCGGCGGCCAAGAGCGTCTTGACCGCCCCGCGAGTCGGCGACACCAGCATGAGCGCGCGCTGCGTGTCGAAGCTGCCGACGGCGGCGGAGACCGAGTTCTCCTCGACGAAGTCCTTCAGCACGAAGTGGACAGCGCCGGCGGTGTCGAAATCACCGAGCTCGGGGAAGTAGGGCCCCTTCTGCCCCTCGACGAGCTTGACCGTCTCCGGGATCAGGAAGTGCAGGTCCGCGTAGCCCTGACCGTGCGCGTGGCTCCGCATGTTCACGGGGACACCGTCGACGAAGAGCGCGATGTCGGTGCCATGGTCCGCATCGAACCCTCGCAAGAAGTACTGCTCGGCCTTGCCGCCCCCTTGGTGTTGGCCGATTACGAGGCCGGGGATCAGACGGAGCACATCGGCCGGGCGGCCCTGCGGCAGGAGCTCGAAGTCCTGACCGGGGATCAAGACCTCCGACGAGGCCGCGATCGGCGGCGGCGAGGTCACGACAAGCGGCGGAAGGACCAGCTCCTCGGATGGAGGCACGACTTCCTCCGGCACCGGTGTCCCCTGGCGCTCCGTCGCTTGCGCGACCTGGCTGGAGGCCTGCGGGTCCTGGGCCACCGACCGGCTGGGCGTGCGCGCCTGGCCGGCGGCCGGCGCGGTAACACCGCACACGAGCAACATCATCACCGCCCACGCGTGGCGAGTTGTGGGTCGACACGATGTCATGGGCCACCCCATTGAGATCGAGATGACGCTGATATGATCTTTGTGGAAGGAGTAATACCGCGACGCCGGGATGGATGTCCAGCAGAATCTGAATGCTGCCGGCTCGCCGCGCGGACGAAAGGTGGCGGTCGACCGGCGCCCTGCGGCTCAGGGCAGGTCGCTGAGCTGGAACCTGATCGGAACCTCGACCCACGAATCGACGTTCTTGGGCCCGCGCCGGCCGGGCACGAACTGCCAGCCCTTGGCCTCGGCGACCGCCGCGTCGTCGAGCGGCGTCGAGCCCGAGCTCTTCTTCACACTCACCTCGCCCACGGTGCCGTCGGCCAGCACCTTGACCGTCAGGTGGACGGTTCCCTGCTCCTCGCGCCGTCGGGCGGTCTCGGGGTACGCGGGCTTCGAGAGCTTCTTGGGCTCGGCCGGGGTGAGAGGATAGCGCGCCGTCACGTCGATCGGCGCGAGGGGAACGACCTGCTCGTCCTCCTGTGCCCAGACCGCCGGAGCGGCGAGGACCATTCCAGCCGAGATGACGATGGAACACGCAACGCGCTGCCAGAGACAGCCGCGAGCCGTCATGGCGATCTCCTCGTGGTCATGCGCATCGGGTATGCGCGGGACGATGCGGTCACCGCTCGAGCTTGAACTGGACGGGAATCTCGACCCAGACGGCGACGGGCTGGCCGCCGCGCTCGGCGGGCACGAAGTGAGCCCGCCTGATCGTGTCGAGGGCCGCGTGGTCGAGGTCCGGGTGCCCCGCAGAGCGTCGGACTTCCGCGGCATCGACCGAGCCGCTGGCCAAGACGTGTGCCTTGACCAGCACCGTGCCCTCGATCCCGGTCCGCCGGGCCGCCTCGGGATAGGGCGGCTGGGCCTCTCCCCTGAGCCGGGGCGGAGACAACGGCCACCGGGCGGCCACACGCGCCGCGGCCTCCGTCGCGGATCCGAAGCGGGCGGACTCAGTCGGATCGACTCTGACTGCGCGCGGGATAGCATCGGCCCCGCCCTCGGCCGAGCCGCTCGCGGCCGGCGCTGCCACCGCACCGGATGCCGGTACGCCATTCGCCGAGTCGGGCCTGGTCACCGACACGTTCCCGGGTGGCATTGGCCAGCTCGGCCGGGCGCCCGTGATCCCCCGCGTGATGAGGTCTCGGCGCTCTATCGCCCGGAGCGCCGGCCCCTCGGTCACTGACTCGGCATCGCCGACTTCTGCGGCATCCGCGGACACCGAGGGGCTGGCCGGGTGAGGCATCCCTGCTCGGCTGGCGGCAGGGCTGGCACTGCTCGGCACGCTCTCGGATCTGGCCATCGACGGCAGCGGCGCCGGATTCGGCCGCGGCTCGGCTACAGGACTCGGACCCGAGGCGACGGCGACTGGAGATGGCAGCGATACCGCCTCGGTCGGCTTCGACGCTGCAGGCGCCATGCGCGACGGCGGCAGCGATGGAGGCGGCTCGGTCCGGGCCACTTGCGAGCGCGATGGGCGCGACGCGGGTGCCGGGCCGGACACGGCCGGGCTCGGCGGACCGGCCGCGGATTCCTCGGGGGCGACCAGCTCGACCTGGATGGGCGAAGGCTCGTGCGCGAACCGCACGAGGCGCGCCGTCCCGATCGCGCCGACGTGGAGCGTGAGGGAGATGAGGACTCCCGCGAGGAGCCCCCGGTCGAGCCAGATTTGCTGGGGTCCCTGGAGGGCCAATGACGAACCGCTGCGGGTCGGCGCCGTGTTGCTCACTATCCCTGTCCTGGCCGCTGGCGAAGCGCGCGCGAGGGCAGCGCGTGATCCAGACGGCCCGGCTCGCCGGCGGGGGCATCCCGGGCGAGGATCCCGAACGATAGGATCGGCATCGTCGAATGAAGGTTGACCGTTTCCAGCTCGTTCTGTGGGTCGACGCATATGAGGCCTGGCGCGAACGTAATACCACAAAATCCGCAGGGCCGACGGGGAATCTCCAGCGACGTGCAGCCCCAGCACCGGTCCCGGCCCGGCCGAGGTCATGATACCGCGGGTGCTATCGTAGGTCGCGATGGTCGCAGACCCGATTTTCTTCCGCGATCTTGCCTACGTCTTCGTCGCCGCCGTCGCGGGCGGTGGGCTGGCCTGGGCGGCCCGGCAGCCGCTGATCCTCGGCTACGTGGTCGGCGGCATCCTGATCAGCCCCCTCACGCCCGGGCCGTCGGTGTCCGACATCCACACCTTCGAGCTGTTCGCCGAGATCGGCGTGATCCTCCTTATGTTCTGCATCGGGATCGAGTTCTCGCTGCGCGATCTCCTGGCCGTGAAGTGGGTGGCCCTGATCGGCGGACCGCTGGGGATCCTGCTGTCCATCGCCCTGGGGCTCGGAGTGGGACGTGGGCTCGGATGGAGCCCGCTCCAGGGAATCGTCGTGGGGATCGTGGTGTCGGTCGCGAGCACCATGGCGCTGGCGCGGCTGCTCCTGGACCGGGGCGAGCTGCATTCGCGCCACGGGCGCGTGATGATCGGCATCACCCTGGTCGAGGACCTCGCGGTGGTGGTCCTGATCATCCTGATCCCGACGCTCGGCGAGCTCGACACGAGCCGCGGGGTCGCCGTCGCGAAGGCGCTGGGTTCCGCGGCCGTGATCCTGGTGCCCTTCACGTACCTTGCCGCCAAGGTCATGCCGTCGCTGCTCATGCGCGTCGCCCGCACGCACAGCTCGGAGCTGTTCCTGCTCGTCTCGCTGGCTATCGGGCTCGGGTCCGCCGCCCTCACGCAGGCGGTGGGACTCTCGCTGGCGCTCGGCGCATTCCTCGCCGGACTGCTCGTCAACCAGTCCGACTACGCGCACGAGACGCTGGCGCGGGTCCTGGCGCTTCGCGATGCGTTCGTCGCGCTCTTCTTCGTCACCGTCGGCGCCCTCGTCGATCCCAGGGTGGTGATGGCGAATCTGCCGCTCCTGGGGATCATGGTGGGCCTCATCGTGGTGGGCAAGCTGGTCATGTGGACGGCCGTGGTGTGGCTCTTCAGATACCCGATCTGGACCGCCCTGCTCGTCGGCGTCGGCCTCTCGCAGATCGGCGAGTTCTCATTCGTGCTGATCCAGGTCGCCCGCGACGCCGGCCACGTGGGTGAGGATGTCTACAGCGCGACGCTCGCCGCGTCCCTCGTGACCATTCTCATCAACGCCTTCCTGGTCCGATACGTCCCGCAGTGGCTCGGCCGGCTGCGTCTCGCGCGGGAGGGCGTTCCGGCCCCGGCCGGTGACACGCGCCTGGACCGCCACACGGTGCTCTGCGGGTTCGGGCGCGTCGGCAGCGCTATCGGTGAAGCCCTCGAGACCTTCGGCGTGCGCTACGTCGCCATCGACATCGACCCTGACGTCGTCAAGGGGTTACGGGCGCGAGGCGTATCCGGCATCTTTGGCGACGCCTCGAACCGCCACATCCTCGAGGCCGCGAGCGCGGACCGAGCGACGCTGGCCATCGTGGTGGTGCCAGACGTCGAGCCGGTCCACCTCGCCGTCAAGAACCTGCGCGCTCTGAACCCCGAGCTGCCGATCCTGGCCCGGGCGCATCAGACCGACAGCCGGGATCGGCTGATCGAGGCCGGCGCCACCGAGGTCATCCAGCCCGAGCTCGAGGCCGCCGGGACGCTCATTCGCCATGCCCTCCGCACGCTCGCCCTCCCCCGGGAGCGCGTCCTGGCCTATCTCGAGCGCTTCCGCGCGGCGATGGACGCCGCCCCTGAAGCCGAGACAACCGGGAGCGAGGCCCTGCCCCAGGTGCGCGAAGTCACAGTCGGCGACAATGGCGTCGCCGATCAGTCGCTGCGCGAGGCAAGGATCCGGGAGCGCTTCGGCGTCACCGTCCTCGCGATCACGCGCGCGAACGGTGAGACCGTGCTACATCCCTCCGCGGACACGGTCCTGCGGTCCGGCGATCGTGCCCAGATCTTCGGGCTCCCGGAGCAGATCGCCGCCTTCCTGACGAAGCTGGGCCAGACCGCGTAGCCCGTAGAAAGGGGGTTCGCCCCCCTTCGAGCTCGTCTCGCGAGCACGGGTGCGGCCGGGCCGTTTCCCGGGCGGCATCGCAAAGGGAACGCTCGCCGCGACCGGGGCGCACGCGGCAACGCGCTCGCCGACTGCCGCTCGCGCCGTGGCCCCTGGCCGGGGCGCCGAAGACCTAGCTGCTGTCGTGGCGGGCCTCGATGCCGTACAATTCGTGCCGATCGGACCTGGTATCGATTGATGCTGGGCGAGGCCCGCTGGTTAGGGGGAGAGCTGGACACGGCAAGATCAAACCCCAGCGTTGCAGACTTTAGGCTCATGAGGCCGGGCCGAGGGCATGAAGATACCGCAAGAGTTCGTCGCGCGGTTGTCGGCCTTGGCGCTGAGAGTCAGCGTCAGCTCACCATTCGGCCTGGTCAGGCGACCGGCACGCCGCGATTTCGATCCGGATCGTCGCGGCCTGGGTCAGCGGCACCACGCGGCGCAGGAAGCGCTTCACGGAGGGTAATGCTATGGGCGACTTTCGAAAGTGGTGAGCTTCCAGGAAGGGATCTTACCTGTACGTCAGGCCGGGCCCCGCCTCCTCGGACTCTGGCAGGGCAACCTGCCCCCTGACGCCGCGCTCCGCCGCATCCGCGGAACCGACGGCTCCGTGTACGCCTACTGACCCGCACGGGCGACCAGCTCCCTTGATCTCATCGGCGGTGACGCAGCCACGACCGGCTGCCCCATGGCCCGTAACTCACCTACTCACGCCGCGCTGCGCTCACTGTATCGATTCGGCGACTCTTGCGCCTGCTCCCACCGGGGACTATCCTCCGGGCACTATGGCGCTCCAGACCAACGAGCGCATGCGGTATCCCCGAGCGCCTGACGCGTCCCTCGTCGTGCCGGAGCCCAGCCCGACCACGCCCCGCCCGCCCAAGCTCCTCGACCGCGTCCGCGAAGCCAACCGCCTCCGCCACGGCAGCCGCAGCACCGAGAAGTCTTACGTCGGATGGATCCGCCGGTACATCCTCTTCCACAGCAAGCGCCATCCCGCCGACATGGGCGCCCCCGAGGTCACGCGCTTCCTCAGTTCCCTGGCCGTCGAGGGCAAAGTCGCGGCCTCCACCCAGAACCAGGCGCTGAGCGCGCTCCTGTTCCTCTACCGCCACGTCTTGCAGCAGGACCTGCCCTGGCTTGATGGCGTGGTCCGGGCCAAGCGCCCGAAACACCTCCCCATCGTCCTGACCCGCGACGAGGTGCGCGCGGTCATCACCGAATTGCACGGCACGCCCCGGCTCATGGTCACCCTCCTCTATGGCTCCGGGTTTGCGCCTGCTCGAATGCTGTCGCCTGAGAGTCCAGGACGTCGACTTCGGGATGCACCAGATCGTCGTCCGCGACGGCAAGGGCGCCAAGGATCGCGTCACCGTTCTGCCGGCCATAGCCAAGGCTGCCTTCGCCCAGCACCTCCACAGGGTGAAGCGCCAGTACGAGGCCGACCTGGCACGCGGCGCCGGCTGGGTGGAACTGCCGTCGGCCCTCGCCCGAAAGTACCCGAACGCCGGCCGGGAGTGGCCCTGGCAATGGATCTTCCCGGCCACCCGGATCTACGTCGACCGAGCCACAGGCCAGCGCCGCCGCCATCACCTGCATGAGACCGTGGCGCAGCGCGCCGTGACCGAGGCCGGCCGCCGAGCGCGCCTCGCCAAGCGGGCCACCTGTCACACCTTCCGCCACTCCTTCGCCACCCATCTGCTCGAAGATGGACGCGACATCCGCACCGTGCAGGAGCTGCTCGGCCACCACGATGTGAGCACCACGATGCTCTACACCCACGTCCTCAACCGCGGCCCAGCCGGCGTCACGAGTCCCGCCGACCGCGTCCTCGACCCATGACCAACGGGAGCGCCCCCCTCGAAGGAAGGGCGCCACCCGGTGAATATCCTCGGTCTGGGTAACTCATGCAGTTGCGAGCCTGGCGGTCCGGCCAAGTGCACGTCCGATCAGACGAGATCCGGGGTCGACCCGACACCCTCAACCGTACTACGCTGCAGGAGGCGCAGGGTCTTGCGTGCTACACAGTTCAGGGGAATTACAAGTTCGACGGCTTGGCGAGAAAGGTGTACGCCCGAGGGCTGCCGCGGTTGGCGGCCGAGAGACATCGCGGCAAAGCGCGGCGTCCAGGCCAGGCAACCCGACCGCCTGCCATTCAACGTCGTGGCCAGAGTGCCGACAACGTCGCGGCTCGCCGTTGCGCTCGCGACGT
>Ga0187892_10002371_pt1 | contig 38135 bp, 40 predicted proteins | sample MA1701073metaG_FD_139345 | JGI IMG/M metagenome (GOLD analysis project Ga0187892, IMG submission 139345) | Bio-ooze microbial communities from a basaltic lava cave in the Kipuka Kanohina Cave System on the Island of Hawaii, USA - MA170107-3 metaG ... | reverse complement strand
TTCTTCCTCAACCTGGCCATGGCCGCCGGCAAGGCGACCGCCGACGCCGCCCGCGGGGTGCCGGGCTCCACCATGGTGGTGGCGATGGCGCGGAACGGGACCGACTTCGGCATCCGCGTGGCCGCGCTCGGCGACCGCTGGTTCACGGCGCCCGTCGAGACGCCGCGCGGCCTCTACTTCCCCGGGTTCGGGCCCGAGGACGCCAACCCGGACATGGGCGACAGCGCCATCGTGGAGACGATCGGCCTCGGGGCGTTCGCCATGGCCTCGGCACCGGCGGTGGCCGGCTTCGTGGGAGCGGGCGGCTTCGCCGACGCCGTGCGGACCAGCGACGAGATGGCGGAGATCTGCCTCGGTGAGCACCCGCGCTTCCGCATGCCCACCCTGGACGACCGGGGCACGCCCGTGGGCATCGACGTGCGCCGCGTGGTCGAGACCGGCATCACGCCCGTCATCAACACCGGCATCGCGGGGCGCCGGCCGGGCACGGGGCAGATCGGCGCGGGCGTGGCGCGCGCCCCGCTCGCGTGCTTCGAGCAGGCGCTGGCCGCCCTGGCCGAGCGCCTCCGGTGACGGCGATCCTGGACCTGGCCCTCCTGGACTGCCGGCTGCCCGACGGCCGGCGCACCGACATCGGCTGCCGGGACGGGGTGGTCGCCGTGATCGGGCCGCTCCGCGGCCGGCCCGCCGGCCGCGTCGTCGACTGCCAGGGTCGCCCCGTGACCCCGGGCCTCGTGGACGCCCACGTCCATCTGGACAAGGCCCTGCTGCTCGACCGCGCGCCGGGGACGGACGGCACGCTGGCGGACGCCATCCGGGTCACCGCGCTGGCCAAGCGGGCGTTCAGCGCCGCCGACATCCGCGAGCGCGCCCGCCGGGTGCTGGACATGGCCGTCCGGCACGGCACCACGGCGATGCGCAGCCACGTCGAGGTGGACCCCATCGTCGGCCTCCGGGGTCTCGAGGCCCTCCTGCCCCTCAAGCAGGAGTACGCGCCCGCCCTCGAGCTGCAGCTCTGCGCCTTCGCCCAGGAGGGCATCGTGGACGCGCCGGGGACGGAGGCGCTGCTGGACCGGGCCCTCGCCGCCGGCGCCGACCTGGTCGGCGGCTGCCCGTACAACGACAGCGACCCCATCGCCCACGTGGACACGGTCTTCCGGCTGGCGACGGCGCACGGCGTGGACGCCGACTTCCACGTCGACTTCGCCGACGAGCCGCGGCACCAGCACCTCGCCCGCATCGTGGCGGAGACGGAGCGCCACGGCTGGCAGGGGCGCGTCGCCGTCGGTCACGCCACCGAGATGGCCGCGCTGCCGCCCGCCGAGCAGGACGGGCTGGCCGCCCGCCTCCGCGCGGCGGGCGTGGCCGTCATCCTGCTGCCGGCCACCGACCTCTACCTGATGGGGCGCAAGGACCTGCGCAGCCCGCGGCGCGGCCTCGCCCCCGCCCGGCGCCTCCTGGGGGCGGGCGTGACGGTGGCGGCGGCCACCAACAACGTGCAGAACGCCTTCACGCCGGTCGGCAACGCCAACCTCGCGCTGCAGGGCTACCTCCTGGCGGTGGCGGCCCACATGGGCGCACCGGCCGAGGCCGAGGACGCGCTCGCCATGCTCACGAGCCACCCCGCGCGCATCCTCGGGCTCCCCGGCTACGGCCTCGGCGAGGGGCTCCGCGCCGACCTCGTGGTGTGGGAGGCCGACGCCGTCCGCGACGTGATCGCCGCGCTGCCGTGGTGTCGCCTCGTGGTCAAGGCGGGGCGGGTGACGGTGGAGCAGGAGCGCCGCCTGCGCGAGCCCTGGCGCGCGGGCGCCGCCGGCGAGGGCGCGCGCCGCCCCGCCGGCGCGACCGACTGACGGCCGGGCCCCCCCCGGGAGCGCCCCGGCCGACCTTGACCGGCTTTCCGCCCGCGCGGTACTGTGGGACGAGCCCTTCCCGGGGGCCCGCCAGGTACTCCGGACGCGCACCGCGCCGGCCCCAGCCCTGGCCAGGGGGTTCCGCCGCATGCGACGTCCGCTGCTCGCGCTCGCCCTCGCCCTCGTCCTCGTCCCGCTGGCGCCGGTCATGGCCCAGCCTGCCGACACGCCCTGGCCCATGGTCCAGCACGACGCCCGGCGCACCGGCAAGAGCACCGCGTCCGGTCCGTCGTCGGGCGCGGTGAAGGTGAAGTGGACCTTCAAGGGAAAGGACTGGATCAAGACCCAGCCGGCCATCGGCGGCGACGGCACCGTCTACGTCGGCAACCACTCCTCACCGTCCATCGGCCTTGACGGCACGATCTACGTCGGCACCAGCCAGGGGCTCTTCGCGGTGCGGGACGACGGCGCCAGCGGGGCCGTGCTGCCGGGCTGGTCGTTCACGGACAACGGGGCGCCGGGCGAGTTCGACACCGCGGCGGCCATCAGCGACGGGACGCTGTTCGCGAGCCGCTTCTACCAGGGCAAGCGCACGCTCTACGCGGTCGCGGCGACCGACGCTCCCACCGGCAGCCCGGGCGCCCTGCGCTGGAAGAAGGGGCCGGCCGCCGGCAGCACGTCCTCGAAGAACTCGCAGACGCCCTCGCCGGTGGTGGGCGCCAACGGGATCGTGTACGCGGCCATCGGCCTCTGGGTCTACGCCTTCGACCCGGGCCGCCCCACCCCCGCCACCCCGCTGTGGCAGCACAAGCTGCCCAAGCACGCGATCTCGCTGGCCGTGGGCGACGGGGTGCTGTACGTGGCCGCCCGCGACAGCAACCTGTACGCGATCGTGGACCAGTAGCGGCGCCGGCGCGCATCGAGCGCTTGACAGTCCGCGCCACGCGGGAGTAGAGTCGCGTAGCAGCTGGAGGGTGGCTCCTTTAAGCGGGCCCCGCGAGGCCGGCAAGGAGAGGCGATGACGTCCCCGACGACGATGGAGCGCGTGTGGCCCCCCCGGGGGCCCTTTTTTTTGCCCCGGGGGCGGCGGTGACGGTCCGGGAGAAGGCCCAGGTCCTGGACGAGGCGGCCCTGGATCGCGCCCTCACCCGCATCGCCCACGAGATCGTCGAGCAGGCCGGAGGCACCGCCGATCTCGCCCTGGTCGGCATCAAGACCCGCGGCGTCACCCTCGCCGAGCGCATCGCCAAGAAGATCGGCGGCATCGAGGGCGCCCCGCCCGCCGTCGGCGCGCTGGACATCACGCTGTACCGGGACGACCTCGGGCTCCGGGGGGCGCAGTTCGTGGTGCGCACCACCGAGATCAGCTTCCCGGTCGCCGACCGCACGGTGGTCCTCGTGGACGACGTGCTGTTCACGGGCCGGACCATCCGGGCCGCCATGGACGCCCTCATGGACCTGGGGCGGGCCCGGGCCATCCGGCTGGCCGTGCTCGTGGACCGGGGCCACCGGGAGCTGCCCATCCGGCCCGACTACGTCGGCAAGAACCTCCCCACCAGCCGGCGCGAGACCGTGGCCGTCATGCTCCGGGAGCACGACGGCGTGGACCGGGTGGTCATCCAGGAGCCCGCGGAGTAGGCGGCCGGAGCGACGGAGGACCCTCATGGCGTGGAAGCGCAAGGATCTCCTGAGCGTGCGGGAGCTGGAGCCGGCCGAGATCACCGACGTGCTGGACACGGCCGACTCCATGACCGAGATCGCCTCGCGCGAGGTCAAGAAGGTGCCGGCCCTCCGGGGCAAGACGGTGGTCAACCTCTTCTACGAGGCGTCGACGCGCACGCGCACCTCCTTCGAGATCGCCGGCAAGTGGCTCTCGGCCGACGTCATCAACTTCTCGGCCTCGGGGTCCAGCGCCGAGAAGGGCGAAAGCTTCCTCGACACGGCCCGGAACATCGAGGCCATGCACCCGGACGTGGTCGTGGTCCGCCACAAGGCCTCGGGGGGGCCCGCGCTCCTGGCCCGCCACCTCCGCTGCTCGGTGGTCAACGCCGGGGACGGGGCCCACGAGCACCCCACCCAGGCGCTGCTGGACCTCCTGACCGTGCGCCAGAAGAAGGGCCACCTGGACGGCCTCAACGTCACCATCGTGGGCGACGTGCTGCACAGCCGGGTGGCGCGCTCCAACATCCACGGCATGCGCAAGATGGGCATGACGGTGACGGTGGCGGGGCCGCCCACGCTGATCCCGCCCGCCTGCCAGGAGCTCGGCGTGAAGGTGAGCCACCGCCTCGAGGAGGCCATCGAGCACGCCGACGTCATCATGATGCTGCGGCTCCAGCACGAGCGGATGCTCGGCGGCTTCATCCCCAGTATCCGCGAGTACTCGCGGGTCTGGGGGCTGGGCCTCGCGCGCCTGCGCCACTGCCGGCCCGACGTGCTGATCATGCACCCGGGCCCGGTCAACCGCGGCGTGGAGCTGGCGCCCGAGGTCGCCGACGGCCCCTACTCGGTGATCCTCGACCAGGTCTCCAACGGCGTCGCCGTGCGCATGGCCGTGCTCTACCTCCTGGCCGGGAGCCGCGCGGCATGAGCCTCCTCGTCCGGAACGGCCGCGTCCTGGACCCGGGGAGCGGCACCGACGCCGTCCAGGACCTCCTGCTCCTGGACGGGCGGGTCGCGCGGCTCGGAACCGGACTGACCGCCCCCGACGGGGTCGAGGTCGTCGACGCCACCGGCCGGGTCGTCTGCCCGGGATTCATCGACCTGCACGCCCACCTGCGCGAGCCGGGCCAGGAATACAAGGAGACCATCGCCAGCGGGACCCGGGCCGCCGCGGCCGGCGGCTACACCGCGGTCTGCTGCATGGCCAACACGCAGCCCGTCAACGACAACCGCGCCGTGACCGACTACATCCTGGCCCGCGCCCGCGCGGGCGGCGTGGTGCGTGTCTACCCCATCGGGGCCGTCACCAAGAACCTGGAGGGGCGGAACCTGGCCGAGATGGCGGAGCTGGCCGAGGCGGGGTGCGTCGCCTACTCGGACGACGGCCGGTGCGTGACCAACGCCCAGCTCTACCGGCGCGCCATGGAGTACGCCCTGCCCTTCGGGCTGCCCGTCATCAGCCACGCCGAGGACCCGGACCTGGCCGCGGCCGGCGTCATGCACGAGGGGCTGGTCGCGACCGAGCTGGGCCTCGCCGGGCAGCCCGCCGCCACCGAGGAGGTCATGGTGGCCCGCGACATCCTGCTGGCGGAGCTCACCGGCGCCCATCTGCACATCGCCCACATCTCCACCGCCGGCTCCGTCCGCCTGGTGCGCGAGGCCCGCGCGCGGGGGGTCCGCGTCACGGCCGAGGCGACGCCGCACCACCTGCTCCTCACCGACGAGGCGGTGCGCGCCTGGGACCCGAACACCCGGATGGCGCCCCCGCTGCGCGGCAAGCGCGACGTCGAGGCGCTCCGCGAGGGGCTGGCCGACGGCACCATCGAGGCCGTGGCCACCGACCACGCCCCCCACGAGACCAGCGAGAAGGAGGGCGAGTTCGCGCTGGCCGCCAACGGGGTGGTGGGGCTGGAGACGGCGGTGCCGCTCTTGCTCGACCGGCTCGTCCGCCCGGGCCACCTCGACCTCCCCACGCTGGTCGCGCGGCTGACCACGGGCCCCGCCGGCCTCCTGCGGCTGCCCGGCGGGAGCCTGGCCCCGGGGGCGCCGGCGGACGTGACCATCCTCGACCTCGAGCAGCCCTGGGCGGTGGACCCGACGGCGTTCCAGTCCCGGAGCCGCAACACGCCGTTCGCCGGGCTCGGCGGCCGCGGGGCGCCCGTCATGACCATCGTGGGCGGCGTGCGGGTGTGGCCGTGACGCCCGCGCTCCTGGCCCTGGCCGACGGGCGGGTCTTCCGCGGGCAGGCCCTCGGCGCCCGCGGAGAGACCCACGGCGAGGTGGTGTTCAACACGGCCATGACCGGCTACCAGGAGATCCTCACCGACCCGTCCTACCGCGGGCAGATCGTGTGCATGACCTACCCGCTGATCGGCAACTACGGGCTCAACGCCGAGGACGTGGAGTCGCGGCAGCCGTGGGTGGCCGGCCTCGTGGTCAAGGAGGCGTGCCGCGTCCCGTCGAGCTGGCGGGGTCGGATCGCGCTGGCGGACTACCTCCGGGAGCACGGCCTCGTGGGCGTCCAGGGCATCGACACGCGCGCCCTCACCCGGCACCTCCGGGACCACGGCGCCCAGGAGGGGATCATCTCCACCGAGGAGCCGGACCCCGACCGCCTCGCCGCGCGGGCCCGGGCCCTCCCCGGCCTGGTCGGCCGCGACCTGGTCCGCGAGGTGTCGGTGGAGGCGCCCCACGGCTGGGGCGAGGGCGCCTGGCAGCTCGGCCGGGGATACACGGCGCCGCCGGCGTCGCGGCGCCGGGTGGCGGCCGTCGACGCGGGCATCAAGCAGAGCATCCTGCGCCAGCTCACGGCGCTCGGCTGCGAGGTCACCGTGCTCCCTGCCGCGACGTCGGCCGAGGCCGTGCTCGAGCGCGGGCCGCACGGGGTGTTCCTGTCCAACGGTCCCGGCGACCCGGAAGGCGTGGGCTACCTGAGCGCCACCGTCCGCCGCCTCATGGGCCGGGTCCCGATCTTCGGCATCTGCCTCGGGCACCAGATCCTGGGCCTGGCCGCCGGCGGGCGCACCTACAAGCTCAAGTTCGGCCACCACGGCGCCAACCACCCCGTGCGGGACCTCGCCACCGGCCGCGTCGAGATCACCAGCCAGAACCACGGCTTCGCCGTCGACCCCCGCTCCGTCGAGGCGGCCGGCTTCGTCGAGACGCACGTGAACCTCAACGACGGGACGTCGGAGGGCATGCGGCATCGGGAGCTGCCGGTCTTCTCGGTCCAGTACCATCCCGAGGCCTCGCCCGGCCCCCACGACGCGCACTACCTGTTCCAGCGCTTCCTCGAGCTGATGGGCGCGACGCCGGCCGCGTCCCGCCCCTCGCCCGAGACCAGGAGGTCCGACCGGCCATGCCCAAGTACTTGATCGCCTACCGCAAGACCGAGGAGGTCGGGCAGAAGCCCGACTGGGCCGTGTTCACCACCGACAGCCAGCTGTCGCTCGAGACCCACGTCGTGAAGGAGCGCGTCGCGAAGCGCATGTCGGTCCTGGGGGAGAAGCTCTGGGGCAACGGCGAGGTGGCCTGGATCGGCTCGGGGCGCCTCGACGACCTCCTGGTCCGGCGCGAGGAGGCGACGCCGGAGACCTCCATCGTCTATGGGCTGGTCGAGGCCTAGGCGGCGGGGGGCGCGCCCCCGCCCGGGCGGCCGGAGGCGCTAGTGCCGCGGCGCACGGACCTCCGGAAGATCCTCTTGATCGGCTCGGGCCCCATCGTGATCGGCCAGGCCTGCGAGTTCGACTACTCGGGCACCCAGGCCGTCAAGGCGCTCCGCGAGGAGGGCTTCGAGGTCGTGCTGGTGAACAGCAACCCGGCCACCATCATGACCGACCCCGAGATGGCCCAACGGACGTACGTCGAGCCGCTGACGCCGGAGTTCGTGGGCCGCATCATCGCGCGGGAGCGCCCCGACGCCCTGCTCCCGACGGTGGGGGGCCAGACGGGGCTGAACCTGGCGGTGGCGCTCGCCGAGGACGGCACCCTCGCGCGCCACGGCGTGGAGCTCATCGGCGCCAAGCTTCCCGCCATCAAGACCGCCGAGGACCGCAACCTCTTCGCGGCCGCCATGGCGCGCATCGGGCTCTCGATGCCCCAGGGCTTCTACGCACGGAGGCCGGAGGAGGCCCTGGCCGGCATGCGCCAGCGCCGGATGCCGCTCCCCCTCATCATCCGCCCGTCGTTCACGCTGGGCGGGACGGGCGCCTCGATCGCCTATCATCCCGAGGAGCTGGAGGCGGCCGTCAAGTGGGGACTCCAGCAGAGCCCCGTCCAGCAGGTGCTGGTGGAGGAGTCGGTCATCGGCTGGAAGGAGTTCGAGCTGGAGGTGATGCGCGACCTCGCCGACAACGTGGTCATCATCTGCTCCATCGAGAACTTCGACGCGATGGGGGTGCACACCGGCGACTCCATCACGGTGGCCCCCGCCCAGACGCTCACCGACAAGGAGTACCAGCTCATGCGCGACGCCGCGCTCGCCATCATCCGCGAGATCGGCGTGGAGACCGGCGGGTCCAACATCCAGTTCGCCGTGCACCCGGAGACGGGCCGCATGGTCGTCATCGAGATGAACCCGCGCGTGTCGCGCTCCTCCGCGCTGGCCAGCAAGGCCACCGGCTTCCCCATCGCGAAGATCGCGGCCAAGCTCGCGGTGGGGTACACGCTCGACGAGCTCCGGAACGACATCACGCGGGAGACGCCGGCCTCCTTCGAGCCGGCCATCGACTACTGCGTGGTGAAGTTCCCGCGCTGGGCCTTCGAGAAGTTCCCGGAGGCCGACGCCACCCTCACGACCCAGATGAAGTCGGTGGGCGAGGTCATGGCCATCGGCCGCACGTTCAAGGAGGCGCTGCAGAAGGCGGTGCGCTCGCTGGAGCAGGACCGGTTCGGGCTCGAGCTGGAGAAGGCGCCGGCGGACCTCGACGAGCTGCGCCAGCGGATCCGCGTGCCGAACCCCGAGCGGTGCTTCGCCATCGCCGAGGCGTACCGGCGCGGCCTCGGGACCGCCGAGCTCCACGAGCTGTCCCACGTCGACCCCTGGTTCCTCGAGCACATCCGCGAGATCGTGGCCTTCGAGCCGGAGATCGCCCGCCACGGGCTGGCCGACCCCGCCGTGCTCCGGCGGGCCAAGCAGATGGGCTTCGCCGACCGGCGCATCGCGGCCCTCGCCGGCGCCACCGAGCAGGCGGTGCGCGACACCCGCCTCCGCCACGGCATCCGGGCCGTCTTCAAGATGGTCGACACCTGCGCGGCGGAGTTCGAGGCCCACACCCCGTACCTCTACTCGACCTACGAGGAGGAGGACGAGGCCCCGCCCACCCCGCGGGAGAAGGTGGTGATCCTCGGCTCCGGCCCCAACCGCATCGGGCAGGGCATCGAGTTCGACTACGCGTGCGTCCACGCCGCGCTGGCCCTCCGGGAGGCCGGCGTGGAGGCCATCATGATCAACTGCAACCCCGAGACCGTGTCGACGGACTACGACACCTCGGACCGGCTCTACTTCGAGCCCCTGACCTTCGAGGACGTGATGAACGTGGTGGAGCGGGAGCGGCCCCGCGGCGTCATCGTCCAGTTCGGCGGCCAGACGCCGCTCAAGCTGACGGGGGCGCTGGAGCGGGCGGGCGTGCCCATCCTCGGCACGCCGCCCGACGCCATCGACCGGGCCGAGGACCGGCGGCGCTTCGCCGCGCTCCTCTCCGACCTCGGGCTGTCGCAGGCCCCGGGGGGCACCGCGCGCTCCCACGACGAGGCCGCTGCCATCGCGCGGACCATCGGGTACCCGGTGCTCGTGCGCCCGTCCTACGTCCTCGGCGGCCGCGCCATGCAGATCGTGTACGACGCGCAGGACCTCGAGGCCTTCGTGGGCGAGGCGGTCCGGGTGTCACCCGAGCATCCGATCCTCGTGGACAAGTTCCTGGAGGACGCCATCGAGATCGACGTCGACGCCATCGCCGACGGCGGCGACGTGGTGGTCGGCGGGGTCATGGAGCACGTGGAGAAGGCCGGCGTGCACTCGGGGGACTCGGCGTGCGCGCTGCCCCCCTACTCGCTGGGGGACGACCAGATCGAGCGGATCAAGGCCGACACGCGGGCGCTCGCCCGGGAGCTGGGCGTGATCGGCCTGCTCAACGTGCAGTTCGCCGTCAAGAACGAGGCGGTGCTGGTGCTGGAGGTCAACCCGCGGGCCTCCCGCACCGTGCCCTTCGTGTCCAAGGCCATCGGCGCCCCCCTGGCCAAGCTGGCCACCCGGGTCATGCTCGGCGCCCGCCTGGCCGACCTCGCCCTGGACACCGAGCGCGAGGTGGCCCACATCGCCGTCAAGGAGGCCGTGTTCCCCTTCGTCAAGTTCCCCGGGGTCGACGCCGTGCTCGGGCCGGAGATGAAGTCCACCGGCGAGGTCATGGGCATCGACCGGGACTTCCGCAAGGCCTACGTCAAGGCCCAGATCGCGGCCGGCTCGCCCCTGCCCACCGCCGGCAAGGTGTTCCTGTCGGTGAAGAACCGCGACAAGCGGGCCGCCGTGCCCATTGCCAAGCGGCTGGCCGAGATGGGCTTCAGCCTGGTGGCCACCGCGGGCACGGCCAAGCTCCTCGCCCGCCACGGGATGCCGGTGGACACCATCCACAAGGTGGCCGACGGGTACCGCCCGAACATCGTCGACCTCATGAAGCAGGGCGAGATCGCGCTGATGTTCAACACGGCGGAGGACGGCCGGGCCCGGAAGGACTCCGCCATCATCCGCCGCACGGCGGTGAGCCAGGCCATCCCCTACTACACCACCATGGACGGCGCCCAGGCGGCCGTCGGCGGCATCGAGGCCCTGCTCAAGGGCGCCGTCGAGGTCGAGGCGCTCCAGGAGTACCATGACCGCGCCTGAGGACCGCCTCATCGTCGCCCTGGACGTGGACACGGTGGGCCAGGGCGAGGCCCTCGTCGACCGCCTGCACGGCCTCGTCGGCCACTTCAAGATCGGCTCGCGGCTGTTCACCGCCGCCGGCCCCGCCGCGGTGGAGGCGGTGCACAAGCGCGGGGGCCGCGTGTTCCTCGACCTCAAGTTCCACGACATCCCCAGCAGCGTGGCGGGCGCGGTGCGCGAGGCGGCCGGGCTCGGCGTCTTCATGCTGAACGTGCACGCCTCGGGGGGCGCGGCCATGATGCGGGCCGCCGCCGAGGCCGCGGGCGCGGCCGGCGCGCGGCCCCTCGTGATCGCCGTCACCGTCCTCACCAGCCTCGACCGCAAGACGCTGGCGGCGGAGCTCGGCGTCGCCTCCTCGGTCGAGGGCCACGCGCTCCACCTGGCGCGCCTGGCCGGCGCGGCCGGGCTCGACGGCGTGGTCGCCTCCCCCAACGAGATCCGCGCCATCCGCGCCCAGATGGGACCGGCGTTCGTCGTGGTGACGCCCGGGGTGCGGCCAGCCGGGGCCACCGCCGACGACCAGGCCCGCACGGCGACGCCGGCGGCGGCGGTGGGCGCCGGCGCGCACTACCTCGTGGTGGGCCGCCCCATCACCGCCGCCCCCGACCCGGCCGCGGCGGCGGCCGCCATCCTCGCCGAGATGCGCGCGTGACGGCCCCCGGCCCGGAGGAGCTGGTCCCGCGGCTCTACGCGATCGAGGCGATCCGTTTCGGCGCGTTCACGCTCAAGTCGGGGATGCAGTCGCCCTTCTACATCGACCTGCGGGTGGTCATCTCCCACCCCGACGTGCTGGCCCGGATCGGCGCCCTCCTCGCCGCCGAGGTCCGGCGCTGCGGCGCCGACCGCATCGCGGGCATCCCGTACGCCGGGCTGCCCCTGGCGGTGGCGGCCAGCCTGTCGGCGGGGCTGCCGCTCATCTACTCCCGGCGGGAGGAGAAGGGCTACGGCACCCGCCGCCGCGTCGAGGGGCGCTTCGTGCCCGGCGAGCGCGTGGTCGTCATCGACGACATCGTCACCGACGGCGCGAGCAAGCTCGAGGCCATCGAGCCCCTCGAGGCGGAAGGGCTCGTGGTGCGCGACCTCGTCGTCCTCATCGACCGCGAGCAGGGCGGGCGGGAGCTCCTGGCCCGGCGGGGGTACGCGCTGCACGCGCTGCTCCCGATCTCGCGCTGCTTCGACGTGGCGGAAGGCCTCGGGCTCGCCCCGCCCGACCGGCTCCGGGAGGCGCGCGAGTTCCTCCGGACCTCGCGGGTGGCATGACGGACGCGCCGGGCGACGGGCCGCGCGAGGTGCTGCTCGACGTCGCCGCGATCCAGGCGGAGGTGACGCGGCTCGCCGCCGCCATCTCCGCCGACTACGCGGACCGCCGCCTGCACCTGGTCGGCGTGCTGAAGAGCGCCGCCGTGTTCGTGGCCGACCTCATGCGGGCCCTCGCCGTGCCGGCGACGGTGGACTTCATCGCCACCGGCCCCTACAACCCGGCGTCGGCCTCCGGCGTGGTGCGCCTCCGGAAGGACCTGGACGACCCCCTGGAGGGGCTCGACGTGCTGCTGGTGGAGGGGGTGTGCGGCAGCGGGCGGACCCTCGCCTACCTCCTGCGGAACTTCGCCACCCGCAACCCGGCCTCGCTGGCCACCTGCGTGCTCCTGGCCAAGCGCCGGGAGCGCCTGGCCGACGTCCGCCTGGACTACGTGGGACGCGAGATCGACGACGTGCTCGTGGTGGGCTACGGCCTCGGCCTCGAGGAGCGCCACCGGCAGCTGCCGCACGTCGCCCGCGTCAGTTGACGCGCTTGGCCTTGTCCGCCCAGTAGGGCTCCCGCAGCCGGAACTTCTGCAGCTTGCCCGTCGCCGTCCGGGGCAGGACGTCACGAAACTCCACCGACGTCGGGCACTTGAAGTGGGCCAGGCGGCTCCGGCAGTGGGCGATCACGTCGGCCTCCGTCGTGGCCTCCTGGCCGGGACGACGGACGATCAGGGCCTTGATGGTCTCGCCCCACTTCTCGTCGGGCACGCCGATGATGGCCACCTCGGCCACCGCCGGGTGCTGGTAGAGGCAGTCCTCGACCTCGATGGACGAGACGTTCTCGCCCCCGGTGATGATGACGTCCTTCTTCCGGTCGGCGATGACCGTGTAGGCCCCCTCGGCGTACCCGCCGTCGCCGGTGTGGAACCACCCGTCGACGATGGCCCTGGCCGTCTCCTCGGGCTGCTTCCAGTACCCCTGGAAGACGTGGTTCGATCGCGCCAGGACCTCGCCCTCGGCGTCCACCGCCATGCGCACGCCGACCGCCGGCACGCCGGCCCGCGAGAGACGCCGGGCGCGCTCGGCCGGGACGAGGCCGTCCCACTCCGCCGGCGCGCGGTTGATGGTGAGGAGCGGCGAGGTCTCCGTCAGCCCGTAGATCTGGATGAACTCCCAGCCCAGCTCGGTCTCCACCCGCTCGATGGTCCGGGAGGGCGGGGGGGCCCCGGCCACGACCACGCGCAGCCGGCCCCCGCCCGGGATGGGCTGACCGCGGCCCCGTCTCGCGGCGGCGGCGTCGAGCACCGCGTTGATGACGGCCGGCGCGCAGTTGAAGAGGGTCACGCGCTCGGCCTCGACCCGGGTCAGGATGTCCTCGCCGTCGATCTTGCGGATGATCACCTGACGGGCGCCCATCGCCGTGAGGGTGTAGGGCATGCCCCAGCCGTTGCAGTGGAACATGGGCAGCGTGTGCAGGTACGTGTCCCGGCCGGAGACCCCGGCGTGCCAGCCGAAGGTGACCGCGTTCAGCCAGCAGCCCCGGTGGGTGAGCTCCACCCCCTTGGGCCGGGCGGTGGTCCCGGAGGTGTAGTTGACCGACACGAGGGCGTTCTCGTCGGTCACGCGGCCCCGCGGCGCCGCGCCCGCCCGGAGGAACAGGGCCGGGTCCGTGTCACGGCCCAGCACGAACCGGTGCCGGACGGCCAGGTGGCGGAGCGGCGCGTCCAGGTCCGGGTCGAGGAGCGCCACCGTCGCCCCGGAGTGCTCGAAGATGTAGGCGATCTCCTCGGCGTTGAGCCGGAAGTTCACGGGCACGAGCACCCGCCCGTAGGCGCTGACCCCGAACAGCGCCACCAGGAACCGGGCGGCGTTGGGGGAGACGATGGCGACGCGCTCGTCGGGACCCACGCCCAGGTCGTCCAGGGCGGTCGCGAGGCTCCGGCTCATCTCCGCGAGCTGGCGGTAGGTGATGCGGCCGAGGCCCCCGCCCGGGGGGTTGGGCTCGTCCACGACCGCCTCCCGATCCCCGTAGACGGTCTCGGCGCGCTCGAGGAAGTCGATGAGCGTGAGCGGGACGATCATGGCTTCCGCCTCCGGTCAGGGGTAAGGGTGACGGCGCCCGGTCGGGCCGCCGGCCGGAGGGATCATACCATGCGCGTCGGGGCCTTCCGGGGGGGGCGGACGCCGGCGCCGGAGGATGGGGGAGATGCGCCCATCGAGGCCAAACACGTTGACACGAAAGGTGTTTTTCGTTACCGTGCAGTAATGACGGGCGTCCCCGGAGGGGCCGGAACCCGATGATCCGAAGCATGACCGGGTACGGCCGCGCCGAGGCGGCGCACCCGCGGGCGGTCCTCTCCGTCGAGTGCAAGTCCCTGAACCACCGCCACCTCGACGTCGTGGTCCGGCTGCCGCGCGCCCTCGGCTCCCTGGAGCTGGACGCGCGCCGGCTGGTCCAGTCGAGCCTGGGCCGCGGCCGGGTGGAGGTGGCCGTGTCGGCCGGCGCCCCCGAGGGGGCCACGCTCACGCCGCCCATGGCGAACCCGGCCCAGGCGCGCGAGTACCTGGAGGCGGCGCGCAGCATCTCGAAGAGCCTCGGGCTGTCCGGCGACCCCGGGCTCGGCTGGCTCCTCGAGCAGCCCGGCGTGATCACACGCGAGGCCGAGCCGGCGCTGTCCCCTGACGAGCTCTGGCCCCCGCTGGCCGAGGCGCTCGGCCGGGCCCTCCGCGAGCTGGTCGAGCGGCGCGAGACGGAAGGCCGCGCGCTGGCCGCGGAGCTCGGGACGCTCCAGGACCAGCTGGCGGGGCAGGTGGACATCGTCGCGCGCCACGCGCCGGCGGCGGCCGCGCGGCGAGGGCAGCGGCTGGCCGAGCGCATGCGCCCGCTCCTCTCGGAGACGCCGGTCGACGAGGCGCGGATCGCGACGGAAGCGGCGGTCTGGGCCGAGCGGACCGACGTGACCGAGGAGCTGGCGCGGCTCCGGGCCCACCTGGCCGAGTTCGGCCGGCTCCTGGGCGACGGCGGCGCGGTGGGGCGGACCCTGGACTTCCTGCTGCAGGAGATGCACCGGGAGGTGAACACGGTGGGCGCCAAGGCGGACGACCTGGAGATATCGCAGGCCGTCATCACCGCCAAGGGCGTGCTCGAGAAGCTGCGCGAGCAGGTCCAGAACGTCGAGTGACGGCGACGAGCGCCCGGGATGGACGTCGTTAGGAGGCGCGGGGCGCTGCTGGTGGTGTCGGCCCCCTCGGGGGCGGGCAAGACCACGCTGTGCCACGAGGTGCGGGCGATGGTGCCGGACCTCGCCTACTCGGTCTCGTACACCACCCGCCCGCCGCGGCCGGGGGAGACCCACGGCACCGACTTCTGGTTCGTGAGCCCGGCCGAGTTCGACGGCCTCCGGGAGCGCGGCGAGCTGGCCGAGTGGGCCACGGTGCACGGGAACTCCTACGGCACGCCGGTGCGTCCGCTGGAGGACGCGCTCGCGCGGGGTCTGGACGTGCTGCTGGACATCGACACCCACGGCGCCCGGCAGCTCCGCCACCGCTATCCGGAGGCCGTGTCGGTGTTCATCATGGCCCCGTCCATGGCCGAGCTGGAGGCCCGGCTCCGCGAGCGCAAGAGCGACGCGCCGGGGGAGATCACGCGGCGGCTCCGGCGCGCCCGCGAGGAGATGACGGCCTGGCGGCAGTACGACTATCTGATCATCAACCGGGACGTGAAGGAGGCGGTCGGCCAGCTGGCCGCGGTCATCGAGGCCGAGCGGTGCCGCACCGGCCGCCTCACGGTCGCGTTCCCCGACGCGGAGGTGCCCAACTGATGGCGTTCCCCTCGCTCGAGAACTCGCTCGACAAGGTGTCCAACCGCTACCTGCTCGTGGTCCTGGCGGCCAAGCGGGCGCGCCAGCTCAACCGCGGGGCCTCGGCCCAGGTGGACCACCGGCGCCACAAGCCCACCAGCGTGGCCCTAGAGGAGATCGCCCAGGCCCGCGTCGGCTACCGCGTCAAGGACGACGACGGCGGCAAGGCCTGACCGCCCGGGCCGATGGAGCTCCGCGGTCGCGAGCTGATCCTCGGGGTCACGGGGAGCATCGCCGCCTACAAGGCGGCGCTCTTGCTGCGCGAGCTCGTCCGGCTGGGCGCCTCGGTCACCGTGGTGCCCACCGCGCACGCCGACCGCTTCGTCGCCCCCCTGACCTGGCGAACGCTGTCGGGGCGGCCGCCGCTCACGGACCTGTTCGACCCCGCCACGGAGGACGCGGTGGAGCACGTGGCCCTGGCCGGGCGCGCCCACGCGATCGTGGTGGCGCCCGCGACGGCGAACCTCCTGGCCAAGGCCGCCCACGGGCTCGCCGACGACTTCCTGACCACCCTCCTGCTGGCCGCGCGCTGTCCCGTGCTGATGGCGCCGGCCATGGACGGCGGGATGTGGGACCACCCCGCGGTGCAGGCCGCCGTCCGGACCCTCAGGGAGCGCGGGGTCGCCGTGCTCGAGCCCGAGTCGGGGCCCCTGGCCTCGGGGCTCGTGGGCACGGGCCGGCTCCCCGAGACGGAGACGATCGTGGAGGCGCTGCGGCAGCTCCTGAGCCCGGCGCGGGACCTCGCGGGCGAGTGCGTGCTGGTCACCTCGGGCCCGACCCGCGAGCCCATGGACCCCGTGCGCTACCTCTCCAACCGCTCCTCGGGGAAGATGGGACACGCCGTGGCGACCTGCGCACTCCGCCGGGGCGCCCGGGTGGTGCTCGTCTCGGGGCCGACCACGCTCCGGCCGCCGGCGGGGGCGGTGTACGTGCCGGTGGAGACGGCCGAGGAGATGCGCGAGGCGGTGCTGCACCACCTGGAGGGCGCCACCCTGGTGGTCAAGGCCGCGGCCGTGGCCGACTACCGCGTCAAGCATCGCCAGGCGAGCAAGATCAAGTCCAGCAAGGACGAGGAGCTGACGCTGACGCTCGTCCCGAACCCCGACATCCTGCGCGAGGTGGCGGCCCGGAAGGGCCACCGCTTCGTGGTCGGCTTCGCCGCCGAGACCGACGACGTGCGGCAGAACGCGCTGGCCAAGCTCGCGGCCAAGGGCATCGACCTCCTGGTGGTCAACGACGTGAGCCAGGCCGGCATCGGCTTCGACGCCGACGACAACCAGGTGACGCTCCTGGACCCCGCGGGGGGCGCCGTCGAGCTGCCGCGGATGTCCAAGACGGCGGTGGCCGACGCCATCCTGGACCGCGCGCTCCGGCTCCGCGCCGCGGGCGCCGCCGCCGTGGCCGGCCACGCCGGATGAGCGATCCCCGCCACGCCGTCGGGGAGTGCCTGCGCGGGCTCGCCGACACCCTGCGCCACCACCGCGCCCTCGGCGTCCGGGAGATCGAGCTGTCCCGCGCCCCCTTTCCCGACCCGGCCGACGCCCTCCGGGAGCAGGAGCGCGCGCTCCAGGGATGCACCCGGTGCAAGCTCAGCCGGAGCCGCTCGACCATCGTGTTCGGCTCGGGCCACCCCCAGGCGCGGCTCCTCGTGGTGGGTGAGGGGCCCGGCGAGGACGAGGATCGGCAGGGACTCCCGTTCGTGGGACGCGCCGGCCAGCTCCTCACCCGGATGCTGGCCGCGCCGGGCGTCGGCTTCGACCGGGAGCGGGACTGCTACATCGCCAACGTCGTCAAGTGCCGTCCGGAGCGGAACCGCAACCCGGAGCCGGACGAGGTCGTCGCCTGCAACCCGTTCCTCATGGCCCAGATCCAGGCCATCCGCCCCGCGGTGATCCTGGCCATGGGCAACTTCGCCGCCCAGACGCTCCTGGGCGTCAAGGAAGGCATCGGCAAGCTCCGGGGCCGCACCTATCCCTTCGGGAGCGGCGTGCTCGTGCCGACCTTCCACCCGGCCTTCCTCCTGCGCAACCCGGGCCAGGAGTACAAGCGCATGGCCTGGGACGACCTCAAGCTCGCGCGGCGCGAGTGGGAGGCCAGGACGAGCGGCGACGCCCGGCCCGCCTGAGGGCGGGCGCGCGGGTGATCGCCGACGTCGTCTTCGACCTGCCCGGCGAGCGCTCCTTCAGCTACCTCGTCCCGCCCGGGCTCACGCTCCGGCCGGGCCAGCGCGTCGCCGCGCCGCTCCGGGGCCGCCCCCGCGTCGGGGTGGTCGTGGAGGTGCGCGAGAGCCAGGCGGCGGGCCTCGCCAGCATCGCCCGCGTGGTGGACCCCGTGCCCCTCGTGCCCGCCTCCAGCCTGGCGCTCGCCCGGTGGGCCGCCGCGGAGAGCCTGTCGTCCTGGGGCTCGACGCTGCTGGCCCTCCTGCCGCCCCCGCCCGGCGCCTCGGGGGCCGAGCCCATGGCGCTGCCGGCCGAGCCCCGCGCGTCCGCGAAGCCGACGGCCGAGCTCTGGGTCGGGGCGGGACGCGAGGCGCGCCTGGTCGACGAGCTCGGCGCGGCGCGCGGCTCGGCCCTGGTCATCGCCCCGGACCGCGAGACGGCGGCGCGTTGGGCGGCCCGTCTCGACGGGGCGCGCCTGGACGGCGACGCCCCCGCCGCGGAGCGCCGCGCCGTGTGGCTGGCCGCGGCCCGGGGTCGGACCCGCACCGTCGTGGGCACGCGCTCGGCGCTCCTGGCGCCGGTGCCGCCTCCCGCCACCCTCGCCGTGGTCGACGAGGCGGACGCGGCCCACAAGCCCCCGGGGCACCCGCGGCTGCACAGCCGCGAGATCATGGTCGAGCGTGCCTGGATCGAGGGCGGGCGGCTCCTCCTGCTGGCCGCGGCTCCGGCCGCGGAGACCTGGTGGCGCGCCCGGGCCGAGGGCTGGACCCTGCGGGACCACACCCTTGGCCCGTGGCCCGAGGTGGTCACGGCCGACACGCGGGGCATCCTCCGGAACCACCCCCTCACCCTGCCGCTCACCCGCGCCATCGAGGAGACGACCCGCGGGGGACGACGCGTCGCCCTCCTGGTGGGGCGGCGGCCGGCCGGCCTCGGCTGCGCCGAGTGCGGCGCGCTCCTCCGCTGTCCCGACTGCGGCCTGCCGCTCGGCCATCAGCGGGCCCGGGCCATGCTGTCGTGCGCCCTCTGCGGGCGCCTCGAGCCGTTGCCGGACCGGTGTCCGGGCTGTCGGGGCCATCGGTTCGCGTCGCTCGGGTGGGACGCCGATCGGGTCGAGGCCTCGGTCCGCCGGCGCTTCCCCCGGCTGTCCGTCTCCCGGACCGACGTCCGGGCGCAGGTCGTGATCGGGACGAGCCGCGTGATCCGGGCGGCCGGGCCCGGCGAGCTGGGCGCCGTCGGCGTGGTGGCGCTCGACGCGCTCCTGGGCGCGCCGGACTTTCGCGCGGGCGAGCGGGCCTTCGGGCTCCTGTGGACGGCCGCGGAGGCGGTGCGGCCGGGCGGCCGCCTCGTCGTGCAGACGCGCCACCCGGAGCACGAGGCCGTCCGGGCCGTGACCCGGCGCCAGCGCGCGGCCTTCTACGGGCCCGAGCTGGCCTTCCGCGAGGAGCTGGGCTATCCGCCCTTCCGCCGCCTCTGCCGCATCACGGCCCGGGGCGGCGCCGGGGGCGGGGCCGCCCGCGCCCTCGTCCAGGAGTGCGCCCGCGCGCTCGAGGGGATCGCCGACCTCAAGGTCTACCCCCCCGCCGCGACGGGCCTGGCCGGGGCCCGCGTCCGGCTCCTCGTGAAGGGGCCGGCGACGCTGCCCCGGCTGATCCGAGAGCTCCTGGCCGACGTGCTCGCGAAGCGACGGCGGGCCGACCGTGTGGTAGAAGTAGAGATGGATCCGGTGTCCTGAAGGGAGCGATGCCCTCTCGATGGCGGCCTTGAGCATGCGGCGCTACGGCGATCCGATCCTCCGGCAGGCGGCCCGGCCCGTGGGCCCGGTGACGCCGGAGATCAAGCGCATCGTCGCGGACATGGTGGAGACCATGTGGCGCGAGGTCGGCATCGGCCTCGCCGCCCCGCAGGTCGGGATCCCGCTCCGCATCCTCGTGATGGACGACCGCCGCGGCGGCGCCCGCGCCCTCATCGATCCCGCCATCGTCGAGGCGCGTGGCAGCGTCCGGGCCGAGGAGGGGTGTCTGTCACTGCCGGGCATCTTCGCCGAGGTCGAGCGCCACCAGTGGGTGCGCGTGGCGGCTCGGGACGGAGACGGGCAGCCCGTGGAGCTGACGGCGGAAGGGCTGGAGGCGCGGATCATCCAGCACGAGCTGGACCACCTGGACGGGGTGTTGTTCATCGATCGCCTGCCCCCCGTGACGCGCGACCGGATCAAGCGGCGCATCCAGAAGGACGGCTTCCCCGCCAGCGCCGGCCACCACGCCTTCGCCCTCTAGGCCGCCGCCCGGCGCCCGCGCCCCGACGCTCGAGACCGACGGGAGGTGACCGCGCGTGGTCCGCTGGCGCGTGCTGTTCTACGGCACTCCGGAGTTCGCCCTGCCCACGCTCGAGGCGCTCCTGACCCGGCACGAGGTCGTGGCGGCCGTCACCCAGCCGGACCGGCCGGCCGGCCGGGGCCAGGCGATGGGGGAGCCCCCCGTGAAGCGGCGAGCGCGGGAGGTGGGCATCCCCGTGCTCCAGCCCCCGCGCCTGCGCGATCCCGAGTGGGCCGGGCGCCTGGCCGCCCTCGGCGCCGACGTCGCGGTGGTGGTCGCCTTCGGCCAGATCCTGCCCGCCACCGTCCTGGCGGCGGCGACCCGCGGCTCCATCAACGTCCACGCCTCGCTCCTGCCCCGCCTGCGGGGCGCGGCGCCCGTGGCGTGGGCCATCATCCGGGGCGAGCCCGAGACCGGCGTGACGACCTTCCAGATGGATCCGGGCATGGACACCGGCCCCATCCTGCTCCAGCGGTCGACCGCGGTGGGGCCGGAGGAGACCGCGGGCGAGCTGGCCGGGCGCCTGGCGCGGCTCGGCGCGACGCTCCTGCTGGACACGCTGGAGCAGCTCGACTCGCTCAGCGCGGCGCCGCAGGACCACGCGCGAGCCACCCTCGCCCCACGCCTTGGAAAGGGGGTCGGGTGGCTCCGCTGGGCGGAGCCCGCGCGCAGCCTGGTGAACCGCGTCCGTGGCTGCAACCCGTGGCCGGGGGCGGCGGTGGCGACGCCGGCGGGGCGCCTCGTCGTCTGGCGCGCCCAGGCCGTCCCGGCTCGGGAGCCGGCCGAGCCCGGGACCCTGGTGGCCCTGGCGGACGGGCGCCTCGGCGCGGCCACGGGCGACGGTCTCCTCCTGCCCGTCGAGGTGCAGCCCGACAACCGCCGCGCCATGACGTGGGAGGCCTTCCTGCGCGGCGCGCGCCTCGGGCCCGGGACGCGACTCGGCGAGGTCGGGGCGTGAGACCCCGGGGGCGCGTCACCCCGGTCTCGCGAGCGCGGTGGGAGGCCCTCGCCGTCCTCCTGCGGGTCGAGCGCGACCGGGCCTTCGCCGACCTCGCGCTCGGACACGCGCTCACGCGCGCGGGGCTGGACGCGCGGGACGCGGCGCTGACCAGCGAGATCGTTTACGGGACGCTCCGCTGGCGGCGGCATCTGGACTGGCGGCTCGCGCCCCATTGCGCCCGCCCGCTGTCGGCCCTCGACCCCTGGGTGCGGGCGCTCTTGCGCCTCACCGCCTACCAGGTGCTCTTCCTCGACCGCGTCCCGCGCTGGGCGGCGGTGGACGAGGCGGTGAGCCTGGCCCGGCACAAGGGCCGCGGCCGCGGGCCCGCCGACTTCGTCAACGCGGTGCTGCGCGCGCTCACCCGCGAGGCAGCTCCGCCCGCGCTTCCGGAGGGCGCCGTGGAAGCCCTCGGCACTCGCCTGTCGTTCCCCGACTGGCTCACGGCCCGCTGGCTCGGCAGGCTCGGCGAGCGCGATGCGGAGGCGCTGATGGCGGCCCTGAACGAGCGGCCGCCGGTCACCGTGCGGGCCAACGCCCTCAGGCTGTCCCGGGACGATCTGGCTCGCCGGCTCCGGGAGGTGGAGCTGGCCGAGACGCGGCCGACGCCCCTGGCCCCGGAAGGCCTCGTGGTGGAGCGCGGCGCCGTGGCCCAGGGGGCGACCTTCGCCGAGGGCCTGTGCACGGTGCAGGACGAGGCCTCGATGCTCATCGCCCGCCTGCTCGAGCCCCGGCCGGGCGAGCTGATCGCCGACGTCTGCGCGGCCCCCGGCACCAAGGCCACCCACCTGGCGGAGCTGATGGGGGACCGCGGCCGGATCGTGGCGCTGGACCCCCAGGCCGCACGGCTCAGGCTCCTGGACCGGGCCTGCGCCCGGCTCGGGATCCACGTGATCGAGACCCATCCCGGCCCCGCCGGCACCCTGGCCCCCCGCTGGCGGGCGCAGTGCGCCGGGGTGCTGGTCGACGCGCCCTGCTCGAACCTCGGGGTGCTGCGGCGCAACCCGGAGGTCAAGTGGCGGCGGGAGCCGGCCGACCTCGGCCGGTCGGCCCGGACCCAGCTCGAGATCCTGGAGGCGGCGGCCGGGATGGTGGCCCCGGGCGGCCGCCTCGTCTACGCCACGTGCTCGCTGGAGCCCGAGGAGAACGCCGAGGTCGTCGGGCGCTTCCTCGCTGCGCGCCCCGACTGGAGGCCCGACACCCCCCGGGAGTTCCCGGTCGCCCCGGACCCCGGGGGGTTCGTCCGGTGCCTGCCCCACCTCCACGGCACCGATGGCTTCACCGCCATCCGGCTCCGCCGGGGCTGACCCCGGGGCAGATCAGTTGCCGAAGCTGACCTGGGACTTGACCTTGGGATACTCGGGTGGCCGGCCCCGAACGTCCACCTCGCGGAGGGTCCCGTCGGCCGCCTCCAGCAGGAGGTTGCCGCTGTCGTAGTTGATGACCTTCCCCCACGCCCTGGGGATCGTGATCGTGTACTGGGGCCCGGACTGGGCGCCGGCGGGGGTGGGGGCCAGGGCCCCCCCGCCGAGCCAGGGGCCGGCGGCGATGGCCGAGAGCGCCAGGGCGATCGCGGTCAGCACGATCTTCGTGTAGCGGTCGACGCGCATGGGGCCTCCCTGGTGAGCCGCCCGGTCTGGGGCGGATCGGGTGGTGACGTGGAAGTCCGTAACTCTCATTGACTTTTCCTACAGGGACGCATATACTTTAGCGTTTTTAGAAGCAAGGATCCGAGCGATCATCCATGTTCGACAACCTGACCAGCCGGCTCACGAGCATCCTGGACCGTCTGCGCGGCCACGGCCGCCTGACGGAGGAGGACGTCAACGAGGCCCTCCGCGAGGTGCGGGTCGCCTTGCTCGAGGCCGACGTCAACTTCAAGGTGGTCAAGGGGTTCATCGAGCGCGTGCGCGAGCGCGCGCTCGGCCAGGACGTCCTCAAGTCGCTCACGCCCGGCCAGCAGGTCGTCAAGGTCGTGCGGGACGAGATGGTGGAGCTCCTGGGGGGCGCCGGTCACCGCCTGAGCATGGCGCCCCAGCCTCCCACCGTGATCATGCTCATGGGGCTCCAGGGGTCGGGGAAGACGACCACGGCGGCCAAGCTCGCCCGCCATTTCCAGAAGCAGGGGCAGCATCCGATCCTGGCGGCGGCCGACGTCTACCGGCCGGCCGCCATCGACCAGCTCCGGACCCTGGGCGAGTCGCTCGGCCTCCCGGTGGTCGGGGACGCCGGGGAGCGCCCGGTCGACATCGCGAGCCGGGCGCGCGACGAGGGCGCGCGCCGCGGGCTCTCGCCGCTCATCCTGGACACCGCCGGCCGGCTGCACGTGGACGCGGCGATGCTGGAGGAGCTGCGCCTCATCAAGCGGGCGGTGGCGCCACACCACGTGCTGCTGGTGGTGGACGCCATGACGGGCCAGGACGCCGTCACGGTGGCCGACCGCTTCAACGCCGAGGTGGGGCTGGACGCGGTCATCCTCACCAAGATGGACGGCGACGCCCGCGGGGGCGCCGCCCTCTCGGTGCGGCACGCCACCGGCCGGCCCATCGCCTTCGTCGGCGTGGGCGAGAAGACGGACGCCCTCGAGCCGTTCCATCCCGACCGGGTCGCCCAGCGCATCCTGGGCATGGGCGACGTGCTGTCGCTCATCGAGAAAGCCCAGGCGACGGTCGACGCGGCCGAGGCCGAGCGCCTGGCGCGGAAGATCCGCGAGGAGACGTTCTCGCTGGAGGACTTCGCCGCGCAGCTCCGGCAGCTCCGCTCGATGGGGCCGCTGGGCCAGATCCTGGACATGATCCCGTTCTTCAAGGGCCAGAAGGCGCTCCCCAAGGAGCTGGGCGCCGAGGAGCAGGACCTGACGCGCTTCGAGGTCATCATCGGCTCGATGACGCCGCCCGAGCGCCGGGATCCGTCCATCATCAACGGCAGCCGCCGCGCCCGCATCGCCCGCGGCAGCGGGACCAGCGTGTCCGACGTCAACCGGCTGCTCAAGCAGTACGCCCAGCTGAAGAAGATGATCAAGGGGCTCAAGCAGATGGAGGGACGGATGGGCAAGTTCAAGGGCCCGCTGCCCTTCCCGCCCCGTTAACCCGAGCCAGAGAGGGCTAGAACCGTGGCCGTACACATCCGCCTCCGACGCACCGGACGGACCAAGCAGCCCGCCTACCGGGTGGTCGTGGCCGACTCCCGCGCCGCCCGCGACGGACGCTTCCTGGAGATCATCGGGCACTACAACCCGCTCACCGACCCGCCCACGATCACCATCGATCGGGACAAGGCCGACGCGTGGATCAAGAAGGGCGCGCAGCCCTCCGACGCGGTGAGGAACCTCTTGAACCGGGTCAAGGCCCAGGCCTAGGCGCGGGCGTGCCGGCGGCGCTGGTGGCGGTGGGGCAGGTCGTGTGGGCCCACGGGCTCCGGGGCGACATGCGCGTCAAGACGCTGACCGACCATCCCGAGCGGCGCTTCGGGGGACTCACCGACTGCGTGCTGTGGGACGCCGGACGCGACGCGCGGATCGCCTGTCGGGTGCTGGAGGCCCGGCTGGACGGCCCCGACGTGCTCCTGCGCGTGGAGGGCGTGGGCTCGCCCGAGGCGGCGCAGGCGCTGGCCGGGCACTTCGTGGCCGTGGAGCGAGAGCGCGCGCTCCCCGCCCCCGAGGGGAGCTTCTACCCCTGGCAGCTCGAGGGCGCGCGGGTGGTGACGCGGGACGGCCGCCTGGTGGGCTGCTTCCGCGGCATCGAGCCCGGACCGGGGCAGGACTGCTGGGTCGTGGACGCCGGCGGCCGCGAGGTGCTGGTGCCGGCGGTGCCCGAGATCGTCGTGGACGTGAGCGTGAGCGAGGGGCGGGTCGTCATCGATCCCCCCGAGGGGCTGCTCGAGCTGTGAGGATCGACATCATCACGCTGTTCCCGGACATGCTGGACGGGCCGCTGTCGGCGTCCATCCTGGCCCGGGCCCGGGCGCGGGGGCTGGTGACGGTGGCCGTGCACAACCTCCGCGATCACGCCGAGGGCCGGCACCGGACCACCGACGAGCCTCCCTTCGGCGGGGGCGGCGGCATGATCATGACGCCCGAGCCCCTGGCCCGGGCCGTCGAGGCGCTCCGGGCGCCGGACGCCCGGGTCATCCTGCTGGACCCGGCGGGGCGGCGCTTCACCCAGGAGGTGGCGCGCGAGCTGGCGGCGCGGCCGCACCTCGTGCTGGTATGCGGCCGCTACGAGGGCGTCGACGAGCGCGTGCGCGCGCACGTGGTCGACGAGGAGCTGTCGATCGGGGACTACGTCCTGAACGGCGGGGAGCTGGCGGCGCTGGTGGTCACGGAGGCGGTGGTGCGGCTCCTGCCGGGCGTCCTCGGGGACCTCGGCGCCCCCGAGCGCGACTCGTTCGCGCGGGGCCTCCTGGAGCACCCGCACTACACGCGGCCCGAGGTGTTCCGGGGCGCGCGGGTGCCCGAGGCCCTGCTGTCCGGGGACCACGGGCGGATCGCCCGCTGGCGGCGAGTGATGTCGGTGTGGCGCACCTGGCAGCGCCGGCCCGACCTGCTCGTTGTCGCCGACCTCTCGCCGGAGGAGCAGAAGTGGGTCGACGGGTTCAGCCAGGGCCGGCGGCCATCCGACTTCATCGAGTGAGGACAGGAGCATGGAAGCCATCCAGATCGTGGACGCGGCGGAAACCAGGAAGGACCGGGGCGGGTTCGAGCCCGGCGACACCGTGCGGGTGTCGGTCAAGGTGGTGGAGGGCGAGAAGGAGCGGCTGCAGGCCTTCGAGGGCGTGGTGATCAGGAAGCGCGGGGGCGGGGCGGGGGCCTCGTTCACGGTGCGCCGGATCTCCTACGGCGTCGGCGTGGAGCGGACCTTCCCGCTGCACTCGCCCCGGATCGACCGGATCCAGGTCATGCGCCGCTCGGCCGGGCGGCGCCCCAAGCTCTACTACCTGCGGGAGCTGGCGGGCAAGGCGGCGCGGCTCAAGGAGAAGCGCACCGTCCAGGTCCCGGCCTCCAGCGGGGAGTCGCAGGAGGGCTAGGCGAGCGTGGCGCCGGCCCCGTATCGCTTCGAGCGAGCCGCGTGGCGGGGGGGTATCGCTCGCCTCGCCGGGGTCGACGAGGCAGGCCGCGGGCCGCTCGCGGGACCGGTGGTGGCCGCGGCCGTGATCCTGGCCCCGGGCTCCCGGATCGCGGGCGTGGACGACTCGAAGGCGCTCGCCCCGGAGGAGCGGGAGCGGCTCTACGAGGAGATCGGCCGCCGGGCGCTGGCGGTGGGCGTGGGTCAGGCCGATGCGGTCACCATCGACCGCATCAACGTGCTGGAGGCCACGCGCCTGGCCATGCGGCTGGCGCTCGGGCAGCTCGGCCCCGAGCCGGAGTTCGTGCTGACGGACTTCGTGCACCTGCCCGATCTGCCGTATCCCCAGCGGGGCCTCGTGGGTGGGGACCGGCGCTCGGCCTCGGTGGCCGCCGCCTCCATCGTCGCCAAGGTGACGCGCGACCGCCTGATGGTCGAGGCCGACCAGGAATACCCGCAGTACGGGTTCGCCCGGCACAAGGGCTATGCCACGGCGGAGCACCTCGCGGCGCTGACGCGGCACGGGCCGTGTCCCCTGCACCGCCGGCGGTTCAGCGGGGTGTGGCAGACCCTCCCCCTGCCGTTCGAGCCCGCGGCGTTCCCGGCGGCGCCTCCGAGCGCGCGCCCCGCTCCGGCGGGGTTGCCGGCATGATCCGGGCCGCGGCGCTGATGGCGTTGATCCTGGTCGTGGCCGCCGGCGCCACCGCCCAGCCCCGGTGCGCGCCCACGCCCCGCGACGCCGAGGGGCCCTTCTACAAGGCGGGCGCCCCGCGGCGCGAGGCCACCGGGCGCGGATTCCTGGTGAGCGGCGTGGTGCGCTCGGCCGCCACGTGCCAGCCCATCCCGGGCGCCCGCGTGGAATGGTGGCAGGCCAACCCCCAGGGGGTGTACGACGACGCCCACCGCGGGGCCCAGCAGGCGGACGCCTCGGGCGGCTACGGTTTCGAGACGAACTTCCCTCCCCCGTACGCGGGGCGGCCCTCGCACATCCACATGAAGGCGTTCGCCCCTGGCCATCGCACGCTCACGACCCAGCTCTACCCCACGGCCGGGCAGAGCCGGGCGACGTTCGATCTCGTGCTCGTCAAGGAGTGACGATCGTGCCCAGCGACACCAGGAGAGTCGTCGGGATCAAGGGGGAGGAGGAGGCGGCCCGGTTCCTCACGCGGAGCGGGCTGGCCATCCTGGACCGCAACGTTCGCACCCGCGCGGGCGAGATTGACCTGGTGGCGCGGGAGGGCAAGACGATCGTGTTCGTCGAGGTGAAGACGCGGCGCGACCTGGAGGGCGAGCCGCCGCAGGCGGCCGTCAACACCCGGAAGCAGAACCGGCTCGGTCGCCTGGCGCAGGGGTACCTCAAGAGCAAGCGGATCCGGCAGAGCCCCTGCCGGTTCGACGTGGTGTCGGTCATCGTGAACGAGGAGGGCGGGGTCAAGGCCATCCGCCACATCCCGAACGCCTTCTCCGTCTCGCCCTGGTAGGGGGCGAGCGCCGGGCGGACCATGGACAGGCAGGAGACCTTCCGCCGCGCCATCCCGCTCCAGCCGGGGCGGACCGCCCTGCTCGTGGTGGACATGCAGCGCGCCTTCGTCGAGGCCGGCCAGGCGATGGAGGTCCCGCCGGCCCGCGACGTCGTGCCGCGCATTCGCGAGCTCCTGGCCATGTTCCGCGAGCGGCGACTGCCCGTGGTGTTCACCGAGTTCACCTACTCGCCTCGGGCGCCGCTCCTGGTGGGCGAGCTGCACCCGGAGCATCGACCGGCCCCGCCCGGGGCCCCGCGGGGCTTCGGCCGCCCGTCCTCCTCGTGCCTGGAGGGCGAGGAGGAGACCCGCGTGATCCCCGAGCTGGCTCCCCGGCCCGACGAGCTGGTGGTCGTCAAGCACTCCTACGACGGCTTCAACGGCACCGTGCTCGACGGCGCCCTCCGGGCGCGGGGCGTGAGCACGCTGGTCGTGACCGGCACCATGACGGACATCTGCGTGCTGGCCACCGTCGTCGGCGGCATGAACCGGGAGTACCGCATGGTGGTCGTGCAGGACGCGGTGGCCACGCTGTGGCCCGACATCCAGCGGGCGACGCTCGACATCATCGGGCGCGCCTTCGCCCGCGTCGCCTCGGCCAAGGAGGTCGCCGACGAGGTGGCCGGCTGGTGAGGACCCGCCCGACGCGAGGCGGCACGGCGCGCGACGCCCGGGCCCGGCCCGTGGTATGGTCCAGCCCATGACAAGGGGCCTCACCTTTTCCGGCTGCATCCCGGCCAACCTGCTCCCGTTCACGGCGGACCTCCGGATCGACGAGGGCGCATACCGCGCCCACCTCCGCTGGCTCGCCGGGACGCCGGGGGTCACCGCCATCGTGGCCAACGGCCACGCCAGCGAGGTGTCCTCGCTGGACCGGGAGGAGCGCAAGCGCTCGCTGGCCCTCGCCCTGGAGGCGGTGGGCGACCGGCTGCCCGTCGTCGCCGGGATCTACGCCGACGGGACGCTGGAGGCGGTGGACCTGGCGCGCGACGCCCGGGCCGCCGGGGCCCCCGGCCTCCTGATCTTCCCGCCCACGCTGTTCATGTGGGGCGCCCAGCAGAAGCCCGACATGGCCCTCCGCCACTTCTGGACGCTGGCCGACGCGGTCGACCTGCCGCTCGTCGTGTTCGAGTACCCGCCCGCCTCGGGCATCGGCTACAGCCCGGAGACGCTGGGCGATCTGTGCAAGATCCCGTCCGTGGTCGCCGTCAAGGACTGGTCCAACGACATCGTGACCTACGAGAAGAACCAGCGCGCGCTCCGGGCCTCCGGCCGGCCGGTGGCCATGCTCTCGGCCTTCACGATGTCGCTCATGGCGACGTTCCTCCTCGGCGCCGACGGCTGCATCTCGGGCATGGGCAGCGTCGCGGCCGACCTCCAGGCCGCGCTCTGGTCCGCGGTCGAGGCCGGCGACCTGGCCGCGGCCCACCGGATCAACGAGCGGCTCGCCCCGCTCGTGGCGGTCTTCTACGCGCCGCCGTTCGTGGACATGCACAACCGGATGAAGGAGGCGCTGGCCATCCTCGGGCGGATCCCGGCCGCTCACGTCCGGCCCCCCTTGACCCCCGTGTCCGAGGACGAGCGCCAGCGGATCCGCCTGGCCCTCCGCGCCGCGGGTCTCGACCGCTGACGCGAGGGGAGGCGCGCTCGGGCCGTTGCCTCGCGGGCCCCGCTACGGTATAAGAGGGGCCAACCTGCAGCACCTGGAACCGGGTCCATGACGACGCCGAGTGGACGCACGTCGGAAGAGCACGCCCTCCTGGAGCGGGCCCAGCGCCTGTTCCCGGGCGGGATCCTGGGCGGCTACCAGGTCCCGCCGGAACTGTCGTTCGTGGTGCGGGAGGGCCGGGGAGCGCGCCTCTACGACCTGTCCGGGCGGGAGTACATCGACTACCTCCTGGGCTCGGGCCCCATGATCCTGGGCCACGCCCACCCCGCCGTCGTCCAGGCGGTGGAGGCCCAGCTGCGGAAGGGCACCACCTACTTCCAGCTGAGCGAGCCCGCCGTCGCCCTCGCCGAGGAGATCTGCCGCGCCGTGCCCTGCGCGGAGCAGGTGCGCTTCACCTCCACCGGCACCGAGGCCACCTTCTTCGCGCTCCGCCTGGCCCGGGCCTTCCGCAAGCGGGACCGCGTCCTCAAGTTCGAGGGCGGCTTCCACGGCATGCACGACTACTCGCTGATGAGCGTCGGCCCGCGGACGCCGAAGGCCTTCCCCGCGCCCACGCCGGACTCGGCGGGAATCCCCCACGTGATCCAGGACGAGGTGCTGATCGCGCCGTTCAACGACCTCGGCGAGACCGAGGCCATCATCGAGACGCATCACCGGGACCTGGCCGCCGTCATCATGGAGCCGTTCCAGCGGCTGATCCCGCCCGATCCGGCCTTTCTCCACGGGGTGCGGGCGATCACCGAGCGCCACGGCATCCCGCTGGTCTTCGACGAGGTCGTCACCGGCTTCCGCTTCGCCTACGGCGGCGCCCAGGCGTACTATGGCGTGGTGCCGGACCTGGCCGCCTTCGGCAAGATCATCGGCGGAGGCTTCCCGGTGGCGGCGGTGGCCGGCCGGCGCGCCATCATGCGCCACCTCTCGCCCGAGGTCGAGGGCACGGCCGACCACGTCCAGCAGGTGGGGACGCTCAGCGGCAACCCGGTGGGGTGCGCGGCCGGTCTGGCCACCCTGGCCGAGCTGCGCAAGCCCGGCACCTACGAGCGGTTGTTCGAGACGGGCGCCCGGCTCATGCAGGGCCTCGAGGCGGCCGCGCAGGCGGCCGGGCTCACGGCCCACGTGGCGGGATCGGCCCCGGTGTTCGAGATCTACTTCACCGATCGGCCCATCACGGACCACCGCGCGACGCTCGCGGCCGACCGCGACCGGCACCGGACGTTCGTCCACGCGCTGCTCCGGCGCGGGGTGGTCAAGGCGGGGCAGAAGTTCTACGTGTCCCTGGCACACGGCGAGGCGGAAGTGCGGCGGACCCTGGAGGCCTTCACGTCGGCGCTCGCGGCCACGGCCCGGGCGCACCCCTGACAGCGAACCAGGACAAGGAGGACACCATGGCGGAACGGTGGCAGGACGAGCAGTGGGCCAAGGATGAGACGTTCTGGTACAGCGGCAAGACGACCCGGCGGCAGCTCCTGGGCCTGGGCGCGGCGACGGCGGGCGCCCTGGGCGCCGCCATGCTGGTGCCGGCGCCGTGGCGGGCCGCCTTCGGCCAGGCCAAGGCGTACAAGCTCGGCACGCTCCAGCCCCTGTCGGGGACGGCGGCGGCCGGCGGCAAGACGGCGGTCGTCGGCGTCCAGATGGCGGTCGACCGGATCAACAAGTCGGGCGGGGTCAACGGCCGGCCCATCGAGCTCCTGATCGCCGACTACGAGTCCAAGCCCGACGTCGGCCGCCGCAAGGTCGAGAAGCTCGTGCTCGAGGACAAGATCGACGTCCACGCCGGCGGGTATCTCTCCAACGTGTGTCTGGCGTGCATGCCGGTGTACGAGGAGCACAAGCTCGTCAACATGATCACGGTGTGCCTCGACACCACCATCACCACGAGCAAGTGCAGCCGATACACGTTCCGGCCCTTCGACTTCGCGCCCTCCCAGGCCAAGGCCATCGCCCCGTACCTCGTGGGCAAGATCGGCAAGAAGTGGCACATCGCGTTCGCGGACTACGCCTGGGGCCAGTCCACCAAGGACGCCTACGTCGACCAGATCAAGGCGAACGGGGGGCAGGTCGTCGACACCACGGGCATCCCGCTGGGCGTCGCCGACATGACGGCGTTCCTGTCGAAGATCACCGGCGACTACGACGGGCTGTTCGGCATCTTCTTCGGCCAGCAGGGCATCTCGTTCGTCACCCAGAGCTTCGACCTCGGCATCTCGAAGAAGGCGCGCCTGGCCGGAGACGGCGCCATCGCGGTGGCCACCAGTCTGCCGGCCATCGGCGCCAAGGGCAACGGGTTCGTCGGCGTGGACCGCTACGTGCCCGTGCTGGAGGGCAAGTTCAACACGCCGCACCACAAGAAGTTCCTCGACGAGGCGGTGTCTCGGCTGAAGCCCCTCGGCGTCGCCCTGCCCGACCGGTACGTGCAGTCCAACTACGAGGGCGTCAACGCGCTGAAGGTGGGCATGGCGAGCTCGAAGTTCCGCGGGCGCGAGGACACCATGAAGCTCATCGAGGCCCTCGAGGGCCTCGAGATGAAGGAGTCCGACGACTTCCCGCAGGGCGACAAGACGCTCCGCAAGGAGGACCACCAGGCGTTCGTGCGGGAGTTCATCTTCGAGGTCCAGAACGCCTCGTACAAGATCCTCGACATCGTGCCGAAGGAGAAGACGGTGGTCCCGGCCGCGTGCACGTTCCGGGCGTGACCGCCTCCCGTCCTGGTCCCCTCGCCTCCCCGGCCGCCGGCGGCCGGGGAGGCGCCGCCCCCATCCTCCGCACCGACGCGCTCACCATGCGCTTCGGGGGCCTCACCGCCGTCAACGACGTCTCCGTGACCGTGCCCCGGGGCGAGGTCCGCGCCATCATCGGCCCCAACGGCGCCGGCAAGAGCACCCTGTTCAACTGCGTCACCGGCGTGCTCCGGCCGACCAGCGGCCGCATCTTCCTCAACGGCGAGAACGTGGCGGGGCTGCCGCCCCACCGCATCTCGCACAAGGGCCTGGCCCGCTCGTACCAGATCACCAACATCCTGCTGGGCGCCACCGTGCTGGAGAACGTGCGCATCGCCGCGCAGTCGCGTCACCACGGCTGGAGCCTCTTCCGCCACCACCGCCACTTCGCGGATCTCATCGACCGGGCGCGCGAGGTCCTGCGCTCCGTGAACCTCCGGGACAAGGAGGACGAGCTGGCGGCCAACCTCTCCCACGGCGAGCAGCGCAACCTGGAGATCGCCATCGCGCTCGCGACCGAGCCCCAGCTCCTGTGTCTCGACGAGCCGACCGCCGGCATGAGCGTCAGCGAGACGCACGCGACCATGGAGCTGGTGCGGCAGATCGCCAAGAACCTCACCATCCTCATCGTCGAGCACGACATGGAGGTGGTGATGAACCTGGCCGATCGGGTGACCGTGCTGCACTACGGCGAGGTGCTGGCCGAGGGCACGCCCGACGAGATCCAGGCGAACCCACGCGTGCAGGAAGTCTACCTCAAGAGCTGATGCTCTCCCTGGCCGACGTGCACACCCACTACGGCAAGAGCCACGTGCTCCACGGCATCACCCTGGAGGTCGGGCCGGGGGAGGTGGTCGGTCTGCTGGGGCGCAACGGAGTGGGCAAGAGCACCACGCTCAAGAGCATCATGGGCCTGGTGCGCCCCACCGGGGGGCGGATCGCCTTCGACGGGCGCGACATCGCGGGGATGCCTCCGCACCGGGTCGCCCACCTGGGCATCGCCTACGTGCCCGAGGACCGCCGGATCTTCCGTCTCCTCACGGTCATGGAGAACCTGCGCACCGGGCTCGACCGGCCGGGCCTCACCCCGGGGCGCCGCACCGAGCTCCTGGAGAAGGTCTACCAGAGCTTCCCCGTGCTCGGGGAGCGGCGAACGCAGCTGGGCGGCACGCTGTCGGGCGGGGAGCAGCAGATGCTGGCCATCGCCCGGGCCATGATGCTCGAGCCCAAGATCATCCTGCTCGACGAGCCCACGGAGGGGCTGATGCCCCGCATGGTCTCCCAGATCCGCGACATCATCTCGCGGCTGCATCAGGACGGGGTCGCCATCCTGCTCGTGGAGCAGAACGTGGGATTGACGCTGGGGGCGTCGAGCCGGTGCTACGTCATGGAGAAGGGCATCGTGCGCCACCACGGGCCCTCGGCCGAGCTCAAGGCCAACCCCTCGGTCATCCACCAATACCTGGGAGTCTAACGCGATGCTCCCCCTCGAGCAGATCCTCGTCCAGACGGTGAACGGCCTCGTCAACGGCATGGTGCTGGCCCTGGTGGCCTCGGGCCTGACGCTGATCTTCGGCATCATGGACGTGGTCAACTTCGCCCACGGCGACCTCGTGATGCTGGGCGGCTTCGCGGGCGCCGTCACCGTGGCCCAGACGGGCAGCTTCTGGATCGGCCTCCTGGTGGCGGCGCTGACCATCGCCGTCTTCGGCGTGCTGCTCCAGGTGACCACGCTCCGCCCGCTGATCGGTCGCGATCCCCTCACCACCATCATCGCCACCTTCGGCATCTCCCTGGTGCTCCAGAAGTACGCGCTGTGGCAGTTCGGGCCGACGGCCCGCCAGATCCCCCAGCCGGTGGGCGGCCAGTTCGAGCTGTTCTACCTGCAGTACCCGTGGTACCGCCTGGCCGCCGCCGTCATGGCCGGCGCCATCATGGCGGGGCTCTGGCTGTTCCTGAAATACGGCAAGTACGGCATCTGGATCCGGGCGACCACCCAGGACCGCGTCATGGCGTCGGCGATGGGCATCCCGGTCCCCCTCGTCCACACCGGCGTGTTCGCCATCGGAGCAGCCATGGCGGCCGCTTCCGGGGTCCTGTTCGCGCCGCTCGCCGCCGTGACCCAGACCATGGGGTTCGAGTTCACGCTGCGGGCCTTCATCGTGGTCGTGGTGGGCGGCATGGGCAACCTGGCCGGCTCGGTCCTGGCCGCCATCTTCATCAGCCTGCTGGAGGCCTACGCCTCGCTGGTGGTGAGCCCGGCCCAGGCCGTGATCGTGTCGTTCGTCGTGCTGATCCTGACCCTGCTCTTCCGGCCGACCGGCCTGTTCGTCCCCACCCCGAAATGAGCGACCACGCGCGCCCCACGGGCTTCTGGGTCGTCTTCGGGCTGGTCGTCCTCGCGGTGGCGGTGGCCCCGCTCGTGCTGCCGGAGTTCTGGCGCCGCTTCCTCACCGAGATCCTGATCTGGGGCCTGCTCGCCATGTCCTCGGACATCCTGATCGGCTACACCGGCATGGTGTCGTTCGGCCACTCCGCCTTCTTCGGGCTCGGCATCTACGGGGCGGCCACCGCGCTCCTGGCCGTGCGGCCGCCCAACCTCTGGCTCGCCATGCTGCTCGGCCTGGGCGCGGCCGCCGTCGTCGCCATGTTCGTCGCGTACTTCTCGACGCGCCTGCGCGACATCTACTTCGCCATCACGACGCTGGTGTTCTCCCAGATCTTCTACGTCATCATCTTCACGTGGACGGAGGTGACGGGGGGCGAGAACGGGCTCTACTTCCGCCAGCCGCCGTTCAGCGTCCCCGGGCTCTTCAGCTGGAGCTTCTCCACCGAGGGCCTGCACTGGTTCATCCTGGCCGTGGTGGCGCTGTCCTATCTGGTGCTGCGACGGATCACCCAGTCCCCGTTCGGCAAGGTGCTGCAGGCCATCCGGGAGAATGAGCCCCGCACCCGGGCCATCGGCTACCACGTGGAGCGGTACAAGATCGTGGCGGTGATGCTCTCGGGGCTCTTCGCCGGGCTGGCCGGCGTGCTGTACGCGATCCAGCACCGCTTCGCGGCCCCCGATTTCGTGTTCTTCACCGTCTCGGGCGAGACGGTGATCTTCAACGTGGCCGGCGGCATGGGCACCCTGGTGGGCCCGGTGGTCGGCGCCGCCTTCTTCCTCCTGCTCCGGGAGGGCCTCTCGCGCTTCTGGACCGAGTACTACCTGATCCCCCTCGGCATCGCCTTCACCGCGATGGTGATCTTCATGCCGCAGGGCCTCCTGGGCTTCCTGAAGCGGCGGCTCAACGAGTAGCGGCCGGGGCGGCCCTGGCCCTCCCCGGCGGCCCGCCGGTGTGGAACCGGCGGGCCGGCGATGGAATGAGGAGCCCCAGATTCGGTAGGGCGTTACGCAGTTGGGCCGTCTTCCCACCCTGGCGTCAAGTTAACCGCTCGACTTGACTCGCTTTCGGCGCTGGCCCTCGTTTTGCTTCTCTCTTCAGTCACCTGGGCGGAGGACGACCTTCCCACCGGCGGCCCCCGCACAAACCGGTCCTGCGAGGGGTTGCCCCTCCGCCCGGGTCCACCTTCTTCCCCTCCTTCCCCGACGCCTCCGACTCACCCGGGAGCGCCGGGCGCGCGTCGGAGCCTCCGGACTCGTCATCAGAGCCCCCGGGGCCCCCCTGGCGGACCAGGCAGCCGCTGGCGCTCGGGGTGCGCCCACGACCGGAAAGGTCCCGCCAGGACCTCCCGGAGCCGCCGCTGCTGATCGGCGGTGAGCTGGGCCTTGCCCTGCTCGATCACCCGGATCCTGGCCAGGCGAAGGTCGCTCCGGAGCCGCTCCGCCTCGTGCACCTTGCCCTCCACCTTCCCGAGGTCGACGGGGTCGGTGCGAAGGAGGACCGCCAGATCCATCTCCGCGATGCGGACGTCGGCCTCCCGGCGGATGGCGTCCCGCTCGAACTCGCTCCGGAGCCGCTCAAGCTCCTGGACCTGGCCCGGCGTGAGCTCCAGCTCCTCCCGGTGGCGGAGCATCAGGCTGATCAAGGGGCGCTCGGGCCCCCCCGGTGCCGGGGTGAAGTGTCCGCGCCAGCGGCTGCTCCAGGCGTGAAGCTGGCCCGTCACGTCGTCGATCAGGGCGCCGACCTCCTGATGGGCGACGGCCTCGGGCCCCCGAACGGGCTGGGCCAGCCCGGGCCCGGCGAGGCCGAGGACAGGCAGCAGGGTGACGACGGTCCTCAGGATGCGCATGGGGCTCCTCCTTCCGGAACCAAGCTGGGTGCCACCGGCGAGACAACGGGCCGGCTGGACACTTCGACGGCGACCCCCTCCCGATATTCGGGGCGGGGCCCCCCGGCCGGCCAGCGGCCGTCGTCGGGCCCGCGTGTATCCGACTGGACGCATTGACGGCCGCCCGCACGCCCACCACACTCGGCCCATGCTGGCCCGGGTGCTCTGCGCGACGCTGGTCGGCATCGACGTGGTGCCGGTGGCCGTCGAGGTCGACGTGACCCCGGGGCTGCCGGCCTTCGCCACCGTGGGGCTACCGGACTCGACGGTCCGCGAGAGCCGCGACCGCATCCGGGCCGCCATCCGGAACTCGGGCTTCGAGTTCCCGCTGGAGCGCGTCACGGTGAGCCTCGCGCCCGCCGACCTGCGGAAGGAGGGCGCCGCCTTCGACCTGCCGATGGCCCTCGGCCTCCTGGCCGCCACCAGCGTGGTGAAGTCAGGGAAGCTGGAGCGGTCGCTGGTGCTGGGCGAGCTGGCATTGGACGGCACCTTGCGGCCGGTCCGGGGCTTGCTGGCGGTCGCTCGGCGCTGTGCGGCCGAAGGCTGGGGGCCCCTGCTGGTGCCGGCTGCGAACGCCGCCGAAGCGGCGGCGCTGGATGGCGTCCGGGCGATCCCGCTCCAGACCCTTCACGACGCCGTCGAGTACCTGAACGGCGAGCGCGAGATCGCTCCCGCTCAGGGCGGGCTCGCCTGGCGCGCCGACCCCACGTCGGGCGAAGGCGCGGACCTCGCGGACGTGCGCGGCCACGCCCATGCCAAGCGGGCCCTCGAGGTCGCGGCGGCCGGGGGGCACAACGTCCTGATGCTCGGCCCGCCCGGAGCCGGCAAGACCATGCTGGCCCGCCGCCTGGCCACGATCCTGCCCCCACTCACCGCCGAGGAGGCCATCGACGTGTCCACGGTGTGGAGCGTCGCGGGGCTCCTGCCACCCGGCCAGGGCCTCGTCGTCGAGCGTCCCTTCCGCGCGCCCCACCACACGGCCTCCGAGGCGGGGCTCATCGGCGGCGGCCCCGTCCCTCATCCCGGCGAGGTCAGCCTCGCCCACCACGGCGTCCTGTTCCTCGACGAGCTCCCCGAGTTCTCGCGGCGCGTGCTCGAGGCTCTGCGCCAGCCGCTCGAGGACGGCCGCGTCGTCGTCTCGCGCGCGGCGGGCAACACCGCCTTCCCCGCCCGGTTCCAGCTCGTGGGCGCCGCCAACCCCTGCCCGCGCGGCTGCGCGTCGTTCGAGGCGTGCTCGTGCGCCCCGGGCGAGCGCGGGCGCTACCTCGGGCGCCTGTCCCGACCCCTGCTGGACCGGATCGACCTCCACCTCGAGATCCCGGCGGTTCCCTACGTCCACCTGACGGCGTCCGGCCTCGGCGAATCCTCGGCCGTGGTGCGTGACCGCGTCCTCGCCGCTCGGGACCGGCAGACGGCTCGCCTCTCCGGCTCCGCTGCCCGCGTCAACGCGCGTATGAGCGGCCGCCAGGTGCGCCGCTGCTGCGTCGTCCCCGAGGCGGGCACCCGCCTGCTCGCCACGGCGGTCTCCCGGCTCGGCCTCTCGGCCCGGGGCCACGACCGCATCCTCAAGGTCGCCCGCACCATCGCCGACCTGGACGGCGCCGAGGCCCTGAGCGTGGAGCACCTCGCCGAGGCCATCCAGTACCGCGGCCTGGACCGCCACGCCTAGCCCAACTTCCACGGTCGCCGACGGCGAAACGGCCGAGCCGCGCCGTCGGCACACCGTAAGTGCGCGTGAGATCGGGAGTGCCCCCCGCCCGGGCTAGAATAGTGACTAATTCTTGGGACGATTGTCCTTGACGATTCTCAGTCGATAGTGACATGCTGCCGGTGAGATGTATCTCCGTCGCACCACCCGGCGCGTCGGTGACAAGACCTACC
>Ga0187892_10002370_pt1 | contig 38151 bp, 31 predicted proteins | sample MA1701073metaG_FD_139345 | JGI IMG/M metagenome (GOLD analysis project Ga0187892, IMG submission 139345) | Bio-ooze microbial communities from a basaltic lava cave in the Kipuka Kanohina Cave System on the Island of Hawaii, USA - MA170107-3 metaG ... | reverse complement strand
GCCGCTATATCGGTATCCCCTCACGACCGCGTTTCGGCGATCTTCACCACCGCCCCACTCGCGGTATGCTGTGCACCCGAGCCGCTGCGCTCAGCCAAGTTCAACAGCGGGCGAGACAACCCCTCGCTTCACGAAGTTGTTCTAGAGCGTCACCCATCTGTCGCGCGGCCGGTAGGATAAGGGCCGCCGGTAGGTGAATCTGGAAGGGGCCAAGGGGTAGGGCGAAGCCGCTCGCCTTCTCTGTCACACTATCCCTCGCTAGGCTGACCCGTGCTCCACCCGTCGGCGGCCCGCCGCCCCTCGTGAGTTACTTGCCCACGGGCAGATGGAACTGGTGGTCGATATTCGCGGCGTTGATGAGGATCTCGGCGGATTCAACCAGGCTCGCGAGTCCGTCCCGCTCCGGGAGGTCGACGCGAAGTAGGTTCCCGCGAAAGGCGGCCGTCGTGAAGTCGAACCTGGAGTAGGCCGACCGCTCCCTGAAGAACCGAATCCACGCCGGCTCTGGCACATCGCTCAAAGTGAAGACGTCTAGTCCATAGCCCCGGACCGTGATGGACATGGCGGTTCGAGACTAGCAGGAATCTACCTGCTGATGGCGAAGTGATGCTGAGGCGACACCCTATAAGGGCACATCGTCCTTGATTGTGTGGCCGCTTCATCGGCATGCTCCTGCTCGGCTGCTCACCCTTCTGCCCGACAGGGAGACTCGCAATGGCCCGACGACGTGGATCAGTGCTCGCGATCGTTGTCGCCGCCGTACTCTTCGGGATTCCAGCCGCAAGCGTCCTCGCCGACGATCGTCGCGGAGTCGCCTACGCTACGTCCGATCTGGTCGCAGCATATGCCGCGATCGTGGCGACGGTCACAGCGGTCTGGAAGATCGTCTCAGACGTGAGAGACCGGCCCAAGCTGCGGGTGTCGGCACACTACGGCCGTACGGATCCACTGGCCGTTGCTGAACAAGGCGCGCCAGACGAAGAGTACGCCGTTGTGACGGCCACCAATGACGGCCGCAGGGTGGTGACCGTCCTGTCTGTCGGATTCACCCTTCCCAACGGTAAGCAGATCATCATCCAGAGCGAGAAGCTCCCGCTCTTACTCGGCGAAACCCAGACAGAAAGCATTCCGTCGCCCCTTGCGCACGTTGGTAGTCAGGCAGTTGTTGCCTGGGCTCGAGATTCACGCAACAAGGTCCACAAGTCTCGATCTCGTCAGATCGGCCGGCCCAAGTAGCGGGCCTGCTTCTGCGTGGGCTCGGGGCCACGGCTCGGCTAGCGGAGGGCCCGGTCGACCTCGTACATCACGTTGAGGGTTTGGTAGACCACCCGGCGGCCATCTTCGATCCCCAGCCGCTCCCCCTCCCTTTGTGCGCCGTGAACCTGCCGCTGAATGAGGTCGGTCACGGAACCCCAGTAGGCGATCAGCGCGTCCAGGAAAGGGACTAACGTAGTTCCCAGATTGCGAGTCCGGAGCACAGCTCTCAAGCGTGCGACATCACGCGCCGGGTCCGGGTCAACGTTCGCGGGCTTATGCTGGGCGACGAGCCAGGACACAAACTCTTGTATCGCTTCGCGGCAATGGAGACCAATCGCGGTGAGATGCTCCTCCGCGTTTGCCTCCAGCAGTCGCTCTTCGGCCAGTGCCCACTTGCGGTAGGCCGCGGGATGGCGCCCTTGAAAGCGCTCGCTGTCGAGCCAGCCGCGGAGCGTGGCCTCGAGTCGCTCGATCGGGTCGCCCAGGGCTTGCTTCAGGCGCCGGTAGTGCGTGTGCCCTGCTGGCAGAACGAAGAAGGCCCACACAGAGCCCTGGGGGCGCGTGAGGTGAATCAACTCGGCCCGCTCGAGCACGACGAGATCGTGCGGATGCGCCGCCGCCGACCTCCCAGGAAGGCCCCGGTGGTGTACCAGCCTCCGGCCGTCGTTGCTCGTGGCGTCAGCGGCAAGGAATTCGTCGCGATCAGGCAGTATCCGTTGTGCGGCCTCGACTAGATCGACGAGCAGCTGAACTTGAGAGGGTTCCAGCTCGGGGCCCATCGGCACCTCAGCAGGGAGTAAGGGGGCATGAGCGCCACGGTGGGTGAGCGCCACCACCAAGTCATCGACGTATCGTTTCATCGTCTCGATCTTGGGCCAGACGTTCACTGGCGTGATCGTCTTCGGGAATCCTTCGCCCCGAAGCAGCTGGTCGGTCATTGCCATGTACTCGTAGACGCGCTCGATCAGGAGCCCGAGCAGGTCGCGAGCTTCGGCCAGGTACTCGGCCGGGGCAAGTTGTCGTTCTCGGCAACAGTCGATCGTCCACTGGAGCGACTGCTCTGCGGCCCTCGTGAGAAACGGCTCGAAGAAGCCACCCCAAAACACGACGCGCGGAGTGCCCTGGAACTTCAGGCCAGAATAACGTACCGGCTTACCGAGATTCGTCGTGATGGTCAGCCCCGCCCCGCTGCTCATCATTCGCCAAGCTTCGAGCCGTTCGACGATTGGCTGCGCGGCCTCCGTCACCCGTTGCTGGATGATCTGATAGAGAGGGGTCCTCGGCCCGGGTAGATGGAGAGATAGCATCCCGATGTCAGTTCAATAGTGCTGCAAAGGCAGCGTTTCATCAATGTTGCCCGGTGACGGGGAAGTATTCGCAGGACCACCCTGCAAGGGCACATCTTTCTTGATCGTGTCGCCGCTTCATCTGCATGCTCCGGCTCGGCTGTTCACCCTCCCTGCCTCGATTGGCCCAAGGGCAAACCGCCGTAAGAGCGTCGTCGAAGGCGGAGCGAACTTGCCCTGTCCGCTGAACACCACTTCGACAAGTGCATGATCGGCGAGGGCCCTGTTCCCCGTTCTTGGGCTCCTACATGACCAAGCCCTTTCAGAACGTCGTCACCTGACAACTAAGCCTATGTGCTTGAAATCTATGCCTACCGAGGAACGGCCTGGCTCACCGTGTGATGCCTGGATAGCTCACTTGACAGAGATTGTTGACAGAGGGATTCGGATCAGGCAGTAGTACTTTCCCCTCCTCGCTTTGGTAACTCGATGCCTCAAGACACTCTTTCTTTGTTGGGAAAAGGAGTGTCCAGAGAATTGGGGCCGCCACTCGAACCCAGAACGAAGCTTCGAGTCTCCTCCTCTGAGGAAGTGGTCGAGATATCGACGTCAGCCCGTGTAGTTGTGGCCTGGCGCCGTGGGCGATCGTGGGGTCTGGTTGCTTTCGGGTACCAGCGGGAACCCAAGCGACGCACTCTGCTCCGCCTGGCCATACGAGGGTTCGCCTATCTCGTCAGCTACGCTGTATCAGCAATCCTTCTATCGGGCTCCTCGCGATTCTAGACCGGTGCCGCGATTGTCGGGGTGAACAGGTATCCGGGCGCGCAGTTCCAGCGGACTGCAGGGCTGATGCTCGCGTGCGCTGCCCCCGCTGCTCAATGCGGATGCCGCTGGTCCCGGCGAGAGCCTTGTCCCTCGGACTCGCGGGCGCGCTCGACTTCGGCGGCTGCTGAACTACTGTATCCTCTGCGCACGCTGTTCAATACCACCCGCTCCACCTAGGATCCGGACCGTGCCTGACGTGCTCTCCGCCCTCATCGCTTTCGTCGCCGAGCACCGGCGCTGCGGGGAGGTGGACGGCGGGCTCGACAGCGGGCGTCGTGTGGCTCGCGTGCTCGTGCACGGCTCGGCTCGCCCATCCGGCCGCGCCGCCCATGGACCTGACTCGGCGCGCAGAGGAACCAGGAGGGTCCAGCCCCTCACCTGGATGAAGGGCGCCAATTCTGCAAGCCCGGGCAGATTCCGCTGGCCTACCCAGTAAGGGCACCTCCTTACCGCTCCCCTACCGAGTAAGCACAGAGGCCGCTAGGGGAAGAATTCGCGGGGCGTCATGCTGGGGGGTGACCGACTCTGACCAGGAGGTCCCGATGAAGCGAACTCCCCTCGCGCTCTTAGCTGCGCTCGCCCTGCTGGCGGGTTGTGCGGACCTGAAAGTGCAGGTCCAGTACGCTCCCGACGCCCAGATCGAGAAGCTCACGGCCGGGGTCCCCCTGACCGTCTTCCGCTTCGCGGACGCCCGAGGTGACGAGGGCGACAAGGGAGACGCGTACCGGGTGGGCGGCGTGTACAACGGCTATGGCATGCGCCTCTCCAAGATCCTGCACCCGACGCCATGGCCCGAGATGCTCGCGCGGGACCTTGGGGTCGGCTTCACCCAGCGCGGCGTGCAGGCCGTGGTCGTCGACGATCGTCTGTACGCCCCCGGCAGCGCAGTTTCGACGCCGCTGGTGGTGACGGGCGAGATCCGGAACTTCTCGACCGAGAACCGCTGGGCGGGGTATCTCGCGCACGTCAGTGGTGTCGTCCGCCTCTATGACCAGACGGGCGCGAAGCTGATCGAGAAGCCCGTATCGGCACGCCTCCGTCCGAATGATGAAGAGGCTCAACTCTCGGACGGCCGGCTTCTCCTCGAGCGGCTTCTCAACCGCGCCGTCTCGGAGTTCGTCCGCCAGGTGGTCACCGATCCCGACCTGACGCGGCGCCTCGTGGCCGAGCGCTGAGGGGGAGCCATGAAGGCGCTGGCGGTTGCCTTCTGGCCTTGCGGGAACATTCATCGCGGGTCATTCTGAGCCTAGAGGAGACACACCATGAAGGCCTTGAGAATCGCGCGCGGACTGATCGTGGTGGCGGCGCTGCTCACCGCGGGCCCGGCGGAGGCTGAGTGGCAGTACATCGACGCCAAGGGTAAGACCAGGACCGTGACACTCAAGGCGGACGTGCCGGCCGAGTATCGCAGCACCGCCGTGTACGTCGATCTCGGCAACGTCAATCGCGCTCCCGCAGCGGTGGCGCCGGTGCCGGTAGTAGCACCGGCGGTGGTAGCGCCGGTGGGTCCAGTGGCGCCGGGGACGAAGTGGTGGACACTGCCGGAGGGGTCGCCCGAACGTGCGGCTGCAAAGCAAGCGGCAGAGCAGGCGGCAGCTGAGCTACGGACTCGTGCGACGGAGGCGGGAGTTACCACAACCTCGGGCGCAGCGGAGTTCAATCGGGTGTCTGGTATCTGTCGTGGGGGCCTCGAAGTGCTGGTGCGCCCTGATGGCACTATCAACACGTTCGGGTCAGCCAGCGATCGGTTCCGCTATGAGAAGTGCATGCAGCAGCAGGGGCAGCCTGTCATCTGGGAAAAGAAGTAGTAGTCTGATCCGATTCAGAGGCCAGACTCCGGTCTAGCCGGTTCCCCGTATCCTGATCTAGCCACTGTTCACCGGTGCCCTGGGCCGCTACCATCGGCCCCATGCGCGAGCTCCTCTCCGCACCAGATGACTAGGAGGCACTAGCAACATGGGTTGGCTGTCCAGACTCGCTGGGCTCACCGAGCACCTCAAGCTCGAGGTTCTGATGGAGTTCGACATCCAAAGTGGACAGGGCGGAACGGCCCTTCGCTGGGTCGTCGTGCGCCCACATCCGGGGCTGTCTGATGAACAGTGCAGGATTGCCCTCGTCGCATTGCTGTACGCTCGTACCCTGGTCAACAACGCGGAGACGCGCGTCGAACTGTTCGACCGCATGGCAAGAGCCGCCAGGCAAGTGCTGGAAGGCGATGGCAGGTTAGAGTTCGAGCCTTGGCTGCTCCACGTCTTCCGGAGGGACTTTTCGATCTGGCCTTGGACCTTCACGGAACCCGACAGGATCCCTACCGCTAAGACGTATACGGCTACTCTCCAGTCGATGGCACGCGGTTCCCTGGCGATTCACCTGAAGATGGCGCTCGGACAAGATCGAGTACTTGCGCCATCCGCAGCACTCATCGCTGCCACTGCCCTCGCAACAGTGCTCAACGACAGCGGTCGTGTGCGCCTGGCAAGAGTACTCCTAGCAATCAACGCGCACTACCAGTCATCCGGCAAGATCTCCCTCGGTTCGGAACCGGCTGCACTCGCAGCGGCTATGCCTGTGCTGGGAGAACAAGAAGACCCTTCGCAACCGGCTTTGCCGGGGTTGAAGGTTGGCGGCCTCGTCGCTTTCGCAGGGCTTCTCGCTGCGATGAGCGACTCGGCCAGCGCGGAACAACTGGCGACCACCGAAACCGAGCTTCTCTCGAAGGCCGACGCGGTGAGACTCTTCAGCCTTACGAAGGACCAATGGCTTCAGGAGGTGCGAAGGGCGGTCGCGCGCGGCGCCGCGATACAGACCCCCGGGTATCCGAGTCTCGTTGGGATGTCCACGACGACTGCTGAGGGGGACCTACTGACGGTTAGCCTTGACTATTCGCAGGGCGACGCCAGGCCGGCGTTCGGCCAAGTGGTCGTTGGGTACAGACCGCCCCGAGTTGCGCGGTTCGACGAGGCAACCGTGCGCAAAATCCTTGAGGCCGCCAAGCGCCAGATGGCACCCGAGTTCGATGTCATGGGCAACGCGGAGAGAATTGAGGGCGGCCTCGCTTTCTTCTTCATGATCACGAGAAGCGGCGCTGAAGGCGCACCGGCGCCACGACCCTAGGCTTACCGGGCGAAGCAGTGAGCCCGAAGGGGCGGCCTCTCGAGAGCGGCCCTCCCTTTCGGGCGATGGCCGGGCTGCTAGGTCAGAGTGAGCTGCCGGGCGCCTGTACTGTCGTCGGGCCCCTCAATGCGGGTCACGTGCGCCACGTCCATCGGGGCGAGCTCGGGATGCAGCTTGCCTACTGACCGAGCCGCCCAGCCAGACGAGCACTCTCGCTCCCAGCCACAGGAGCAGGTGACGAGCCAGGGCTTGGTGATCACTCAATTACCTGGTGCGTTCGCCTGTGCGATCGTCAGTTTCTGGCCGTGTTCCAGTCACGACCGATCCCCCAAGTTCAGACTGACTGGCCCGCAAGCACTAGGGTCATGCCCGGCCGGATTCCTCCGCACCTGCTGCCGGATCTCACGACACCCGGCTTCAGTCGGCGTCAGAACTCCGAGCCACCCCGCCGAAAACCCCCACCAACCCGTTCCCGCCGCAATCCATGCCGGCTGGCACTGACCAAGGGTTCCAGGGGGCGTTGTCGGCGCGAACAGCATCATCGTGGCCACTTGGGCCGCCGTCATGATCCGGGCCTGCTCGCAGGCCGCCTCCGAACCCAGAGCGTAGGCCACCATGCGTATCCCACCGGGGCGCGTGGCCGCACCCGGATCCACCTCGAACGCCCACACCTGCCGCATCGGCGACTGATACGGGGCCCCTGTCGCGCACCCGGCAAGTAGACCCGCGACGAGGAGGCTAGCCAGGGTCTTCACGGCCGCCCCCCGAACGACAAGCTCACCGGTCCGCACGCGCTGGGACCGAAGAGCGCCCCCCGCCCTAATTCCGCACGCTGGGCCAGCTGCTGCGCGGCCATGCTCCGGCAGGCGGCCTCGCTCGTCGTCACCACTCCAGCGGATCCTTTGTTGACCATCCCGCCCAACCACCAGGACGCGTAGGCCCACCAGCCAGCCCCGGCGGTGATATGAGCAGGCTGGCATGGCCCGAGGTGCCCCGTTTTAAGTCCTGGGGCCACCGCCGCCATTCTATCTAGGTGCGCAGCGGCCAAGGTTCGCGCCCGCACACAGTCGGACTCCGGCCCTTCCTGGTAGTAGATGTGCCGAGGACCGGGGTTCTCCGACACGAGTTCGTACGCCCAAACCTCGCGCGTCGGTGGAGTGTACGCGCCCCCGCTCACGCAGCCAGCAACCAGGCCGAGACCGAGCAGCAGACCGATGCTCCTGATCGTCCAATCCGTCTGTGCTCGTCGGGCTCGAACAAGCGTGTCGCGCGCCAGCTCTTCGAGGAGCCGCTTGCGCGGGCCCTTCTTCGGTGATGGGGGCTTCTTCCCCGAAGGCATTGCCTGCCGTTGCCGGCTCACTCGATCACCTGATCCGCCCGCTACAAGAGAGACAGCGGGATTGTCAGGCCGAGCGCCTTCACTACGTCGCCTCCGCCGCCGGCGGCTCCACGAACAGGATCAGCACCGGCACGCAGCCGCCGCCAGACGCGCCAAAGGTGCGCTCGGTCCGACGGCAGGATTCTTCGGTGCTCGTGGCCGCGCCGCCGGTCGCGCGGAGCATATACGCCCAATAGCGCTGGGGAGGCGCCTCCCCCCTGAACCCGGCCGCGAACTCAGCCGCGTGGGCGCCCTGTGAATCGAAGACCCGGGCCTGTCGGCAGGTAGTCGCACTCGGCTGCATCGAGGGGAACTGACTCTCAACGAGGGCCAGGACATGGGCCCGCATGCCGGCGCACTCCCACGGCTGCGTCGCATAGCCGATCTGCCGGTACCCGGTCTTGGCATACGACAACTCGTACGCCCACACCGGATCTCGCGGGACCTGAAAGGACGCGCAGCTCGCCAAGAGGACGGGCACAAGGGTCCACCGGAGCGCCCTCACGGCCGCACCATCCAGTGCGCGTCCGGCTCGGGGAGCGTGAACGCCCAGGTCTCCTGCGGGCGCTCGATCATGACCTCCTCGGTGATAAGAGCGGGCGGGTCCGCCGGCGAGCGCTTGGCGGCCTCGATCCCAGCGCCGACCAATCCAACGAGCAGGTTCAGACCGTACCAGGCGAGCAAGGCCAGCTTCCAGGCTTCCATCGGGACCCTCGGCGCGGGCCGCTCGGCTTCTCTCCGGCGGGGCCTTATGTATAGCACGGGGTCCAGGCGCGACACCATGGGGCGTTGACCGCTACACGACAGGGCTCTCCTCATCGCTTGTTGCTGTCTCCAAGGGACCTCCTTGGAGGACAGCCGGGACACCGTACCGCTACGCAGTAAGGACAACTTCGCAAGCGGCGCCCTACTGTGCCTCTGCTAGACTCCCCGCGGCGTTCGCCGGCCCGGGGGCGGGACAACCCCACGGGCGAGAGATACACGACTCCATGTCAGCGTTGATAGGAGGCGTTTCCGATGACCCCAGCCGGTGTCGATGGGCCCCGCGAGCTCGAACGGGACCTGATCCGACAGCTTCGTGAGGAAGCGTACGCGGTCCGCGATTGCTTCACGCGGTACTCGCACCAAGCGCTGGTGGTCTCGACCACCGGCCTGGGCCTCATCGCGCACGCCCAAATCGACACGCCATATCTCGGGCTACTCGCCGTCTTGCCGATTCTGCTGCTCTTCAGCGTAGCCGGGATGGGCATGAACAAGTACAGCACGTCGAACCGCCTGCTTGGCTACGAGCTGCATCTCGAGCGGACACGGCGCTACTCAAACTGGCCGTCGCAGATGACGGATCTCGGCTGGGAAGAAGCCATGCGCGCGTGGAGGATCGTAAGCGCCACGCTGTTTGAGCACATCTATGCTGCCCGCCACACGGGCCCGGGGGCCCCCTCGTGCCAGAGGCGAGTCGACCAATTCACGGGAGGATTCCGCAGGGAACAGGTTCGGCTGAGGCCGCCGAGCACACGCCAAGAGCACACCGAGGGCCCATCCCAACAAGAGGGTACAGAGAGCACGCCGGTAACGCGCCCGGGTCAATGGTTCGAGCCGCTCAGTCTACTGGGGGGGGACGGGAGCAACGTACTACGCCGGTGGGTATCTCCGGACGATGTTCACGGTGCTCACCGTGGCCATCGGGGCGAGCCTGATTGTTATGGCGATCGCTGTGCTGAACATCTGGCCCGATAAAAATCCAGGCCCCCTCGCGAGCCAACTCTGCCTACACCGTTGCCGATACCTCGATCACTTTCTATCGGGAGCGCTCTTCCTCGCGACCTTGATCTTGTCGTTGCTTCGGTGGTGGCACATTCGAGGCCGCCTTGCGATTCTCGAGGGGGGGATGCTGTCAATCCATTCGTGCTCGATCGTCTGGGAAGCCGCCGTGTTGGCCCATTTCAGGGCTCTTGGCGTGTTCCCCCCGGGTCCGCGGACGGCTGTCGACACCTTCGTCGGCTACACAGCTAAGCTGGGCGAGGAAGCGGCGACGATGCTTCCGTTTGCGTACGACCTTCACGACTGGATCGATGTCCGGCGCGGCGGCGATGCATCACTCCCGGAGAGAACCGTGCAGCCGCCGGAAGACACACGGACCGACAAGGTGGTCAACGTACTCGTGAAGTTGTGCCAGGGGGCCGCGAACTGGTGGCACCGCCGCTTCAGGAGGACGCGCGGCAACGGGCCGCCACCGGGCGTCACCACCGGGTAGCTGATGTAGGGCGGTTTAGGAATCAACAACCCCGCGGACCCCCGAGGGCTCGGTGGATCCGCCAAGGTCAAGGCTCCTAGGAGGCCGTCTGGCTGTTCCCAAGGGGACCCTTGGAGACAGCCGGGACACGGAGTGTGGTCAGCGGAGGAGTGAGCCGCATCCACAACCGTTGCGCTTCCGGGACGGATCGAAAGCGCGAGGGAGAGGCCCCGCCTCAGGGCGCGGGTTGCGGTGAAGGCGACCGCGGGGCCCGGCGGATGGAGTCCTCGATCTCTGGCGTGACCCGGCGCATCTCCTCGGTGATGCGCGCGGCATCGAGGGCGGTGCCGACGACGCGCGGGGTGATGAGCAGGACGAGCTCGGTCTTCTCGATCTTCTCCTCGACGGAGCCAAAGAGCAGGCCTAGAATCGGAATACGGTTGAGAAACGGAATCCCGGTGCGGTTCAGGGTGCGTTTGTTCTGGATCAGGCCGCCGAGCACCAGGGTCTGATTGTTCAGTAGTACCACTGAGGTCTCAGCCTCCCGCTTGGTGAAGCGCGGCGAGTTGATCGGCGGTGGCTCGGCCGCGCCCACCTCGTTGACCTCCTGCTTGACGTCGAGCGCCACCGTCCCGTGCTCGCCGATGCGCGGCGTGACGGTGAGGATCACACCCGCGTCGCGGTACTCGACCGTCTGTGTGATGGCGTTGCCGGTGATGCCCCCGGTGGCCACCGGGACCTGCTGCGACGTGACGATTGGCACGGAGGTGGACACGTTGATCACGGCTTTCTTGTTCTCCGTGGTCATCACCGACGGGTTGGAGAGCACGTTGACCTTGTTCTCGCTCGCGAGCGCATTGAGGGCGGCGAGGAACTTGTCAGCCGCAAACGTGAAGACGTTGAGCCCGAGAGGCACCGCGCCTCCCATGGGGATGAGGCTCCGGGACGGCCGCGCCGGCAACGTGCCGGTGGGGGAGGCGCTCACGTCGAAGCGGCCGGTGCGGACGGCCCACTCGAGACCGAGCTTGGTGTCGTCGGTCAAGGTGACTTCGGCCGCGAGCACCTCGATCAGCACCTGGCGGGCCATGCGATCGAGCTTCCGGATGGTCTCTGCGATCTCCCTCCACAGGCGGGGTGAGGTAGTCGTGATCACGGCATTGGTCACCTCGTCCGCGATGAAGCGCACCTCGGCCTGGGGCGGCGCACCCTCGATGGGCACGCCGGGGAGCCCCGTCCCGCTCCCAGGAGCTCGCAACGTCTGGGGCGGGAACAGGGGGGTGGCTGGGGGCGGCGGTGGAGGGGGCACGGTGCCGGACGGGCCGGCGGGCCCCGACGGGCGCGGCGGCTGGACACCGGTGATGGCCGGCCCGCGATCCCCGCGCCCATAGATCGCGTCGAGTGTGGTGGCGAGATCGCGCGCCTTGGTGTTCTCCGCGAAGTGGATAAAGACCCGCTGCCCGCCATCGATGTCCACGTCGAGCTTGTCGATGAGCCGGCGGATCGTCTCCATCTCGTGCTTGCGGGCGTGGATCACGAGCGCATTGGACCGTCGCTCCGCGACGATGAGGGGCCCGCGGTCGGCGCCCGCGTCAGTCCCCCCGCTCGCCCCCCGGGGTGCGGGTGAGGGCGGGGGAGCCGCCCCGGATGGTGGTGGCGGCGGAGGCGGTGGCGGGACCACGCCGGGCACAGCACCGGCGCGGAGCCGGCCGCTGGAGAAGAGCTGGCCGAGCAGCTGCGCCAGCTCCTGCGCATCCGCGTGCTTGATGGGGACGATCTGGAGCTCATCGAGCGCCACCTCCACGTCCACCAACGCCAGGATCTCCAGCAAGCGGCGGACATTGGCCGCCGTGTCCGTGAGGATCAGGAGGTTCGTCTCCCGGTGCGGGGTCACGCCACCGGCGGCGGGCACGAAGGGGCGAAGGAGGTTGGCGGCGTCGGCGGCGCTGATGAACCGGAGGGGCACGATCTGTGTCAGCACCTCGTCGCCAGGCGGGTCGGCGGCCGCCTCACGCCCGACCACGGTCCGCACGGGCGTCTGGGGCGCGGTCTCGCGGGCGATGATGCGATACAGCATGCCGGACTTGACCGCCGTCAGGCCGTTGACGTCGAGCACGGTGAGCAGGACGTTGAAGATGTCGTCACTCGGGATCTTGCCGACGGTCTGCACGGTGACCTTGCGGCCGCGCACGTTGGGCCCGAGCACGTAGTTGAACGGCGCGACTTCGGCTGCGGCCTGGAGTACCGCTTCGACATCGGCGTTGTCGAAGTTCAGGACGATGAGCCGCGAGGGACCTACCGAGGCCGGTGTGCTTGGAACGCTCGGCTCGGCGCCAGCCGCGTCGGCTGGGGCAGCGGGCTGGCTCGGCGGCGGGGGCGGCGGTGGCGGTGGTGCCACCGGCCCGAGCGACGGCACGGCCTGACTCCCTGACGGCGGCGGGGGCGGCGGCGTCTCCGCCTTCACCTCGACACGCGTGGGGCCGGGGTGGGTCGCCGGCGGAGTCGGCCGGACGGTCCGTCCGCACGCGCCGAGTGCGAGGGCCGCCAGCAGCAGCGCTCCGAGGACGCGGGCGGTCATTGGGGCGCCTTCTCGGTCGGAGCCGGCGTGGTCGGGGGCGGAGTAACAGCCGGCCTCGGGATGCTGGGTGGCACCGTAGGGGCCTTGGGTTTGGTGGGATCCTGGATGATCACCTCGATCGGCCCGTCCGCCCGGCGGATGACCACGCCGCCGTCGGTGATCTGCTCGAGGCGTCCTCCGCCGATCGTGTCCCCGATCGTGTAGCCGAACACCCGCTTGGCGACGGGATCCTCCAGGTACGCGCGACTCTTGGGGCCGTCCACGAGTACGCCGTGCAGGACGGGTTTCGGTCCGGCGGGCGCGGCCGCGATCACGGCCGTCGCCTCGCTCCGCGAGGCACTGAAGAGATTCCGCGCGGCGATCGCGCTCGCCGCCCCGGGGCCCGGGGAGCGGGGGCTCGGCCCCGACGATGCGGCACTGGCACTGGCTGGTGCGGCCGCGCGAACGACGATGACGGGCGGCGGCGGGAGTGGCCTGACTCGGCTCAGCTCCCACGCAATGCCGGCCGCGAGGCCCAACGCGACGAGGGCCAAGGCTCCCTCCAACAGCCGCTGGGGGCGGAGCCGCGCGGTCACGAGGGCCGCAGATAGCCAGACACGGTGAGGGTGGTCGTCAGGTCGCGAGGCTGGCCCGGCGCGACGAGCCGGATCTTCACGTCTTTGATCGTGACGAGCCGGGCTGCCCCATCGAGCTGGGCGAACAGGGTCGCGGTCTCCCGGACGGTCCCGGCCACGGTCAGCTCGATCGGAATCTCGACGAGGCCGCCGAGATCCGTGGTGGGCAGTACCCGCTCGCTTCGCACCTCCACGCTCGCGGCGGTGGCGGCCTCCTTCGCCATGCGCTGGAGCTCCGCGGCCGCCAGCGGCGGCGTGGGGCCCGCGAGGAGACGGGCGGTGCCGGCCTCGAGCCGGGTGGCCAGGGCGGCCTTCTCTGCCGACAGGCGATCCCGCTGGGCGATGAGGAGCCGGCGGCGCTCGAGGGTCGCCTCGCGGGTTGCGGTCAGTTCCACCGCCACTCGCTGGCGGGTGAGCCATGGCTCGACGCCATAGAGATAGGACGCCACGATCGCGGCGGCCGCGACGCCCAGACCGATGAGCGAGCGTTCTCGGCGGCTGAGCGAGGCCACCCCTAGCGCTCCCATGTGGCACGGAGGCGGAACTGCTCCTTACCCTGCGCCCGGGTCACGGGGGACGTGAACTCGACCCGCTGAAGCACGGAGGAGCCCTCGAGCAGCGGGATGAGCTGGCTTGCCGCCGTTGCCTGGCCGGTCAGCTCGACGCCCTGGCGATCCATGCTCACGGCCTGAAGCCAGGCATCGGCCGGGACCAGGTTCGTCAGGTCCTCGAGCACGGTGAGGGTGCGGAGGCTTCCGTCCTCGATTGACCGAAGGAGCGTGAGCAGCCGCTTGTGCTCGGCGACCTCGCTCGCGAGCCGCTCGACCGCCTTCGCGTCGGCGTCGATCCGGCGAATCTCGTCTGCGATCCGGCGGACGTAGCGCTCCTGCGTGTCGCCATGTGCCACCGCCAGGCTGGCTCCGAGGACCGCCACCAGCGCGGCCAGCCCTGCGGTGACCCACTGGGACCGCGACGGCGCTCGCGAGCGCATCGCGCGCGGAAGAAGATCAAGCCCGGGCGGCCGGCACCCGATCGCGACCGCGAGAGCTGGAAGCGCCGCCGCGTGCGCCGCGACCGGCAGACGCGCGACCCACCCGGCGACCGATTCCCGGTACGGGGGCGTGGAGACGGGGGTCTGCAGCGTCACGAGGGCCGGGGCCGACACGAAGCGGTGGGCCTCCGCGCCGGAGATCCACACCGCGTCGCACCCACTCCAGCCGACGAGCGCCAGCGTCCGCTGCACCTCCTCGGCCAATCCGCCGGGATCGAGGGCCGGCAGACTGCGGCTCAGCCGGACGGCGCCGTCACCCAGGCAGACCAGGTCCGTGCGATCGTCCTGCCGATGCAGCCAGACGGCGTGGCGCGCGGCCAACCGTCGTGGGAGGAGGGACCGCAGGTCATGGCTGGCCACGGTCAGGGCGCTCGGCCGCCGCGTGACCGCCTCGAGCAGGCGCAGCGCGCCGGCTACGACGTGGCCCTCGCAGGCCGCGACCAGCACCCGGAGGGCCTCACCGCCGGAGTCCGGCTGGATGAGCCAGTCGCAGCGAAGATCGTCGACGGGGAACGGCACATGGCGTTCGAGCTCGAAGGCCATCATGCGGCTGAGGTCGCGGCTGGCCGTGCGCGGCACGTCGATCGCCTTGACGATCACCAGGCTCCGATCGAGCGCGGCCCGGAGCCGTCCTCCCGGGGATCCGTGTGCGCTCAGCTCGGCCGTGAGGCGCGCCGGTAACGTCTCGTCGGCGTCCAGCGTCCAGTGGGCCAGGTGACCGCCGCGACCCACGGCCGTCCCCGTGACCCGGCCGCCCGCGAGCACCAAGCCGATGCGCGGCCCTCTCATCGCGCGACCCCGGGACGCCACGACAGGGTGACCATCCCCAGGGCCGCCGCTCCCCTGACCCCGGGCGCGGTGGCGCGGCGCTGGATCACCGCGACGACGCGCGCTCGGCGGACGCCGCCCACCCAGCCGGCCGCCTCCACGCGAAACGTCGCGCTGCCCACGCTGAGCCCGCGGGCCCCGAAGCGGCCCGGGACGGTGGTGTAGGGGGCGTGCACCCGCGTCTGCAGGATGTCGGCGACTTCGGCGTCGGAGAGGCCGAGCGCCGCCAGCACCAGGGCGGACGCGGTATTGATGTTGACCGTCTCTCGGCCGAACACCGTGATCAGGTCCACGAGCCCCGGCCGGTCGGCCGTCCCCCAGTAGAGCTCCGGGGTGACCCCACGGATCTGGAGCAGCTCGGCTGGGTCCTGCAAGGGCGCGTTCCGGGCGTGGTACGGCACGGAGAGCTTGAGGTAGTAGTCCTCGCTCTCGGCCCCGTTGAGGCGGTGAAGATCGTCGGGGTCCTTCCAGTCCTGAAGCGAATCCAGAATGAGGTCTCGGGCCTGCCCATCGAGCCCGAGGCCGCGCAGCAGCCGATCCAGGCGCTCGGGTGGGGCGGTGTTGACGTTGACGCGGGCCTCTTCGTCCGTGATCCGGTACGTGTACTCGCCCGACCCGAGCGGCACGCGATCGCGCGGGAGCCGAGGCAGCCGAGTCGGCAACGGGGATCCCGGCGCGGCGCGGAGAAAGACCAACAGCCCGGTCTCGTCGACCGCCTGGATGGGCGCCTGGCTCAACACTTCGTGGATGGCCTGATGCACGGCGGCCTCGGCCAGGTGCTCGGCCAGGAGCCCATCCTTGAACGCCCGGCTGGTCGAGGCCTCGAGCCGCATCGAGAAGACCAGCTCGAGCACCACGACCGAGAGCAGCGTCAGGACCAGCATGACCGCCAGCAGCGCGAAGCCGCGCTCCTGCGTCATGGGGTGAGGACCCGGAGCGCGATGACGACGGGCGCGTGCCCGTCCGGCCGGTCCCCGCGAGTCGTCCGCAGCGTGACCTCGACCGCGGCGGGCAGGGTCAGCTCACGGGTCCCATCCCAGTGCGTTTCCCAGCCGCCATCCGGCCGCAGGTAGCGCAGGCGCAGGTCCGTCACGGTCGGGTCGGTCACCACCGGCGTCAGCCGTTCGAACGGGTCCCGGTCCGGGAGCGGTCTCTGGAGCACCTGCAGCCCGGACGCATCCCGCGCCAGAACGATGGCGGCGAACGCGATGGGCGTGGCGAACGGCACCGGAGGGGTCGCGGTCACGAAGGCGATGCGGTCGGGCTCGCCCACGAACAGGAGGTGCGTGGCCGCCGCTCCGGCCGCGCCCGTCCGGTACGGATGGGTGCCGCCGAGCGCCTGGGTGAAGACCTGGCTCAGGCTCCGGATATGCTGCAGCGCCTCGGCCCGCGCATCGCCCTGGCGCCACGCCGCCACGCCCACGCGGAGCCCGCCGAACATCACGGCCAGCATCGCGCCCACGATGGTGAGGGCGATCACCACCTCGATCAGCGTGAAGCCGCGCGGCTTCATCTCGGGGGGGCCACCGTCCGGAGGGTCGCCACCTCCACGGCGCGGTGCAGTCCCCACCGGACGACCACCGTGAGCGCCAGCAGGCGGGCGGTGGGTCCGCTGGAAGGATCGAGCTCCTGCGGAACGGACGCTTCGGCGACCCGGCGCTCCCACATCAGCGACCCTTCGTGTCCGGTCTCGACCCCCTCGGCCATCGCCGTCACCTCCCGCGCGAGGCGATCGGCGAGCAGGGCGGCCGCCTGGTGGTCACCGGAGAGCTTCAGCAGGCGGAGCCCCTGCGCGGTGAGCTGGATCAGGGCGACCACCGCCAGGCCAAGGATCGCCAGGGCCATCAGCACCTCCAGCAGGGTGAACCCGCGGCGGCCCCTCATGAGGCGCGCCGCTGCGTCGCCACCCGCCCCGTCAGGGCGTCAACGGTGATCAGGTAGACGCTTGGCCCCGGTGCCTCGATGCGAAGCCGCCCGCCGCTCGAGCGCCCGTGCGGGTAGAAGATGATCGTGCCGGCGGGCCCAGGCTCCGTCACGATACGCAGGGCGGTGGAGACCGGCTTGGTGACGCGTCCGGTCTCACCCGTGTGCAGCACGAGCGCCCGCGCGCCCGGGTCGACGCGGACCTCGCAGGGCGCCTCCCGTGTGATGGCCTGGGCCCGTGCGCCGCGCAGAAACGACGCCACGCCGGCGATCTCCGCCCGGGTGCGGAGCGCGTCCACGCTGCGTCCCACCGACGGCGCCACCAGGCCCGCCGCCAGCGCCAGCACCAGGAGCACGACGACGACCTCGATCAGGGTGTAGCCGCGGCTCACTTGCTCTCCCACGAGGCCACGTCGGCATTCTCGCCCTCGCCGCCCGGCACGCCGTCGCCGCCGTAGCTCCAGATGTCATAGTCGCCGTGCTCGCCCGGGCAGCACTTGTACTGATAGGGGTTCCCCCACGGGTCGAGGGGCACGGCGTGCTTCTTGAGGTACGGCCCGTTCCAGTTCGGGGCATTGGAGGGCTGCACCAGCGCCTGGAGGCCCCCGCCCGCCGCGGGATAGGCGCCGACATCCAGCCGGTACTGGTCCAGGGCGGCGCCGAACAGCTCGATCTGGGCCTTGGCGGTCGCCTGCTTCGACTGCCCGACGCGGCCGAACAGTCGGGGGCCCACCAGCCCGGCGATCAGCCCCAGGATGATGATCACGACCAGCAGCTCGATGAGAGAGAAGCCCGCCTGATGTCTGACGAGGGCCGACCACTGGGTGCGGCGGGTCATAGGGGGATCTCGCTGATGGAGAAGATAGCGAGCAGCATGGCGACCACGATGAAGCCGACCAGCAGGCCCATCACAAGGATGATGCAGGGCTCCGCCAGGGCGACGAGGCGCTTGAGAAGCTTGCGGGTATCCGCCTCGAACGTGGCGCCGACCTTGAGCAACATGTCCTCGAGCCGCCCGCTCTCTTCGCCCACGCGCACCATGTGGATCGCCAGCGGGGGGAACAGCCGTGCCTCGCCCATGGACTTGTAGAGCCCCGACCCCCGCTTCACGCCGTCCCCCAAGCCGGCGACCGCCTGCGCGAGGAGCCGATTGCTCATCATCTCTTTCACCACGCCGAGCGCGGCGATGAGGGGGACGCCGCTCTTGAGCAGGGTGCCCAGGATGCGGGCGAAGCGCGCCACCTCGGTCTTGAGCACGACCTCGCGGATGAGGGGCAGGCGCAGAATCGCCATGTCGGCCTGGAGCCGGCCGGCGGGCGTCGAGAGCGCCAGACGGACACCGAGGGCGGCCGCGAGCCCGCCCAGGCCGAGCGCCCACCAGTAGCGCTGCAGCCAGCCACTGACCGCGAGCAATACCAGCGTCGGCGCGGGGATGGCGCCGCCCAAGTCGCGGAAGATGTCGGCGAAGCGGGGGATCACGAAGGTCATCAAGAACACCACGGCGCCGCCACCGACCGCGGTGAGCAGGGTCGGGTAGATGAGGGCGGACAGGAGCGCATCGCGGAACTCCTGCGCCTCTTCGAGGAATTCAGCGAGGCGCTTCAGGGTGGCCTCCAGCACGCCGCCCTTCTCGCCGGCCCGCACCATGTTGACGTACAGGCGGCCGAAGGGCCTCGGGTGGTGCGCGGCGAGCGCATCGGCCAGCGCGGCACCGCCGCGCACGCGCTCGAGCACGTCCCCCGTGAGGGCCCGGAGGCGGGCGGTGGACGCCAGCTCGCCCTGGATGGCGAGCGCCCGGTCGAGCGGCAGCCCGGCCTCGAGCAGCGTGGCGAACTGCTGGGTGAAGGCCACCAGATCGCGACCGGTGACCCGGCGCCGCCCGAGCGCGGGCAAGCTCAGCCCGCGCGTCGTCGGCCGGGGCCCCTGGGGCGCGACCTCGATCGGAAAGTAGGCGTCGCGCTGCAGGCGCTCGACGACGGCGCGGGCCTCCGGCGCCTCCATGACCCCATCGACGGTCCGCCCGGCTCGATCGGCCGCCCGGTACACGAAGACCGCCACGCTAGGCCTCCTCCTGTGTGACGCGGAGGATCTCCGCCACCGTCGTGACCCCCGCGCAGGCCTTGGCCCAACCGTCCGCCCGGAGGGTGGCCATGCCGCGCTCCATCGCGTAACGCCGGATCTCGCCGGTGGGTGCCTTTCGCAAGATCAGCCCCCGCGCGTCCTCGGTCACCCGGAAGAGCTCGTAGATCCCCAGGCGCCCGCGGTACCCGGTGCCCCGGCAGTCGTCGCAGCCCTTGCCGTGGAACAGCTCCACCCCCGTCGCGTCCGTGACGCCGATCGCGAGCAGATCAGCCGGGTCCGGGCGGTCGGGGGCGCGACACGCCGGACAGATCCGGCGCACCAGTCGCTGCGCCAGCACCCCGTTCAGCACCGACGCAACCAGATAGGGCTCGCACCCCATGTCCTGGAGCCGGGTGACCGCGCCCGGCGCGTCGTTGGTGTGGAGTGTGGAGAAGACCAGATGGCCGGTGAGGGCGGCCTGGATGGCGATCTCGGCGGTCTCCAGGTCGCGGATCTCGCCCACCATGATGACGTCTGGGTCCTGCCGCACGATGTGGCGCAGCCCGGAGGCGAAGGAGAGCCCGATCTTGGGCCGCACGGGGATCTGGTTGACGCCCTTGAGCTGGTACTCGACCGGATCCTCGACGGTGATGATCTTGAGGTCCGCCCGGTTGATCTTGTCGAGGGCAGCGTAGAGGGTCGTGGTCTTGCCCGACCCGGTTGGCCCGGTCACCAGCACGATGCCGTGAGGCCGGTGAATCAAGGTCTCGAAGGCTTCCGCGGTTCGTACTGGGAACCCGAGCCGGTCAAAGGGCAGGAAGACGGAGGACCGGTCCAGCAGCCGCAACACGATCGACTCGCCGTGGACGGTGGGGACGGTGGAGACCCGGATGTCCACGCGCCGGCCCTCCGCCCCGGTAACTCGGATGCGGCCGTCCTGGGGCAGCCGCCGCTCGGCGATGTTCAGCTCGGCCATGATCTTGATGCGGGAGGTGAGCGCCGCCTGCAGCCGCCGGGGCGGCGCCTCCTGGTCGTAGAGCAGCCCGTCCACGCGGTACCGCACGCGCAGGCTGTCCTCGAAGGGCTCGATGTGGACGTCGGAGGCCTCCGCGGCCAGCGCCCCCTCGATCAGGAGGTTAACGAGGCGGACCACGGGGGCTTCGAACGCCAGGTCCCGGAGCTGGCCCACGTCCTCGTCCGGCAGACCGTCCGCCTCGACGCCGGTGGGGCCGAGGCCCTCGACGATCTTCTGGAGCGCCGTGGCCGCCTCATAGGTGCGCTCGATGGCAGCCAGGATGGCCTCGGCGGGAGCCCGACAGAGCCGCACGTCCATCCCCAGGGTCTGCCGCAGCTCATCCGCAAGGAGGGGATTGCCCGGGTCCGCGACCGCGACCGTGATGGTCGAGCCCTCAACGTGAACGGGACAAGCCACGTACTCACGGAGGTACTTGGCGGAGAGGCCCTTGATGAAGGGGGGTGCCACCAGGTCCGCATGCGGGCTCTGGTCCTCCGATCGATCGGATCTCAGCCGGAGCTCGTCGTCTGACATGAGTCGGACCGAGCCCCGTTCGCAAGAGCGATGCCACACGACGAAGCGCGGGTGTTCTGTGCTGCGGTTCCCTATCGGACAGCACTTGCAGCAGGTCAACCGCGCGCGGACGCATCGTCTCGATCCGCCGCGTTAGTTCGCTTCCTGCCGGCTGACGCTCGTGGCGTGACACTCGGGTGAAATCAGTCCCGCGCCTGTGCTTACTGCGTGCTTCGCGCGCGATCCTGCGTTTGCACGAACCTGGAGTCGGCGGCGGAACGATTGGCCACCGCTGGCACATCGATTGCCCTGAGCGAGGCGGCCATGACGTTCTTGCGTCCTCGGTTGCGCCTGCTCAGTGCGCTGCGCGAGCTCGCGCGCCCAGCCGGCGCTCAGCTCACGCGCCTCATGCGACTGGGCGCGGACGGATCTGTGGAGGAGCTCCGCCTGCAGTTCGAAGAGGCCATGGTCGGGACGTTGCCCTTTCTTGGCCGGGAGGTGTCGGGCCTGCAGGCTAAGCGGCTGCACGCGCTCATGACTCAGTTGGACACGATGGCGACACGCGAGCAGGCCCACCTCTGGAGCGAGCGAGCCCTGCGTCGCGCGCCGGAGTGGGCCGACGTGCGCGAGCTGGCTGCCGCGGCCCTGATGGAGTTCGACGCCTGGCCGCGGAACTGGGGGAAGGGCCGACTGCGGGCGATTCGCAGCAGCGCGGACGCCGCCAGAAAGCTGAAGGGCCCGTGACCGCCCGCTCCCTGTCGCGCCGCGTGCGTTCTCAGTGGAAGCGACTGACGTCGAGGGCTCGACAGCCTGAACGTACCGATCCAGGGAGACCGCGTCAGTGCTGCACGTGCGGATGGCACTGCGCTTGCCTTCGCGAAGGCGGCATTCAACGCATTGCATGGGAAGAACTGATGGAGGACTCGACGATGATGCGTCCGGGCGATGAAGGACGGCAAGGGTCCACGCGGCCGTGTACCGCGGTGCTCGTTGTCCTGCTGCTGGTCGTCGGAGTGCTCGCGCTCGGGGCGGCGCCGGGGGACGCGGCGGACATCGTGTATCACTATGACCGGCTCGGCCGGCTCATCGCGGTGGTCGATCCGGCCAGCGACACCGCCGTCTACAACTACGACGCGGTGGGGAACCTGCTGAGCATCACGCGGCATGCCTCGTCGAGCGTGGCCCTCATCGGCTTCGACCCGCCGAGTGGGCCCATCGGGACCACGGTGCGGATTCAGGGTTCGGGCTTCAGCACGACGCCCGCCCAGAACACCGTGACTTTCAACGGAACCTCGGCGACGGTCTCCGCCGCGAGTGCCACCCAGCTCGTGGTGACGGTCCCCTCCGGGGCGACGACGGGCACCATCGGGGTCACGGCGCCGGCCGGGTCCGCCACGAGCGCCACCTCGTTCACGATCGCTACGTCCAGCGGCGCTCCGACGATCACGAGCTTCACCCCGACGATCGGGATCGCGGGCACGTCCGTCTCGGTCTCCGGGACGAACTTCGATACCACGCCGGCCAACGACCGGCTGAAGTTCAATGTATCGGCCGGGTGGGTTAGCTCGGCGACCAGCACGACGCTGTCCGTCCCGGTGTCGAGCGGCGCGACCTCAGGGCGCCTGTCCCTGGTCACGCCAAGTGGGGCAACGCAGAGTACGGACGACTTCTTCGTGCCACCGGAAGGGGCGGCGTCGGCCGATGTGGGCCATACAGGACGGGCAACCATCGGCGGCAGCGGGGTGTCGGTGTCGATGGCGACTCCCGCCAAGATGGCGCTCGTGGTGTTTGACGGCACCGCGGGGCAGGCGTTCGCGGCCGGCTTTTCCAGCTTGTCTGTCAGCAAGGCGCCGGCGACCCTGTTCCGGCCCGACGGCGTGCCATTGGCGGCGGGCGAAGTCACCGTGACCACCGGAGCCGTCAACAGTATCCACGCGGTCTTACCCGTGACCGGGACGTACACGCTGCGGTTCCTGCCGTTCTACAACTTCGGGTGGCAGACCGGGAGCTTCACGCTCACGCTGTCGGAGGACCCCGCGTCCGTGCCGATCTTGATCGACGGGGCGGCGCTGACGATTACCCTCACGCGACCCGGGCAGCACCAGGCCGCCACGTTCACGGGCACCGCGGGGCAGCGCTTGAGCCTTGCGTTTACCTCGGTCACGGCGAACTCTACCGTGACGGTTCGGAAGCCAGACGGGACGACGCTGGCTACCGCCCAGGCTTTTACCGGGGCGAACCTTGATCTTCCCGATCTCCCAGCGACCGGCACCTATACGATCTGGGTCGATCCGAACAACGCGGGAACCGGCAGTCTGACGTTGACGCTGTCAGAAGAGGTCGCCGGGGGTGCGGTGCCCGTGGACGGCACAGCGACGACCCTGACCATTCCGCGGGCCGGCCAACGGGGTCGGCTCACGTTCAGCGGTACCGCCGGGCAGCGGCTGAGCCTGGCCTACACCAGCGTCACCACGGGCTGGCCGACCGTGATCTCCGTCCTCAAGCCGGACGGGAGCGGTCTCTCGTCGGCGTGGACGGCCGGCGATGGCGTGCAGGTCCTCCCCGTGCTGCCCTCGACCGGGACCTACTCCATCCTGGTGGATCCGGGAGGCAGCAACACCGGGAGCGCGACGTTCTGGCTCTCTACGGAGGTGACGGGCAGCATCAGCGTCGGCGGGTCGTCAGCGTCCGTCACCCTGAGTCGGCCTGGCCAGCGGGCGCGCCTCACCTTCAGTGGCACCGCCAGCCAGCGGGTGAGCATGGTGCTCACCGGCTCCGCCTTCCCGTTCTGGGGCTGGGTCTCGGTGTTGCGGCCTGACGAGAGCGGCCTCGGCGGCACCGGACCATCGAATGGCAACTTCATGAATCCGGTCACGCTGGCGACGACTTCGAGCGGCTACGCGGTCTACGTGGATCCGAGCGGGACCGCCACCGGGAGCGTCACCGTCCAGCTCTACGATGTGCCGGCGAACATCACGGGGTCCCTCACGGTCAATGGCTCCGCACTCACCGTGACCTTCGCGGCGCCAGGCCAGAAAGCCTCGCTGACGTTCAGCGCCACCGACGGCCAGGGCCTCACGATCGTCGGCGCGAACAACAGCGTGGGTTGCATTGGGTTCATGGCTTTGTACAAGCCGAACGGGTGGAACAACGGGTGGGGGCCCGTGTGCGGCAACCCGCTCAGCCTGGGGGCCTCAGGAGGCGGGACAGGAACGCATACCCTCTATCTCGATCCCGGCGCCAGCACCGGCAGCGTCGACATGAGCATCACGAGCCCATAAGGCAAGGAGCCCGACGATGAATACTCGCCACGTCTCGGCGATTCTCCTGACACTGGCCGTGCTGACTGGGTTGCTGCTGCCGAGTGCGTCCCGGCCAGAGAGCCCGCAGGTGATGGCGGGCTCGATCCCTGGCCAGACGATCACCCGGTTGTCGAGCGGCCAGGTGCTGATCGTGGGCGGTCAAGGCGCGCAAGGCCCGACGAGAACGGTCTCCTTGCAGGATCCCGCCACCGGCGGCACGACCCCGCTGCCGCCGCTCCAGGATGCCCGCGCGTGGCACACCGCGACGGTACTGCCGAACGGGACGGTGTTGGTCTTCGGCGGGCTGACTCCGGCCGGCCAGCCGACGGCGACGGCCGAGGTGATCGATCCGGTGGCGGGGACCGTCCAGGCCAGCGACCCACTCGGTCTGGCGCCTCGCGCGCGGCACACGGCGACGCTCCTCACCGATGGGCGCCTGCTCGTCGCCGGCGGTCAGGGGGCGAGTGGCCCCACCGGGGTAGCGGAGGTCTGGGACGCCGCGGCCCATTCAGTGACGCCGGTGCCGTCGGCGCTGGCGAGCGATCGCCTGGACCCTGCCGCGCGCCTGCTGCCGGATGGCTCCGTATTGATCTCCGGCGGAACGACGGCGGCCGGGGCTGCCGTCACGACGGCCGAGCGCCTCGATCCGGCGTCCTTGGCGGTCACCCAGGAGACGGGTGTTTCGCCACTCCCGGGCTCGACCGACGCCCCGCGAGTGGAGGCGACGATCCCGGTGCACGATGCCACCGGGATCCCAGGGGAAACCTTGGTCGCCCTGCGCCTCTCGAAGCCGCTTGACCCGACGTCGCTTCAGGGGGGCGCCATCACCCTGTCGGGCCCGAATGGGCCCGAGCCCATCACGGTGGTCGCGGCGGGCGACGGCCGGCTCCTCTTCCTGACGCCCAAGACGCCGCTGGCGCCCGGGGCCATGTACTCGGTCGCGATCAACGGGGCCCACGATGCCGACGGCCTGGCCTTGACGTTCACGTCCAGCCGGTTCACGACGGCCGGGCCGGCGACGCCGGCGGCCGCGGTGGCCCTGCGGGCCGCGCCGCGGCATGACCACGCCCAGGCTGGCACCGATCCGGACGAGCATTCCCACCTGCCCAAGATCAAGCCCCGCCGCGGGGGCCGGGTGGACCTGGACGACCTCGAGTGGCGAGGGCAGCGGGACAAGGGCGGCAAGCCCGAATCCCGGTGGCAGAAGCTGCCGCCGCTGATGGGCCGGCCCGGCGAGACGGCGCTGTCGGGCCAGGTCTTGCGGCTGAACGGCGAGCCGCTGGCCAACGTGACGTTCGCGATCGGCGGAGTGGAAACGCGCAGCGATCGCACGGGCCGGTTCCTGCTCCGCGGCGTGCCCCCGGGCCGGCACGGCTTCTTGATGGACGGCTCGACGGCGAACAGCCACGGCCGGACGTATGGCAGCTTCTTCCCCGGGGTCGACATCGTGGCGGGCAAGACGACGGTGCTGTCCTGGACGGTGTGGATGCCGCTGCTCGACATGGCGCACGCCGTGGATCTGCCGGTGCCGACGAAAGGGCCCATGGTGCTGACCAGCCCGCGCCTGCCCGGGCTCGAGATGCACATCCCGGGCAACGTCATCCTCCAGACGGGCGAGGGGCCGCTGACGGTGATGTCGCTGACCAAGCTGTCAACGGAGCGGCCGCCGTTCCCCGTGCCCGAGGGCACCAAGTTCCTGTGGACGCCCCAGGCGCACGGCGCCCAGGTCCTCAAGGCCGACGGCACGCCGAGTGCTGTCGGCGTGCGGTTCATCCTTCCCAACATCGAAAGCCACCCCGCGGGGGCGCGCGTCGACCTCTGGGGTCACAGTGTGCAAAAAGGATGGTACGTCTACGGCCAGGGGACGGTCAGCGCCGACGGGAAGCAGATCGTCCCGGACCCGGGCGTCCAGTTCCTGCGGGTGACGTGTATCTACCTGAGCCAGATCCCGAGTTGGTGGGCCAAAACCCTGGGGGGGTGGCTCCGGGCCGACCCGGTGGACGTCTCGACCGGTCTCTACACGATGGAGAAGACGGACCTAGCCCTGCCGGACGTGATTCCGATTGTGCTGCAGCGCCAGCATCGTTCGGGCGACACCAGCGTAGGCCTGTTCGGCAAAGGGCAACACGACATTTATTCGATGACGCTCACCTCGAACCCGCCGAACTACACGCAGGTCGACCTCATCCTCGGGGATGGGGCCCACGTGCGTTTCGACGCGACGAACCCGAGCGACCCCCTGGGGTCGCGGATCTTCGAGCACACGAACAGTCCGACGGACTGGCAGAAGGCCCGGGTCACCTACGTGAGCGCCACGGACCACTGGCTGCTCACGCGCAAGGACGGCACCCAGTACGAGTTTTCGGGGCACTTCGGCTCGTACCTGCTGGCCATCCGGGACCCGCGGGGCAACCAGCTCACGATCGAGCGGGTCTACACGCCCCCGTCCCCGGGGGACTGGGCGCGTTACTCCCGGTGGCCCGTGGCGATCACCAGCCCGAATGGTCGGCGGATCGAGTTCACGGTGAACACCGCCACGACCAATGAGGAGTACATCACCCAGGCCCTGGACGTGGCCACCGGCCGGACGGTCAGCTACAGCTACGACGGCAGCAAGCGGCTGACCTCAGTGACCGACGCCGGGAGCGGGGTCACGACCTACACGTATGACAGCACGAGCCAGCGGATCGCGACGATCACGGACCCGAAGAGCATCACCTGGCTGACGAACACCTACGACGGCAACGGCCGCGTGACCCTACAGACCCACGCCGACAGTACGACCTACCAGTTCGCCTACACCTTGGACGGTAGCGGAAAGGTCACCCAGACGGACATGACGGACCCCCGGGGGAACGTCGAGCGGTTCACCTTCAACAGCGCCGGCCACGTGCTGACATCGACCAAGGCCTACGGCACGGGCCTGGCCCAGACGACCACCTACACCCGGAACAGCACGACGAACCTCCCCACGCGCATCACGGATGCGCTCAGTCGTAATACCGATTTCACCTACGACAGCAGCGGCAACGTGCTGACGGTGACCCGCCTGGCCGGGACCGGGAACGCGGTGACCACGACCGCCACCTACACGAGCACGTACAACCAGCTCGCCACCCTCACGGACCCGCTGAGCCATACGACCACGTTCGGCTACGACAGCCTCGGCAACCTCACCACGGTGACAGACCCCCTCAGCCACACGACCACCTTCACCCACGACGCCCAGGGCAACGTGCTGACCGCGACCACCCCCCTGAGCCACACGACCACGTTCAGCTACCTGCTGGGCGACCTCTACACGATTACCGACCCGCTCAGCCAGACCACCACCCGCTTCACGGACGGCGGCGGCCGGGTGCTGGCCCTCACCAACCCCCTGGGTCAGCGGACGAAGTACGACTACGACGCACTCAACCAGCTCACGAAGATCACCGACTCGCTGGGCGGGCAGACCCAGTTCAGCTACGACGGCAACGGCAACCTGCTGTCGCTGACCGACGCCCGGAGCAACGCCACCACCTACGCCTACAACAGCATGGACCGGGCGACGACCCGGACGGACCCGCTGACCCACGCGGAGACCTACGCCTATGACAACAACGGCAACCCGACCGGCTTCACCGACCGGAAGAGCCAGGTCACGAGCACGACCTACGACGCACTCGACCGCCCGACCCTGATGACCTACCAGGACAGCTCGACGACGGCCTACACCTGGGACGCCGGCAACCGGGTGACCCAGCTCGTGGACTCGATCTCGGGCACGATCACTCGCACCTACGACAACTTAGACCGGCTGACCCAGGAGGTGACCCCCCAGGGGACGATCAGCTACACCTACGATGCGGCAGGCCGCCGCACGGGCATGACGGTGCAGGGACAGACGCAGGTGACGTACACCTACGACAACGCGGACCGGCTGACCCAGATCGCCCAGGGCAGCGCCACCGTGACGATCGCCTACGACAACGCCAACCGACGCACCAGCCTGACGCTGCCTAATGGCGTCGTCACCGAGTATGCTTACGATGCGGCTTCCCGGTTGACCGGGCTGACGTACAAGCTGAGCGGGACCCCGATCGGGACGCTGACCTACACCTACGATGCGGCCGGCAACCGGACCGTGGTCGCGGGCACTTGGGCTCGGACGGGGCTACCGGCGGCCCTCACCAGCGCGACCTACAACTCGGCCAACCACCAGACGGCCTTCGGGGGGACCACCCAGACTTTCGACCTGAACGGTAACCTGACGAGCGACGGCACCCTAACGTACACCTGGGATGCGCGCAACCGGCTGGCAACCCTGAGCGGGGGGGCGACCGCGAGCTTCCAGTACGACCCCCTGGGCCGGCGGACGAGTAAGACGGTCAACGCCGCCCAAACGGGGTTCGTGTACGATGGGCTGAACCCGGTGCAGGAGCTGAATGGCGCGACCCCGACGGCCAACCTCCTGACCGGCCTGGGCATCGACGAGTACCTGACACGGACCGACAGCACCGCCACGCGGGCCTACCTTGCGGATGCCCTTGGCGGCACAGTGGCGTTGGCCGATAATAGCGGTACCGTGCAAGCAAGCTACACGTACGAGCCCTTTGGCTCGGCCAGCACCAGCGGGAGTCTCGGGGGCAACAGCTTCGACTACACCGGCCGGGAGAGCGACGGGACGGGCCTGAAGTACTACCGGGCGCGGTACTACCATCCCAGCCTTCAGCGCTTCATCAGCGAGGATCCCATCGGCTTCGCAGGAGGCAACGCGAACCTCTTTGCGTACGTCGGCAACATGCCGACGGCGTACCGCGACTCCCTTGGTCTCTTCGCAGATGTCGCTCTCGACGCTGGATTCATCGCTTATGACCTCGGCCGCCTGGTTCTCGGCGGTCGCAAGGACCTAGTCGAAAATCTCACCGCGCTTGGTCTAGACGTCGTTGGCGCGATAGTGCCATTTGCGACCGGTCTAGGGCCGACCTACCGAGTGAGTCGGGCGGCCAAGGCCTCGCTGTGGACAGAAAGGGGCGGAATCGCGGGGCGAGGTGCGATTGCACTTTCACGGGACGCAACGGGCAAAATCCACGGAGCCCTGCCGCGAATCGAACAGCTAAAGGATGCCTCGATCGGAACAATCAGAGCGAATGTTGACGAACTGCGCGGAAGCATTCTCATCAGAAGACAGGAGTTGGCTCGGCTCGGAGAGCACGGGCCGCACCGCGCCCGCATCGCTCAGGAGGAATCACTTCTGCGCTCTCTAGAGAAGCATCTGGAGGACATCTTCGGGGCAAGCAGTGCGCGATAGCGAAGCACATTATCGGGGGGAGGAGTTGATATCTGAGTCGCTTGGGAATCCACAGCGTAGCGAAGAGCTTGCGAATGACCTGCTGGTCGCGTTTCAGTCAGGTTATCCTCTCCACAACTTGCGGCGATTGCTAGACGCCGAGGACACAGTCACCGTCGCGAGCGGCATGTGGATTGCGTCGGAGCTCGGTGCTGGGGCTCGACCTCTTCTGCAGGAGACCGTCAAGCGAGTTCACCATCCCGGTGCGCGGGTGCGGTTCTTCGCGCTTGACGTCCTAACATCGTGTGCGGCGCCCGAGGATGAGAGCGCGCTCAATAGCGGCTTGGATCTCCTAGACGATCCCGACCAAGGTGTCCGCTGGAAAGCACTGGTGTTCCTTGCCACCATCTCCGAGGCAGCACTTCGGACGCTGAGAGATTTGGCCATGCGCCAAGCACCGGGCGGCCAGCGGGCGCGGGGACTTCAGCTGATGTTGAGCGTGATCGCCTCCCGGGAGGTCGAGCCGGTCACCCAACGCCTGTTGGGTGACGATACGGCGCTGCATCGATACGCTGCTGCGGTCGCAGCCCGTATGGCCCACCAAGACTCCACGCCGCTGAGAGTTGCGATGGCATCTCAGGACACAACGATCAGACAGTTTGCGAGGGATATGGCGGCCCGAGCCGGCATCTCCGCTGCAGATCCAAACGGTTGAGGCTTCGGCAAGGGATTCTTGCAACCTGCACGTCTTGCCCTAATCAGCCGCTGGACCCTGACACGTTCTAGGACCATTCACGCCTACACGATGTCACCCGCCGAAGGGGCCAGCGGCATCACCGATCCCAAGGAGGCGTCGGGGCTGTCCCTAAGGATGCCCTTGGAGACGACAAGCATGAGTCACCGCGCGCGATCGAGCCCGCGGTACTGGATGGCCTCCGACACGTGCTCGGCGGTGAGGGCGTCGGAGCCGGCCAGGTCGGCGATGGTGCGGGCGACGCGCAGGAGGCGGTCGTGGGCGCGGGCGGAGAGGCCGAGGCGGGTCATGGCCAGGCCGAGCAGGCGGGCGGCGTCGGCGGGCAAGGGGCAGTGGCGGCGAGTCTGCCGGCCAGACATGCGGGCGTTGACGAGGGCGGGGGTGCCGGCGAAGCGGGCGGTCTGGCGGGCGCGGGCGCTGAGGACGCGGGCGCGGATCACGGCGGAGGGGTCGCCCGCCGCGGTGTCGGTGAGCTGCGCGTAGGGCAGGGTGGGGATCTCGAGGTGGAGGTCGATGCGGTCCAGGAGCGGTCGGGAGAGGCGGGCCAGGTAGCGGGCGCGCTCGAGGGGCGAGCAGGCGCAGGTGGGAAGCGAAGCGCAGCCGCGGCGGCAGGGGTTGGCGGCGGCGACGAGCTGGAAGCGGGCGGGGAAGCTGGCGGTGCCGGCGGAGCGGGAGACGACGACGCGGGCGTCCTCGAGCGGTTGGCGCAGGGCCTCCAGCACACGCTGGGAGAACTCGGGCAGCTCGTCGAGAAAGAGCACCCCATGATGGGCGAGGCTGATCTCCCCCGGATGCGGGACGCCGCCCCCGCCGATGAGGCCGGCCTCGGAGGCGGTGTGGTGCGGGCTGCGGAACGGCCGCGTGGTGAGCAGGCCCTGCTCGGGCCCGAGGAGCCCGGCCACGCTCCAGACCGTGGAGGCCTCGATGGCTTCCTCGAGCGACAGGGGCGGCAGGATGGACGCGACCCGCCGGGCCAGCATGGTCTTCCCGGTGCCGGGCGGGCCGATCATCAGGACGTTGTGCCCGCCCGCGGCGGCGATCTCGAGCCCCCGCTTGGCGTGGGCCTGGCCGCGCACGTCGACGAAATCGAGGCCGTCGCCTGCGCCATCGCGCCCGCTCCCGCCGGTGCTGGTCACCGAGGCGATCTCCCGCTCGCCGTTCAGGTACTCGACGGCGTCGTGGAGGGTGGCGATGGGAATCACCTCGAGCCCGGCCACCGCGCCGGCCTCGGCGGCATTGGCGGCGGGCACGAGGAGCGGCGCGAAGCCTTCCCGGCGCGCGTGCAGGGCCACCGGCAGCACGCCGCGCACCGCGCGCACGCTGGCGTCGAGCGACAGCTCCCCCAGCACGAGCGCGCGCTCGAATCGGCCGGGCTTGATCACGCCGGTCGCACTGAGAATGCCGACCGCGGTCGGCAGGTCGAAGGCGGCGCCTTCCTTGCGGAGGTCGGCGGGGGCGAGGTTGACGGTGATGCGCTCGATCGGGAACTCGAGGCCCGCGTTGTGGATGGCCGCGCGCACCCGGTCCCGGCTCTCGCGAACGGTCGCGTCGGGGAGGCCGACCGTGTTGAAGGACGGCAGCCCCGAGGTCACGTCCACCTCGACGAAGACGGTGGCGGCCTCGACGCCGCTGAGCGTGGCGGAGCGAACCCGCGCGAGCACGAGCCGAGTGTGGAGTACTCCGGACACCAGTCAATGTGCCGGAAGTGATACCTCGCCGTGTATCCGCGCGGAACCGTTCGGTGGCGAGTCCGACTCGGGCGTCAGGAGGCTGCAACTCTCCTCCGGATGCGGGACAGCCGCCCCGCCGATGAGACCGGCCTCGGCAGTAGGAATGGGCCCGATCGTCCTGATGCTCGGCCCGCTTGGCGCCGGGAAGACCATGCTGGCCCGCAACCAAATAAATCAAGGACTTCTGAGACGCACCCGGGAGCTCTTCGTGCTTTCAAGAAACCGCGGACTGCAACGAGTCGGTAAGGCACGGAGGAATCGAGATCATTTCCGCGTTCTCGCGCGAAGCGTGCTGCAGGGCTCAGGGGGGTCGAGGCCTCCTGGCTAGACGCTGTGCCCGGGCCCGCCAATGGCGTATTCTGAGGTCAACCTTACGAGGACCATGCCCACGACCATTGTGCCCCCCACGTTTTCCGTCAGCGGGCCAGCCTTCCCGCCGATCGGCATTCCGTTCTTCCCGGGAGGGATAAGCCGCGACGTGCTCGAACGGGTGCTCCCGCCCGCCATCGTCAAACTCATAGAGGCACTGGTCGGCCAAATCGAGAGCGAAGTCGTCGATCCCCTCCTATACGGAACGCCACCCGAGCAACTTGGCAAGACGTTTGAGCAGGTCTATCGGAAGTTCGTGCCGCAGTACCTCTCGGCTGCCTACGTCCTTGTAAGCCAACTCGACCGGAATCCTCAGCAGTTGACGACGTTTGCCGCCCAAGGGTTCTTTGCGGCTGACCGGACGCTGCGCGAGAGGGGACCGGCGCTGATCGGGCCCGAAGCGACGACGGCCGCGCTGATGGGTCTCGCGATCATGACCCGCATCACCCGGCGCGCTATCGCGACGCCCGCCGCCATTGTCGCGAAGGCACCACAGGATGCCGCCAGTCAATGGGCTTTCCATGCGCTTGCGCACTTGCTAACGCTGACCACGGTGGTGTCTTTCCTGTCCCGCGAGGAACACCTTCGCGGTGGCGGGATCAACGCCAGTATCCTCGCGCATTGGAGCCGAAATTACGCGCAACACGTCTACCACCTCTCGAAGCGGGTCGGTCTGGTTACCCCCACCGGGCCCACCGCGCCAATCCCCTCCGAGAACGACGAGGAAAATCAGTGGCTCGCCGAGGCGGGCCTGAACACCTACCGAGATCTATTGACCAGCGAGGATGCCGACGGCCAGTAGGGGCGAGATCTGGTGGGCTGACCTGGGGGCGCCTGAAGGACATGAGCAATCCGGCCTGCGTCCGGTGGTCGTCCTACAGGCCGAGGATCTGAACCATCTCAGTACGACCATCGTTGTTCCCCTCAGCAGCAAGACGCATCACGCCGGCTTTGCCACGGTCGTTCACCTTCCTGCTGCCGACACCGGGATGAACGCGGACTCATATGCGCTCTGTCAGCACCTCAGGGTCTTGGATCGGGAGAAGCTCCAGCGCAAGGCGGGAGATCTGTCTCCCATCAGGTTGAGCGACATCGAGGCCGCAGTGGCCTTCATTCTCGGACTCCCCTAGGAGGATCCGATGGACGCCTCGAGATCTCCCGTAACGAGGTGAGGGCTAGCGAAGTACGACAAGGCCCTCCCGACCGAGGGAACTTAGGCGAGAGGAAGAACCGGCGGTACACCCCTCTGCGGTCGTGAGCACGACCAGGGCCAGGACCAGTGTCATCCAGCGTGGGTTCATGATCGCCCTCCTCCAGAAATCGTTGAACCGCGGTGATCATCCCCATTCAGGATCGCCTGGACCTGGTCTTTTCCCGAAACAAGTCTCTCTGGAGCTCTCGCACCGGCCCCTTGACGGGTCCATGGCCCCTCGCTAGCATGGCGCGTGGCCAACGGACCCGGTGTGGCGAGCGGGAGAGTGAGCGTGCACGGTGTCGCGACCGATGAGTGACGCGGTGGGACGCTACCGGCTCGGCATCGACATCGGCGGTACGTTCACCGACTTCAGCCTCCTCGACCAGAGAACCGGCGAGCTCTCGAGCTTCAAGTCTCCGACCGTGCCGGGCGACCCCGGCCGCGGCGTCCTCGACGGTCTTCGTGCTCTGGTGGCCGAGCGGGCCTTCGACCCGGGGGCGCTCGACTACCTGGCCCACGGCACGACGATCGCCATCAACACCGTCATCCAGCGCAACGGCGCTTCGCTGGGGCTCCTCGTCACCGCGGGCTTCGGCGACCTGCTCGAGATTCAGCGGCTCCGGCTCGCCAGTCCGGTGAACTTCACGGCCACGCGGCCGCTCCCGCTCATCCCGCGCTACCGGGTCGGCGAGGTGACCGAGCGCATCCTGGCCGACGGCACCGTCGACACCACGCTCGACCGCCGGGAGCTCCTCGCCGAGGCGACGCGGCTCGTCGAGCGGGAGGGTGCCGAGGCCCTCGTCGTCTCGTTCGTGAATGCGTACCGGACGCCCGCGCACGAGGCGGAGGCCCGCAAGGTGCTGGGGGAGCGCTTCCCCGGTCTCCACGTCACCTGCTCGCACGAGGTCTGGCCCCAGATCCGCGAGTACGAGCGCACGATGGTGGCGATCCTGAGCGCGTACGTGCGACCCCGGGTGGACCAGTACCTGGCGCGGCTCGAGCGAGAGCTGGAGGGGGTCGGGGTGCGGGTGCCGCTGTACATCACGAAGTCGAACGGCGGCGTGACGACCGCCCGCGACGCGCGCCAGGCCACCGCGGAGACGATGCTCTCGGGCCCGGCCTCGGGGGTCATCGGGGCGACCTCGGTGTGTGTCCGGGCCGGGTACCGCGACCTGATCACCTTCGACATGGGCGGCACCAGCGCCGATATCGCCCTCGTGAGAGATGGTCAGCCGGTGTACTCGACCGATGAGACGGTGGGCGACTTCCCGATCGTCATGCCGGTGATCGGCGTGTCGTCGATCGGGGCGGGCGGGGGCTCCATCGCGTGGCTCGACCCGGTGGGGGTCTTGAAGGTCGGCCCGCGGAGCGCGGGCGCCGATCCAGGTCCGGCCTGCTATGGCCGCGGCGCGACCGAGCCGGCGCTGTCCGACGCCTTCCTGCTCTGCGGGTTGCTCAACCCCGACAACTTCGTCGGGGGGCGGCTCCGGCTTCATCCCGACAAGTCCGCCCTGGCCATGCGACCGCTCGGCGCGGCGCTCCGCCTCGACGTGGGCGCGACCGCCGAGGCGGTGATCGAGGTCGCCACCGCGAACATGTACGCGGCCTTCTCGAACGTGCTCGCCCGGCACGGGCTCGACCCGCGCGACTTCGCCCTGGTCGCCTTCGGCGGCGCCGGTCCCATCGAGGCGTGCTTCCTGGCCGAGGAGTTTCACATCCCACGCGTCATCGTGCCGCCGTCCCCCGGCACGCTCTGCGCCCAGGGCGCCATGATGGCCGACGTCAAGAGCGACTACGTGAAGACGATCCACCGGAAGCTCTCCGCGACCTCGAACTGGGGGAGCATGGGGGGGAAGCTGCTCGCGGCCGAGTGCGCGGAGCTGTCCGCCCGCGCCACGCGCTGGCTCCGCGAGGAGGCGCCCGCGGTCTCGGCGAGCACGATCGCCCACAGCGCGGACCTCCGCTACGTGGGGCAGGCCTTCCAGATCGAGGTGCCGATCGACCCCGCGTGGCTCGAGGAGCCCGGCATCGACCGCCTGCGGGCCGCGTTCCACGATCGCCACGAGCGCCTGTACGCGCACGCCGACCGCGCCGCCGATGTCGAGCTCATCGATCTACGGGCGACGATCACCGGCGCCACCCCAAAGCCGGCGCTCGGGGCGGTCCCGACGGGAGGCGGTCCGGCCACGCCGACGGGGAGGCGCCCGATCCACTACCGGAAGCAGCGCTACGACGCGGCGGTGTACCAGCGGCGCGAGCTCAAGGCCGGGCAGCATCTCGAGGGCCCGGCGGTCATCGAACAGGAAGACACGACGACCCTGGTGCCGGCGGGGTTCCGCGCGTCGGTCGACGCGTTCGGCAACCTCGTGATCGAGGGGCGCTAGCAGTGGCCGTCGACCGGGTGACGCTCGAGATCCTGCGCAATCACTACCAGGCGGTGGTGGAGGACATGGCGCGGATCATGGAGCGCACCGCCTACACAACCTTCGTGAAGGAGACGGCGGACTTCTCGACCGGGTCGTCTCGACCGGCGGCGAATACGTGGCGTATCCCTGGAACCTGGGGGCCTCGTCGTATCTCGGGCTCAACATGGCCCAGACCCTCGCCTACTTCGACCACTACGACGAGGGCGACATCGTCATCTGCAACGATGCCTATCTGTCGGGCCCTCTGTGCACCCACTTGCCGGACATTCACATCCTCCGCCCGATCTTCCACGCGGGGCGCATCATCTGCTGGGGCTACGCCTTCGTCCACTCCTCGGATATCGGGGGCGCGGTGCCGGCGAGCGTGTGGCCGCGGGCGACCGAGATCTTCCAGGAAGGGCTGCGCCTGCGGCCGACCAAGCTCTTCCGGGGCGGCGTCCTCCAGGAGGACGTCAGGAACCTGATCGGGGACAACTGCCGGATCCCCGAGGTGAACTGGGGCGACATCAAGGCGATGGTCGCCGCGGTCAGCTCGTGCGACCGGCGAATCCAGGAGATGATCGGCAAGTTCGGCCTGGCCACCGTGGTGGAGGGGATCGACGCGGTCCTCGACTACGCCGAGCAGCGGGCGCGAGTGGCGATCCGGAAGATCCCCGACGGCACCTATCGGTTCACCGAGTACATGGAGGACGACCTCCGCTCGGAGGTGCCGATCCGCATCCAGGTGGCCCTGACGATCGAGGATGACTCGATCCATCTCGATTTCACCGGCACCGATCCCCAGGTGGGCTCGGCGCTCAATATCGCGAGCCACGGGGTGACGCATCCGTTCCTGTGCCAGGCGATCAACGCCTACCTCGTCACCGAGGATCCGGGGATCCCCAAGGCCTCCAGCATTCTCCGGCCGGTGCGAGTGAACGCGCCGCCGGCCTGTCTCGTCAACGCGCTCTTCCCGTCGCCGATCGGGGTGCGCTCCGGCACCGTGCTGAGGGTCTTCGACGCGGTCCTCGGCGCGCTCGCCCAGGCGCTCCCCGGCCGGGTGCCCGCCGCGCCGGCGGGCGGGATCTCGCCGGTGGTCGCCTCGGTCCTCGACCTCATGACCGGCCAGCGTCAGGTCCAGGTCGTCGAGCCCATGCTGGGCGGGGGCGGGGGCCGCCCCGAGATGGACGGGATCAGCGGCGCCGATTCGACCGCGGGCTTCCTCCGGAACACGCCGGTCGAGTCCATCGAGGCCGAGGTGCCGATCGTCATGCGCCGCTATCACCTGATCCCCGACACCGGCGGGGCGGGGGAGTATCGCGGTGGTCTCGCGGTCCGCCTCGACTTCCAGGTATTTCACCCGCACGCGATCGTGACGGCGCGCGGGATGGAGCGCTGCCGTCTGGAGCCGTGGGGCGTGGCGGGCGGCCGCGCGGGCACGATGGGGAGCTGCGTCGTCAACCGGGGCACGCCGCGAGCGCGCGACATCGGCAAGGTCGACGTGCTGCACCTCGAGCCCGGCGACCTGGTGAGCTTCTTCTCGCCGAGTGGGGGTGGCCACGGCGATCCGCGCGACCGGGCTCCGGAGGCGGTGCGCGCGGACGTGCGCGCGGGGTTCCTCAGCGTCGAGCGGGCGCGCGAGGCGTACGGTGTCGTGCTGGTCGACGGCCGGGTCGACGCGGCGGCGACGGCGCGCTTGCGCGCGGCGATGCCGGCCCCGGCCAACGGGAGGTTCGACTTCGGCGCGCGCCGGGCCGAGATGGAGCGACGCTGGCCGCCCGCGATCCAGGATGCGGCCCACCGGGTTCTCGCGAGCGTGCCGCCGGCGGTGCGCGACTGGGGCAAGCACCAGATCTACGAGCGGATTCGCGAGATCGCGGTCGCCCGCCCGCCCACCACGGCCGACGTGGACTCGGCCTGGGCCGACATCCGGGCGCGCCTGGCGCGCGCGCTCGGGGAGACGTGATCGGGAGGCGGCGACCTTGCGCCCATTCAGCACAGATAATCCCGATGTCCCGGAAGCGATACGCCCCGCCGGAGGCTTCTGCTAGACTCGGAGGCATGCGGGCGCTACGGGTACTCGTCGCGGACGACCAGGAGCACATGCGGGAGCTGATGGTGGAGGCCCTGTCCGCGGACGGCCACGTGGTGGATCCGGCCGAGGACGGGGTAGCCGCGCTCAAGCTGCTCGAGCAGCAGACCTACGACCTGGTCGTGAGCGATCTGCAGATGCCGCAGGTGGACGGGCCGAAGCTCTACCAGGAGATCCGGCGCCTGAAGCCGGATGCGGCGCCCTTCTTCATCTTCATCACCGGCGAGGACGAGGCCCCGGGCTACGGGAAGTTTCTGATCGAGTCGAAGGCGCCCGTCGTGACCAAGCCGTTCAAGCTCAAGGAATTCCGCCAGATGCTGGAGAAGCTGTTCCCCGGGTAGTGGCGCCTAGGGGACCCG
>Ga0187892_10002369_pt1 | contig 38172 bp, 30 predicted proteins | sample MA1701073metaG_FD_139345 | JGI IMG/M metagenome (GOLD analysis project Ga0187892, IMG submission 139345) | Bio-ooze microbial communities from a basaltic lava cave in the Kipuka Kanohina Cave System on the Island of Hawaii, USA - MA170107-3 metaG ... | reverse complement strand
CGCGTTGCGTCCACGTACTCCCACGCCAGCGTGCGCGACCGCAGATCGACACCGGGTTGTACCGGTGCGTCGGCTGGCACGAGCCGTTCGACGTATCCGCGCAGATGCTCGATGCTCGCCTGGTGCGCATCGAGTGCGCCCCGCAGCTTCACCTGGAAGGGCACGTGACCGACAACCGCCATGCCTTGCCGTTTCGCCTCCGCAGCGATGGCGCGGTAAGCATCGCGCGGTAGGTTGTTGTAGACCTTGATGTAGTCGAAGCCGGCCGCTTTCTGCTTGCGCACTTCGGCTGTGCCTTCGTCGGCAGTCGCGAGCAGCCTGCGATCTGCAGTATCCACCACCTTGGCTTGTTCTGGAGGCGGCAATCCCTCGACGATGGGTCCCGCGATGAGCAGCCTGGGCCCCAGCAACTCGCCAAGCTCAGTGCGCGCCCGCCACGCGAGGTGCTCCGGCTTGCCCGCCATGATGCGGGCTCCGCCCACACCATTCGCTACCAGCAGCGTCAGATCGTCGATGCTCCACGGATGGATGTGCATGTCCCACAGGGCGGGCATGAGGAAGCCGCTCTCACAGTCGATGATCCGGGCGCCGGCGGGCGTGGCAACCGATCCGCTCGGCCCCGTTAGACGTATGCGCCCGCCAGCGATGGTGACCGCCCGACCGCGGTCCACCTCGCCGCGTTCTATGTCCACCACGTTGACGTTGCGTAACATCAGGTCCTGCGCGTGCGGAGTTGCGCTGGCGCCCAGGAAAAACAGGATGAGAGCGACGGGAAATGAGCGCGACATGGAGACTCCTGATACTGGTGTCCGAGCGGAACGCTCTTTCTAGATCCGCCCACCGGCGGCCGCTGTTGAAAGCGGAAGAAGTACTACTGCACCAGGGCAAGAGCGGTCGGACCGTACGACCTCAGCTATCAGTTCGTTTTCCAGCTTCTCGGCAAACGACCGAAGTGGCGTTTGAACGCACAGGTAAAGTTGGCCGGATACTCGTAGCCCACCATGTACGCGACCTCCGCCACCTTGTAGTTCCTGGTCAGCAGGAGATCGGCCGCCCGCTCCATGCGCCGCTGCGCGATGTAGTCGTAGATCGTGGCGCCGATCACTTCCCGGAAGCCGGCCTTGAGTTTCGTCTGGTTGACGCCGACCATGCGCGCCAGCTGCGGAATCGTCGGCGGCGCCTGAAAATGCTGTGCCAGGTAGTCGCGCGCTTCGTAGATGCGATTGAGATCACGCGCGCTGAGCGAGGAGGAAGCGCGCCGGACCAGATCGTGGTTCGACAGTTCACTCAGCACTTCGCACAATATCGCGAGCGCCATCGACTCCAGATAGGCTGAGCGAATCGCATTCGGTACGCCATGCCGCGAATCCATGATCCGTTGCGCGGCGTGGAACACTTCCGGACCGAGCGCGACCCGATGCATGGAGCTGCCGCAGGGTGGCGCGAACATGCAGCTGACGGGCGGCGGCACGTTGGAAGCGTCGAGACCGAGCGTCGTAGTCAGCAACTCGGTACGGCAATGAAGGACGATCAGCTTGGCAGGCTGCCCGCCCGCAACGTAGTAGCCCTCGGAGTTGGACCCCGGCGAAAGGTGCAGGAGCGCTTGCGGTCCTTCGATGACGACGCGCTTGCGGCTGTCGAGGATCTTCCCCGCAAGCAGCAGCCGCAACTTGAAGAATCGTTCACCCTTCAGCGCGATCCACTGATCCTGTCCGTACATGGCCTCCGCGACGGAGATCATGAAATGCTCCGCCGGCCGGAAGAAGTCCCAATAGCCCGAACCCTCCGACTCGCCGAGGAAGTGGCGTACGCACGCCGCTGACCAGCGCCCGACGCGGTGAGTTTGACTCAGGTCGAGCTGCGTTCGAGGCTCACGCGCGCGCGTGGCCGAGACTTGCTCGAATAGACGCTCCAGGTCCGCGAGCGGCATGCCAACCGGCCGTGCGACGAAAACGTCCTCGTCGACCTTGCGATCGGCGGCCGGCTGGGGCGACCGGCCACGGGATGCCGGTTCAATCCGCGCTGCGGGTCCCGTCATAAGTATTGCGTGAGGACGCCTCGGTTCCGCCTACCCGTTGCGCTGATTGTGCCTCAGTTCGCGGCCGGCGCGCGTTTCGGGCTCGTTGCCAGCCGACCGTTATGTAATGCGATCCGACGTCAATCGTCCACCCTGCTCCACCCGGCCCGCCGTATTGCGGCATGCTGGGAGCATGAGCACTTTTCCGTCCTCTCATCGCCTTGCCATCGTCAGCTGAAAATGCGGACAGCGCTGTTGCGGTCGCGGGTTCTCGTGCACGGACCCGCGAGGGCGCCTGGTACGTGGTGTTCGTCCTGTATCTGGCCTACGCGCTCTCGTTCGTCGACCGCCAGATTCTGACCCTGATGGTCGACCCCATCAGGCGAGACCTGCAGATCTCCGATACTCAGTTCAGTCTGCTGCACGGGCTGGCCTTTGCGCTGTTTTATACCTTCCTGGGCATCCCGATCGGTCGGCTGGCCGATCAGTTCAATCGCGTCCGCATCATCAGCATCGGCATCGTGACCTGGAGTCTAATGACTGCCGCCTGCGGCCTGGCGCGCAGCTATACGCTTCTGTTCATGGCCCGCATGGGGGTCGGTGTCGGAGAAGCCGCGCTTTCGCCAGCTGCCTTCTCGATGTTCGCCGACCTGTTCACCAAGGAGCGCTTGCCGCGCGCGATCAGCACCTACTCGATGGGTATCGCCACGGGTAACGGGCTCGCGCTGCTGCTGGGCGGCTACGTCGTCGCCTACGCGAGTTCACTGGGCGCGGTCTCCTTGCCCATTGTCGGTCCGCTTCAGCCCTGGCAGATCGTCTTTGTGCTGATCGGGCTCGCGGGCATGCCGCTGGCGTTCGTCGTGTTGAGGCTCAGGGAGCCGGAACGACTCGGGGTCGTGAACGCGAAGGCCAGCCTCGCGCAGGTCGGGGCTTTCATCTGGGCTCGAAAACGCCTCTTCTTCACATTCCTGCCGGGTGTTTCCTTCGCCACGGCACTCGGTCACGGCGTCCTCGGATGGGGCCCGGCGTACTTCATGCGCACGTACGAGTGGACGGCGGCAGAAGTGGGCTTGCGCTACGGATTCGGTGTCCTTTTCGGCGGCATCGCCGGATTTTTTTTCGGGGGCTGGCTCACTGAGGTCCTTCAGCGCCGCGGGCGCGACGATGCGCCACTACTTGCGGCGATGGCGGGTATCGCCTTGTGCCTCCCTCTCGGTATCGCCGCGCCGCTCGCGCCCGATGCCGCTACAGCGGTGGTGCTGTTTACCCTGCTTCAGTTCGCTTACCACATGCCGTGGGGTGTGGTCGGAGCCGCCATCCAGCTCGTCGCGCCGAATGAAATGCGCGCGCAGCTCTCTGCCCTCTACCTGTTTTCGATCAACATCATCGGACTCGGATTCGGGCCCACGTTCGTCGCGCTGTTGAACGATCGCGTGTACGGCGGTGGCGCCGGCGTTGGCCCCTCACTGGCTACGGCCGCAGCCGTACTCGCACCCATTGCCGTCGCACTGCTGGTGAGTGCCCTGAGCAGCTATCGAACAGCCGTACGGCAGGCTCGCGCGTGGAGCTGAACAACCAGTCATCCGGTGCGTCGGCGCCGTGTCCGGTACGTTTTCGGCTTGCAACAGCGAAGCGTCCGGTAACAGCAGCAAGGCCGCCCGCCCGCTGATATCACTAGCATCATTGCACTTCCGGGGAGCTTCCCATGCGCGCTGTCCTCACCGTTGCCCACGGCGACCGCAGCCAGCTGCAATACACCGAAAGCGCACCGGATCCGGTCCCAGGGGATGACGAAGTCGTTCTGAAGATCGCAGCGACGGCGCTGAACTTCCACGACATCTTTACGCGGCGGGGCATGCCCGGGATCAAGATCCCCCTGCCAGTGATCGTGGGATCGGACATCGCGGGGGAGATCGTCGCCCTCGGGGCAGGTGTTGATGGCTGGGCGCGCGGCGCGCGCGCGCTTGTCGATCCTGTCTATCGTGACGGCGGCCGTCGTGGAATGATCGGCGAGACGGCGGACGGGGGCCGCGCCGAGCTCGTCCGGGTTCCCGCGTCGCAGCTCATTCGCATACCGCAGGCAGTCAGCCTGGAAGCGGCAGCCGCGCTGCCACTGGCGTATGGCACCGCCTACCGGATGATGGTTACGCGCGGCCGTGTCTGCGGCGGCGAGCGCGTGCTCGTCCTCGGAGCGAGCGGCGGCGTCGGCGTGGCTTGTGTTCAGCTCGCCAAGATGGCCGGTGCCGAAGTGGTTGCCTGTGCAAGTTCCCCGGAAAAGATCGAGCGCCTCAAACAGCTCGGCGCCGACCATTGCATCAACTACTCGTCTCAGGACTACGTCGAGGCGGTGCACGCGATCTACGGCAAGCCGCGCGGCAAAGGCGGCGGCGGCGTGGACGTGGCGATAAACTTTACTGGCGGCGACACCTGGGCCAGGACACAGCGCTGCACGACCCTCGGCGGGCGCATCCTCACATGCGGCGCCACCGCAGGGTTCGACGTGCAGACCGACCTGCGTTATCTCTGGACCTACGAGCATCAGATGGTCGGCTCGAACGGATGGTCGCCTGCCGACCTCGTCGAGCTCCTGCGGCTCGTCGCAGAGAATCGATTGCAGCCTGTCATCGACAAAGTCTTGCCGCTGCAGCAGTGCGCCGAAGCCGAGCGGTTGCTCGAAGACCGGGAGGTGTTCGGCAAGATTCTGCTCAGGCCGTGAGCGCTGCGGGTACGAGGATGAGCATCCACAATCTGGGCGAGATCGCACGCTGGCATGGCTTGAACGAGCGCCAGACGATCGTCGACCTGCGCGACGGCGAGTCCGGCTGGACGGCGGTCCAGCTTCACGAGGGTGCGGCCGCGCTCGCGCGGGGGCTCATTCGGCGCGGGTTTCGCAGCGGCGAGCGCTTTGCGATCGTCGCGGAAAACAGCGCCGAGTACCTGGTCGCTTATCTGGGCGTGATGCAGGCCGGCCTCAGCGTCGTCCCGATCAACTTTCGCCTGCCGCGCGACACCATCGACTTCGTCCTGCGCGATAGTGAGAGCGTCGGCATCTTCACTGATGCGGCATGCCGGGACCTCGTCCCCCCGGGGTACCCTCGCTTCGCCCTGCACGGCGAAGGTGCCGACTCTTTCCGCTCGTTGCTTGCGCCCGCCGGCCCGGTTGGCCGCACCCCGCGGATCGCCCAGGTCCTCTACACTTCAGGATCGACTGGTCGCCCCAAGGGCGTACCGCTTTCTCATTCCGGCCAGTTGTGGGCCGTGGGGGTACACACCAGCGTCGGCCCAACTCCCGACGCACGATCGCTGATCGTTGCACCGCTGTACCACATGAACGGCTTGTTCAACGTATCGGTGGCGCTCGCGAATCAGGCGCAGATCGTCCTGCTTCCGCGATTCGACGCGCGTCAGTATCTGGAAACCGCCGCCCGCTACCAATGCACACACCTCAGTGGCATTCCGACCATGTTCGCGATGATGGCCCGTGAATACGATCGCAGCGATGCCGTTCAGCTCGCATCGGTGCAGCGGATCACGATCGGCTCGGCCCCACTGACCCAGGCGTTGATCGAGCGGGTACAGAAGATGTTTCCCAATGCCAGCATCCGCAACGGCTATGGCACCACGGAGGCCGGGCCCTCGATCTTTGGCGATCACCCCAATGGCTTGGCTCGTCCGTCGCTAGCGCTCGGGTATCCGATCCCCGATGCAGAATGCCGCTTGACCGACGGCCCCTCCGCGGATGAAGGCGTGCTCGAAGTCCGCACGCCGGCACTGCTCGATGGCTATCTCAACCTTCCGCAAGCCACCGCAGAACGGTTGCGAGACGGCTGGTACGTGACGGGCGACCTGATGCGCCGCGATGCTGACGGGTTCTACTATTTCCTGGGACGCGCCGACGACATGTTCGTGTGCAGCGGCGAGAACGTCTATCCCGCCGAAGTCGAGAAGATGCTCGAGCGGCACCCGGACGTGCTGCAGGCAGCCGTCGTCGCTGTACCCGACGAGATCAAGGGCCACATCCCCATCGCCTTTGTCGTGCCCGCGAACGGTGCCGCATTGTCGCCGAGCGATCTCAAGGCCTTCTCGCTGCGTGAGGGTCCCGCCTACAGTCATCCCCGCGCATTCGTCGTCGTCGACGAACTGCCCATCGCCGGGACTCACAAGATCGACAAGCGGCCTCTGCTGGAGCGCGCCAAGACTCTGGCGCCGGCGCTTGGACGGAACCGGTGAGGCGCGCACCCGCCGCGGACGGTCTGACGACGTCCTCAGGCCACCGGCAGGTAGGTCAGCGGCAGCGCGGTGGTGTATTTGATCGTTTCGAGCGCGAAGCTCGCGCTCACGTCGAGGCAATGCACGGAAGCAATGAGCTTCTTGTACACGACATCGTAGGCATCGATGCCGGGGACGACGATGCGCAGCAGGTAGTCCACCTCGCCGCTCATCCGGTAGATCTCGGTCACTTCCGGGATCTCGCGCACCGCGCCGACGAAACGACCGAACCAGGCGGCACTGTGATCGTCGGTCCTGACAGTCACGAATACCGTGGTGCCTACGTTGAGAGCCCTGGCGTCGAGCAGGGCGACCGTGTCCTTGATCACCCCGCTCTCCTGCAGGCTGCGGATGCGTCGCCAGCAGGGTGCCTTGGAGAGCCCGACACGCTCGGCGATCTCCGCGACGGGTACGCTGCAGTCTTTCTGCAGCAACGCAAGGATCCTTCTGTCGACCCTGTCCACGCCGATCCACCTCCCTACTCCTCCGCATGCGCAACATTGTTGCTCAAACACGCGCGCGACGACACCTCTTCGCAACCGGGTAGCGCCACATCAGGGGTATCGTGATTCCATGGGCCTGCGCAGACTCTTCACCGAGCACCCGTCGTCGATCGGCGAAACCTACTGGCAGCACCTGCTGCACGCGAGCGCCTTCGCCTTTCGGATGATCGCTTCCGGCGCCGCGTGCCTGCTGCACGCCTTCCTGCCGTTCGTCTTCGTGAACCGCGCGAGCGACGCGATCATCGAGCTGCATCGAAGCATGGTCGCCGGCCGCCGCACCGATCGTGGTGTGCAGGCGTCACCCAACTGACCCGGCACATGTCCGCGCGCAGCGATCGCGCAGCCGGCGCACGGAGCTGGCTCCGACACAGCGCGTCGGGCGTGGCTCTGGTCCTGGGGCTGGCCCTGGCTGCGAAACTCATCGCAGGCGCGCTCGGCGGCTGGGCCGGCAGCGAAAAACCCTTGCCGGTCAGTCCCGTCCTGTGCGCGGTGCTGCTGGGCATGCTGTGGCGCCTCGGCTTCGGAGTAGCTCAGAAAGTCAATGAAGGGGTGCGATGGGCCTCAGGCTCGCTGCTGAAAGTCGGGATCGCGCTCGTGGGGTTGCGTCTGACCCTCGCGGGAGCGGGCGAGGTCATCACGCTGGCCGCCCCGGTGGTGGCTGCATGCATCTGCACCGCGCTGCTCGCCGGCGCACTGCTCTCACGTTTGCTGCGAGTTTCGCTGCGCTTGGGAATCCTCTTGTCGGTCGGGACCGCTGTGTGCGGGTGTACAGCGATCGTGGCCCTGTCACCGGTCATTCGCGCCAGGCCCGAAGAAACGGGGTTCGCACTCGTGGTGGTCGTTGCGCTGGGATGCCTGGGCATGCTCCTCTACCCGTCGATCGCCGCCCATTTCTTCGCCCGAGCGCCGACGTACGCCGGGCTGTTCCTGGGAACCTCGATCCACGACACTTCCCAGGTCGTCGGCGCGGCGCTGATCTACGCTCAGCAATACCTCGCGCCGGATGCGCTGGGTGCCGCAAGCCTCACCAAGCTCCTGCGCAATCTGTCCATTGCCGTGCTGATTCCGGCCGCAGCCTGGCTGGTGCGATCGCGTGCCGATGCCAGCGAAACCCCCGTCATCGCACAGCGCGCGGCAAGGTGGGATTCCTTTGCCCTGCCCGGATTCGTGATCTGGTTCGTGCTGTTGGTAGCGCTGCGTTCGGCGGGCGACGCGACGTTCGCCACACCCACGGTGGCGGCGCATTGGCAACAGCTGATCACTTCCACGCAGCTCGTCTCCGAGCTGCTGCTCATCTGCGGCATGGCGGCCGTCGGCCTCGGCGTTTCGCTCAAACAAATCGCCGCCATCGGTTGGCGACCTCTGGTCTGCGGCGTGGCGATCGCCGCGATCGTCGGATCCTGCAGCCTGATCCTGACTTCCTTGCGGTTCGCGGTCTGATGACGTAGCGCGCCGCTGTTTCCCGAACTCAACACTCGACAGGACGACCATGAATTCATCCGCTGCCACCTTTCGTGCCGTGCCGTATATGGGCGTGATTTACGTCGTGGCCGAAGCCGTCAAGCTCGGCTTCACCAACGGCGATCCGGACTGGTGCAACCTCGGCCAGGGACAGCCGGAGGTCGGGACGATCGACGGTGCGCCACCGCGCATCGATGCCATGAAGATTGCACCGGGAGATCATGCCTACGGCCCGGTTGCCGGCACCCAGGCGTTGCGTCAGGCCGTCGCGGATCACTACAACCGTCTCTATCGTGCCGGCCACCGCTCGCAGTACACGGCCGACAACGTCGTGATTTCCGCAGGCGGTCGCCTCGCGCTCTCGCGACTGCTTGCGGCGCTGGGCAACGTGGTCCTGGGATATCAGACCCCTGATTACACTGCGTACGAAGACATGATTGCCTATCACGCGCACCGCGTCAGGCCGGTGCTGGTCGCGACGAGCGCGGAAGACGGGTTCCAGGTATCCGCATCGCGCTTCGAGAGTGTCGTGCGTGCGCATCACCTGGGAGCGTACCTGGTCAGCAACCCCTGCAATCCGACCGGGCAGGTTCTCGAGGAAACGGAACTGGAGCGCTACCTGGAGGTAGCCCGCACCCAGGGATGCACTTTGCTGCTGGACGAGTTCTACTCGCACTTCATCTATTCAGCGGATGGCACAGCGGGTGAGCGCCCCGTTTCCGCGGCACGCGTGGTCGGCGACGTCGATCGCGATCCGGTGCTGATCGTCGACGGTCTGACGAAAAACTTCCGCTACCCCGGCTGGCGCATCGGCTGGATCGTCGGGCCGCGCGACGTGGTAGAGCAGGTCGCGCGCGCCGCCAGCGCGATCGACGGTGGCCCGCCCGTCGCGACCCAGCGTGCCGCGCTGGAAGTACTTGCCCCTGAACGGGCGGATCAGGAGACCCGTGCCGTGCGCAGCATTTTCGCGCGCAAGCGCCACATCATGCTCGAAGCCTTGCGGCGGTTGGGCGTCCGGGTTCCGTGCGCATCGCGCGGAACGTTCTATCTCTGGGGCGATATCAGCCGCCTCCCGCCACCGCTCAACGATGCCGATGCATTCTTCAGAGCAGCGCTCGAGCGACGCGTGATGGTCGTACCGGGCCGGTTCTTCGATGTGAATCCGACAGCGGACCGCCCGCCGGATCCGGTGTATCAGAGCTGGGTGCGGTTTTCTTTCGGCCCACCGGAGGACAACGTGCGCCTGGGGCTCGCCCGACTCGAGGACCTGCTGAGATCCGCCGGTCGGCCGCTGGCAACGGGCAAGCGCGTCGTCGCGCGATAGCTCGGCGTGGCGTGGGCGTGCTCGGCCCGCTGTTCGCCTGACGGCGCTGTTCGACTGCGCCGCTATGCCGGCGTCGCGGCCACCTGTGCGGTCCGCGACGAATCCTCCCGCGTGCCCAACGGATTCGTCGCGAACATGAGCCTCGCCACCGGCCTGCCGCCGAGCAGATGCTCCTGAATGATGACTTCCAGGTTCTCCGGGGTGCAATCGCGATACCAGACCCCGTCCGGATAGACGACAGCAATCGGTCCGCCGGTGCAGATGCGCAGGCACTGCGCCTTTGTGCGCATGACGCCGCCGGCTGCGCGCACGAGCCCGAGCTCGCCGAGGCGGCGCTTGAGATGGGCCCAGGATTCCTCCTGGCGTTCGAGCGGGGCGCAAGATCCGCCGGTGCAAAGGAAAATGTGGCGGCGTGCGCTGTCGAGCCGCAACCCTCGCGCGGCCTTGTCGACCAGATCGTTCATGAAAGCTCCGGAGCTTGAACGGGAAACACGGTTCGCGGCTTCACGGCGGCTGCGTACTCGCGTGCCGAACGATTGAACGGGGGCTGCAGCGGCGCTGCGTGCGAAGCTGCGGCTTCGCGCTCATTCGGCACGGCACCATAGAGCGTGCTGCGCTGGCGGGGAACGCGGTTGATGGAACGGATCAGTGCGGCCATCTGCTGCGGTGCGAACTCCTGCCCGTGAGCTGCGCCTGCGGCGCGTGAAATGGACTCGTTCATCAGCGTGCCGCCGAGATCGTTGGCGCCGGCGTTCAGAATCCGTGCCGCGCCGTCCGGACCGACTTTGGTCCAGGACACCTGGATGCGGGTAACGAGGGGATGCAGCACCAATCGGGCGACCGCATGCATGAGAACCGTTTCCCGTAGCGTCGGCCCAGGACGCGCTGCACCGCGCCGGAAAATTGGTGCCTCCATGTGTATGAACGGCAGCGGTACGAACTCGGTGATGCCACCGCTTCGTCGCTGCAAGCGGCGCAAGGCCAGCAGATGTCGCGCCCAGCTCTCCACGCTTTCGAGGTGTCCGAACATGATCGTCGATGTCGTCGGCAGACCCAGGCGATGGGCCGCTTCGACGGTGGCCAGCCACTGTTGCGTTCCGATCTTGTCCGGACAGAGCGCGGCCCTGACTTCGTCGTCCAGGATTTCCGCCGCCGTGCCGGGCAAGGAGCCGAGACCTCGCTCCTTGAGCTGCTGCAGAAAGACTTCGACGTCGATGTTCAGGGTCTTCGCGCCCTGCGTCACTTCGAGCGGCGAGAACGCATGCACATGGATCTCCGGCACGGCCGACTTCACCGCGCTCACGATCTCGAGATAGGTCGCGCCCGTGAACGAAGGGTGTATTCCGCCCTGCATGCAGACCTCGGTTGCACCGCGCCGCCAGGCCTCGGATGTGCGCCGACCGATTTCCTCGAGATCGACGACATAGGGAGCGCCGCGCAGATCCTCATCGGTCCTGCCCTTGGAAAAAGCGCAGAACCGGCACCTGTACACGCAGACGTTCGTGTAGTTGATGTTGCGGTTGACGACGTAGGTCACCTCGTCGCCACAGGTGGCGCGCCGCAGCTCATTCGCGCTGGCCTCGACCATCGCCTCTTCATCGCCGCGCGCTCGAAACAGGCGCACGATCTCTGCCGGCTCGAGCTCGACGCCGTCCCAAGCCTTGTGCAGCGTCCCCGCCAGCGCTCCCGCACGCGGTGTTGCTGGACGGCGGCTTGGTGACGCGATGAATCTGCCGCCGCGTCCGGCGCACCAATCATCCTCGCGCGCGAAGCCATCGGCGTCGCTATGACGAAGAAGGTGCGGTCGCAGTTGCGCATGCGCCCAGTTTCCTGCGGCGCGAACGTAGCGCGGGTACAGCGTCAACCGCTGCGCAAGAACACCTCCTGCGGCACGCGTCTCCCTTTCGAGGCGGTCGAGCTGCGGCCAAGGTGACTCCGGATTCACGTGATCGGGGGTCACCGGTGAGACTCCGCCCCAGTCGTTGATGCCGGCCGCGAGCAGGTCGGCGAGGCGCCCTGCGTTGAGGTTCGGCGGGACCTGAATGCTCATTTCCTTGCCGAGGATCAGGCGCGCAACCGCGACGGTCCATAGCAGTTCCTCGAAGGGCGGCGCTGGCGTTGCCTGCATCTTCGTGCCCGGCTTGGGAACGAAGTTCTGCACGATCACTTCCTGCAGGTGCCCGTGGGTGGCGTGGCAGCGTGCCAGCGCCAGCAGGCTGGCCACGCGCTCGGCGCGGGTTTCGCCGATTCCGATCAAAATCCCGCTGGTCAGGGGAACGCGTGCCTCGCCAGCGGCCAGAATACTCTGCAGGCGCACCGACGGTTCCTTGTCCGGAGAACCGTAGTGCGCCTCCCCTTGCTGACACAACCGGGGCGAAGACGACTCCAGCATCAACCCCATCGATGGAGCGACTTCCCGCAGACTCAGATAGTCCGCCAGCGAAAGCACGCCGGGATTCAGATGCGGCAGCAGGCCGGTCTCGTCCAGAACCCGCTGCGCCATCGCGCGCAGGTAGCCGATCGTGCTGTCGTGCCCCAGTGCGCGCAGGGCATCGCGGGCGATGCGATAGCGCAGCTCGGGCTTGTCTCCGAGCGTGAACAGCGCTTCGCGACATCCGTGCGCCCTTCCCTGCTTCGCGATCCCCAGCACTTCTTCGGGAGACAGGAACGGTTTGGCGGCGCGCCTCGGCGTTTGCGCGAAGGTGCAGTAGTGACAAACGTCGCGACACAGATGCGTGAGCGGAATGAAGACTTTTCGGGAGTGAGTGACAACGTTGCCGAAGCCGGCGTCGCGCAGAGCCGCAGCCAGCCTCATGAGCTCGGCCAGGGGTACCTCGCACAGCCATTCCGTCATGCTGGTTTCGCGATCGGTGTTCACGACGCTGCGCATTCCATTCGCTGCACCTGCATGCGCCGCAGATAGGCCGCGGTGTCGCCGGTAAAGGCTCCGCCGGCGAACCAGTCCAGATCGTCCGGTCGATCGATGTCGCGGGTCAGTCCCGGGCGCGCGAGGACTTGCGCGGCGGCGCCGGTGCGGCGCGCGCTCTCCAGGTGACGTGCCAGGCTGTGCCGGGCTCCGAACTGCAGTTCGATGGCGAGAGGCCGCGACGTCAACACCGCGTTCGTGCCGCGATCGGCGACGGCGGGAACCAGCACGACACTGGGTGTGCCGCGCCGTGCGAGGCGCTCGTGCGCGCAGCTCAAGGCTTCGATGTCGGCAGGCGCCACCGCCGGCACGTCAGCAGGAATGATCAGGATGCGATCCGCGCTGGCGGGCATCTCCGCGATGGCGGCGGTCAGACTTCGGTTGACGTCACCCTGGTAGCGTTCGCGACGCCGTTCGACATGGGAGAGCCTTTCTCCTCCCCGGCCGGCGGCCGTCGCCCACAGAATCGGAGCGATGCCGGGCTCATCGCTGAGTATCACGATTGTGTCGATGCACGCGGCCTGCCGTAGCGCGCTCAGCACGTCGCTGAGCATGTGGCAGGTCAGCTCATGGCGCTGTTGCGAAGTGAGCACCGCGGACAACCGCGACTTGCCCGTGGCGAAGCGCTTAACCGGCAGCAGCGCCCACACTCGGCACCTCCATTCTGTTGCCATGGTTCAGGCCATCGTGCTTCCTGGCACGCAGCTCTTCCGCGAATCGCACCAGGTGACGTGCCAGGGCAATCCGCGACTCGCGCGTCGTCATTACAGTGTTCGCCACGCTGACACGAACTCCCAGGGACTCAATGGCCGCCGTCTCGTGCCGGTCCGTCTCATCGACGATCAGTCCGTCGATCGAGCCGCGGTAGTGCCGCGCCACCGAGGTCGCGTTCGCCTCCAGCCCGAGGTCGCTCATGATCTTTGCAGTCGGCCCCTTCAGAGCCCTGCTACCGACGATCGGAGAGACTGCGATGATCGGTGCACTCGCGAGTCCGAGTGCCGCACGCATGCCGTTTACAGCCAGGATCGGCTCGATGCTCAGGTAGGGATTGGACGGACAGATGACTACCGCGTCGAGATCCGTGCCGCGCAGGGCCTCGATCAGCTCGGGTGATGGGCGCGCGGAACAGGCACCGGCGTAGACCAGCTCGCGAACGGCTGGGCGGCATTGCTGATGAACGAAATACTCCTGAAACTCGAGCCAGCCGGCATCGGTTCGCACCTTGGTGCGGACCGAATGGTTGCTCATCGGCAGCACTTTCGAGGGAACTTCGAAGCGCCTCGCGAGCTCGCGCGTCACGTCTGCCAGCGACGCGCCGTTGCGCAGGCGGTCAGTGCGCAGGACGTGCACGGCAAGATCCTTGTCCCCGAGGCGAAACCAGCCGGCACCGCCGAGCTCCTGAAGTGCCTCCATGAACGACCAGGTCTCGGCGGCACGACCCCAGCCAGCATCGGGGTTCGCGCGGCCAGACAGCGTGTAGAGCAGCGTGTCGATGTCCGGCGAGATGTGCAGGCCAAGATGGGTGAAGTCGTCGCCGGTGTTGGCGATCACCATCAGCTCGCCCGGCGCGAGAGCGCACTGCAGACCGAGGGCCAGCTTCGCGCCCCCGACGCCACCCGACAACGCGGCTACCCTGACCGTACTCATTGGAACAGGTCGAGCGACTTCGGGCGAATCAGTGCCCGCCCGGTCGTCGCAGCGGTGGCTGCGCTCAAGAAACCACGCACCAGTACGACTGGTTTGCCCTCGCTCGCCTGCCCCATCAGCAGTGACGCTGCCGCCGCGATTTCATCCGCGACCGCCACCTCGGTAACCTGGAGTGGGCGCTCGAACAGGTCTTTCGTTCCCCGCAGATCGAGCAGTGCTGTGAGGCCGGCCACGCCAAGCGCGTGGCCGACTGTGCCATTTCGCCAGGCGCGCCCGATGCTGTCGCTGACGATCACACCGATGTGGCGGCCGGTCGCTGCATGAAATGCACTCGCCATGCCTGCTGCGGACCGATCCGGGTCCTCCGGCAGCAGCACGGCGGTCCCGGGCCGCGTGTTGGATTGATCGACACCGGCATTGGCCATGACGAAACCGAGCCTGTGCTCGACGATCAGCACACCGGGAGCCTGCCGTACCACCCGCGTGGATTCGCCCAGCACGATCTCGACGAGGCGTGGATCCTTTTGCACCAACCCCGCCCGCTCCCTCGCGTCGTCTGACGGAACGATGCTGCTCAGGTCAACCGAACGACCTTCCGCCTTGGACACGACCTTCTGAGCGACGACAATCACATCACCGTCCATCAGGCTTGTCTGGTTGGCGCGCAGGCAGGCCAGGATCAGACCCGCGAGATCGTCCCCAGCCTTGACCAGTGGAAAGTGCGGCAGCGCCAGCAGCTCCAGCCGATCGGGCGCGTAGCTCGCACTGACAGCGCGATGATGGCCTGAGGTGACTCGAATGCCCGCGCCCGGATATCGATAGTTCTTGTTGATCTGGATCAGCACCGACGTCAGCGCTTCGGCAGCGGCGGAGTTGGCAAGCGGACCCGCATGCCAGCCGCGCATGCCGATTGCTTCGGTGATTGCAATGACGCGGTCGCGGGCAGCCGGATCGTCGCCGCAGACCAGCACGTCGCAGTCGATCGGATCGTCTGCGTCCAGGTGCATGGCGCCGACGTTCTGGAACGCGGATACGACACTCACTCGCTCGCCGAGCCGCTGCTGCGCCTCGACCGCCGCAGCACCAGCTTGCGGCAGCTGTACGCGGCCGACCTTTGGCGGGCGCAGCGGCACGGTGGCGTCAATCACTAGCTTGCCCTGCACGCTTACGCGCACTTCTTCCAGAATCGCGTCATGATGCGCATACGGGACGGCGATGACGATGACTTCTGCGGATGCTGCAGCATCGGCGTTGGAAGCGCTCGCGACCTCGGCGCGGCCGAGCCGTGCGCCCAGTTGCGATGCCGCTCCCGCAGCGCGCGTTGGGTCGCGCGATCCGATGCAGACCGGGTAACCCGCCTTCAGCAGGCGATAGGCGAGCCCCGTGCCCAGCGCTCCGGTCCCGCCGACGATTGCGATCCTTTCCTTCACCGGGCGCTGCGCAGTTTCTCTGGCGGTTCGGTAGGCGTGATCACGGGATGCACGAGCGAGCCGGACTTCGTCTTCAGCACCACCGAGAACGGCGAGGGACCCCGCGTCTCGAGCCACTCATGCAGTCGGCCGGTGGGGCGTTTCGGCGCCACGAAATCAAGGTCGTGGCTCCCGACCGTGAAGCGCACTCCGCTCGCACCAAGGTCCTCGCGGTCGATATCGAGCCCGTCGCGGCCCAGCGCTTGTGAATACCAGCGGCGTGCCTCCTGCACGTCCTGGACGGCGAACGTCACAGTATCGATGCCGGTCACCTGGTTGCCGTGTTCCCGCTCCTTGGGCACGCGCTCGTCGCGCGGCGTTTCGTCCTCGATCAGGAAGGGCACTATGTCCGGCTGCTTGCCTTCGTGCAGCGAAAGCACCCACTTGAGGTGGTAGCCATCCGGGCGCACGCGGCTGAGCGGCATCGGATCGGTCATGCCGATGCCGGCCTTTCGGAAGGCCGATATCTCGCCGCGCAGGTCATCGGTCTGCATGCACGCGGCGATCAGGCCCCCGCCCTGCGCGAGCCTCGGCCACCACTTCGACTGCGGATTGGGCTCGTAGAACGCCAGCAGCTCGAGATAGCTGCCGTCGGCAAACCCGATCAGCGCATTGTGCGTCTTCGTCGGATGTTGTCCACCCGGCACTACCGTGAATCCCTGCTTGCGGTAGCTGGCGATCGCGCTCTGCAGTTCGGAAACCAGAATCACGAGATGATCGACTCCTTGCAGCATTGGCGCCTCCAGATCGGTTCAGGGTTGGCATACGCGCGGTAGCACGTCGTTGACGACTCTTTGATACTGCTCGCGCTGCTGCCACGAGGTGAACCTGAGCGCGATGCCGCGCGCGCCGTCGCGCACGAGCTCCCTGAGATGCTCGATGCACTCGTCGGTCGTTCCGGCCGCCGTCCATGCCGCCGTCATCGCCGGAGAGAAAACACCCGGGCCATAGTAGGCATCGAGGAAGCGCTGCGTCTCAGCGAGCGCGGTTGCGCGGTCCTGGCCGACGTTGATGTTGTGATAGGCGACGCAGGGGAACTTGTCCGGATCGCGATCCTCCTGAACCAGGTACTCGCGCAACTTTGCGCGCAGCGTCGCGAACAGTTTCGGCGTGAGCTGCACGCTCATCCAGCCGTCCGCCTTGCGGGCAACGCGTTGCATCGCATTCTCGACGTACTGTGGCTTGAGGGGATTGGCAGCAATCCAGATCGGACAGGGTTGCTGAACGGGCCGCGGCTCCACCGTAACGTGTTCGAAGGAGCGAAACCTGCCTGCGAAACTGACGTCCTGCTCACTCCACAACCGCCGGCAGATTTCGATGTTCTCCGCCAGGCGCGCCGCTCGCTCCGAGTTGGGGATGCCCCAGTGGGCGCCCTCGCTGTCGCTGGGGCCGCCAATCCCTGTGCAGACTGCAAGCAGCATTCGCCCGCGCGAGATCAGGTCAAGGGTCGCCCACTGGTAGGCGAATATGATCGGGTCACGAACCGGGAAGCTCGCCATGCATCCCACCGCGAGCTTGACGCGCTCGGTCGCCGAGGCGAGCGCTCCCAGCAGTCCGATAGAGTCGGGCCGCGGCTTGGCGAACAGGCTATCGCCGACCCAGATCGAGTCGAACGCCTCGGAACGCTCGGCCTCGCGAGCCATGGCGATCATGTCCGCGAGGCTCGAGATGCCGAACAAGGCTCCGCGCTGGGGCAGCGTGAGCCCAAAGGAGACTTTTTCGGCTTCCATCGCTTTCTCCCCTCACTGGTTGGCGAGATTCCAGAGCCGCAGCCGCTCCAGACTCTCGCGAAAGAATCTGAGCCCTTTCCACAACAGCAGCGCCGCCGCGATGTGAGATACCGTTCCCACGATGAGCAGCGAAAGGTTCAGGGCGCTGTCGTCCTCGAAAACGAAATCGGTGAGGAGCGCGACGGCAGTCGGCCCGACACCGAGGCCGATCAGGTTCACGGCGAGCAGGTACACCGCGGCAGCCTGGCCGCGCATCCGGTCGGGTACCACTTGCTGGAGGGCGGCGGCTGCGGCACCCCATGGTGCGCTGACCATGAAATACGTGGGAATCAGCAGTGCCACCGCTGACAGTCCGGTGGGCATCAGTGGAAACAGGATGCCGGTGGGAAACCACGCCAGAGTGGCTATCAATCCGAGCCGCATGTTGGCATCGGCATAGCCGCGCCGTGCCAGGTGGTCCGCGAAGTGACCGCCTGCCAGAATGCCGAGCACGCCAACAGTGCTCATGAGGAGACCGGACACGATGCCCGCTTCGGCTGCAGACCAGCCGTAGTTGCGAATGAAGAGCGTCGGGCCCCAAGTGGTGTACGAGGTCAGCGAACTCAGCGTGAAGCCGAGGCAGTGGCAAAGGAGTGTCCCCTTGTTCGCCGCGAAGTAGCACCACACCTCTCCGAGCGGAATTGACGCGGCAGCGGACGAGGCGACTGACGTCCGCGCGCGGTTGAGAGCACGCCGCGCCGGTTCCCGCACGGTCCGCATCAGCAGGACGAGAGCCAGCCCGGGAACCCCCACGATGAAGAAAACCGTTTGCCAGGGCCGCAGCGAACCGACGATGGGCAAGGTCATGCTGCTCTCGCTGCCCACGAATGCCACGACCGCACCGCCGAAGATGAACGCGAATCCCGTGCCGATGTGAATCGCGGTCGTATAGACACTCAGCGCAGTTGCCAGTCTCTCCTTGGGGAAATAGTCGGTGATGAGCGAGTAGGCCGCAGGCGAGAGCGTTGCTTCGCCGATGCCGACGCCCATTCTCAGCAGCAGGAGGTGCCAGTAGTTGCGGGCCAGGCCACAGGCCGCTGTCATCAGACTCCAGACGAAGCATCCTGCGGCGATGATCACCGTGCGCCGGCGCGAATCGGCCAGCCGCCCCAAGGGAAGCCCGAACAGGCAATAGAAGACGGCGAAACTGAAGCCCATCAGCAGACTCATCTGCGTGTCGTTGATCGCCAGATCGCGCTTCATCGGCTCGACCAGCAGCGCCAGGATGTAACGGTCGATGAACGAGAAGACGTACAGGAGGGTGAGCACGCCCACCACGTACCAGGCGTACGACGGTCGCGGATAGTCCTGCACCGCCGGGGAAACAAGCGCTGGATCCGAAGTTGTCGATGCCGCCATGGGTGCGCTCGGTCGGGCTCAGCGGGCGATCCCGATGGAGACAGCCTTGGTTTCGAGGAACGCATCGATGCCTTCGCTGGCGTTTTCGCGTCCGATCCCGGACTCCTTCATGCCGCCGAACGGCATCTGTATGGCCAGCGGCACGGGATCGTTGACCCCGACGATGCCGTATTCGAGAGCGTCGACCACGCGAAAGACGCGGCCGACATCGCGCGTGAAGACGTACGAAGCCAGACCATAAGGCGTCGCGTTGGCAAGCTCGACGGCTTCAGCCTCGGAATCGAAAGTAACCACTGGCAGCAGGGGCCCGAAGGTCTCCTCGCAAAGCACGGCTGCGTTCGGTGATACATCCGCGAGGATCGTCGGCTCGAAGAAGGCGCCCGGAAGATCGCCGGGATGCACCTGTCTGCCGCCTGTCAGAACTCGAGCACCACGGGCCACGGCATCTTCCACGTGTCCCGCCACTCTCCGCAGCGCCCGTTCGTCGATCAGTGGCCCGATCCGCGTGGCCTCGTCGAGGCCATTTCCCAGCACCAGCGCAGCGGCCCGGTCCGCGATCTTTCTGGCCAGCTCGTGTGCGATCGGCCGCTCGACGTAGAGCCGATTGGCACAAGCGCAGGTCTGCCCCGCATTGCGGAACTTCGCCTGGATCACCCCATCCGCCACCTTGTCGAGATCGACGTCGGCGAACACCAGAATCGGAGCATGGCCGCCGAGTTCCATGCTCACACGCTTCACGGTTCCGGCCGTCAGCCGCAGGAGATGCTTGCCAACCTCGGTACTGCCTGTGAATGTCAGCTTGCGAACCAGCGGATGGGTTGCGAACAGCTCGCCGATGGGCGCGGATTGACGCGTGGTCACGATGTTCAACACGCCCTCCGGCAGACCTGCGGCGTGCAACGCGTCGGCCAGCGCAACGGCGCTCAGGGGTGTCGCGCTGGCCGGGCGCATCACGACCGTGCATCCCGCGGCCAGGGCCGGGGCAGCCTTGCGCGCCACCATCGCCGAGGGGAAGTTCCATGGCGTGATCGCTGCAACCACGCCGACGGGATGGCGCGTCACCAGATAGCGCCGGTCCGGAAGCGAGGGCGGGACGGTGCGTCCGTAAACCCGCTTGCCCTCTTCGGCCGCCCATTCGAAGAAGCCTGCGCTGCCCAGCACCTCGCCGCGGCTCTCGGCGAGCGGTTTGCCGCTTTCGAGTGTCATCGTCCGCGCGAGATCTTCGACGCGTTCGCGTATCAGGCGCGCGGTCTTCTGCAGCACCTCGGCTCGGGAGCTCGCCGGCGCGGCCGCCCATGCCGCAAACGCGGCGTGGGCTCGCTCAATGGCCTGCTGCGCGCCCTCGACGCCGATGTCGGGGACACTGGCGACCTCCTCGTGCGTGGCGGGATTGCGCACGAGAAAACTTTCGGCCAACGCCTGTTCGACGGGCGCGCGTGTCACTTTGCTTCCGCCACGACGGGGTCGCCGAGAAACCGCGCACGCAGGGCCCCGATTTGTTCGCTCATGGTGACCTTTGGCCAGGGAGTGACCGGTTCATCAGGCGCGATACCAAGGCGTATGAGGACCGGTCCCGGCGAGGCGAGAATCTCGGGCAGCAGGCGGCGCAGCGCCGATGCATCATCGACACTTACGGCTCGTCGATACCCCGCCGCCGCGGCCAGGTGACAGAGATCGAACCGGCCGTATCCAGGCAACGCCTGGTTCCCGGACGTCTCGTAGCGACCGTTCTCGAAGATGAAGTGGTAGAAGTTCGTGGGTGCCTGCGCGGCGACGGTGACGAGTGAGCCGAGCTGCATCAGCAGGCAACCATCGCCATCGAGCACGATGACCTTGTGTTGCGGACGGGCGAGCGCGATGCCGAGGCCGAGCGACGACGCGCTGCCCATGCAGCCGAGGGCATCGAGGTGGTCGGCCGTCCCCTGCCCGGCTGCGTGCCACGCCATGATCGCTTGCATCGCTCCCACACTGATCGCTCCGTTGCGACCTTCGGCCAGGACAGCGACCGCATCTTTGCGGGTCATCATAGGATTCGCACTCCCGACGCCGCTGCCAACGGAGCGCCGATGAGAATGGCCAGCGGGCCACCGTTCTCCAGGCATTCGGTGAAGCCCCGCTGAAGACAACCAAGGTCTCCGGGACCTTCGAGCCGGTAGTAGGGGACACCCCAGAGTTCCAATGTCGGCTCGAGCATGCGCACCGCCCGATCGGGGTCTTCCCGCGACGGCATCGACAGGGTTCGCCCGTGCTCGCCGATGAGCATGACGGTGGGGACGCGCGCATCGAGTGGAATCGCCTTGAGGGTGTTGAGACAGGCGTACAGGCCGTTGTTCTGGATCAACAGCATCGGGCGTGCGCCGCCGATGTAGAGGCCCGCGTTGATGCCGATGGCTTCGTCTTCGGTGCAGACAGTGATCAGTTTCGGGCTTTCGCTGCGGGCGAGCAGGGCGAGCAGCGTTCGCTGGTGCGTGTCCGGTACCGTTATCACATGCGTGACATGCGCGGCGCGGATCTCGGCGAGCACGGCGCGCGCGTCGATGGGCAACACCGGCGAACGGGAGGGTCCGGTCACACCGGGCAGTGAGTTTCTCGACGCTGTCGCGTGCTCGTGGTTCATTGCAACCGGCCCGTGCTCGCTCATGTCTTGACGTTACGCCGCCGCCACCGCGGAAAGCTCTACTTCGGCGCGGTCCACCGGATCGCCGCCGCTGATCGTCACCGCGGACCACTGGCGCCCGCACCGCTGCCGCAGCACCTCCAGGAACTGGTCTTCCAGATGAATGTCACGCAGCACTACGTCGAGACGCACGACACGCTCCAGACCGATGTCAAAGCGCTCGAGGGCCGATTCAAGACGGCGCAGCGCCTGGCCCGCCTGCTGGCGAACGTCCCCGCACAACTGCGGCAGCAGCGCACCGGATTTCGCATCGCGCAATCCGTTGCAGCCACTGGCGAACACCAGGCCGCCCACCCGCACGGCCTGTGCGACTTCGGGCCGCTCGACGAACCAGGCTATTTCCTTCGAAACGCCAGGCGCGGCGGCGATCGCGCACATGTCCATCTCTCCAGTGCCCCCTACCGGCATACCGATCGGCGCGGTCGCGAACGGGACTCGCCCCCCCAGCACTGCGCTGCAGGTCGTCCAGTATTCTTCGGCGCGATTGACGTTGCGGATGTGCGAATCGATGCGCACCAGGTCCTGCAGGCTACGGTCGGCCTTGCGGAGAAAGGCGCGATACTCCGCGTAGCAATTGCGAATCTGCGCCGGAAATCCCGCGGGCGTTTCGACCGGCGCCACCGCTCCGGTATCGGGATCGACATGCCCACGCACGCCCACCGTAAAGATGAAATCACCCGCCTGCACGGCGCGTGCACATCGAATGTTGTCCAGGGTGAACGCGGGCCGGTACGAGCGCTCGACCCAGTGCGCGCGCTCCGTCCACGGGCCGGGCAGCGGCGCCTGCGGGGGGCCGTCGACGACGATCCTCTCGGTATCGGGAACCACGGCAACGACCGATGTCGTCACCATGTTGATGCCTTCCATGAGCGCCTGCGCGCCGCCACCGGCGGTCTGCGACATTCCGAAGTAGTCGCGCCAGATGGCGAGACGCAGATGCAGCCACTCCTGGGAACTGACGAAGTGCTCGAGCCACAAGACGCAGCTCGCTGAGTAGCCGCATTCCTCCAGGCGGCGAATGATCCGCTCATAGGAATTGCAGCTCTGGATCTCGGGCTGCCACGTCACGGCAGGGTCAATCGCTTGCGTCTTCGTCGATCGATGCCCGTCCGAGCCGGAGACGAACAGGTAGGGTCCCGCGCGCACGACCGCGGCAAAGCCGCGGTCGCGTTCATCCGCCAGCAGAATCTCCTTCTTGTAGCTTGCACCCACGGCTGACGGCCTCAGGCAACCAGAACGACGCGCGTTCCGACGGTGCACTCGGGCGCAAGCAGCCAGCCGCCAGGCACGCCCGGCGCGGGCCGCGCATCTGCCCCGGCTCGCGCCAGGAATTCGCGCGACGAGGCGAGATCGGCGACTCGCAGACGCAGCTCGAAAGGTCCTTCTCCGACTTCGTCGAGCTCGGTCCGCACCGGCCCCGGCCCCGCGGGGGCCAGCAAGTCGATGACCAGCCCGTTCGAGGTGCAACGCAGGCGGCGCGCACCCAGTTCTGGAACCGCATCCTCCTTATCGCAGGAGAAGCCGAGGACGCCCAGGTACGCTTCTCTGCCCCGCTCGATGTCGGCAACCACAGTTGCCAGACCTGCCACCGCCACCGCACCGATGCGATGGGTACCGGCCCACTCGCCGGTCAGGCGCTCAGGATCCTGAGTGTCCCATTGGATGAACCCTGGATAGAGCTGGCGCGTCGACATGCGACCGCCCGGCTGCAAGCAGCGGTTCGCGACCACGAAGCCATCAGGTCGGACGCGCTGCAGCCGCAGCGGACCGCTCACCTCAATGTCGGCGCGCTGAAATCGATCGAGCAGGGATTCCAGTGTGTCAGTGGCGAATACCGGGTCCACGGGTCCGCCTGCGCGCCTGGCGAGAAAATCCGTCAGACCGGCGCCCTCGGCTCCGAGGAGCGCGCGCTCGGTGGGATCGTGTATCGCGATCAGCTCCAGGTATTCCCAGGCGAGACGCACCACGGCATTCTCCGTGCCGCGGCCGGGGTGCCGCCCGCCACGCTGAACATTGAATCCCACGGCTCGGAATCGGCGAATGGCGTCGTCCATGTCGCGCACGGCGATCATCACGTGATCCAGTTTCAACTCCATCGCCGTGGTGTGCCGTCGACTGCGCCTGGCGCCGGTCGGCGTCAGGTCTCCAGTCTGAAGAGGCGGGCCATGCGCTCGAACGTGATCTCGCGGCGCAATGCCGGCGCGACGCCGTCCAGGATCTGATCGAGGATTCCGTCCGGGTTCGGCCAGGTCAGGTAATTGTGCGGATAGTCAGCTCCCCACATCGCGATCTCGGCAAGGTTCGGCCAGTTCTCGCGGATCATGCGTCCGCCCACCGGGTCGTCCTCGAACGTCACACGGATCTGGCGCTTGAAGTACTCGCTCGGCGGCATGCTGAGCTTGGACGCCGCGTCATCCGTCTCCCGCAGCGGGCCGCGCACCCGCTCCTGTCGGTCCATCCATTCGATGAAATAGGGCACCCAACCGATATTGCATTCGGAGTACACGTACTGAAGGTTGGGATTGCGTTCGAAGGCGCCGCTGAAAAGCATCTGCGCCATCGGCTTCATGATGTTGGTGGGCGCGGTGCTGAAATGGGCCTTGGCAAGACCGCGTACCTGGGGCGGATACGGCGTCCCGGCCGCATCGCCGATGTGGCTGCACACGGGAACGCCGGCTGACGCTGCCATCTCCCAGATCGGATCCCAGGTTTCGTGCTGAACCGGCGCCGCGACATCGAAGACGGGGAACTCGACCGCCTTGATGTGCAGATCGATGAGGCGCGCGAACTCCGATCTGCAGAACTCCGGGAGGGAAGTGGGCAGAACGGGCAGACCCAGGATGCGGTTCGGATCGTTCGCGTTCAGCTCGACGATGAAGTCGTTGTAGGCGCGGTAGCATTCCTGTCGCAGTTCAGGATCGTCGATCTTCCACTTGCGAGTCGGACCATAGAGGATCGCTGCGTAGATCCCGGCCTTGTCGAGGTGCTCGCGGATGAGCTTCGGGTCGGACGGTGGCAGCGAGCCCGCTGGCGTGTCGACTTTCATGCCGCGGAAGCGCTCGTGGTGCTCGAAGTTCGATTTGCCGTCCGCGGAGGCAAGCTGCCGCTTGCCCTCCCACCACCAGTAAGTGCCTTCGTTGGTCTCGACGACCTTGGGCGCGCGCTCTTTGAGCCGCGCCGCGACGCGCGACTGCCACAGGTCCTTCGGCAACCAGTGCGGGTCCAGATGGTTATCGGCGGAGTTGTACTTGTAGGTCATGATCGTGACGCTCTCCTCCGACTGCCGGGTTCGGTCCATGATTGACCGCTAGAGACGCGCGACGGGCATGCGTGATGAAGAATAAAGAATGAAAGGCGACGCGCCTGCGTACGCCTGCGGTTCAGCGGGGCAGTGGGTCTTCCGCAGCGGCGCGGAGTTCGCGGCGCGAATCGAACAACGCATCCTGCAGGTGCTGGAGACTGCCGTCCCCGCCAACGCGGTAGGTCTGCGCGGCAACTTCGCCCGGTCGTGCGACGCTCACACGCCAGTTGGTGCAAGGCGGATTGAGCTCGCCGCCGGGTTGGTCGAGTACGGGGGCCGCCGTCACCTTTGCGCAGTGCGCCGCCTCGAACTCGAGCCCCAGCGCAGCAACCTCGACTGATCCGGATTGCGAGCCGAGCCACGCCGGCAGCACGCTGAATGCCAGTCGCTCGCTCGGCAGCAGCGGCTGGCTGGACAAGGAGGACTCGGTTTCGTGACCATCCGCCTGACGGCTCCTGGTGCGGTACTCACCCGCAGACCAGGTGACTTCGATGCTCTCTCGCCCGATGTCGGTCTCCGCCTCGAGCTGCGCGCTGCGCACGGTCCAATCGGCGGCGAGCGCCAGTCGTGTCCGTACTTTCTGAGGCCCACGCGGGCCACTGCGTCTCAGGTGTTCCTCAACCGTCCAGCTGCCATCGGCGCGCTTGCAATGACGATAGCTCGCGGTGCCGAGCTGGATCGTGCCGAACCACTCTTCGATCGCCCCGTGGCGCACCGTCTCGGCCTCCGCGACCTCACCAAGCTCCGGGATCGTCCCTGCGCGTGCGGACAGTGACGCGGCGTGCTCCTTGAGCATGCGATCCAGATCCGCACGTGTAAGGCATTGTCCGCCCACGACCACCGACTCGAGCGAGTCGCGAATCGCCATGACATCCTGGAGTGGATTCGAGCGCAGCACGAGAAGATCGGCCTGCTTCCCCACGGCCACCGATCCGAGCGTGGCAGACTCGCCCAGGAATCGTGCAGCCTCCGTCGTGCCACAGCGCAGGGCCTGGTAGGGACTCAAGCCTGCGTTCACGAGATTGGCGAGCTCATGGTGGATAGAACACCCATGGATCACGAAAGGATTGGGGGCGTCGGTCCCCAACAGGAGCGGAGCGCCCTCCTGATGAAGGATCGAAACCACGCGTGCCAGCGCGGAGTCCCGCCCGCGGCCCAAGGCGATCCACTCGTCTCTGGAGCAGGGCAACGTCGAGAACCGCAGCCGCAACATGCGCTCGAGTTCCTGCGCGACGCTCGGATGTTCGTAGCGCAGATCCGGGTCCGCAAGCGCGACCTCGGGAAGCTGAATCTGCTTCTGCCAGACAACGAGCGTCGGACAGTTCCAGATGTTCTTGGCAGCCATTGTCGCCGCCAGCCGCCGGATCGCGTCGAAGTCGAGGTGGTTGGCGATCAGGTCCAGCGTGTCCGGGTGCGCGCGCCGTGAAGCGGCATCGCGCGGCGACGGATACTGCAAGCCGTCTCGCAGGCGTCCGTTGGCGATGCCCGTCAAGTGTTCGAAGCAGCTCATACCGGCTTCGATCGCCTGTTCGAAAGTGATGCCATCGGGACAGTGCCCGGCCATTCGCACACCCGCTCGTGCCGCCGCGGCGCCAAGAGCACGCAGAGCATCGAGCTGGAGCCACTGATAGGCCTTGATTTCGCTGTAGCCGCGGGCCACCAGGTTGCGGACCAGCGCCTCGGCATCCTCAGGCTTCGTCAAGATGAACGACCGTGGCCGCGCGCTCAAGCCATGCGAACCCAACCCATCGATCAGCGGACTGACGCTGACCAGACGCGGTCCTGTTCTTTCACCGCGCGCGATCCTGTGCGAAAGAGCGAGATGCCAGGGTCTGCCATCCATGTTGCGAACGCGGGTGATACCGTTCGCGAGATACAGCCTGCACACTCCGGCGTCCGTGATGTGCGTGTGCATATCGGCCAGGCCAGGCATCACGTAGCGATTCGAGCCATCGATGACTCGCATCCCAGTGACGTCCAGAGTCGCGCTCGGTGCCAGGGCGCGGATCACTCCGTCCTCGATCACGACAGTGTGCTGCGGCAGTGGAGTGCTGCTCTCCATGGTGATCACGTTCGCATGCGTGATCGCGAGTGGCCCGCGCCCGCGAACCGCCGGGTCCAACCACCAACCCGGCCGACCCGCATCGGCTTTGCGCGCTTGCAGCGTCGGCCGCGGCATGCTCAGCGAAAACATCCGTCGTCAGAATCGGGCGTTGAGACGGATGCCATAGGTCCGCGGGTGACCGATCGTCACCTCAGGCGGGAACACGGCGTCGGGCAGCGTGCCGCCCGTCAGGTATTCCTCGTCGAACAGATTGTCCGCGAACGCGCCGATCTCGTAGCGCCCGTTCTGCACACCGGCATAGACGTTCGCGAGCCAGTACGCGTCGGCGCGCAGCAGGTTCACGGTCTCGAAGAAGCGCTCGCCCATATAGCGCATGTCGCTGCGCAGGCGCATCTTCCAGCCGGATACGGCTCCGAGCGGCACGACATACTGTGCGCTCACGGTGCCCGAGACATCGGGTGCAAACGGCAGCTCGTTGCCGGCGAGATCCTCATTCAGGCCGAATCGCGGCGCGACGATCGGATCCTCGAACGACTTGAGCTCGGAATCCATCAGTGCGACCGCGGCGTTGAGGTCGAAGCGCTCGGTCACCGACCACTGCACGGCAGCCTCCAGTCCTGAGACGCGTGACGCGCCGGCGTTGGTGATGTAGCCCACCGAGCTTCCGCCCGGAACATTGGTGGTCTGGTTGATCTGTTGATCGTCCCAATCGATGTAAAAGGCCGTCACTTGCGCGCTGAGCCGGTTCTCCAGGGCCGAGGCCTTCAGCCCAAACTCGTAGTTCGAGATGTACTCCGAATCGAACTCCAGCCTTGGCGCACGAGGATCGTTGAAGCCGCCCGCGTGATATCCGCGCGAAACCGTGATGAACCAGTGCAGGTCCTGATTCGGCTTGTAGGAGAGCGACAGCCGCGGCAGCAACTCTGTTGCGCTCCTGCTGGTCCTCCGGCCGGCCAGCCTGTTGAAAAACTCCTGGCGCTCGTAGTCGTAGCGCAGACCCGCGGCGAACGAGAACATCTGCGACAGCTGGTACTCGGCGTTGGCGAAGCCGGCGTAGTTGTTGACCTCCCGGCTGCTGTTGCTGAGAAAAACGGGTCCGAAGGCCAGGCTGCCATCCGAAGTGCTGCGATAACCGTACGCGCCGAGCAGCCAGGTCAAGCGGTTCTCGCCACTGGAAGCCAGTCGCAGTTCTTCGCTCCAGCCCTCTATCTTGCTGACGACGGTATAGCCAGGAACGCCCGGAACGAATGTGCCGACCCCGGGCCCGTTGCTGTCACCGAGCAGCAGTGAGTCGATGTAGCCATAGCCGGTAATGCTCGTGAGCGCGAGGTCCTGTCCGGTGTAAGTGGTGGTGATCGCGATCGTACCGTCCTCCCGGTCGTAACCGCCGAGAAAGCTCATGTTGGTGGTATCGCTGACGTCGTTGAAGTCCAACTGCCCCTGACCGATTTCGATGAAGCGATTCGGATTGGTCCTGTTGTAGGTGCTCGCGATGTGAGAGCAGTCACCGCACCCATCGTCGCCCTGACCGAAGGTGGCGTTGAAGTCGACATCCACGCTCTCGGTTGGAACCCAGCGAAGGCTCGCGCGCGCGGTGAGGTCCTGCTCGTCATTGACGTCGCGTTCGCCGCTGAAGGTATTGTCGAGGTAACCACCCAGCCCACGAGCGCCGGCCGTGAGCCGGCCGTAGAGACGATCCGCGGCGATCGGGCCGGTGAGCGATGCGGAGACCTGATACGACTCGTACGATCCGTACTCTGCGTTCACAGAGCCACCGAAGGTCTCGGACGGTTTCTTGGTGACGTAGTTGATCACGCCGCCCAACGCGTTTCGCCCGTAAAGAGTCGCCTGCGGTCCCTTGAGTACTTCGATGCGCTCGAGATCCATCAGCAGCGCGTTGTTGATGAGGCGCGTGAACCCGAGCGTGAATCCGTCGGTGAACACGACCACGGTAGGATCGGTCAGGAACTGCGGCGCGATGCCACGGATCAGCGGCGTGGTGTTCTGACGGCTCAGTGTCTGCGAGAAATCCAGTCCCGGCGTGAGCAGAACGATGTCGTCGACTTCGCTCACGCCGGCATCGTGCAGCGTGGCCTCACCGACGACGGACACGCTCAGCGCTACATCCTGCAGGCGCTGCTCGCGCTTCTGGGCGGTCACGAGGATCTCCTCGATCACGCCTCTTCCTTCATTCACCGTCTGCTGTGCCGTGGCCCGAATGGGCAGCAGGCTGGCGGCCAGAAGGCCGGACAACGCCGCGGCTGCGCACAGGAATCTGTTCATTATCAATCCCCCTGCAGGTAGGTGTCAGGCGCGCGGGCATGATCACCTGAGATCGGGAGGGGGCGCGTAATGATAAGAGCAGTTTTCCTACTTCCAGGCGCACGCTCTGTGAGTCGCTGCGGCGCGCCAGGACAGCGACGATTTCCCATCGTGATTTCGCGACTGGTTCTTCGCCGGCGTGGCGTCTGCGCGCCGGCCATCTCCACTCGGAACTGAGCAGATCCGACGTCGGAAGAATGCCATCCGGCGAGCTATCTGCCACTCCTGGCAAGAACCAGCGGCGGCCACCGACGGGCAAACGGGCGCGCGGCTTCGATCGCCGCGGCGAGACGCAGAACGCCGACGTCGTCACCGAGACGCCCTACGACTTGCACGGCGCGCGGCAGACCGTCCGAGTGGTACCCGACCGTGATCGCCGCAGCGGGATTGCGGGCGGTGTTGAACGGCGCGAGAAACTCGAGCGCCGAGAGCTCGCGACCTGCAGTGAGAGAGTCGAGCCGTGGCGGAGGCTCCGCGACCGGTGTGAGCAAGAAATCGTACGAGTCGAACCAGACGGCCATGCGTTCGCGATACGCCTGAGTCTGGCGGAGCAGTCTGCGGTATTGCCAGGCCAATGCAGTTCGGCCGGCGTCGTAGATTGGTCTCGCGTAGTCGGTCAGGTCAGCGGCGTGTTTCTCCCAGAATCCCGGTATCAACGCCTCCGCGGCGGCATAGTGATCGCCGGAATAGCCCCAGACACCTGGTGCGAGCTCCTGCCGCTCAGTCGGAAGCGGCGGGCAATCCTCGTGCAGCTCATAGCCCATGTCGCTCAACAAAGTGGCGACGTCGTTGAGCGCCGACCGAGCGCCTTCGTCGGCAAGCTCGGATCCCATGCGCGGCGCGAGCGCCACGCAGCCCGTCACCGGCGTGGGCAAGTGGAGATCGAGAAAGTCCGCAGTGGGCTCGATTCTGGACTCCGGATCGCGCGCGTCGAACCCGCTCAGCGCCTGCATCAACAGCGCGGCGTCGCGCACGGTTCGAGTCAGCGGTCCGTTGTGCGAGCGTCCGGGAGCGGCGCGCCAACGCTGCACCGTGGGGATGCGCTGATAGGTCGGTTTGAAGCCGAAGATCCCGGTGCAGGCCGCAGGCAAACGTATGGAACCACCGGAATCGGTTCCAACGGCAAGCGGACCAAGACCTGCCGCGACGGCGGCGGCCGCACCGCCGCTGGAGCCTCCGCACGTCAGCTCGGGATTCCAGGGATTGCAGCCGGGCTCCCGTAACCGATTCTGCACGGCCGGCAGCAGCGCAAACTCTGAGGTGTTGGTCTTCCCCAGGATTACGGCGCCGGCATCGCGCAGGCGCACCACGATCTCCGAATCATCCTGATAGTTGTTCTTGAACGCCAGCGAACCGTAGGTTGTCGGCAGGCCCTGCATCTCGATCGTATCCTTGACCGATACCGGCACGCCGCACAGGAGGGCCGGTGAGCCTCCGCGCGCCCACGATTGCTCGGCCGACGTCGCGGCTTGTAGCGCATCAGCGTAGTTGACGGCGAGGTATGCCCGGAGCACGGGGTCGAATCCCTCGATGCGTTCGAGGCACTCTTCGAGAACCTCCAGCGGAGAAAAGTCGTGCCGGGCATAGCCCTCGAGGAGTTCAGCGGCCGTCAGTGTCCAGTAACCCGCGGTCATTGCATGCCGGCGAAGCGCGCCAGGAAACGACCGAAGACCTTGGTCCCCTGCGTCATGAGAGCGAGACCGATGTTCTCGTCGGGAGCGTGCGCGCGGTTGTCGGGGTGCACGCATCCGATGCCCACTGCGGGCAGACGGTGCTCGGCACAAACCTGAAACATGGGTGCCGTCGACATGGAGGAGATGATCCGCAGCGCCTCTCGCCCCAGGACGTCTTCGCAGGCAGCGGCGGCCGCACGCGCCAGTGGATGGGCAACCGAGGTCCACCAGGGCGATTCGTCCGCCAGCACGGAAATCTCGACGTCCTCGAAGCCGTGCGCATCCAGGTGCCGCCGCAGGCACAGCAGAATGCGGTCGGGATGCTGGTCCGGGATAAGGCGCATGTCGACTTTGGCGCGCGCCACGGCGGGGATGACCGTTTTCATGCCCGGTCCGTTCCAGCCAGACCAGACTCCGGAGATGTTGCACGTCGGGTCGAACATGGTGGAAGCCTGCGCGTCGGTGCCAGTCCTGCCGCCCACGAATGCCGCGGCTCCGTGCAGGCGCTTGAGTGCGCCTTCCTCGAACGGCAGCGCGCGCAGATGTTCGAGCTGCTCACGCGTCGGTTCGAGCACGTCGTCGTAGAAGCCGGCGATCGTGATTCGGCCATCCGCCGCCTTCAACGTCGCCAGAGCGCGCAGCAAGCGTTCGCCGGCGTTCGGCAGCAGCATCGCCATTTCGGAATGGATATCTCCGGCGAGCGTACGAACCGAAAGCTCGACGTAGAGAATCCCGCGCAGACCGCAGGTGACGAGCGGGCGCCCCTGCGGGTCTATGTAGCCCGCTTCGTTGAGTGCCGCGTCGGCTTGGAGAAATCGCGGCCGCCTGGCGAGGAGCTGCTTGAGGTTGTTGCTGCCGCTCTCCTCCTCACCTTCGACCAGGAAACGCACGCTGCAAGGCAGTTTGCCGAATACTTCGCGCCACGCCTCGACCGCGTGCAGACGCATGAGCAGCATGCCCTTGTTGTCGCTGGACCCCCGCGCGAACAGGTGCCCAGCGCGGACTTCCGGTTGGAACGGCGGCGCGGACCACAGCTCCAGAGGTGCAGCCGGCACCACATCATAATGTTGAACGCAGATCAGTCGTCGCGGCCCGCAACCGATCTCGCCGAGCACCAGTGGGGGTACGCCGTCGATGGATATCGTCTCGGTAGTTGCACCGAGCTTCAGCAGGCGGTCTGAAGTCCAACGTGCCGCTGTGTGCAGCGCTTCGGTGCTGCCGGTTTCGCTCGGGATGCGGCAGTATTCGACCAGATCCTCAGTCCACGACGGCATGCGCTCATCGATCAGGCGATCGAAGGAACTGAAGTCGGTCACTGATGCTCTCCCTCCCGGCGGGGTGCGCGTTTCGGTGGCCGAGCCTACCCCCGGTCTTACGGGCGCACGTGATCGGATCCGACGGGGAAGTAATGCGATCCGACGCGGGTGATCCGGCACATCGCGCCGGGGTGCGACACCGTCAATGTGCCCGCTCGGCCCCTGGGTTCTTCTCCTCGGCGTCCCGTGACGGTGCGTTCGCGATGGCCTCGACGCGCGCAAGCATCGCATCGATCTGCGCCCGGCCGATCGATTTTCCGGCAACGAAGACGCTGTCTATCGTGCGAGTGTTGTCGATGTTCTGCAACGGGTTGGCGGTGAGCAAGACCAGGTCGGCGAACTTGCCGGGCTCGACTGTGCCGAGGGAATCGAGCATCCCGAGGTACCTGGCCGGATTGATCGTCGCTGCCTGGAGCGCGTCCAGCGGCGTGAAGCCCGCTTCGACCAGAAGCGTCAGCTCATCGTGCAGGCTGAAGCCCGGAAAGCAGTAGGGATTCGAAACGTCGCTGCCGGCCAGGAACTCCACCCCGGCGCGCTTCATCTGTCCAGCCAACTTCAGATACTGTGCATACACCATTCTCGACTGCACCCAATCCTCCGCCGTGTACATGCGAACGCGGGCATCACGCTTTGGATCCCAGTAATCCCTGAAGCGCTTCGGCAGGTACCTGAGACGCGGATCGTTGGTGAAGTTCGTGTCATCGAGGTGAGTGATCGCGCGCAGCACCGTCAGGGTCGGAACCTGCCACGTATGGTTCTGTTTGAAGCGGGCGAACAGAGCAGCCGCTTTTGCGGGATCGTGGGTCTGGACCGCCTTCACGTTCACCGTCAGACGGCGGAAGCGCAGGGCCGAGGGCTCAGCTGCGCCGGCGGCCAGCGCGTCGCGCATCTCGGCTCGAATCGCCGCTTCGTCGTGCGAGCTCGCCAGCAGCACTCCGGTCAGATGCTCGATGCTTTTCTGCCCGGCGTCCGAGGCTTCTCCTGCGTTCACCGATTCCGGCACGTGGCCCACGAACGGCAGACCCTGCCTGTGGGCTTCGGCAGCGATGGCGAAATACGCTTCCCTCGAGAGCAGGGAGTAGACCTTGATGAAATCCGCGCCGCCTTCCTTCGCCCGGAGTACGGCCTCGCGCGCTTGCGCCGCGTTCGCGACGCCGACCGACCCCCTCCAGATGGGATTCGGGCCATCGATGATCGGACTCGCGATGCTCAGTCGCGGGCCGAGCAGTTCGCCGTCGGCGGTTTGTCTGGCCCATTCGTGGTGCGCGGGCGTGCCCCACATCATGCGCACGCCGAGGACTCCGTTCGCAATGAAGAGCGGCAGGTAGTCCTTCATCTCCCAGTGGACATGCATGTCCCACAGGCCCGGAATGAGGAACTTGCCGGTTGCATCGATTACGGCCGCGCCTTGCGGGATCGTCACGCGACTGGAGGGACCCACTGCGCTGATGCGATCGCCGGCGATGACCACGGTTGCGTCTGCCTTGGAAGGTCCTCCTGCCACGTCGATGACGGTGACATGAGTCAACGCAACCGAGGTGGAACGGACCTCGGACGCTCCCTGTGCACACAGGCTGACCGCCAGCAGCAACGTCGCGATCATGACCCTCACGGGGTTCCCCGCCTGGCCGCAGCGCTCGCTTGCGCAAGCAGCTTGTCCAGGTCAGGCCGCGCCAGCAGACGGCCTCCAAGCACCACCGCGTTGATCTTCTGCGTGTTGCGGATCTCGACGAGTGGGTCGGCCTCGAGCAGAACCAGGTCGGCGATCTTGCCGACACCGACGGTCCCCATCTCGTCCTCGCGGCTCATGTAGCGCGCAGGGTCGATCGTAGCCGCTTGCAATGCTTGCAGCGGCGACAGCCCGGCCGCGACCAGCAACTCGAGCTCGTCGTGCAAAGTGAAGCCGACGGGCTGGACGTCGGTGCCGGCGAGGATCGGCACGCCCGCACGCTTCATCTCACCGACGATCCGAAGGTTCGCGGCGAGAATCTTTCGCATCGCCTCGAAGTCTTCCGGCAAGAAGTGTCGATACATTCCCGATTTCCTGGGGTCCGCGCGCTCCGCTGGCACATACTCGAGCCGCGGGATCCTGAAGTTCGGATCTCCGAGCGCCGCACCAGTGCTCGCCACGCTGAGCGTGGGCACTTGCCAGGTCCCGTTCTTCCTGAACCGCTCGAACAGCGCCGCGCACTTCCCCGGGTTATAGGCATCGAAGTACTTCGCTTCGAGACGGCGCAGCAACAGCAGGTAGTTCGTCTTCGCGCCCTTCGCGGCGAGCTCCGCCCTCAGGGCCGCAACGTCCTCGGCGTAGTGGCTCTCGAGATCCGAACAAGCGAAGGCCACGCCACTCAGGTGCTCGATGCTCTTCTGACCGGCGTCGGACGCTTCGGCCGGTGTCACCGACCGGGGCACGTGGCCGCCGAAAGCGATGCCTTGTTTGCGGCTCTCGTCCGCGATGGCGTAGAAGAGATCCTTGGGCAGCAGGCTGTACACCTTGATCAGGTCGCCGCCCTCCCGCTTGACCTTCAACACCGCCTGGCGCGCTTCGGTTTCGGTGCCCACGGCGATCGCGCTGGGATTGACGGGCTGCGGGCCGTCGACCATCGGGCCGATGAGCAGACGCGGCCCGAGCGTCGCGCCACTTTCGATCTCGTGGCGCCATTGGTAGTACGCCGGATTGACGTTCAGGAATCGCACGCCAGTCACGCCGTTGGCTGGGAACAGGGCGAGGTGATCCTTGCTGGACAGGTGGCTGTGCATGTCCCAAAGGCCCGGGATCAAGAATCTTCCGGTCGCGTCTACGAGTTGTGCACCCGACGGCACGGCTACGGACTTGCCGACGGCAACGATGCGTCCCGCGTCGATCAGCACTGTGACATCCGGCTGGGAAGCACCCCCTGCAGTGTCGACTACGGTCACATGTGCGAAGGCGAGCGGCCGAGATTCAGCCAGCGGCTGCGCCAGCAGAAACACCGGCGCAAGCAGCGCGAGCAGCAGCACAAGAGTTCTCATTCCAGCACCTCGATGCACGGGGTTTTTCCGTTGTTCTACCTTCTGTTTACCGCGCGCTTCTGTTTACCGCGCGCTCGGCACTTTGTAGCAGCTGGTCGAGCTGAGGCCGGTCCAGGATGCGGCCACCGACGACGACGGCGCGGATGCGCCTGACATTGCCGATGTCGACGAGCGGATCGGCGTCGAGCAGCACGAGATCGGCGAGCTTGCCGACGCCGATCGAACCGACCTCATCGTCGCGGCCGAGATAGCGAGCCGGATTGAGCGTCGCCGTCTGCAGTGCCTGCATGGGCGTGAGGCCTGCCTCGACCATCAACTCGAGCTCGTCGTGCAGGCCCGAACCGGGAAAGCAATAGGGATTCCCCATGTCGGTTCCTGCCAGGATGCCGACCCCGGCTCGTTGCATTTCGCGCACGAGCGCGAGTTGCCTTTGATAGATGCGCGCCTCCGCGTTCAGCTCGGCTTCGTCGAGCCTGGCGGCGGGGTTGCTGGCTGGATCCCAGCTGCGACGCGTCGCGGGTGCGACGTACTTGAGCCTCGCGTCTTGCGTGAAACGGGCATCTTGACGCGCGAGCTCGCTGCGCAGCACCGTCAGCGTAGGACACTGCCAGGTACCGTTTCGCGCGAATGTTGCAAAGAGGCGGTCTGCCTTCTCGGCGCTGTGGCTTTCCGCGCTCTCAGCCTCGATCCGCCGGTACGCCTTGGCCCGCGCCGTCGGTTCCATCGTGGCGGCCGCGCCGCTCTCCTTCATCAGTTCTTCTTCGCGCGCTGAAGTCGCGACGAGCACGCCGGTGAGGTGCTCAATGCTTCTCTGACCAAGGTTCGATGCCTCGCTCGCGGAGAGGATGCGCGGAACGTGACCGGCAAACGGGAAGTGCTGTCGCTTCGCCTCGTCGACGATTGCGAGATATGCTGGACGCGACAGAGCCGAGTAGACTTTGGCGAAGTCGAATCCCTGCCGCTTCAGATCGATCACCGCCTGCCGCGCCTCTTCCTCGGTGCTGATCATCGCGAAGGCGCGATTGCCGCCGGCAGGGCCGTCCAGAATCGGCCCGGCGGCGACGATGCGCGGGCCCAGCAGCGTGCCGGCCCGGATTTCCTCACGCCATCGGCGCAAGGCTGCGACGGTATCCTGCAAGGCTCCCAGATCGCGTATTCCGGTGACGCCGTTCGCGATGAGCAGCGGCAGGCGGGTGTCCTTCATCGATGCGTAGATGGCAATGTGGGCATGCATGTCCCACAGGCCCGGAATCAGAAACTTGTCCGATGCATCGACGATCCGGGCATTGCCGGGAACGGAAACCCGGTCGCTGCGGCCCAGCGCGGTGATGCGATCGCCCTCGATGACGACAGTCATGTCGGGTTGAGATGGAGAACCGGTTGCGTCGATGACCGTCACATGAGAGATCGCCACCGTCGACGACACCGGTTCCGAGGTCGCCCACGCGATCGAGGCGGTCGATGGCAGCCCGAGGGCCACGATGACGATCCGCACGAGGCTCTGCTTGTTCATATTGGTGAGGATCACCGCACCCGCCGGCCACGACGGCAAGATACCGGGTACAGAGCGTACTTCTCCGTTCACGCACCGGTTTTCGCGAATCCGACATAGAAAAAATGCGAGGCGACGGAACGAGGCAGCGGTCAGGGTCGGTTCCGGCATCGCTCGGAAGCGGCTACTCACCGTGTGCAGTCAGCGAATCCGACGCCGAAAGCATGCGATCCGACGACAGCGTGCGCGCCAGGCGGATCGCAAGGCGCCCACCCAGTAGAATCACCCAGCCGCATGACGCACCGGCCCGGAGCGGGGGGTTGTTGTGAAAGACTCGGCCACGTTTCCGTCGGAGGTTGCTCTCGCCTTCGACCGGCTTGCCAAGCGTCCGGATCCGGACCGTCTCTCCCCTCTCGACCTCAGCCGCTCGGCGATCCGTCACCATCCGCTGGCAGCGGGAGTGCGTCACTTCCTGACAGAGGCCGAGGGCTCCGGCTACTGGGAGTACTTCAAACCTTCGGATCACCTGCTGGTCTCAGTGACTGATGCGCTTTACCGGCAGGACCAGTGGATCGACATTCCAGGCATCGTGGTCTTCAAGCTGCGTTTGCTGCTCAGCGGAAAGTTGCTGGACAAGAAGGGCGATGTGCTGTTGACGGGTCCGCAGGCACTGCTCTACCTCTCACCGGGCACGAGCCCCGAGGGCTACTTCGTCGCGGGCGGCCAGCAGACCCAGCTGGTGGTTCTGCATTTTCGTACCGAGCTCCTGCAACAGACGCTCGGTCTGGATAGCGGTGAATTGCCACCGCCAGTGGACACGATGCTGGCGAAGCGTACCTCGAGCGCGTCCCATCGGCTGGGATTCAGTGCGGAGGTCTTGCACGCCGTGCAGCGCATTCTCGACTCGCGTCACGGGATCCCGAGCTCGCTGCGGTCCGCCTATCTGGAGTCGATGGCCACCTCGATCTTGTGCGAAGTGCTGGCGGACCTGTCGAATCGTGACCCGCGCCGTACCGGACCGCAGATGCACGGCCGCGACCTCAACCGCTTGTACGAGGCGCGAGACTATCTCGCACAGCACTTCGTGACGCCGCCCACCATCCCTGAGCTTGCGCGGATGGTCGGCATGAACCAGACGAAGCTCAAGGCGGGGTTCAAGGCGATTCTCGGCGTCACGATCTACCAGTACATCATGGAGCGGCGCATGCAGCTCGCATCCGAGCTGCTCCTGACGCACGACTACAACGTTGCCGAGATCGCGTACAAAGTCGGTTACGAATACCCCACCAACTTCACCTACGCTTTCAAGAAGCGCTTCGGCTGTCTGCCGCGCGCCTGGAGCCGACACTGATGCGGCGCCCCCGCGGTCAGAGGAACTTCCACTTGACCATCATCGAGTAGCGCCTGCCCAGGATGTCGTAGCCGACGAAAGCCGCCGGCGGCGGCGGCTCGTCGAACACGTTGGTCAGCGCGAGCCGTATGCGCGCCTGGTCGGAGATCGCGAAACTCAACCCGGCGTTGTGCAGCCAATGACTGTCCACCCGCAATGTGTCGCTGTTCTCGATCGTGT
>Ga0187892_10002368_pt1 | contig 38205 bp, 33 predicted proteins | sample MA1701073metaG_FD_139345 | JGI IMG/M metagenome (GOLD analysis project Ga0187892, IMG submission 139345) | Bio-ooze microbial communities from a basaltic lava cave in the Kipuka Kanohina Cave System on the Island of Hawaii, USA - MA170107-3 metaG ... | reverse complement strand
GAACGATGTGCAACACGGGAAACCCGTCCGAGGTGGGGAGTCGGCACTTCCACCCGACGCGGAGGCGTCGAGGCCGAGGGCGGGTGGCGGAGGGGCTCGCAGTACCGTTGATGCCGAGAAGGATAAAAGCTCGGCGGAGGGAAGGAGCCCTGGTTCCAGGATGCGACCAAAGCGGCGAAGGAAAGGCGATTGACGTGAGTCTAGCAACGCCCGACAACATCCGGGAGCTGCAGCGGAAGCTCTATCTCAAGGCCAAGCAGGAGCCGACCTACCGTTTCTACTCGCTGTACGACAAGGTGTACCGCCCGGACCTTCTGGCGCACGCCTACAGGCTGTCGAAGTCGAACGGCGGAGCGCCCGGAGTGGACGGCCAGACGTTCGAGGACATCGAGAAGTACGGAGAGGAACGGTTCCTCGGGGAGTTGGGACGTGAACTCCGGGAAGGGACCTACCGGCCCGACGCGGTGAGGCGGGTGATGATCCCGAAGGCCAACGGTGGACAAAGGCCGTTGGGCATTCCTACCGTTAAGGATCGGACGGTTCAGGCCGCGGCGAAGCTCGTCTTGGAGCCGATTTTCGAGGCGGACTTGACCGATAACGCCCATGGATACCGCCCCGGCCACAGCGCCGTTCAGGCGGTGCGAGAGGTGCATGACGCCCTGAAAGCGGGGCATACGCACGTGGTCGACGCCGACCTCTCGAAGTTCTTCGACACGATCCCGCACGCGGAGCTCTTGTGCTCTGTGGCGAGGAGAGTGAGCGACGGACGGATGCTTCATCTCATCGGCGCACAGCGACCCAAGCGCTGTCCGCAGCCCGCAACATCCTGTCGCGGATCGGGTTGACGCTGAACGAGGAGAAGACGCGCACCTGCGATGCATGGCAGGAGTCGTTCAACTTCCTTGGCTACACGTTCGGCGTGCGATACGCCTTCGGGAGCGGCCGGAAGTACCTGGGGGCGAGCCCGTCGAGCAAGAGCCTCGCGCGACTCAGGGACAAAGTCCGTGAGCTGACGGGGCCGGAGACGACGTGGCTCCACGAGGAGATTCTGGTCGGGGCCATCAACAGACTGGTGCGAGGCTGGACTTCCTACTTCAGCTACGGCTCGCTGTGGCGGGCCTACGTGAAGATGGAGCGGTTTCTGGCCGAGCGGGTCCGGGGATGGCTGGTTCGGAAGCACAAGCTGGGGACGCGGGGTCAACGCCGATACCCTGCCGAGTATCTGTATGGGCCGATGGGGCTCGTGCATCTGCCCACGGCGCTGAAGGGCATGCGAACGCCTTGATGATGAACTTGGTCCGAGAGCCGGATGCCGGAAAGCGGCCCGTCCGGTTCGATGAGCGGGTGTGGGAAACGGATGACCGCGTTGTCACCGAATGCCGCGTGCGGCCTCTTCGCCAACGCTGTCACACCGCGCCCACGCTCGACTCTACGCAACCTGAAACGCGGTTTCCGGAGTTCTGGCCGCGTTACGCGGCCAGAACCGGGGTGGTGTAGCGGCCACGGTGAGCGGGTCGGCCTACCGCCCGTTGCCGTTGGCGCGCGCGGCGACGAGGGAGCTGACCATGCGGGCGATGGCGCGCTGATCTTTCGTGTCCTTCCGCGTCTCCACCTGCAGGCCGCGCCTTGTGCTGGCGATTGCCAACGTGCTGTCCAACGCCCTCGAGTCGTTCCCGTCCGGCCGGACGGACGCCCGCGTCGATGTCACCGCCTGTTCCAACGGGGAGCATGCAGTCCTGAGAATCCGGGACAACGGATGCGGCATGGATGACGTCGCGAGCCCCAGACGGCCGTACCACTCGCTCAAGAAGGAGCAGGGGGGAATAGGCCTCGGCCTGCCCCTGGCTATCAACATCGTGGAACGGGAGCACGAGGGCAGCCTCGTCATTGAAAGCGAGCCCGGAAAGGGAACGACCGTCACGATCAAGCTTCCGCTGAAGCGACAGGAGGAGACGGAGTGAGGGTGCTCCTGATTGAGGACGCCGCGCGCTTCGCGGACAGGCTGCGAGGCAAACTCGAGGCTGACGAGCACGACGTGACGATCGCTGGGAACCGCACGGAAGCCTACCAGGTCCTAGAAAGGCGGCAGCATGACATCGTGCTCCTGGACCTCAAACTGCCGGCGGACGCGGCGATCGCGGACGCCCGGCGGGCCGTCGATCTCGCACCGATGAGCGCGGAGGCGCAGGAGACGCTCCTGCAGGCGATGGAAGAGCGCATGATGCAGGAGGAAGCGTCGAGACGGAGCGTGGCCGAGTACGTCGACGCCTGCGTGGCAGCCGTCAAGCGCGGTCGCTGCTTGCAGGTTTCCATGTCCGTTCGCGACGTCGTGCGCCGGCTGACCGAGGCCGGGAGCGTTCGCGCCAGATTCGAGGCGCGCGTCAGCCGCCTCCGGATGCCGAGCGACCTGCGCGAGGTCATCGAATCCGCCCTGCACGGGTGGACGGACGGACGTTCACGGATGCGGAAGGAGCGTAGCAGGGCATCGCTTCGTTCGTCACAGGCACGGAAACGGAAGTTTCGGATGGCATTTCGTTTGTGATGAGCACCGAAGTGAATGTTTCGGAGAGCGTTTCGTTTGTTTTGGGCACCTGAACAAATGTTTCGGGTCTCGGTTGGTCCGTGCAAGGTGTCGTTCTCGTTTGTTTCGGGTGTCATTTCGATTGTTTCGGGAGTTTTGGGGAGCGTCAGAAGACTCATAGGTCCCTCGAGAAGACTTTTGAGGAGCGCTGCGACACTCATCGGTATCGCAAAGGCACTTACGGGGAGCGTTGCGACACGCATAGGCGCTCGAACGGGACTCATGGGGAGCATCGCAGCACGCACAGGCTCTGCGAGGGGAGTTACGGGGAGCCGCTGGACAGGCATGGGTACGGCCGCGGGACCTGGGACTACCTACGCCAGCTTCGCGAGCGTCGCCTTGATCTGCCGCAGACGCGCCTTCACGAACCGCGTGTGCTTGTAGCTCGACAAGAGCACCTCGAGACGCTCCACCGCCTTCTCCCTGCGGTCGGCGTTCGCGTCCTCCGCCGCCCTGCGGAAAAGCTCCCCCGCCTCGCGCTCCTCGTCCTCCGACGACACCTCCAGCTTCTCGTAGAGCTCCTTCCACGGCGCCGACCCGTACGGCCAGAGCCGCTCCAGATGCCGCACGTCCATCCCCTTGAGCGGCTCCGGGAACTTCTCCCGCTCCTTCTCCTTGAACCGGCGGTGACGGTCGCACGCGACCAGATACGCCTCCGCCGCCATCTCCGCCAGGTCGCGCGGCACCGGCATCCCCTCGAGCTTGTCCTCAAAGTCGCGCCACCGCCGCCAGAAGAGCATCGACGCCCGGTCGTGCAGCCCCTCCAGCGACTTCGACTTCGACGCGTTCCGCATCAGCGTCCCGAGAGCCCGCATCAGCGACTCGCGCGGCTCCCCGTGCTTCCGCCACGTGCGATCGAGCAGCAGATACTGGATCGACCGCTCCGGCCGCACCTTCGGGTCGGGCGGCGCCGCGATCAGCCGTTCGACGTCCTCCTCCGCCTCCAGCTCGAAGAGCAGCTCCGCGACCGGCCACCCGTGGTGCATCAGCCGCCACGCGTGGTACTCCCAGTCGTTCCACGTGCGCGGCGGATGCTCGATGTCGCGCGGCCCGCCGCTCGTCCGCTGGTAGCGGTCGTAGTTCGCCTGCGTGAACGCCGCCAGCACGCGCTCGCGGAAGCCCAGCTCCTTCCGCCCCATCTTCTCGAGATACCGCCGCACCTCGTACGTGCTCGTCGTGTTCGCGCGCGTCACGAGATACCCGAGGCACCGGTCGACGAGCTCGGGCGTCACCAGCTCCGCCTTCGCCATGATCCCGAAGACGTGCTGCAGCAGCCCGTCCTGCCCGGGACAGTCGAGCAGCCGCCCGAGTATCGCGATGAGGTCCGACTTGCGCAGCGTCCGCGTCTCCCACGCCTCGTCGAGCAGGTTCTGCGGCCCGCGGAACGCCCCCTTCTCGACCGCCGCGAGGAAGGTCGGGAGGAACTGCTTCTTGCGCGCCTCGGTGCCCGCCCCCTCGAAGATCCAGGTCGCGCCGGTCAGCCGCACGATGTACGGGATCTGCGCGCGCACGTCCTCCCGCCGCCCCGCCAGCTCCTTGAAGTCCTTCATCCACCCGTGCAGCGGGTCGCGCGGATAGTGCTGGATGAACCGGTAGAGCAGCTTGAGCAGCGACGGCGCCAGCCCGTCCAGATCGGTGTCGAGCTTCCGCAGCTGCTCGTGCAGCTCCTCGACCATCTCGATCCGCGTCTCGCCGTCCAGCAGCGCGCGCAGGCACGCCGCCAGCTCCGGCTCGTCGCGGTAGGCGAACGACCGCAGCCGCTGCGTGACCGCCGCCTTCGTGCCGTCGCCGAAGAACGGCTCGACGAGCACCTTCCGGTACGCGCGCAGGAGCGCCGCGCGGTTCCCGTCCGTGAGGGCGACGCCGGTCAGCGCCGCGGCGAGCGTCTCCTCGATGCGCGGGTCGGTCTCGCGCTCGAACCACTCGACGAGGAAGCGCTCGATGTCCGGCCCCTTGCGGCCGCCCTCGAGGAACGCCGCGATCATCTCGTGCCGCAGGCTCACGATCGGCTCGACGGCGATGTGCTTCGCGAACGCGCCCGCGACGGCCGTCGCGTGCTTCGCGAAGTGGCGCCGGCACCAGCCGATCGCCGCCGCGCGCACCCACGGGCTCGCGTCCCCCATCGCGCGCACGTAGAGGTCCGGGACGTCCGCCTCCTCGAGCAGCCCCAGGATGCGCAGCTTCAGGCGCGACGACGGCGACGCGAAGACGAGCTTCGCGAGCCGCTCGACCAGCCCGGGCGCAGCCGTCAGCCGGTTGCGGAACGCCTCGACGAGCCACGCCTCGTCGGGCCGCTGCTCCAGCCGGCGCAGCACCTCCATGAGGAGCGCGGGATCGACATCCTTCGCCGCGAGCACCGCCCGCAGGGCGCGCGCGCGCAGGTCCCCCCTCGTCTCCAGGGCCAGGTACGCGCGCAGCGGCGCCGCGTCGAGGAATGGGAACTTCGCCAGCTCGTCGAGCACGCGCGCGGCGAGCGCCGCGTCCTCCCACGGATGCAGGAGCGCCGCCAGGCCGACCTGCGCCGGCGCCGGATCGAGCTGCAGGCAGAGCCCGACGTAAAGCGGGCGCAGCGCGGCCGGCGCGGTGCGCCCGTACGCGAGGATCGCGTCGACCGTGCGGGGATGCTTGCGCACCACGCGGAGCAGCGCCTCGAGGCACGCCTGCTGCACGCCTTCGTCGAGGTCGCACCCGAGCGTCTCCGCGATGAGAGGCTCCCCCTCGCCGCTCTCGCCGAGCCGCTCGATCGCCGCGCGCCGGAAGTCGGGCTCGGGATCGACGGCGAACGCCGCGAAGCAGTCGACGAGGCGCGCGCGCGTCGCGTCGACCCGGAGGAGCGCGTCGAACATGACGCGGCGCACGCGGACCGACTTCTCGACCAGCGCGGCGGCCTCGAGCTGACGGACGACGGGCTCCTCGAACAGGAACTCGCGCAGGTCGCCGAGCGAGCGAATGCGGTCGGCGTCGGAGCGCTCCAGCGCGAGGACCGCGGCGAGGATCTCCTTCCCGTCACTCATCGGCGAGCCCCGGCCCAGGCTTCTTGGCCTTCGGCACTTCGCGCCCGAGCGCGCGGAACGCCTCCTCGATCGTGCGCCGGTTGTCGTTGTCGAGCAGCTTCTCCTGCGACGCCAGCTCGACGAGCAGCTCGTCCATGTGCGCCCAGGCGAGGTTGCCGGCGATGAACCGGAGGCACGGCACCAGCGCCTTCGGCGTCGTCTTCGAGAGCGCGAGCTTGCGGACGCCCCTCCAGACCTCCTCGTCGTCGTGCGCCAGCACGAGCAGCTCGCGCAGGAGGACCGGATTCACGTCCGCGCGCTTGTCGAGGATCTGCCAGAGCGCGTCCTTGAGCCCCGCGAACTTCAGGTTCGACTTGAGCAGGTTGAGGTAGAAGTCGGGGCTCCCGTAGTTGCTCTCGCGGGTCAGGAGGAAGTTCGCGCAGTAGCGGCTGAGGTCGTCGTCGATTGCGTCCTTCGCGGCGAGGAAGTCGAGGATCTGCCCCGCGGAGACGCTCGTCTGGTAGAGGCTGCCGGAGCAGTCGGGAGCGAGCGCGGCGCGCATGATGCGGCGCGCGGCCTCCGGATTGTCGTCGTACCGCATGAAGATCGCGGGGAAGACGCCCGCGCAGTCCTTCTCGACGTCGACGCGCCGGTGCCACTGCTCCCAGTCGACGTCCTTCGCGGCGCGGTCGTACGCCTCCTGGCAGACCTTCTTCAGCTCGTCGTCCGCCTGGTCGGCGACCTTCTTGAGCTCGGCGACGAGCCACGCCGGCTTGTCGGGGATGCACGCGACCTTGCGCGCGAACTCGAGGCGCAGGCGCCCGTCGATCGGCCGGTCGAGGAGGACGCGCGCGCCTTCCGCGACCGCCTCGCAGCGCTCCTCGTCCATCGAGACGAGGAGGAGCCCGCGCAGGCCCCACGCGCGGATCTCCGCGTCGGGCGCCTTGAGGGCCGACTGGTAGAGGCGGACGCGGCGGCCGTCGGGATCGGGGCGGCACGAGAGCGCGCGGAGGATCGCCGCGCGCACGCGGTCGTGCTTCTCGCGCCCGTACGCCTCGACGAACGCCTCGCAGAACGACTCGTCCCACGGCACGAGCCGCCCGAGCGTGTCGTAGAGCGCGATCGCGACGTCGGCGGCGAGGTTGCGGCGGAGGAGCGCGACGAACGCCGCGCGGACGGGCTCGGAACGGGCGACGTGCGGCGTAAGGAGCCGAAGGATGACCTGCGCGTCGTCGACGGTCCTGGCCGTGCCGAGCGCGGCGACGAGCGCCTCGATCACCGCGGGCGTGAGCTCGATCGAGTGGTCGAACGCGTCGATGGCGGCGCGACGGACTTCCGCGTCCGGGTCGCGCAGCGCCTTGAGGAGCGGCTCGGCGGCGGCGCGCGACGCGAGGACGCGGACGGCGGCGAGGCGGCAGGCGGGGGACGGGTCGTTCGCGAGGGCCGCGGCGGCGGAGTGGTCGAGCGGCAGCGCGCGGTCGACGATGTGGTCGAGCACGAGGAGGCGCTGCGGGAGCGGCTCGTCGCGCCCGAGGAGGTGCGGCAGGTCCTCGGGGGCGACCGCCTGCCGCCGCATGAGCCGCTCGAGGAGGAGCGGCTTGAGGTCGGCGTCGCAGGAGTCGAGCGCCTCGCGGAAGAGCGCGGCGATCGGGTCCGGGACGTCCTCGCGCTGCGCGAGCGCCCAGAGGATCAGGCGCTGCAGATTCGCCTGCCGCTGGCCGCGGTACGCGGCGACGAGCGCGTCGGCCGCCCCCGGGTCGCTCGCGAGGCGCCCGAGCGCCTCGAGCGCGACCGGCTTTGTCGCGTCATCGCCGACAGAGTCGGCCAGAATACGGACATACGCGCCGACGTCCGGGATCTGCGGGATGTCGAGCGCGGCGAGCCGCGCGAGCATGCGGGCGCGGAGCGACGTGTCCTTCTCGGCGGCGGTCCGCTCGATCCACTTGCGGGCGACGCGCGGGTCGGCGAGACCGCGGGTGGCGATCGCCAGAAGGCGCGCGCGGTTCTCGAGGTCCGCGCCCGCCACGAGGTCGAGCGCCATGAGCATCTGCTCGACGGTGGCCTCGCGGCGGCCGCGGATCTTGTCGAGGAGCTCCTTCACAGCCGCGCGAGCTCCTCTTCGCAGCGCCGGCGCAGCTCGGGGTCGAGCGAGTCGCGCTTCGCCGCGGCGCGCAGCGGCTCCGCCTTGCGCGCCACGCGGGGACGGAGGTACGCCTCGACGCACGGGCGCAGGAGCTCCGGGTCCTCGTCGTGGAGCATCACGTCCTCGATCGCGGCGACGACGCGCGGGTCCTCCTCGACGAGCGGCGCGAGCGCGGCGGCGCACGCGCGCCGCAGGGACGAGCCCGGCTCGACGAGCTCGGCGCAGAAGGCGGCGACGAGCCGCGGGTGGCGGTGCGGCTTGAGCGCGCTGAAGAGCGCCTCGCGCGCCTTCGGGTCGCGCTCCTTCTCGAACACGTCCGCGAGCGTCGGGACGATCGCGTCGGCGCCGACGGCGCGCACGAGGAGGTCGATCACGCGCGAGCGCTGGCCCGCGAGCGGGAGCGTGCGGGCGGCAGCCAGCAGCGCGTCGCGCACGGCGGCGTCGCGGCTCGCGTAGGGGGCGAGAGCGTCGACGATCGCGGCAAACTCGGCGTCGTCGAGCACGGTCGGCCCCGCGAGCGCCTGTCCGAGCGCGGCTCGTACGGGCGCGGAGCGGAGGTATGGGCGCAGCGTCTCGACGATCGCCGTGCGCACGCCCGCGCACGCGTCGGTCGCGAGGCGGCGCGCGAGCTCGGCGGTCTGCTCGTCGGTGAGCGTGGGGGCCTCCTGCTGGAGGGCGACGGCCCGGGCGCGGAGCGGCGCGTCGGCGTCCTTCGCGGCGGTCCAGAGGAGCTGCTCGTGGAGGTCGGCGCTCCAGATCCTGATGGAGCGCAGGAGGTCGAGCGCGGCGGCACGCGCGCCGGAGTCGGGGTCGTTCCGCAGCACCTGGCGGAGGATGGGGAGGTGGCCCTGCGAGAGCGCCTTCGCCTCCGCGAGCCGGTGGAGCATGCGGAGGCGCGTGGCGGGGTCGGTCTTCGCGTCGAAGTAGGGCGCGAGTGCGTTCACGATGGGCACGCCCCACGTCGGGCAGCGCTCGGCGATCGAGAGGGCGAGCGCCTGCACGTCGGCAGGCGCGGTCGCGCATCGGGCGAGCGCGAGCGCGGCGGTCGCCTCCGTGACGGTCGGGAGCGCCGAGACCGCCTCCGTGGCGGCGCGGCGCTCGTCGTCGGAGAGCGCGGGCTCGGCGAGGACCTCGACGAGGAACGCGGCGAGGCGCTCGTCCTGGCGGAGGCCGGCGGCGAGGCGGTCGAGGAGCGCGGCGCGGACGGCCCGCTCCGGCTCCCTGCGGAACGCGGCGAGGAGCGCGTCGTGGAGCGCGCCGAGGTCGGGGAAGCGCGACGTGTCGAGCCCCATGAGGAGGCCGAGGAGCGCGTCGCGGGTCTCGCGGTCGCGCGCGGCCGGGAGGGCCTCGACGAGCGCGACGACGACGTCGGGCTGGTGGAGGTTCTGCGACGCGAGCTCGATGACCTGGCGGCGCATCGCGAGCTCCGAATCGGGGCTCCCGAGGACGCTGCGGATCAGCTTGGCGGCGTTGTCGGCCACGGTGTCGTCAGAAGGGTTCGCCGCGAAGAGGTTACATCTTCATCCGCGGCGGTGCTACACTGGGGCGCGATGGCCGACGAGCTCAAGGCCGCCAACCACGACCTCTCCGCGCTGCGCATCCGGCGGGAGGACGCGCCGCGCGGGGGGCGCACGGCGCTCGTCGCGGCCGTCGTGGTCGCGCTCGGCGCGCTGGGCTGGCTGGTCTGGCGGCAGGCGACCGGCGCGTCGCGCCTGCCGGCGGTGGAGACGGCGCTCGTGCGGCGCGTGAGCGCGAGCGACAGCGGCGCAATCCTCTCGGCGAGCGGCTACCTCCTGCCGGAGCGGAAGGCGAACGTGAGTTCGAAGGCGTTTGGACGGCTCGAGTGGATCGGCGTGGACGTCGGCTCGCACGTGAAGAAAGACCAGATCATCGCGCGGCTGGCGGCGGCGGACGTGGCGGCGCGGCTCGAGGAGGCGAAGGCGGCGCTGGCCGAGGCGGAGCGGGAGCTCGTCCGCTGGGAGGGGCTGCTGGAGAAGGGAGCCGGCGAGCGGGAGCGGGTCGATCGCCAGAAGACGCTCGTGGAGCTGGCGAGGGCGCGCGTGAAGAGTGCCGACGCGGACCTCGAGTACACGAACATCCGCGCGCCGTTCGACGGCGTGGTCGTCCGCAAGAACGCGGAGGCGGGGGAGACGGTGGGGCCGTCCGGCGGGAGCGGCTCGGGCTCGTCGGGCGGGTCGATCTGCACGCTCGTCGATCCGTCGTCGCTCGAAATGGTGGCGGACGTGAACGAGGCGAACATCGGAAAGATCAGGGCCGGCCAGCAGGCGGAGGTCGTGGCCGACGCGCATCCGGACAAGCGGCATCGGGGCGAGGTGCGGCAGATCGTGCCGACCGCCGACCGGCAGAAGGGCATCGTGCAGGTGAAGGTGCGGCTGCTGCAGCTCGACGCGACGCTGCTGCCCGAGATGGCGGCGCGCGCGACGTTCCTCCGCGAGGGGACGGCGGCGTCGGCGGCGAAGCGCGTGATGGCGCCGCGGGCGGCGGTGCGCGAGCGCGGCGGGCGCAGGCAGGTGCTCGTCCTGGAGGGAACGCGCGTGCGCGCGGTCGCGGTGGAGACGGGCGTGGAGGGGGAGGACGGGATCGAGATCACGTCGGGGCTTTCGGGAGGCGAGGTGGTCGTCATCGGCGGCGATCCGGTAGAGGACGGCGCGGACGTGCGTGTGGCGGAGAAGAAATGAGAGTCGTTGTCGCGGCGCTCCTGCTCCTCCAGCAGCCGGCGCCGGAGAAGCCGGAGAAGAAGGACATCTCGGCGAGGGAGGTGTTCTCCCAGGCGAAGGCGGCCGCCAAGAAGTGGCAGTCGGACGCCGTCCTTCAGCAGCTGGGCTTCAAGCCGTCGGACGGCGAGGCGGGGCGGGCGGCGAAGTGGGAATTCGTCTTCGCCAGCCGCGCCGGCACGGAGATGGGGCAGATCCGCACGCGGACAGTCGCGGTCCGGATCGAGCCGGGGAAGAAACCGGAGACGGCGATAGGCGACAAGGACGCGGTCGTCGATCCCCCGTGGGCGGGAACGCTGGGCGACGAGTGGATGGACACGACCGCCGTGATGAAGGCGCTCGAGAAGGCGGGCGTGAAGGTGGCGGCGGCGGTCCAGCAGGTCGATCTCGTGCACGAGTGCGGACGCCTCTTCTGGCGGGCGCAGGCCGGTGACGAGCTGATCGCGCTCGATCCGAAGAACGGAGCGGTCATCGCGCGCGGGAAGCAGCTCAAGCGGCGGGACCTGATGGCCGGGCAGGGGATGCGGCTCGCGGACTTCGAGACGGTGGTGCGGGCGGAGCTGGCGCGCTGGAAGGCGGCGCCCGAGACGGAGCTCCGCGAGATCCGGGGAACGGCGCACGACGCGAAGGCGTTTTGCGCGACGGCGAAGCTGGACGAGGCGGACCTCAACGTGGTGGTGGGGAAGGAGCGCCTGTGCGTCGTGCAAGTCGCGGGCGGCCAGGCTTACTGGCTCGCGGCGACGCCATATCGCGCGAGCGGGCGGCCGACGACGGCGGACCCGAAGGCGGTCTCGCCGGAGCGGCTCAAGAGCACAATGGCGCGGCATGCGCCGCTGACGCGGTGGCTGGAGACGGCGAAGGAAGGGAAGGCGATGGTGCAGATGTCGGGCGCCATGGAGGTCAGGTTCACGTTCGAGGCGCCCGGGTCGCAGGTGCTGAGCTTCACGCTCGATCTGGCGACCGGGGGGATCAGCCAGTGAACTCCCAAATCCCAAATCCCAAATCCCCACTGTCGAAGGGAACCGCCAAGAACGCCAAGGGCGCCCAGGGGGGATCGCCTCACGCACAGATCGCCGAGACCGCGGAGACGGGTCCGGGTGGGCGTACGATGGTTGGAAGTTGGGAGTTGGGAGTTGGGAGTTTGCGCTGTCTCCGTGGTCTGGTCTTCTCCTTGTGCTCCGTGGTGCTCCTCTGCGGGGCCCAGCAGGGGCAGCAGCGCAAGACCGTCACGCTCCGGGAGGCGCTGGGGCAGGCGAAGTCGGCGGCGGCGAAGTGGCAGCCGGACGCGTTCCTGCAGCAGCTGACGTTCCGGCCGTTGGACGAGAACGCGTGGCGGACCGGGAAGAACGCGGAATGGCAGTTCGCGTTCGCCAGCCGCAGCAAGTCCCTCCCCGGCTGCCTGATCTGCCGGCAGGTCTCCGTCGCGACCGAGACGATCGAGTCGCCGAGGAAAGGCGGGTTCGACGTCCAGCTGAGCGACCTCGACATCCCGACGGAGCCGCCCTGGCAGGCGGGGCTGGGCGAGGACTTCGCGGACACGACGAGCCTCTACCGGTCGATCGAGAAGGCGGGCGTGAAGAACCCGCAGGCGATCATGCTCATCGAGCTGGTGAACGACCACGGGCGGGTCCTCTGGCGGATCACGATGCGCGAGGAGCTGATCTACCTCGACGCGCGGACAGGCGCGCTGGTGGGAAAGGGCAAGCTGCTGAAGCGCGAGGAGGCGGCGCTGCCGGCGGCGCGGGACGCACTGGCGGACTTCGAGGCGAAGCTGCGCGCGGAGGCGGCGCGCTGGAAGGAGTCGAAGGACGCGCACGACGTGAAGGTGCAGGAGATGAAGGCGACGGCGCTCGACGCCGGCGCGTTCGTCAAGTCGCTGAGGGTGGACTTCGTGGAGTTCGGCGTCGGCATCGGCAGAAAGTACCTGATCGCGGAGGTCGTGGGGCCGCACGTGTACTGGAGGTCGATGGAGAAGGGGAAGGAGGCGCCGGCGGGGAGCGTGAAGCGGCTGGAGGTGGACAAGCTGAATAAGGCGCTGTCGGAGCGGGCGGACCTGGGGCCGTGGCTCGAGGCGCACAAGGGGGCGACGGCGACGGTGCGGCTGAACGCGCCGAAGGAGCTGCTGGTGATCTTCGCGCTGGAGAAGGAGGTTTTGCAGCTGAACTACGACATGGAGAGCGGGACGCTCAAGTAGCCGTTAGCCATCAGCCATAAGCCATGAGCCAGAAGCGCTTCCGCCATACGAGCGATCTCGGGCTCGGCGCTCATGGCTAACGGCTAATGGCCGCTACGATGCAGTTCCCCACGAACGCCGGGTGGAAGAGCACGGGCAGCGGCAGGAGGACGAGAGCGATCGTGGTGATGCGGCGCCTGCGGATCAGCCCGCGCTTCTCCAGCTCGACGGCGGCGCCGTGGAGCGCGAAGTAGAGCGTCGGCAGCCCCCATCCGCCCCCCGCGGGGAAGCTGATCACCAGCTCGTGGACGAGCCCGCTGAAGAGGAAGACGGCGGCGAGCGCCGCGGTGCGCCCCCACCTCCGGGCGAGCGGCCCTCCTTCGCCGTCCAGCGAAGCGCCAAGGAGCTTTGAAAGGCTTCGGAGGGCAGGCTTATAGACGTGATCGCGCGCGACAGCGTGGAACGCGCGGTTCCAGCGCGCGCCCCAGAACTCCGCGAGCGAGCGCGAAAGCCACGGCTCGGGGCAGATGCGTTCGACGGGAAGGCCGTTCCAGCGGAAGAGACCCGCCATCACGTCGAAGAGACCGAGGTGGACGAACGCGATCGCGCCCGCCATCACGAGCCACGCCCTGGCGACGGGGTCTCCGCACGGCACCGCCCAGAGCGCGACGCCGACCGCCATGACCGCCGAGCCGCGGGCGACGAGCATGCAGCCGCCGAGGTCGGGCGCGCGCGGGCCGTCGAACGGCCGCGGGTCCATGCCCGGCCACGCGAGGTAGAGGAGCCGGCGCCGCGACGGCATCGTCATCAGCTTGAAGGCGACGAGATGCGCCGCCATCATGTACCCCATCCGCTCAAGCGGGCCGAGGCGGGGCGCCAGCGCGAAGCCCGCCGCCACCAGCAGGGCCATGAGCGTCCACGCGATCCCGGCGCGCGGCACCGGCCGCGGCAGCCGGGCGGCGAGCTCCAGCTTGCCCTCCGAAGCCTTGCCAGCCCGCACGGCGCCGGCGGGACGGCGAAGGAGGGTGGACATCACGCCTCCCGACGGGAGAGCGCGCCCGGCGCGCCCATCCCTCAGCCCGGCACCTCGCCGATCCCCGCCAGGGTCTGGACCGCCTCCTCGCCCGGGAGCCCGAAGAGCTTCGAGATCCACTTCCGGCTCGTCGAGAGCAGCTCGAACGCGGCGCGCGCGAACGGGCGCAGGAGCGGCGTCGAGAGCTCGATCGACAGCTCGCGATAGTCCACGAGCGCCCACAGGCACATGAGGAAGGCGTCCGGCCCGAGGTAGTACGCGCCCCCGCTGTCGATCACCACCAGCTCGTTCGCGCGGAGTTCGCCGCGCAGGCCGGGGAACCGCCGGGCCGCCTCGGGCGACCCGGCGATCACGAACTCCAGCTCGACGAACTGCGGCTGCATCGCCAGCCACCAGCGGCACCGCGCGCAGAACCCGCAGGAGGCGTCGTACAGAACGCAGAGTCTCTTCATGGCGTCACGCGCGCTCTCCGGCCAGGTACCCCTGAGGCCGCACGGGGGGAGGGGTCGTCCGCAGGAGCGCCCGCTTCCGCCACTTCGAGAAGACGTACACGTTCATGAAGTGCATCGCGCCCAGCACGAGCAGCACGCCGCCCACCTTGAACGAGAGAAACTCAACCACGCCGCGCGCGTTGGTCGGGTTGTTGTTCCAGAGCTTGAGCGCCAGGCTCACGTAGCCGACGTTGATCAGGTACCACCCGACGAGCAGCAGGTGGTTCACGCTGTCGGCGAGCTTCTCGTTGCCGAGGAACGCGTCGACGAGGAAGATGCGCCCGTTCTTGTAGAGCGTGCGGCCGACCCACACGGTCAGCGCCACGCTGATCGCCAGGTATCCGATGTAGCTCCACAGCGTATAGTCGGTTGTCTGTTCCATCGCGCCTCCTTTCCCCCCGCCCTACAGGAGAATCGCGGCCGAGTTGCGCGCGTAGCCCTTCTCGAGCTCGACGCTGCGCTCCCCCTCGGCGAACGACCACGCGACGCCGCATCGCGGCCCGTCGTTGAGCGTCGGCGCCCGGTCGCGGAAGGCCGCCAGCCGCGCCGGGACATCGGGGCGCGGCACCGCGCGCGCGTGGAGGCTCCACGCGAGCATCTCCGGCCGATCCCAGCTCCAGGTCGTGCCGACGCCTTCCGCGAGGATCGCGTCGACGGGCGCGTCCGCCCCGCCGGGCATCGACCGGATCCACGCGCGCGAGCGGCACGCGGGATCCCAGCGGAAGCAGAGGCTCATCGTCCGGAGGCCGGCCGCGACGAAGAAGACGTCGCGCAGGCCGCGGCTCTCGAGGAAGGCGAGATGCCCGCGCACCGAATCGGGGACCGCCGGCAGCGCGGCGACGCGTTCGATCGGCACCGGCCCGCCCGTGGACGTCCGGACCGCGGCGAGGCCGCTCGCGGCATCGAAGTCGAGCCCCGCCCGCGCGGCGCCGTGGAATGCGCCGAGCACCTGCCGCTCCAGCTCGACGTCGCGGTCGATCAGCCCCGCCTCGCGGGCGCGCGCCGTGAGGTCTTCGGAGCCGTCGTAGAGGAAGCGGTAGCGGACGCCGCTGCCGGGCTTCGAGGAGGCCGCCAGCCGGACGGTGCACGTGCGGAATTCGACGTCGAACGGCGCGAGCGTGCGCCGGACCGCCGCCTCGTCGAAGGGCGCGCCGGCCGCCTCGCACGCCTCGCGGAGGTGGACGAGGAAGCGGCCCGGCATCCACGGATCGCGATCGAGAGTCTCTTCCATGGTTCCCCCGACCAGAAGCGCGCGGCTGTCGACGACGCCGTAGTCCCCCTCCTGCCAGACCTGCGAGTACGGCCTGCCGCTGGCGACGTCGACGAGCGTCATCTCGCGTGCCTCGGGGCAGTGGAGGAGCAGGAGGCCGCCGTCCGCCCAGCGGCGCGCGTACGCCGCCAGGTCGTCCGGGTCGAGTTGCCGGAAGCCGCGCAGGACCAGCAGGCGGTGGCGGAGCGCCAGCTCGCGAAGGTGCGCGACGGAGAAGTCGCGGACGTCGTCGTCCCGCGCGCGGGCGCGGATCAGGCCGCCGAGCTTCATCACCCGCCCCTACAGCAAGCGGGTGCAGGGGTTGCTTGCAGTCTCGAGTATCACGTTTCATGCTTCAAGTCGTCGACGGCCGTCAGGCGACCGGCGTTGACAGCCCGGCCGGCGGAGCCGGCCGCGCCTACGGGCGAAACGTGGGGAGCTGGGTGAGGAGGGTGACCGCGGGAGGCAGCAGCCCGAGGCCGAAGCCGACCCACAGCCGCGGCTCGCGCCGGAGCGGACGCGCGACGCGCCATGCCTTGAGGATGGTCACCCAGAAGAAGAAGAGGAGCGCGATCTCGATGAACGCGCCGCCGATCTCGAAGTACTCGCGCACCCGGATGCCGCGGCTCTCCAGCACGATGTGCGCCGCCCAGACGGCGCACGCGAAGAGGCCGATGCCGAAGACGACGCGGGACTCCGGCACGGTACGCCCGGGGTCGTCGGCCTCGAGCCCCGCCAGCCGCCAGTGGCGCCGCAGGAAGCCGTACGAGGCGATGGCGACCGCGAACGTCGCGAGCGCCGCGATCGTCCACCACATCTCGAAGCGCGCGCGCGACCAGATGCGGCCGTCGGGCAGATCGACGCGGTCGATCATGATGATCGGCTTGATCTCCCCCTTCTCGACGTGCCGCGGCGTGAGGCAGGCGAGGAACGCGTAGAGCGCGACGGCGGTCGAGATCGACTGGAGCAGCGCGACCACCTTGACCCAGATCTCCTCATCGGCCGGAAAGGGGCGCTCCGCCACCGGCCCGTCGAGCGCGCGCTTCATCTCGGCGATCGTCGCGAAGCGCCGCTCGGGGTCGGGCGCGAGGGCGCGGCGCACGACCGCCTCGACCGCCGCGGGCGGCGCCTCGAAGTCGCCGATCGGCAGGTGGCCGGTGGTCATCTCGTAGAGGAGCACGCCGACGGAGTAGACGTCCATGCGGGGATCGGGCGGCGCGCCCCGGAGGACCTCGGGGGCGATGTAGTGGGGCGTGCCGATGACCTCGGCGGAGCCGGTCGCCGTCCATCCGCGCCCGTCGGGCCGGGTGATGCGCGCGATGCCGAAATCGGTCACCTTCGCGCGGCCGGCGGAGTCGATGAGGATGTTCTCCGGCTTGATGTCGCGGTGGATGACGCCCTGGGCGTGCGCGCAGTCAAGGGCGTCGCACACCTGGCGGACGATCGCGACGGCCCGGTCGGCCTGCAGCGGCATCAGCGCCGAGAGGGGCTTTCCGTCCACGAACTCCATGACGATGTAGCTCTGGTCCCCTTCGCGTCCGACGTCGTGGACGGCGACGATGTTCGGGTGGTTGAGCATCGCCAGCGCGCGCGCCTCCCGCTCGAAGCGCGTCTTGAAGCCCTCCTGCGCGGCGAGCGCCTCCGGGAGGAGCTTGACGGCGACGGTGCGGCCGAGGCGCTGGTGCTTCGCGCGCCAGACGCTGCCCATGCCGCCGCGGCCGATCTCCTCCTCGAGCTCGCAGCCGCCGAGGACCGCGGGCGGGAGGTCGGCGGAAAGCAGGCACTTCGGGCACGCGCTGAGGCGCGCCTCCGTGATCGCATGCTCGCACTTCATGAGCCGAGCGCCTTGAGGAGGTGCTCGATCTCGCAGTCGGCCTCGCGTTCGTCGGAGACGGTGTCGGCGACGAGCTCGCGCAGGATCGTGCGGAAGCGGGCGCGGGTGCGGTGGAGGAACGCCTTGAACTGCGGGGGGGTCATGCCGCACTGCGCGGCTGCGTCGGCGTAGGAGGGGGGCTCGCCCGGCCGGAAGTACTGGAGGGCGACGTCGAAGGAGCCCTTGCGCACGCCCTCCTCGAATTCGCGGCGCAGGCGTTCGATCGCCCGTTCCATGACGCCGACGGCCCATTCGCGGTCGAACGCCGCGTCGGCGGACTCGGGGGCGCGGGCGAAGTCGCGTTCGGCCACATCGAAATCTAGCGTCATCGGCACGGCGCCGCCACCCCGCTTCTGCGCGCTGCGGGCCTCGTGCTCGTTGATGAGAAAGTGGTCGACGGAGGTGCGGAGGTACGCGCGGAAGCTGCCGCGGCCGGGGTCGAGGCGCGCGAGGAAGTCCCTTTCGAGGAGGTGGGCGAAGAAGTCCTGGACGGCGTCCTTGGCGGCCTCGATCTTGCGCCCCTTGCGGCGTACGTAGAAGTAGAGGGGCTTCCAGTAGGCCGACAGCAGCTCGGCGAGGGCGGCGCGGCGGGCCTCCGGGCCCTGCCGCGAGGACTGGATGAGCGTCCAGCGCGTGGCGGGGAACTCGCGCGCCGGGCCGCCGATGGCCGTTTCATCGACCACGGGGATAGCGTACAACCCGCAACTCCCAAATCCCAACCCCCGACTATCGGACGCCCGCGGGAGCCTGCCTCTGCGCTCTCGGCGAACTCTGCGTGAAGAGCGCCAAGTGAAGTCACAGCCCGACACCTTGGCGTCCTTGGCGTTCTTGGCGGTTCACTTCGGGATCCGCTGTTCGGCTGCGGCCGCCGCGTTGGGATTCGGGATTTGCGCCGCGAAACTCCCCCCTAGCCGCGCAACAGGTTGGTAATGGCACTACCGGGACGCTATCCTCTGTCGATTCCACAGGAGATTCCCATGGCCGACACCGTGGTGCGCGTCCAGAACGTCTCGAAGACCTACTACCGCGACGCGCAGCCCGTGCCGGTGCTCGAGGACATCAACCTCGAGCTCGAGGCCGGCGGCTTCCTCGCGCTCATGGGCCCGTCCGGCTCGGGGAAGTCGACGCTGCTCAACCTGATCGCGGGGATCGACCGGCCGTCCGGCGGGACCCTCGAGGTGGCCGGCACCCCGCTGGCCGGCCTGTCCGAGCGCGGCCTGGCCGCCTTCCGCGCGCGCCACATCGGGTTCATCTTCCAGCTCTACAACCTGATCCCCGTGCTCACGGCGTACGAGAACGTCGAGCTGCCGCTCCTGCTGACGCCGCTCGGGCGCGCCGACCGCCGCAAGCACGTCATGACCGCCCTCGACGTCGTCGGCCTCACCGACCGGAAGGACCACTACCCGCGGCAGCTCTCCGGCGGCCAGGAGCAGCGCGTGGCGATCGCGCGCGCGATCGTCAGCGACCCGACGCTGCTGCTGGCGGACGAGCCGACGGGCGACCTCGACAAGCGGAGCGAGGAGGAGGTGCTCATCCTGATGAAGCGCCTCAACCGCGAGTTCAGGAAGTCGATCGTGATGGTGACGCACGACCCGAAGGCGGCGGCGGTGGCGGAGAAGACCGTCATGCTCGAGAAGGGCTCGCTGGTCGCGAAGGGCGCATGAAATTCCTCCACCTCGTCGTCCGCAACGCCCTGCGGAACCGCGTCCGTACGGTGCTCACGATCGGCGGCAGCGCGTTCCTGATGTTCGTGCTCGTTTTCGTCATGACGGCGCTGACGGAGATCTACGCGTGGGAGGGGCAGGCGGCGAAGAAGAACCGCGTCGCCGTGCAGCACTCGACGGGCCTGGCGAACCCCCTGCCGATCTCGCTCGAGGAGTACCTCAAGGGTCCCGAGATCCAGGCGCACGCGCAGCACGTGCAGAAGCTCAACTGGTTCGGCGGGACCTACCAGGATCCGAGGAACTTCTTCGCGCGGTTCGCGGTCGACCACGACCAGCTGCGGGAGCTGTGGAGCGAATACACGATCTCCGACGCGGAGTACCGGAGCCTCTGCGCGATGAAGAACGCGTGCATCGTCGGGAAGTCGCTCGCGAAGCGCTACGGCTTCCGGGTCGGCAAGCGCATCGCCATCGTCGGCGACATCTACCCGGTCGACCTCGACCTGGAGGTCGTGGGCCTCTACACGTGCGCGGACGACGTCCGGCTCGAGGAGCAGCTCTACTTCCGGTGGGACTACCTCGACGAGCTGACGGGGGGCGAGAAGATCGTCGGCACCTACTGGATGAAGGCGCGCACGCCCGACGACGTGGCGAAGCTCAAGGAACTGATCGACGGCCGCACGAAGAACTCGTCCGACCCGACGGAGACGGTGACGGAGAAGGAGTTCAACGCGCAGTTCATGTCGATGATGGGCAACATCATCGGCATCGTGATGATGGTCGGGGGCATCGTGATGGTCATCATGACGCTCATGACGGCCAACACGATGGCGATGTCGGTGCGCGAGCGGGTGACGGAGGTCGCGGTGCTCCGGACGATCGGCTTCACGAGCGGGCACATCAGGTTCCTGATCGTGGCCGAGTCGGTGTTCGTGACGCTCACGGGCGCGCTGCTGTCGCTCGGGCTCGCCCTGCTCCTGTTCAACGTCTTCAAGCTGTCGCCCGCGCCGCAGTTCTTCCCCTACTTCTTCGTCGCGCCGCCGACGATCGCGATATCGCTCGGCGCGGCGCTGGCGGCGGGCGTGGTGAGCGCCGCGGTGCCCGCGGAGCTTGCGGCGGGGCGGAAGATCGTCGACGGCCTGAGGCAGGTGGTGTGATGGCGGTCCCGTTCAAGTACAACCTGCGGAACCTGCGCGTGCGGTGGATCACCGCGGCGATGACCGTCGTCGGCCTCGCGCTCGTCACGCTGGTCTTCGTGTTCTGGTGGGCGCTCGGCATCGGCATGGAGCGCGCGCTCGTCGGGACGGGCCATCCGCTCAACCTGATCGTGATGCGCACCGGGGCGCAGAGCGAGACGAACAGCATGCTCGCGAAGAAGCAGGCGGAGGACGTGGCGGGGCTCGACGGGATCGAGCGCGACGCGCAGGGCGGGGCGATGGTGTCGGCGGAGACGATCGTGATCGCGAACGTCGTGAAGCGCGACGGAGGCAAGGCGAACGTCGCGATCCGCGGGGTCGGCCCGCGGGCGCGCGACCTGCGGGGGAACATCTCGGTGGCCGAGGGCCGCTGGCTCAAGCCGAATCTGGGCGAGATCGTCGTCGGCCGGGGGATCGTCGGCCGGTTCCGGGGGATCCATATCGGCGACGAGCCGGTGATCCGCGGGCGCCCGTGGAAGGTCGTGGGAATCTTCGCGGCGGACGGGCAGGCGTACGAGAGCGAGATCTGGGCGGACGGCGACGACGTGCGCGCGCAGTTCAAGCGGGACTACTCGAGCCTGATCGTGCGATGCAGGGACGACGCGACCGTCGGGCGGCTGACGCGCGTGCTGGCGGAGGACAAGCAGATCAAGCTGGAGGGGAAGCGGCACACGGACTACTACCGCGAGCAGAACATGGCGGCGATGATGCTCAAGGCGCTCGGCACGGTCATCGCGATCGTGCTGTCGATCGGGGCGATCTTCGGGGCCGCCAACACGATGTTCGCGGCGGTCGCGTCGCGCACGCGCGAGATCGCGACGATGCGGGTGCTGGGGTTCTCGCGCTTCTCGATCTGGCTGTCCTTCATGCTGGAGTCGGCGCTGCTCGGGCTCGCGGGCGGCGCGGCGGGGGCGCTGATCGGGCGGCTCGCGCTCAACGGGATGATGACCGGCACGGCGAACTGGACGACGTTCAGCGAGCTGGCGTTCCAGTTCCGGGTGACGCCGGACCTGATGCTGTGGGCGACGGTCCTGTCGATCGTGACCGCGGTGGCGGGAGGCTTCCTGCCGGCGTGGCGGGCGTCGCGGGCGACGATCGCGACGGCGCTGCGGGGGCTTTAGAGCAGTCTCAGGTATCAGGTTTCAGGTGTCAGGTCGTCGATCGTCTTCTCACATCGTCGCGCGACAGCGGCGATGGCGCGCCGCGCGGCGGTCCGGGCCTGCGGTCAGTCCTCGGTAGACGACCGTTGACCACCGACGACGACCTGATACGTGAAACGTGATACCTGAAACCAGCGCGCGGAGCGCGCTGGCCTACACCGCTTTCGACACCTTGCATTTCACCTTGAACTCGCCGTTGCCCCGCTTCTGCCCCTTCTCCGTGTCGAGCGTGTAGTTCAGCCGCCCGCTCACCACGTACCGGTCGCCGATCTTCTCGACCTTCTCGAACATGATCATGCCGACCGAAACGCAGTTCTTGCCGAACTCCGGGATCCCGACGCTCGACTCCTTGCGCTGCTTCGGGTTGCCGCCGATCGTGTCGATCGTGATCGTCCTGCCGGCAAGCCCCTGGAAGCCGCCCGGGGCGAGATTCGACATCGGGTCGAGGGTGCCGCAGATCACCGCCCGGTCGCCGTGGATCCAGAACGTGTCCCGCATCTCCGGGTGGTTGAATTCGAACACCTCCAGCACATCCACCTTGAAGATCACGTCGCCGGAGATCCCCTCGGGCGAGATCTTCATCGACCCCTCGGCCACGGACTTGCCGCAGGCCGACAGGGACGCGCATACGGCGACGACGAGGGCGACGCGAATCATGGGGCTCCTCCTGGCTGGTCCTCTCTCCTATGAGACATGGGACGGCCGGCCATTCGGAGAAAATACCACCTTCGGAGGGCGGGCGCTATTTCAGCCGCACCGTCCGGCGCGCCACGGCGGGCGGCCCGAACGGCCCCTGCTCCCACGTCGCCTCGATCACGACCGCGTCCAGCTCCCGCTGGGGAGTCCACGACTCCCTCGGCGCGACGCCGCCTCAGCAGTAGTTCGACTCCTTCGCGGCCAGCTCCTCCCCCCTCTCCGTGAGCACCCGCAGCTTCGGATGCACGTTGTCGTTCGCGCGCTTCGGCGTGACCTCGACGCGCTCCCCGTTCGGCCCGAAGCAGATCGTCCAGAACGCGAGCGTCCCCTTGGCCCACTCGCCGAACGCCTCGTAGCGCAGCGCGCCCTTGAGCTTCAGCTCCGCGCCGTCCTTCGCCTCGAACGTCCGCTCGCCGTCGTCCTTCCACCAGTACCCGTCGACGCGGGCCCCCTCGAACAGGAAGTGGTGGTACGAGAAGCGGTACGTCCCTTCCGGCAGGCGCTGCCTCGGCGACAGGGCGCACGCGCCGTACTCGTCCGACACGAAGCTCACCTCGTAGTCCGCGACGTCGACCCGGACCGCCGCGAGCTTCGTGTCACGCCGCGACCACCGGAGCCGCTCGCCGCGCCCGAGCACCTCGAAGCCGTACACGGCGCCGCCGACCACGTACGCGCGCGCCAGCGAGAAGTCCTCGCCCCCCGGCGGGATGCGGTCCCTGAACTTGCCGTCGCCGTCGACGTCGAGGTGCGCGTGGTCGCACAGCCAGTACTCGGCCGTCTTCGTCGTGTAGAGGTCGTCGTAGCGGCCGTTGGCGAGGTAGTCGGTGAGCGAGACGGCCATCTCGCGGCCGTCGAGCTTCACCTTCCCGGACATGCGCGTGAGGTTCGTGAGGCGCATGCCGTCGCGGCTGCTGAAGCGGACCTCCAGCCGAGCCTGGAACGTCCGCTCCTCGAGCTGGAGCGGCACGTCGAAAGCCGCGGGCTTCGACCAGTCGAACGACGTGCGGATCGGCTCCTCCTCGGCCAGGTCGCCGTCGAGGTCGCGGTCGGGCCAGATGCGGTCGGCGCCCGCGGCCACGAGCAGGCGGCCGCCGCCCCACTCCAGCTCGAACCAGCCGGTGGCGCCCGCGGGGGCCTTGACGACGCGCTCCGGCTTCTTCGCCGTGCGCGCGATCTCGCGGTAGCACTCCTTGAACGTGACGGCCGGTCCGGTCTCGGGCTCCAGGCGGATCTCGTCCTGGAGGGAGAGCAGGAGGATGATGGAGATCATGAACATGGGACGCCGCCGGCCGTGCCTTCGTGTTCCTGTCGTGAAACCTTGACCCGACGCCCGGCCGGCAGTAGGTTCCACCCACCGAATGAAAATCGGCATCCCCAAGGAGACGGCGGCCGGGGAGAACCGCGTCTCCATCGTGCCTGAAACCGTCGCCAAGTTCGTCAAGCGGGGCCTCGAGGTCGTTTTCGAGGCCGGGGCGGGCGCCTCCTCCTTCGCGCTCGACAAGGACTACGAGGCGGCCGGCGCGAAGCCCGGACCGGCCTGGGACGCGGACGTCGTCTGCAAGGTGCAGAAGCCGACGCTCGAGGAGATCGGGAAGCTGCGCGAGGGCTCGACGCTCGTCTCGCTCCTCTACCCGCTCATCAACGCCGACCTCGTGAAGGCGCTCGCCGCGCGCAAGGCGAACGCGATCTCGATGGACATGATCCCGCGCACGACGCTGGCGCAGTCGATGGACGTGCTGTCGTCGCAGGCGAACCTCGCGGGGTACAAGGCGGTGCTCGTGGCGGCGGAGCGGCTGCCGAAGTTCTTCCCGATGCTCATGACCGCGGCGGGGACCATCACGCCCGCCCGGGTGCTCATCATGGGCGCGGGCGTCGCGGGCCTGCAGGCGATCGGCACCGCGAAGCGCCTCGGCGCGGCGGTCGAGGCGACCGACGTGCGCCCCGAGACGAAGGAGCAGGTCGAGAGCCTCGGCGGCCGCTTCCTGGTCGTGCAGGGCGTCGAGGTGAAGACGGCCCAGGGGGGATACGCGGCGGAGCAGTCCGACGAGTACAAGAAGAAGCAGGCGGAGATGATCTCGGCCGCGATCGCGAAGGCGGACGTCGTGATCACGACCGCGCTCATCCCCGGGCGGAAGGCGCCGCGGCTCGTGACGGACGCGCAGGTCGCGTCGATGAGGCCGGGGTCGGTGATCGTGGACCTGGCTGCGGAGCAGGGGGGCAACGTCGAGGGGACGGAGAGCGGGAAGGAAGTCGTCCGCCACGGCGTGCTGATCGTCGGCAACCCGAACCTGCCGAGCACGATGCCGGCGCACGCGAGCATGCTCTATTCGCGCAACGTGGAGAAGCTGCTCGGCCACCTCCTGGCGAAGGAGGGCGGCTTCACGTGGGACATGAACGAGGAGATCACGAAGGGGTGCGTGATCGTCCGCGAGGGGCAGGTGGCGCACCCGAAGGTGCAGGAGGTCGTGAAGTGATTCCCATGCCGGTCCTGCTGCTGTGCCAGGCGGGCGGCGGCGCCGCCCCGCACGCGGCTCCCGCCGGGACGAACCCGCTCCAGGTCGTCTTCTTCGGGCTCTACATCTTCATGCTGGCGGCGTTCCTCGGCTTCCAGGTGATCTCGAAGGTGCCCGCGCTCCTGCACACGCCGCTCATGGCGTTCACGAACGCGATCTCGGGCATCTCGCTGGTCGCTTCGCTCGTGGCGGCGGGGCGCGGGTCGCTCGACACCGCGGCGATCCTCGGGTGCGTCGCGGTGACCGCAGCGACGATCAACGTCGTCGGAGGCTTCCTGATCACCGACCGCATGCTCAAGATGTTCCGGAAGAAGCCCGGCGCGCAGGAGGCGAAGAAGGCATGAGCGCGCGGGAGATCGTCACCGGCGTCTGCTACCTCGTCGCCTCGTTCCTGTTCCTGATGGGCCTGCGCGGGCTGACGCACCCGGACTCGGCGCGGCGCGGCACGGGGTACGCGGCGCTCGGCATGCTCCTCGGCGTCGTCGGCACGCTCGTGCAGCAGAACATCGTGCGCTACGAGATGATCGCCGTCGGGCTCGTCGTGGGGACGATCATCGGCATCCCGATGGGCCTCAAGATCCCGATGACGAAGATGCCGGAGCGGATCGCGCTCTCGCACTCGTTCGGCGGCCTGGCGGTCGCACTCGTCGGCACGGCGCACTACTATGCCGGCGAGGCGGCGCACGACCGCTTCAACATGGGCGCGACCGGCTTCGAGGTGTTCATGGGCGCGATCACGTTCACCGGCAGCCTCATGGCGTTCGGCAAGCTGCAGGGGATCCTCCCGGGGCGGCCGCTCACCTTCCCGCTCCAGAACGTCATCACGGTCGCCACCCTCCTGGGGATCGTCGGCATCGTGGTCTACCTGGTCGTCGACAGGAACGCGCCGTCCGCGGTCTTCTACGCGATGCTCGGGCTCTCGTTCCTGGCGGGCGTCCTGCTGGTGCTGCCGATCGGCGGCGCGGACATGCCGGTGGTGATCTGCCTGCTCAACTCGTACGCGGGCCTCGCGGCGGCCGCCTCCGGATTCGTCTTCAACAACAACGTGCTCATCATCTGCGGCGCGCTCGACGGCGGGTCGGGCTTCATCCTGGCGATGATCATGAGCAAGGCGATGAACCGGTCGTTCGCGAACGTCCTCTTCGGCGCGTTCGGGACGGAGCCGACCGGGCCGGCGGCCGGGCCCGCGAAGGGCGTGCAGGTGAACGAGGCGACGGTGGAGGAGGCGGCCGAGCTGATGAAGGCGTCCACCTCGATGATCGTCGTGCCGGGGTACGGCATGGCGGTGGCGCAGGCGCAGCATGCGGTGCGCGACCTGGCGGGGCTCCTCGAGAAGGGGGGCACGCGCGTGCGCTACGCGATCCATCCGGTCGCCGGCCGCATGCCGGGGCACATGAACGTGCTCCTGGCCGAGGCGAACGTGCCGTACGACGCGCTCTTCGACCTCGACGCGATCAACGACGACTTCGCGAACACCGACGTCGTGCTCGTCGTCGGCGCGAACGACGTCGTGAATCCCGCCGCGAAGAACACGCCGGGCAGCCCGATCTTCGGGATGCCGGTCTTCAACTGCGACCACGCCAAGGCGGTGATCGTCCTCAAGCGCAGCATGAACCCGGGCTTCGCGGGGATCGAGAACGAGCTGTTCATCCACCCGAAGACGATGATGGTCTTCGGCGACGCGAAGCAGACGATCACGAAGATGAACGGGGCGCTGAAGAGCGATAGCCATTAGCCATTGGCCGTTGGCCGTTTGCCGGATGACGATCGAGGACTTCTTCGACCTCCGCATCGCGACGATCGCCGTCGGCGAGGCGCCGCCCGACGACGCGCACATCGTGCGCATCGAGGACCCGGGCCCGGCGCTCGTCGCGCGCCTCACCGCGGAAGGATGGTTCTACAAGCCGAAGTGGGTGACGTACGCGATCGCCGTGCCGCCATCGCTCGACGAATACGTCTCGCGGACATTCTCCTCGCGCCAGCGCAACAAGCCGCGCAAGCTCCTGCGCGACGTGCCGAAGCGCTGGCGGCTGACCGTCGAGCCGATGGGGACGTCGTTCGACGCGTTCCGCGATCTGTATCTCCGGACGGTCGTCGCGAAGCCGCGCGGGCGCGACCGCGTCGCGGAGCACGGCGCGTTCGGGCGCGGCTGGCTCGGCTTCTACCTGTGGGAGGGGGACGCGATGATCGCGGGGGTGCTCGTACACGCGATGTCGCGGCACCTCTCCGTGGCGTACGGGGCCTTCGACGCGCAGCGGCGGCGCGAGCTCGACGTCGAGCACTTCCTGCTCATGCAGGTGCTGCAGCGGTCGATCGACCTCGGGCACCGCACGATGTCGCTCGGCGTCGACACGAACCGCTACGGACACCATCTGTCGCTGCGCCTGGCGCCGTACAAGCTGCGGATCGGGTTCACGCCGATGCCGCACGAGCCGGGCGGGCGCGAGCTGGCGCTGTTCCGGCGGTTCGAGCCGTTCGAGGAGGGGCTGTTCTTCTACGGGTACTCGGGGGACGGCCTGGTCGGCCACCACTTTGCGCGCGGCGAGCCCGACTTGCGCCCGTTCCGGCACCACAACGCGCCGCCGGTCGTCGTCCATGACATAGGATGAGCGAGGACGCGGTGGCGCGGCGGATCCGCGAGGACGTCGCGGCGGGCGTGCCGGAGGAGGAAGCGGCGGCGCGGGCGCTTGAGGATGCGGCGCGGCAGCGGAGGGCGGAGGCGGCGCTGGAGCCGCCCCGGTCGGGGCGGCGGCTGATGGTGCTCGGGCTGACGCTGCTCTGGCTCTTCACGGGGGTCCAGCTGCTCGTGGCGCCGCGCTTCGGCGCGGTCTACAGGGCGCTCGAGGTGGCGCTGCCGGCCCACGTGGAATTCCTGCTGCGCATGGCCGCCGGCATGGCGAAGGCGTGGCCGGCCGTGCTCGCGGCGACGGCGTTCCTCTCCGCGATGCTGATGTGCCGGCCGACGCGCGCGGCCGGAGCCGTGATGGTGATCGCCTGCACGGCGCTGCTGGGCATCCTGTTCCTGGCGATGACGATCCCGCTCTTCGGGATGCTCCAGCGGATCGGATAGCGATGGACGACCGCGACGAACGCATCCGGGCGGTCATCGACGGCTCCAGCATCGTCATCACCGGGGCCGACCGCGCGGAGCTGATGGTCCACCTGCGCGAGGCGGTCGACGGGCGGATGCGCGCCGGAAGGGACGAGCAGGCCGCGCTCGCGGAGGTCTACGACCGGATCCTCGATTACGCCGCCGACGCGCGGAAGTGCCGCAAGCACGCGCCGCGCCCGCTGATGGAGACCTCCTCCCGGCGGACGAAGCTGGCGTGGATCGTGACGTACCTGTCGCTCGTGACGCTGATCGTCCTCCACATGATCGCGACGCCGATGCTCGCCGAGGTCTGGGAGGGGGAGGCGCTCTCGGCGGCCGAGATCGCGCTGGTCGAGTCGGCGGTCTTCATGCGGATGTGGGCGCAGGTCGTCGCGGCGATCCTCATCGCCGGCGGCGTGGGCGTCGCGTTCCTGCTCCTGCGGCCCCGGAAATGAAACGCCGGCCGGCGCGTACTCCCCTATGATGCTGATGGTGGGGAGGCCGCCGGCGCCGACGATCGAGGAACTCGTGGACCGCCACTACGGCGCGGTCTACGCGCTCTCCCTGCGGATGCTCGGCGGCGCGGCCGACGCGCGCGACGCGGCGCAGGAGACGTTCCTGCGCGCGATGAAGGGGCTGGTGACGTACGACCCGTCGCGGCCGGCCGCGGCGTGGGTGCTCTCGATCGCGGCGAACCTGATCCGCGACCGCTTCCGGCGGCACAAGCCCGAGCCGATCGAGGCGGACGACGCGCCGGTGGTGCTGCCGCCCGACGCGCGGCTGGTGCGCGACGAGGACCGCGACCGCGTGCTGGCGGCGGTCGGGAGCCTGCCGTTCGACCTGCGCATCGTGGTGGCGATGGCGTTCACGCAGGATCGGGAGACCGCCGAGATTGCGGACGCGCTCGGCATCTCGGTGAACGCGGTGCGCATCCGGCTGTTCCGCGCGCTCGCGCGCCTGCGCGAGTCGCTGAGGGAGGCGCCATGAACGGGCACCTGACGGAGCTGCAGAAGCACGATGCCGCTTACGGAACTTCGTCCGAGCGTCACTGCGGGGAGTGCGGACGCGCGGTCGACGCGCTTCGCGCCGAGCGGGAGGCGCTCGGGCGGATGCTCGCGGTCGAGGCGCCGCCGGCGGAGGCGCTCAGGGCACGGCTGCGCCGGCGCGGGTCGGGCGCGCGCTGGTGGCTGCTCGTGCCGGCGGCGGCGCTCGCGCTCGCGTTCTTGCGCGTGTTCTTCATCGCCGACCCGCCGCAGGTCGCGCCCGCGCAGGATCACGGGGCGTTCGTGGAGCGGCTGGTGCGCGAGCTGAAGAGCCCGTCCCAGGTGCGGCGCGGGCTGGCCGAAGCGGGACTTCGGGCGTGCGGCGCGGGCGCGCTGGCGGCGCTCGATGCATCGGACGCGCCGGTCGCGAAGATGCTGGCGGAGGACATCCGGCGGCCGCATGCGATGCGCCAGGCGGAGGAGAAGCTGGCGACGGTGAAGGTGACGTTCGCGTTCAAGGACGTGGACATCAAGAGCCTGGTCGATCTCGCGATGCGCATCGCCGGTCTGGAGGCGACGGTGGACCCCGACGTGCGCGGGAAGCTCACGCTGAGCGTGAACGACGTGCCGGTGGGGAACGTGCTGGAGACGGCGCTCAAGCCTCTGGGCTTCGTCGCGGCGCCGATGCACGACGGAACGGTGCGCGTCACGACGCCGGAGCGGGCGAAGAGCCTCCTGCCGGCGCGGGCGCCCCTGGCCCTCCCGACCGTCCTGCCGGCGGACGTCGATCGGCGGATCGCGGAGCTGGGCGCGGAGACGCTGGAGACGCGGGACGCGGCGGAGAGGGCGCTCTCGACGCCCGGTGCGGAGGAGCCGCTCTGGAAGGCGCTCGACGGGCCGGATCGCGAGGTCGCGCTGCGGGCCGAGCGGCTCCTCAAGCTGTTTTACTCGGTCCCGCCGGCCGGCCGGCCGAAAGTCGCGGCGAAGGAGGGGGGCTTCTGGTCGTCGGTGATGCACGGCCCGCTGGGGGGCCTGCCGGCAGGCGCCCGCGAGAAGCTCGGATTGCAGGTCGCGATCGAGCCGGGCGTCGAGGCGCGCGGTATCAACGTGCGGGCGGCGGTGCGGCTGCAGCTCGACCCCGGCTGGGACTACGACGCCGTGCACGGCATCGTCTACATCTTCCAGGCGGGCCGCGCCGCGCGGAGCACCGAGCCGGTCGAGCCGCTCCTCTGGCTGCCCGCCGACCGGGCGAAAGTGATCGGCGACCTCATAGCGCGCGGCGACGAGGTGGAGCTGAGGGCGCTCGGCGCCGAGGCGGTCGTGCCGCTGCGCTACGCGGCGCGCGTCGTGCCGAAGGATGAGGCGGCGCGGTGCGCACGGATCGCCGACGAAATCGTGCGCGATCGCCGCAGGGAGACGTGGTTCATCGACGAGCCGTCGTCGTGGCGCCGGCGGGGGGCCGCGCATCCGGACCTGGAGAAGCGGGTCTCGATCGCCGCGACGGCCAGGCCGCTCGCCGACGTGCTGAAGGATCTCGGCGCGGAGCTCGAAGGCAAGGGAGAGCCGGTCACCATCGACCTCCAGGACGTGCCGCTCGGCGTCGTGCTCGACTTCATCGCGCGGCCGCGCGGGCTCGACGTCGACGTGCGCGACGGGAAGATCATCGTTCGCTGAGCTTCTGCCGCTTCAGCCACTCCCAGATGACGCCGCAGCCGCGGTCGTTGAGGTCGTGGAAGTCCGGCCCGCGCGCGCCCCCCTTCTCGACGAGGACCGTCAGCGCGTGCCCCGCCTTGCGCAGCGTCGGCGCGTGCGCCGAGCGGTCCTCGGGCGCGCCCAGCTTGTCCTTCTCGCCGAGGTAGAGCAGGATCGGCGCGGGCCGCTTCGACGGCGCCGCGGGCTCCCAGAGCAGGTGCGACGCGAAGCAGCCGGCGGCCGCGAAGAGGTCGCCGCGCTTCGACGCGAGGTACGACGCGAACATGCCGCCGCTCGAGTGGCCGGCGACCCAGACGCGCGACGGGTCGATCGCGTGCTTCTTCGACACGTCGTCCACGACCGCCTTCACGAAGTCGCCATCGGCGCCCGCCGCGTCCCACAGCCCGTCTTTCGACTTCGGCGCCGCGATGACCGCTTCCCCCTTCGCCAGCGGCGCCCAGTGGGCCAGGATGTAGAACGGGCTCGAGTGCGTGCCGTGCAACAGCACCAGGAGCGGCCGCTTGTCGCCCCCCTTCGGCGCGAGCAGCTCGTACTCGCGCGCGCCGACCTTCACCGTCGTCGTGCGCAGCGCGACGAGCCGCTCGTCGTTCTCGACCTTACGGGGGGCGACGAGCCGCACGACGATGTCGCGCGTCAGCTCCTTGCGGCGGATCTGGAGGGGGAACTCGATGTCGACCGGCCGCCGGCGCAGGTCCTCGACGAGCTCCGCCCACGCCTTGAACCCGAGGATGACGTCCTTCGGCTGGAGGCCGGACGTCGAGCCCCCCTTGACGGAGCGGACGGTCATGCCGTCGAGCTCGATGCCCAGGTCGGCCGGCTCAGCGACCTCGCTCGTGAAGAGGGCCTGCGCCACAAGGAGCAGGATCACGCCTCATTGGACGGTGCCGTCCGTGCGGACGATGCTCCAACCAACCGTCGGCTGGCGTACGGCGAAGCCGTCGCGCGTGTCAGGCGGCACGTGCCGCGGGCGCGCGAACCGCCGACGACCGTCGACCACCGACAACGGACGCCCATCGACGACTGGATGCGTGAAACGTGATGCTTGGGACTCTTCTCGGATGCTACTTGCGCTGGATGGGAAGAGCGAGGGTGAACGTGGTGCCCCTCCCGACCCTGCTGCGCACCTTTATCTCGCCGCCATGGTTCTGGATGATGGCGAGCGTGAGCGCCAGGCCGAGCCCGAAGCCCTTGCCGTGCTCCTTCGTGCTGAAGAAGGGCTCGAAGACCTTGGACAGGTGCGGCCGCTGGATGCCGCGTCCCGTGTCAGCCACTTCGATGACCGCCTGGGAGCCGCGCTTGGCGAGGCTGACGCGCACGGTGCCGCGGCCGTCGATCGCCTCGATGGCGTTCTTGAGGAGGTTGGCGAGCGCCCGGACGATCTGGGCGCGGAAGAGCTGCAGCTTCGGCAGCCGTCCGACCGTCACTTCGAGCGTCACCCGGTCGCCGGCCATCGATCGGACCCGCGCGACGGCTTCGTTGACGCACTCCGCCAGCTCGGAGAGCTCCGCCTCTCCGCGTTCGCGCGCGAAGTTGCGGAACTCCTCGACGACGCGCCGCGCGTTTTCCGCGCCCGTCAGCGCGTCTCCGAGCATCTGCGGCACGCCGGGCCCGGCGCGGCCGAGCTTGTCGCGCAGCAGGCGCAGGTTCCCGTACACCACGTTGAGGGGGTTGTTGATCTCGTGGGCGATGCCGGCCATCACCATGCCGGCCGAGGCCATCTTCTCGGCGCGGATGACGCGCTGCTGGGCGCGCTTGAGGCCCTGGTAGGCGCGGCGGGTCTCCGCGGCCGCCCGGCGCACCTCCTCCTCCGCCCGCTTGCGCTCCGTGACGTCGCGGAAGATCACCTGGACGCCCGCGACCGCGCCGCCGCGCTGGAGCCGCCGCGGGTTGGCCTCGAAGGTCAGCGCGCGCCGGTCCTTGCTGCGGATCTCCACTTCGAACGGCCGGCGGTCCTCTCCGGCCATGACGAGCCGGAACTCCTCGATCGTGCGGGCGACCGAGGCGTCCGAAAGCATGCCGAGCTCGACGAAGTGCCGGCCGAGGACCTCCTCGGGCTTGTAGCCGGCGAGCCGCTGCGCCGCCGGGTTGTACGTCCGGATGTGGCCGAGCGGATCGAACGAGATGATCGGGTCGGGCGACTCCTGGATGAGCTCCGAGTACCGGCGCTCGCTTTCCCGCAGGGCCTCCTCGGCGCGCTTGCGCTCGGTGATGTCGCGCAGGATGCCGGTGAAGAACGTCTCGCCGCCGCTCTTCCACGCGGCGAGCGAGACTTCCAGCGGCACCTCCGAGCCGTCCTTGCGCAGTCCCGAGAGCTCGACCGGGCGGCCGATCACCTTGCCCACGCCGGTCGAGAGGTAGCGCGCGAGCCCTTCCCGGTGGGCGGCGTGGTAGCGCTCCGGCATGAACATCGTGAGGGGCCGGCCCGCCACCTCGGCCGCGGCGTAGCCGAAGATCCGCTCCGCCCCGCGATTGAAGTGGATGACGCATCCGGCGCGGTCGCCGGAGACGATCGCGTCGTTCGCGGTCTCCGCCACCGCGCGGAACTTCTCCTCGCTGGCGCGAAGGGCCTCCTCGGCGCGCTTGCGCTCCGTGATGTCCCGGCTGATGCCGATGAGGCCGATGATCCTGCCGTCCGGCGAGAGGTACGGGAACTTCGTCGACATGAACACGCGCTCGCCGACCGGGAACGTCCGCGTCGTCTCGTACGTCTTCACCTGGCCGGAGGAGATGACCTCCCGGTCGGCGTTCATGATCTCGCGCCCCCCCTCGCCGAGCAGGTCGACGTCGGACAGTCCGAGGACATCGGCCGCAGATCGGCCGAAGACGCGGGCGCCCGCGGGGTTGATGAGACGATAGCGCCCCTCGGTGTCCTTGATGAAGATGGGATCGATCGAGTTTTCGACGATGACGCGGAACTTCTCCTCGGTGGCGCGCAGGGCGTCCTCCGCGCGCCGGCGCTCGATGAACTGCCCGATCTGGCTGCCGAGGGCGGCGGTCAGCTTCAGGAGGTCGGTGTCGAGCGGCCGCACGTCCGGCGCGTAGAGCTCGATCGCGCCCCACGGCTCGCGGCCGACGAGGATGGGGAAGCCCAGGGCCGTGTGCAGCCCCGCGCGCGACACGGCGGGCGCGCGGCCGAAGCTCGAGTCGGCCGGCGCGTCGGGAATCCAGACGGGCGCGGCGTTCTGCCATACCCGCCCCATCAGGCCGGTGCCGGGCGCGCACGCGTTGCCCCGGCTGGCGGCGGCGAACCCGGACGCGTCGAGCGACGGATCGCTCCAGTAGCCGGCGAAGCGGATGACCTCCGCCGCCGGATCGACGGTCCAGAGCGCCGCCAGGGGCCATCCGAGGTTCTGCCCGATCGTCTTCAGAAGGCGCGGAACCGCCTCCTCCTCCGTCTTCGCGTCGGCGAGCACGAGCGTCGTCGCGTTCTGCGTCGCGAGGCGCTGCTCCAGGCGGAGGCGCGCCCAGCGGTCGAGGACGAGCGAGGTCAGGTTCGCGGCGGCGGTGGCGAAGAGCTGCTCGTCGGGCGTCCAGCGGCGCGCCGGGCCCACGTGCTCCTGGCAGAGGACGCCGGCGAGCGCGCCGTGGAGGTGAATGGGGGCGTCCATCATCGAGGTGATGCCGAGCGGACGGAGATAGCCGTCGCGGAACTCGCTCGTGCGCGGGTCGGTCTCGGCGTCGTCCGCCGCGACGACGTCGCTGCCGGTCATGGCGCGGAAGTAGGAGGGATACTGCGTGGCATTGAGCTCGACGCCCGAGGTGTGGCGGCCGGCTCCCAGCTCGAACTGGTCGAGGCAGCGCAGCGCCCTCCGGTCGTCGCTGTACTGCCAGATGCCGACGCGTTCGACGCCGAGCGTGCGCGCGACCCCCTCCGTGATGAGGCGCAGCGCCGACCCGATGTCGGCCGACTTGAACTGCGGGCTGCGCGTGATCTCGATCAGGGCGGCGTGCTGGCGCTGGAGCCGCGCCTCGGCGCGCCGGCGGTCGCTGACGTCGCGGAAAAACCAGACGCGGCCGTGGCGCGCGCCGTCCGGGCCGCGCACGGGCGCGCTGTGGCGGTCGAACGTGCGCCCGTCCCTGAGCGCGATCTCGTCGCGGCTCTCCTCGTCGGGGTGCGCGTAGAGGCGGCGGACGCGCGCGAGGAAGCCGTCGGGGTCGACGAGGCTCCCGAGGACCGACGCGAGCGCCGCGTCGTCGGAGCGGCTCGCCACGATGTCGGGGGGGATCCGCCACATCTCGACGAAGCGGCGGTTGAAGGAGAGCATCTTCCCCTCGTCCGAGACGACGAGGACCCCGTCGACAGCCGCCTCGGTGATCCCCGCCAGCAGGGACGAGCGCTCCGCGACGCGCTTCTCGAGGTCGTCGTGCGCGCGGCGCAGCTCCTCGTCGGCGCGCCGGCGCTCCGAGATGTCCTGGATCTGCGTGACGAAGTAGAGCGGACGCCCCTGGGCGTCCCGGACGACGGTGGCGTTGACCAGCGCCAGCACGGTCCGGCCGTCCTTGCGGAGGTACCGCTTCTCGAACTCGATCGACGGCTGCCGGCCCGTAACCATGTCCTGCACCGCCTGGTTGCTGACGGCGATGTCGTCCGGGTGCGTGAATTCGCGGAACGACTTGCCGATCAGTTCCTGCTCGGGATACCCGAGGATCCCGGCGAGGGCGCTGTTGACCTGGAACAGCCTTCCGTCGAGCCCGGTGAGGCACATGCCGGTGTTGGCGTGGGCGAAGGCGGCGCGGAAGCGCTCCTCGCTCTCGCGCCGCGCGTCCTCCGCGCGGCGGCGGTCGGTGACGTCGCGCACGATGTCCTGGAGGGTGCCGTCGACGAGGGCCTTGGAGCTGACGTCGGCGTAGAAGAGGGAGCCGTCCTTGCGGCGGAGGAGGCGCTCGGTGACGATGACCTGGCCCTCCATCAGCTCGGGAAGCCGCCGGTCGAAGGCGCCGGGCGCGGCGATGTCCGCCACGCCGAGCTTGAGCATCTCCTCGCGCGTGTAGCCGAGCATCTCGCATCCGCGCGGGTTCACGTCGAGGTAGCGCCCGTGCACGTCCGAGAGGTAGATGCCGTCGGCCGCCTGCTCCATGAGCGAGCGGTAGCGGACGCCCGTGCCGGGGGTGGCGTCGGTGCGGCTGGTGTCGCGGAGCATGAGAAGCCAGCCCGTGAAGCCGTTCCCGGGTCCCGTGAGGCGCTCGAAGCGCATCGCGAAGGCGCGCCGCTCGCCGTCGGTGCCGAGCAGCGGCACGGGCGCTATCGCGGCCCCCAGGCGGACGTACTCGGCGAGGCGCGGACGGTCGTCCTCGTCGGCGAGCCCGGCGAACGGCGATCCCGCCGCTGCCGCGGGGCCGAACTGGCGCTCGGCGGCCCCGTTCGCGGCGGCGATTACGCCGCGGTCGTCGATGACGACGGCGGGCGCGTCGAGGCCGTTGAGCAGGCCTCCCCAAGCTTCGGCGCCCATCGGCCGGCGATTCTAGCACGCCGGGCGCCCGAAAACGAAAGGGGCAGGCCCGCGCGCCTGCCCCGTGCCGTAGCTCGGCATCCCGGTTGACGTAGACTCATGGTAACAGGGCGGCGACGGAACGGCAATGCGCCCGACGGGATTCGAACCCGTATCTACCCGTTCGTCAACCGGGTGCTCTGTCCAGTTGAGCTACGGGCGCCTTGCCGGAACTGCCGTCGCTACGCGAGGGCCGCCTCGTCGAGGATCGCCCGCAGCGCCTTCGACTCCGCCGCGCCGAGCCGCACGCCCTTGCGCGTGAAGCCCTCGTAGTTCGCCCCCTTGACGTACTCGCGCACGTCCAGGAACGCGGGCGCGTCGGGCTTGTCGGACGACTTCACCAGCCGCACCTTGTACCGGCCCACGTCGCCGTACTCGCGCACCACCACCTGTCTGATCGCCCGCTTCGGGCGGGAGGGCGCCTTCTGCGCGCCCGTCGCTTCGGTCGCTTCCATACGACCTCCTTTCGCGCCAGGGAGCGCAAGCGGCGTGCCACGGAGGCGCCCGTAACCGCCTGGGGCGCAGGGGCTTGAGGTGTGTCACCGGATGACACGCTCAAGACGTTTCCCGGGGTAACATTCCGGTTACCCCGGTAACATGGGTGCATGCGCGACATCGCCTCGATCGCCGACCTCGACGCCGTTCTCGCCGACACGGCGAAGCCGCTCGTCCTGTTCAAGCACTCCACGATCTGACCGGTCAGCGACCGTGCTCTGGACGAGTACCGGGCGTTCGCGGCGGCGCATCCCGACGCGGCCTCTCTCACGCTCCTCGACCTCCTGGCGCACCGCGACGTCTCGAGCGCGATCGCGGAACGGCTCGGCCTCCGGCACGAGTCCCCGCAGGCGATCGTCGTGAAGGGCGGGAAGATCCGCGCCGTTCTCAACCACTCCGCGATCCGGCGAGCGGCGCTGGAGGCGCTGCTGCGCTGACGCGCCAGTTCTCCGTTCGATCGTTCGCCCGCCCTCCGTAGCCTTGCTAGCTGTTCGCGCGGCGCGGCTTGAAGCACCCGACGACCGACGACCTGCGGCCGTCAACGACCTGATACCTGCTGCCTGATACGTGAGACCAGCGCGCGGAGCGCGCTACTGCTTCGCGGGTGAGAACGACGCCATCCACGGATGGACGACGACCGTGAGGAGGCCCGACCGCACGGCGGGATCGTCGCCGGCCATCCGGCGCGCGTCGTCCTCGCTGCCGACGGCGAGCACCATCATGCCGCCCGAGTCGTCGAGGAACGGGCCGCCCATGATGACGCGGCCGCCGTCGTGGAGCACCTGGTAATACCGCACGTGCTCCATGATGCCCGGCTGCTGGCGGAACGGCAGCCCCGCCTTCCACGCCGGCCCCGGGGTGTGGGAGACCACGAAGTAGACGGGCGGGATGCGCGCGCTCGTCGCCAAGGCGGCTCCTTATGTCCCTTCCTGCCACTCCTCGAGGTACTTCTTCTGCTCCGGCGTCAGATCGTCGATCCGCACGCCCATCGTCTCGAGCTTCAGCTTCGCGATCCACCGCTCGATCTCGATCGGCACGTCGAGAACGGCGGGCTTCAGCTTCGCCCGGTTCTTCACGCACCACTCCGCCATGAGCGCCTGCGTCGCGAAGCTCATGTCCATCACCGCCGCGGGATGCCCCTCGGCGCACGCCAGGTTCACGAGCCGCCCCTCGCCGAGCACGTAGATCGTCCGCCCGTCCTTGAGCGCGTACGCCTCGACGTTCGTGCGCGCCTCCGTGACCGCCTTCGCCAGGCTCTGGAGCGCCGGCAGGTCGAGCTCGACGTTGAAGTGCCCGCTGTTGCACACGACCGCGCCGTCCTTCATCGCCTGGAAGTGCTCGTGCCGGATGACGTGCTTGTTGCCGGTGAGCGTGATGAAGAGGTCCCCCGCCTTCGCCGCCTCCGCCATCGGCCGCACGTCGAAGCCGTCCATCGTCGCCTCGAGCGCCCGCAGCGGGTCGACCTCCGCGACGACGACCTTCGCGCCGAGCCCGCGCGCGCGCGACGCGACGCCGCGCCCGCACCACCCGTAGCCGGCGATCACCACCGTGCGGCCCGCCAGGAGCAGGTTCGTCGCCCGCATGATGCCGTCGAGCGTCGACTGGCCCGTGCCGTACCGGTTGTCGAACATGAACTTCGTGTGCGCGTCGTTGACGCTGATGACCGGGATCTTGAGCGCGCCGTCGCGCGCCATCGCGCGCAGCCGCACGACGCCCGTGGTTGTCTCCTCCATCGAGGCGACGATCCCCTTGAGGAGCTCGGTGCGCTCCTTGTGCAGCGCCGTGACGAGGTCCGCGCCGTCGTCGAGCGTGAGCGTCGGGCGGAGGTCGAGCGCCTGGTGGATGTGCCGGTAGTACGTCTTGCTGTCCTCGCCGCGCACCGCGTAGACCCGGACGCCGAAGTCCGCCGCGAGCGACGCGGCGTTGTCGTCCTGCGT
>Ga0187892_10002367_pt1 | contig 38217 bp, 37 predicted proteins | sample MA1701073metaG_FD_139345 | JGI IMG/M metagenome (GOLD analysis project Ga0187892, IMG submission 139345) | Bio-ooze microbial communities from a basaltic lava cave in the Kipuka Kanohina Cave System on the Island of Hawaii, USA - MA170107-3 metaG ... | reverse complement strand
TGGAGACCGAATTTTCACGCCATGCCATCGCCGGCCGCTGGCCACGAAAAATCCGCGAATTCGTCGGACGCCTCGCCGCCCGCGCCGCATGACAGTGAACAAATGTCGGAAAGTGCAGTTTGGCGGAACGCAGGAGGAAATGTGCCAGCACGTCGAGCGCTTTCCGGCTTGGGTGCTGGGAGTGGTCGTTCCCATGTGGGCGTGCACAGCGTTCGCCGGCACGTGGATCGCGCGTCGATTGGGAAACCTTGTCAGCGCCGTGGTCGTGGCGGTGTTGATTCTGGCGGCTCTCGTTTTCAATATCTCGATGCTCCCCTATCCCATCTGGTTCAAGATCGCGTGCCTGGTGGCGATTCCGGCCGCCATGCTCCTTGGCATGCGACTTAGCGGCCGTCGTGGCGCCGTGGCTCTTGGCGGCACGCGATGACGTGGCCGCGTCGGTGTGTCGGACCGGTGCAGGTTTCCTACCTGACGACTGGCTTGTATGAGCCGTTTCACCCAGCTGCCCAGCTCTCAGATCCTTGTGGTGGGTCCCAGTAGGAGGAGTTACCGTTGCTGCCCGCGTCACGAAGGTAACGCCGACGATGCAGAAGATGCGTCGTCCCGTCTATTCCGTGATTGGCTGGCAAAAAGGGCGGGCAAATTCGTCCAAGCTATCGCGAATCCTGCGTGCGAGGTGTCGCATTGTTAGATTTGATCTGGGAGTATCTGTTATAAGTCACTACGAATTAAGGCCATTTCGGCGGCAGACTCTTGTTTAATGATACATCTGTACACTATAATCCGCGACCTGCGGCAGGTCCACGATGAGCGTTAAATCCAAAATCGAGTGGACGGATGCGACGTGGAACCCCTTGCGTGGCTGCACGAAGATCAGTCCGGGCTGCACCCACTGTTATGCCGAGACATTTGCCGAGCGATTCCGCGGCGTGCCCGGCCATCCCTATGAGCGAGGCTTCGACCTGCGGCTTGTGCCGGAACAACTCACGGCGCCGATCACTTGGTCGAAGCAGCGGATGGTATTCGTCAATTCGATGAGCGACCTCTTCCATAAGGACGTGCCCGACGCCTACATCGAGTTGGTCTCGCGAGTCATGGCGACGGCAGACTGGCACATCTACCAAGTACTCACGAAGCGAGGTGAGCGCCTTCGCGATTTGCTCCAAACGAGGCTTCGTTTCGCCGCTGGCTTGCCGCATATCTGGTGGGGCGTCAGCGTTGAGAATCGACGACACGGACTTCCACGAATCCAGCAACTCCGAGACGCCAAGCCATCGATGGCCTTTTTGTCGATCGAGCCACTGTTGGAGGGTCTGGGAACAATCAATTTGCGCGGGATAGACTGGGTGATTGTTGGCGGCGAAAGCGGGCCAGGTGCGCGGCCGATGCTCCCTGAGTGGGTCTTCAGCATCCGCAAGCAATGCGAGCGGGCCAAGGTTCCGTTCTTTTTCAAGCAATGGGGCGGCATAAAAAAGAGCGCCACTGGCCGTGAACTCGACGGCCGAACATACGACGCCTATCCTCGCGTCACACGTAGCGCAGTGCCCGCTGCGTTAATGAGAAAAGAGCTGGTCGAGCAATATCAAACTGCCTGGCTGCAAGACCCGCGGTCAAACAGTAAACAGACGGCTTGAGTGTCGACCATGAGCCACGAGCACCATGACTGGAAGCGAGGGAGTGATCCCCCGCTAATTCGGCCACACAGTCAAGCCAAGCACCGTGTCCTCAGAGCCTACCTTGAACGCTACGTGTCGGTACTGACCGCACGAATCCAACAAGAAACTTTTCGACTGACTTTGATTGACGGCTTCGCGGGTGGCGGGCTCTATCTGGATTCGCGCTCCAAAGAAGAACGTCCGGGCTCTCCGCTAGTCATGCTCGAGGCGATGGAGCAGGCGGCTGAGGACGCCCAGAAGATCAGAACAAAACCGTTTCACCTCGACCTTCAGTACATCTTCATCGAAAAGGATCGCGAGGCACTCGACTATCTTCGGCAGGTCCTTTCAAAGTCAAAGTACGCGCCGCTGGTTGGCGTCCGTGTCGAACTGATCCACGGAGACTTTACGGCGCAGGTGCCAAAGATCACAGCGTTCGTGAAGAAACGCGGGCGGGCAGGCCGTGCAATCTTCGTACTCGATCAGTTTGGCTACAGCGCTGTGCCTCTACCGACAATCCGCGACATACTTGCCACGCTCGATAACGCTGAGGTGATTCTGACATTCGCCACGGATTCGCTGATCGACTATCTAAGCGAGAACGAGCCAACGCAGAAGATCCTGAAAAACGTCGGCATTACACTTCCTTCGAAAGACGTTCGGACAGCCAAAGAGGAGCGCGCGTGGCGACGGACGATTCAGTTCGCGCTGCACCGTGAAATCCCCGTAAGGACCGGGGCCAAGTTCTACACGCCGTTCTTTATACGGTCGACCGATGCCCACCGCGACTTTTGGCTGATCCATCTCTCCGGGCACTTCCGCGCCCGCGACGTAATGGTGGGATTGCATTGGAAGCAAGGCACTTCGTTCGCGCACTATGGCCGTTCTGGTTTGCGGATGCTTGGCTACGACCAAGAGCACGATGCGGAATGGACGCAGCAACAGATGTTGCCGGGCTTCTTCTTCGACGAGACGGCGCTGGTTTCCAGCCAAGAGGAACTTCTGGAAGAGTTGCCTGAGAGAATCTTCACGCACAGCGACGGCATCCAATTCATCGAGCTATTCTCGAACCTCACAAATGAGTGCCCTGTCACGGCTGAGATCATGAAGGGTGTCTTGAGCGATTTGGCCAAGCAAGGTGTGATCCAGGTAAAAGACAAGACCGGAGCGAAATCTCGGCGCGTGGGAATTCAACACGACTCCGACATCATCATTCCTACACGCCAGATGCGGTTGTTCCTGAAGTGACGCCGATTGTGACTCGTTGGCGACGCATGGATAGATTTGCGAGCGGTTCCGGACCGCATTCCCGCTGACTGCGTCGGTCAATTCGACCGAGTTGACCGGGAATCCGACTTCGGCGTGTCGGACCTGTGCAGGTTGCGTTTTCACTGTTGCTGGCAAAGGTCACACCCACCTGTGCGCGCCCGGCCGCGATCGCAACGGCACGTTCGAGCCGCAGCTCATCCCCAAGTACCAGCGGCGCGTGGCGCGCTTCGACGAGAAGATCCTGGCCCTGTACGCCAAGGGGATGACCACCCGCGACATTCAAGAGATCGTGTAAGAGACCAGCCGAACGGGAATTGGCCGAATTTGGGCACTCCGCGAGGTTTGCCGGCCAATCTTTGCAGATTTTTTTCCCTCGGCGGCGAACCTTTCGGCCGATTTCTCCCTCTAGACCAGCAACGGGGGTACGCTCCCAGTGCCGCGGTCGCCGCGTCGTGGCGAGTCCGCTTGACTGGAAGCGATTTCCCTGGCAGGCTAGGCAGGATGTGACTTGGCGAGCGAGGCGTTTTTCCGCCGCGACCGCCGAACGAAGGTTTTTACGTCTCTCCAACCGCGCAGAGCGCCCCGGAGCCTACGATGCGTAGCTACATTCAAAACCGCAACGACCGCCACGTCGTCCTTGGCAATCACCAGGACCACGGCTTCGTCGCCGGTACGAATGGGCTGCGCACGATGGCGATTGCGCTCCCATTCTCCATCGGGCATGCCCTGTGGCTAGCGGCCTGTTCGTGGCTGGCGATAAAGCGCCGGTCGCAAACGGCCGTGGCCGGCACGTTCGGTCTCTTCGCCATGACGGCGATGCAGGACCGTACGAGGCAGGGCCGGCGTCCGCGAAGTCGGACGTCGTATTCGCTCGCCGAGAGGTCCTAGCCGCAAGTCGCTAGGACCACGATCAGGCAAGTCCTGATCTCGACGAAGAGCGAAGCCCGGCCTCGGCCCTCGCCGCAGGAAATGGTCCGTGTACCTTTCCGCCGCGCGGCGAAGTGCCTCCTGGACCATGTGCATTGGAACCGATCCACGAAAAACCTTCGACATCAGCCTGGAAGAACAATGATACTGCTCGAAACCGCCGCCGCGGAGTGTGAACAGGGCCGACTCATCGAGCGCGTGCTGGCCGCGCAATGCGGCGACAGCGAGGCCTTCGGCGAGCTGGCCACGCGCTACGAACGCGCCATCTACAGCACCGCCCTGCGCCGGCTGGGCAACCACGCCGAGGCGCAAGAGCTGGTTCAAGAGGTGTTCGTCCAGGCGTTTCGCAAGATCGGGCAGCTTCGCGACCCAGCGCGCTTCGGCGGTTGGCTGCGCTCGATCACCGTCCGCATGGCGATCAACCGCGCCGTACGCCGCTCGCCCGACCTGGCGACCGATCCGGAGGCGCTTTCCAGTTCGTGCGTCGAAGAGGAGACGCCGCTCGATCGCGCCTTGGCGCGTGAGCGCCGCACGCAAGTTCGCGCGGGCCTCAACCGGCTGCGGCGCCTGGACCGCGACACGCTGGTGGCGTTCTATTTCGACAACCAGTCGCTGGTGGAGATGAGCGACGCCTTCCATTCACCTGTGGGCACGATCAAGCGCCGCCTGCACGTGGCGCGCAAGCGGCTGGCGAAGGCGCTGGAGGAATCGTGCGTGGCGGTTGGATGATGCTTGTCGTGGATCGACAAGCGAGGAGGGCAAACCACGGATCGCCGGGCATCGCATTCGTGTCGAGGACATCGTCATCTGGACCGAGCAGGGCCAGTCTCCGGACGAGATCGTGGCCGATTTCCCACAGCTTTCGTTGGGTGACGTCCATGCGGCGCTGGCGTACTACTTCGACCATCGCGAGGAAATTCGCCACGACATGGAGGAAGACGAGCGATTCGTGGCTGAAATGAAAGCTCGGAGCGGTCCTGGCTTGCTAGACCGCCTGCTCGGCAACGACCGTGACGCGGATTCGCTTCCATCTGGATGAAAACGTTCATACGGCCGTTGCCGAAGGACTGCGGCGTCGCGAAGTGGACGGACTTGACGCCGACGCCGAAGGCGTGAAACATGTCAGCCCAGGGCAACGCCCGGGCGAAAGCGTAGAGTACGAGACGTCGCAGCCCTGTAGGGGGCGCAACAACCATCGAGACAAGCTTGGCGTCGTAACGATGCCGCAATCTTTGGCAAAAAACACGGTCCATCTCGTATTCAGCACGAAAAACCGTTTCCCTTGGCTCAAGGAGTCGTTGCGACCGCGACTCTATGCGTACCTCGCAGGCATTTTTGAAAAATGGGAGAGCCCTGCCATTGTCATCGGCGGGCACGACGATCATGTCCACGCGCTATTCTTGCTCAGCAAAAACCATCCACTGAAACGAATCGTCGAAGAAGCCAAGAAAGGCTCTTCCAAATGGATCAAGTCTCTCGCTACGGAGTTGGCCGAATTTTCGTGGCAGAACGGCTATGGTGCTTTTTCTGTCAGCGAGTCGAACGTGGCTGAAGTGAGGAAGTACATCGAGCACCAAGATGACCACCACCGGCGTATGACGTTTCAAGATGAGCTGCGGCAATTGTGTGCGCGCCACAAGATCGCGGTCGACGAGCGCTTCGTGTGGTCGTGACAGCGTCGCGCCCCTACAGGGCTACCGGCTGTCTCCTCCCTCGCCCAGGGCGTTGCCCTGGGCTGAAATGTTTCACGCCGTTGGCGTCAGAGCCGCATCACACGGTTGAATTCTGCACACGCTGTGCAGGAGCCTATGCTGGCGTAATCCGCTCCTTCCCCACCAGCGGCCGCAGCGCGTCGGGGATCGTCACCGAGCCATCTGCCTGCTGGTTGTTTTCAAGGATGGCGATCAGCGCGCGGCTCACGGCGATCGCCGTGCCGTTGAGCGTGTGGACGAACCGTGTGCCTTTTTCGCCCGCGGTGCGGTAGCGGATGTCGAGGCGGCGTGATTGGTAGTCGGTGCAGTTGGAGGTGCTGGTCACTTCGCCGTATTCTCCGCCGTCGCCGCGGCCGGGCATCCAGGCTTCAAGGTCGAACTTGCGATAGGCTGGCCCGCCGAGGTCGCCCGTGGCGGTGTCGATCACGCGGTAGGGGATCGCCAGCGCGTCGAAGATGCGGCACTCGAGGTCGCAGAAATAGTCAAGCATCCGGTCGCTGTCGTCCGGCAGCGTGAAGGCGAACATCTCGATCTTGGTGAACTGGTGCACGCGGTAGAGTCCGCGCGTCGCGCGGCCGTGGGCGCCGGCCTCGGTGCGATAGCAGTGGCTGATGCCGCAGAGCTTGATCGGCAGCCGCTCGGCGTCGAGCGTCTCGCCGGCAAAGAGACCGCCGAGCGTGATCTCGGCGGTCGCCACCAGGCTCAGGTCCGATTGCTCAACGCTGTAGATCTGCGTCTCGGGTCCACGCGGGATAAAGCCGATTCCGTGCAGAATCTCGTTCCGCGCCAAGTCGGGCGTGATCGTCGGGGTGAAGCCTTCGGCGATGAGCAGGTCGATCGCAAAGCGCTGCAGCGCCAACTCCAACAGCACGGCCTCGTTCTTCAAAAAATAAAAACCGTGGCCGGCGACGCGAGCGCCTGCCTCGAAGTCGATCAGGTCCAGCTTCTCAGCCAGTTCCACATGATCGCGTGGCTGAAAGTCGAATTTCCGCGGCGACGCTTTTCCTTGGCGGACGACGCGGTTGGTGGCGGCGTCGCCGACAGGAGCGTCGGGGTGCGACAGGTTCGGGATCGCGCGGTGAAGCGCCTCCAGCTCGGCCAGCCGCGAATTGATTTCGTCCTGCACCACGGCGGTTTCATCGCGCAGGCGGCGGCCCTCGGCCTTTCGCGCTTCGCGCTCGGCCTCGTCCTTGACCTTGCCGATCGACTTGGCGACCTCGTTTGCGCGGCGGTGCAGCTCCTGGACCTTCGATTCGAGTTCGCGCCGCTCGGCGTCGAGCGCCAGGAAGCGACCGACATCCACCGTCGCGCCGCGGTTGGCGCAGTTGCGTTTCACTTCCTCGGCGTGTTCGACGATGAATCGACGGTCGAGCATGATTCCAAACGATCAGGCGATTTGGAGCGGAATAAGCTGCGAAACCCCTCACCCTGCCCTCTCCCCAGAGGGGAGAGGGGTTTCGACGCCATCGCGTCGCGCTATGGTTTGTCTCCGCCTCGCGGAAGGCGGCCGATCTCGTGCCACAGGTGCGCGCTGGCTCGAATCCCGCGGTGGAAATCGGCGAGGCAGAATTTTTCGTTCGGACTGTGCGCGTTGTCGTCCTGCTGGCCCCAGCCCAAGAGTAAGGTATCGACTCCCAGCTTTTCGTGGAAGGTGGTGACAACCGGGATCGATCCCCCTTCGCGGATAAAGACCGGGCGTGTGCCGAACCCTTGCTCGATTGCTTTCGAGGCCGCGGCGACAAACGGGCTCTCCAGTGGCACGACGACGCCGGGCGCCCCGTGCGTTTCATGCAACTCCATTTTGATTCCGTGCGGACAGAGCCCTTCGAGCATGGTCCGCACCGCACGAGCGATCTTGGCCGGGTCTTGGCGCGGCACCAGGCGGAAGCTGAACTTGGCCCCGGCGCGGGCGGGCAGCACGGTCTTCGAGCCTTCGCCCTGATAGCCGCTCCACAGGCCGTTGATGTCGAAAGTGGGGCGGACCCAGCGGCGCTCGACGGCGGAATACCCCTCTTCTCCCCCGAGTGCATCCACGCCCAATTGGGCGGCATACGCCTGTTCGTCGAAGGGCAGCGACGCCATGGCGCTGCGTTCCGCGGAGGTCGGCTCGACTACGTCGTCATAGAAGTGCGGTACGCGGACTTTGCCGCGCCCGTCGACCAGTGCCGCCAGCATCCGCGTGAGCGCATTGGCGGGATTGACCACCGCGCCGCCGAAGGTGCCGGAATGGAGGTCTTGCCGCGCGCCGGTCAGCCGCAGCTCGAAATACGCGATGCCGCGCAGGCCGTAGGTGATCGCCGGCATACCGGGCGCGAACTGGCAGGTGTCGCTGATCACCACGATGTCGCAAGCCAATCGGTCGCGGTTCTCCGTGATGAATTGCTCGAGGTGCGCGCTGCCGATTTCCTCCTCGCCTTCGATCAAAAACTTGAGGTTGACCGGCAGGCTTCCGATCGTGCGCAGCCAGGCCTCGGTGCTCTTGACGTGCGTGAGCATCTGCCCCTTGTCGTCAGTGGCGCCGCGCGCGTAGAGGTCCGCGCCGCGCCGCGTGGGCTCGAAGGCGGGCGAGACCCATTCGTCCAAGGGATCAGGCGGCTGCACGTCGTAGTGGCCATAGACGAGCACAGTGGGGACGCCGGCGCGCTGGGCGCTCTGGGCGAACACGATTGCGTGGCCCGCGGTCTGGAAAATCTCCGTGTCCAGCCCCAGCGTCCGAAATTGCGCGGCGACCCACTCGGCGGCACGGCGCACGTCGTCCTTGAAGGCGCTATCGGCGCTGACGCTCTTGATCCGCAAGAGTTCGCAGAGCTCCTCCTCGAAATCGGCGGCGTGCTCGCCGAGATATGCGTCGACGGTGGACAGTTGTTCGGCGTCGTTCATGGACGTAGGTCGCGTCGGGTGGCTGGGGCTAAGGCCGATCGGCCGTGCCCCAGCGGCGCCGCTGCTTGGGCCAGCCACGCGGCGAGTTCACCCATTGCACGCGGTAGAATATAATCGCTTGGCGCCGGTTCGACCATTGCCGCGTTTACGAGAGACTGTGCCGTGCTGGGACCATCGACGATCACCGGATCGCTCGAGGAGACGGTCGTACGACCGAAACGAAAAGAGCGCCGCCGCGCGAAGCGCCAACCGCGCTATCAGGTGGTCCTCTGGAACGACGATGACCATACGTATGCGTATGTCATCGCCATGCTGCAGGAATTGTTTGGATACGCGGTGGAGAAGGGCTTTCAGATCGCGCAGACCGTGCATGCCTTCGGACGTGCAACGGTGCTGGTGACGACCAAGGAGCACGCCGAGTTGAAGCGCGACCAGATTCACGCCTACGGCAAGGATGCGCTGGTCGATCGTTGTGCCGGCTCGATGTACGCCACAATCGAGCCGGCGGCCGGCGAGTGAGCCACGCTCGACGCGGTCAACGGCCAATGAGAGCCAACGGCTTTATGCCGGCGGCTCTATGTATGAGTTAGGTCTTGCTACTCAATGGCCACGCTCAAAACCGTCACGCTTGGCTGCAAGGTCAACCAGTACGAGACCGAGTATGTGCGCCAGGCGCTCGTAGGCATCGGCTACCGTGACGCTGCCGAAGGGGAGACGGCCGACCTGTGCATCGTCAACACTTGTACTGTTACGGTTGAGGGAGATTCCAAGAGCCGCCAGACTATCCGCCAGTTGGCGCGCCGCCACCCTGGGACGCGGATCGTCGTCATGGGCTGTTACGCCACGCGCGCCCCGGAGGAAGTGGCTGCCCTGCCCGCCGTGACGGAGGTCGTGACCGACAAGCGAGAATTGTCCGATCTGCTCGGCCGCTATGGCGTGATGGACGTGCCGAGCGGAATCTCGGAGTTCGGCACGCGGCACCGCGCGTATGTCAAAGTGCAGGACGGCTGCATGCTGCGGTGCAGTTTCTGCATCATCCCCACGGTGAGGCCGGTGCTGGCGAGCCGGCCGCCGGATGAAATCGTGGCCGAGGTCCGGCGCCTGGTCGAGCGCGGATATCGCGAAGTGGTGCTGACGGGCATTCACCTCGGCCACTACGGCGTGGAGTGGAATCGCGGACGGCATAAGTCGCAGTGGGTGCGGCTGGCAAACCTGGTGGAACGGTTGGCGCGGCTCGACGGCCCGTTCCGCATCCGGCTGTCGAGTATCGAGGCCACGGAGGTCACGCGCGAGCTGATCGACGTCTTGGCCGCCCATCAAGAGCGCGTTTGCCCCCATCTGCATGTTTCGCTGCAGAGCGGCTCGGACGCAGTACTGGCGCGGATGCGTCGGCGCTGGGGTGTACGGCGATTCGTCGACCGCTGCCAGATGGTCCGCGAGCGATTGAAGCAGCCGGCGTTTACGACCGACGTGATCGTCGGCTTTCCCGGCGAGACAGAGGCGGACTTTCAGGCGACCTGCCGCGCGTGCGAGGAAGTGGGCTTCTCGAAAATCCACATCTTTCCGTTCAGCGCACGAAAGTCGACGAGCGCGGCCGACCTGCCTGACCAGGTTGCACCGAGCATCAAGGCCGATCGCGCACGCCGTTTGGCCGAGTTGGAGCAGCGGCTGCGTGACGAGTATTTCCGGTCGTTGGTGGGTCGGCCGCTCGTGGTGCTGGTCGAAGGCGAGTCCAAGGAAAGGCCCGGTTGGATGGTGGGGACCTCCTGTCGCTATGCCCCGGTCGCTCTGACCGGAAACGCGGAAATGGCAGGGCATTTCGCTACGATTACCGCCGAGGAAGTTGACCGGGGAGTTATCGTAGGCGCGGCAATCTCGGCAAGCCGCGCGCATTGATTCGCTCTAGGAGTGGCCCGTCGTCTTTGCTACAGTCCCGGCCCGCGCGTCGCAATCCGGTCGATCATGAGCCGGGGGGACTCGCGACCCAAGCGACTTCTACCTTTCTGGCAATCCTTGAGTGGTTCGCTGGTGCGCGATCGCGTCGGCGTCCGGTGCGCCGCGGCATTGCGCTGTCGATCGCGTGCGCAATTCGCGTCCTCGTTTTAGGTAAGCCCATGATCGCACTTTGTAACTTGCGAGTTGCCGCGGCGTTGGCTGGCATCGGCATGGTTGTGCTGTTGCCACGCCTGGCGCGTGCCGAGCCGCCCTGGAAGCGACTGGCGGTCTTTCAGCGCGTCGAGGCCGACGCGCAGAATGACTACCCGGTCACCGAGGAGAATGGCCCCTGGATGATCCTGGCGGTGACCTTTACCAGTGAAGGGGCTCAAGCGCAGGCACGCGAGCTCGTGTACGAGCTACGCAAGCGCTACAAGCTGCCGGCCTACACGCACGAAATGAATTTCGACTTCTCGCAGTCGATGCCGTCGAGTCGCGTGAACAAGTTCAATGAGCCAGTCCGCATGCGATACCGCCGCAACCGCCAGGTGCGTGAGATCGCCGTGTTGGTGGGCGACTATCCGGCAGTCGACGATGCAGCCGCCCAGCAAGTGCTGCAAAAGCTGAAATACGCTCAGCCCGAGTGCCTTAAGCCGGTCGAAGGCAAAACGATCAACCGGCCGCTGGCGGCGCTGCGCATGGTGCAGCAAGAAATCTTGGCGTCGGACAACGCCAAAAAGACCAAGGGGCCGATGGGGCACGCCTTTGTCACGACCAATCCGCTCCTGCCGCGCGAATATTTTGTTCCCTCGGGCGTCGACCGGCTGGTGCTTGAAATGAACAAGGAGGTCGAATACGGCCTGCTCGATTGCCCCGGTAAGTACACGGTGCGCGTGGCGACCTTCTCCGGCAATTCGGTCATCGACCCCAAGGAGTTGCTGGCGATCGAAGGGGGCAAGGACATGCCGAGCCATCTGGCCAAGGCCGCGGACAGCGCTCACCGGCTGACCATGGCGCTCCGCGCCGAAGGAGTGGAGGCGTACGAGTTTCACGATCGCTATTCGAGCATGGTCACGGTCGGCAGCTTCGAATCGGTGGGGAACCCGCGCGCCGACGGTAAGATTGAGATCAATCCTCAGGTTCATGCCATCATGCTGAAATACGGCGCGAATAACGGCTCGCAGAACGCAGGCAAATCTCCGGCGGCCGCGCCGGGGGCCGTAACGGCCAAGGCGCTCGAGGGAATTCCCTTCGATCCGCAGCCCTTGCCCGTCGAAGTGCCGCGCAGGACAATCAGCGCCGACTATCATCGGTCGGCGTTTCGACCGCATTGAGCGCGCCTGCGACCGGATTCATTGCCATTGTGGCCCTGCTCGTCCTCGCCACTACGAACCGCAAGAAGGTCGAGGAGCTGATCGAGCTTTTGGCGCCGCTGGCCCTTGAGATTAAGTCGCTGGCGGATTATCCCTCGGCGGCCGAGGTCATCGAGGACGGCGAGACGTTCGCCGCCAATGCCAGGAAGAAGGCCGTCGAGCATGCTGTGCGGCTCGGCCAGTGGGTGTTGGCCGAGGACAGCGGCCTGGAGGCTGACGCTCTTGCGGGCGCCCCCGGCGTGCATTCCGCGAGATTCAGCGGCGCCGGCGCCACCGATGGCGCGAACAACCGCCTGGTCCTGGAACGGTTGGGCGATACGCCGATCGAGCGGCGGACGGCACGCTACGTGTGCTGCATTGCCGTTTGCGATCCCTCGCCCCGCCTGCGTGCCGAAAGCGAAGGATATTGCCGCGGACGCATTCTGCTGGAAGAGCGCGGCACGGCAGGGTTCGGGTATGACCCCCTGTTCGAGATTGTCGAGTTTCACCGCACGTTCGGCGAGCTCGGGACGCGCGTCAAGGCGGCGATCAGCCACCGCGCTCGCGCGCTCAGCCTGTTGCTGCCGCAATTGGCGAGGCTGCTGGACGACGAAAAAGGCAGGCTCCGCGAAGGATGAAGCAGCGAAGCCCGCCTGATGAGAGGGGCACGCGATGAACGCGCGTGAGTGTATCAGAATTGCGGCCCATCCTGCAAGCAAATTGCGCGGCGCCGCATCGTCACTGAGCCGGGGGCGTTAGCCCCCGGAGCAGCGCCGCTTTCGATTTTGACACCGAACGCATTGCACTCCCCGTGCTAACGCCTGCTAACGCGCGGGGCTCGGCGTGCGCCGGCACGACACGTCGCTTGCTCGGTCGTCGTGGCAAGGCATACTTGTTTGGGGGACGTTCGGAATTGAATCTGATCATGAGGTCGTGCCTCCGGCGGCTAACGCCCCCGGCTCGGGTGAATTCATTAGGAGTCATCATGTCAACAGTACGCAGAACGTTTGCCGTGCGGATCGCGGTTTGTTGTCTCGCCACGCTTGTTGCCGGTGGGCCGACTCGCGCGCGTGGTTCCGACGACGACGTGGCCGAGTGGGCCAAGGCGCATGTCGGCGAGTTGGTCGAGCTGTATCGGCACTTTCATCAGACGCCGGAGCTGTCGCTCCACGAAGAACAGACGGCGGCGCGGATGGCCGGCGAGATGAAGGCGCTGGGCATCGAGGTGACGCCGAAGGTGGGTGGGCACGGCGTGGTCGGAGTCCTGAAAAACGGCGCCGGCACAACGCTCATGCTCCGCACCGACATGGATGCACTGCCCGTCGTCGAGCAAACCGGGCTCGTCTATGCCTCGAAAGTGACGGTACCGGATGAGTCGGGCATGCCCACCGGCGTCATGCACGCCTGCGCGCACGACATCCACATGACAAACCTGATCGGCGTGGCGCGGTATCTTGCCACGCACAAGGAGTGCTGGAGCGGCACGGTGATCTTCGTGTGCCAGCCGGCGGAGGAAAAGGGGGAGGGCGCCAAGAGCATGCTCGACGCGGGGCTGTTCACACGCTTCGCGCGGCCGGACTACGCGGTGGCGCTGCACGTCGATTCGACGCTGCCGACCGGCTGCGTCGGCTACCGAGCGGGCTACTCGCTGGCGAATGTCGACAGCGTCGATATCACGGTCAAGGGTCGCGGCGGCCACGGCGCATACCCGCACACGACGATCGACCCGATAGTCCAGGCGGCACGGCTGATCCTCGACTTGCAGACGATTGTCAGCCGGGAGATCGACCCGATCAATCCGGCGGTGGTGACCGTGGGGTCGATTCACGGCGGGGCGAAGCACAACGTGATTGCCGACACCTGCCACTTGCAGTTGACGGTCCGCAGCTACAAGGACGAGGTACGCCAGCAGATCATGCGCGCGATACGCCGCAAGGCTGAAGCGGCGGCCGACGCTGCTGGGGCCCCGGCGCCCGAAGTCGAATTTTCCGAAGGGACACCAGCCGTACACAACGACCCCGAGCTGGCGGAGCGTGTGGCCGAGGCGTTTCGTCGTGCACTCGGTGCCGACAAGGTGATTCCGTCCGAGCCGTCGATGGGGGGCGAAGACTTCAGCCGTTACGGCCTGGCGGGCGTGCCGGCGTTCATGTACCGCTTGGGGTCGGTCGACGCCAAGCGGCTCGAGGGGTATGCACGCGTCGGCCAGCCAGCGCCGTCGCTCCACTCGGGTGTTTACTACCCGGACGCCGAGCCGACCCTGGTGACCGGCATCGTCAGCATGGTTTCGGCGGTACGTGAGTTGATGCCTCCGGCGCGGTAAGGGGGTCGATTGCCGGTGCCCAAATCGTTTGTGGCTCGAATCTTGTGGGCAATGGCATACCTGGCGACGATGTTTGCCGTGGCCGCGAGTCTGGTCCGCGCCAGACAATGGAGCCAGCGATATCTGGCGCGGCCCGAGGCCGTGACCCAGTGGCGTCAGTGGCAGAGCACGGCGGACAATCTGGACGGACAACCGAGGCACCCCGTCCAGCGGCGGAGACCCGTCTCGGACGAGCCGCCGACACTGGTAGTTCTGCGTGATAGCTTCCCGGCGGTGCTGGGCGTCTCGCTGCTGATCGCCACGGTGCTCTTTGGCTTTGTCATGCACCTGGCGGTGGGAGCGTTTGCTGGCGAGCATGGGTCATCACGAAGTCTTTTGGCGAGCGGCCGGGGCGATCCGGCCGGTGATGGGCTGGACCTGAAAGACCGGGGGGATAAACCTCCCGGCTCGCAGACGCGGCGCAAGTAGTTTTTTCTCGCGCCACTACTTCCCGGATTTGGCGTCAATCGCTAAAATGACACCCAATAATTCGTCGCGTGGCGAATCGGTATCGTGACGGCTGCGTTCTGCAGCCCACCGAGGAGCGGCGCGGCGATCGTCGGGTTCACGTCTACTGCTCTTGTTCAGTTGTGATTCCGCGTGGGACAAACCCTCATTGGGTACGCCGTGTCGTTTGGTTTCGGCTTGCAATCTCCACGGACGACGAGCGATTGAAGGAGACCATGATTACGAACGCTACTTCCGAAAACTCGCACGAGTTCGAGGTCGCCCGGATGTCCAACGTCGCCGAGCCGCCGGTCAAGGAGCTCGTCCAAGTGTTCAAGCTGTTGTCGGACGAAACGCGGCTGCGGATATTGATGTACCTGATCGAGCGGCGCGAGTTGCACGTCCGCGCGCTCTGCGATCGGTTGCGCCAGAGCCAGCCGGCGGTCAGTCATCACCTGGCGCTACTGCGAGTGGCCGGCCTGATCGAATGCCGGCGCGAGGGCAAGCACAACTTTTATCACGTCCAGCCGCAGCGGCTCCAGGAGCTGCTTGATCGGCTATTCGCCGGCAGGCCGGAGGGGGACCGCGAGATCCGCTTCGAGGATTACGTGCTGAGCTACGAGCCGGCCGAGGGGCTGGTTTAGCCTGGACCGTTAACGTGGCGTGTGGGCGTTATATCAATGCCGCGAGCGAGCCTTAATTAGTGGGGCACTGGCGAAGCGCTAGTGCCCAAGCTCGTCATCCGAAAAATCCGCGGCAGTCCCGATGTTTGTCCGTGCGCTACTGCGATCACTCGCCGGAATGTTCGCTGTTGTGGCCACCTTGCAATGCTTCATAATCGGCCAGATCGCATATAGCTACTACCAGTGCCCAAGGCTAATAAAGTCCCTTGACGATTGGGTGGTCCTACTATTACCTGTCGTCGCGCCGCTCATTGCGGCGGCGGCCAACGTGGCGGCACTACGTGCGAAGAGGGGCTCGCCGACGGTGAGAGGGATGTTGTACGGTTTTACCGCCGGTGCGAACCTGCTGGTTGCGATCTTGACTTTGTATTTGGTGCTGGACTTCCAATTGATTGCTCACGATGGCACCGCTCACTGGGGAATGATGTTTCTACCCTGTCTTTTGGTCGGAGTTCCAGCAGTTTTGCTGGGAACCCTGATCGGGGGCACAATCGGGTTGCTGACACACAAGACGCCATGGGGCAATTCGACCGTCTAAGCAGCGCCACGCGAATACCCACCGCGCCATTCGTTACGAACGCTCTTGGCTCGCTACCACCATGTCCGCCACGAGCCGTTCCACGTCGTCGTACGTGAACGGTTTGCCGCCTTGCGCGTTGTCGAAGCGCTTTCGCAATTGCCCATTCTGGTCGTAGACAAACACCGCCGGGATCGCGGCCAGCTCCAGCTTGGCGTAAAGCTCGGTCGATTCCTCGCTCGATAGCAGGTTGTCGAACGTGGCGCCCATCTTGCGGAGGAAGTCGAGCACCGGTCCGGAGACATCCTCAGGCCGGCCGATCCCTTCGTAATCGAAGCTTAGCGAAATACACGCCACGCGATCCGGCCCGAATTTGTGGTGCAGAGCCACGAGCTTGGGGAACTCCTTGATGCACGGGGCGCAGGACGTGCTCCAGGCGTCCATGACGACGACCTTGCCCTTGTGGCTGGCGATGAGATCAAGGAGCCCCTGGTAGTCGAGAATCTTGAGCGACACCGTCCGATCCGCGGCCGCCCCGGCCGGCGGTTCACCTTTGCCATTGGCCGCAGAAAGTTCTGGCGTGCTTCCGCCTGAGCTGGTGCAGCCGGCGATCAAGACAGACGCAATGGCAAGAAAGCGGGCGATGTGCATTGGTTGCGTTCGCGTCAACAGAGGTGTGCAAGGCGTCTGCGCTGCCAATCCCATAGCGATTGAATCTCTCAGCCCGTGGTTGCGGCGTAGCCGCTACCCCGGGAACACATCGCCCATTATCCACCAACGCTGAAGGCGTTGCATCCCCCAGTGGGTTGGACGCAACCATCAGCTCACTCGTTGCCACTATACGAGCGCACGAGCATGTCGATCCCCGGCGCCCCTTGACTGTCGGGGCCAGACGGGCCTAGACTCGTGGGGTTGGGGCTGAACCATTCGCCTGCACCGGGGCGAATTCTAGCTGCGCCGGCAGGGCTTTGTGGCTTGTCCCGTTCTGCGCGGCCGGAGCGTGCCAAGTCGATATCATCGCCGGCCGCGAAGTGAATTGCGCTTGTGCCACTCGCGTCGACATCACTGAAGGTCGTTTCGTGCCTGGAACGTGCGTCGTTGGTCTGCAATGGGGGGACGAGGCCAAGGGTAAGGTCGTCGACCTGCTGACCGGGCGGCATGAGGTCGTCGTCCGCTACCAGGGAGGCGCCAATGCGGGCCACACGGTCGTGGCCGGTGGGCAGACATACAAGCTCTCGCTCATTCCTAGCGGCATCCTCAGCCCGAATGTGCAGTGCGTCGTCACCGGCGGCGTCGTCGTGAATCCGCAGAGCATATTGTCCGAGATCGATCACCTGACGGCGCGCGGAGTTCATGTCGGCACGAACCTGATGATCAGCGACCGCGCCCACATTATCTTTCCTTGGCATTTGGAGGAAGAGCGAGTCGAAGCCGCATTTCAGACGAACGGCGAGGCGATCGGCACCACGATGCGCGGCATCGGACCCTGCTACCGCGACAAGGCGGGACGATCGTACGCGATCCGCCTGGGCGACCTCTATCGCCCGGCGTTTCGCGATCGCGTCGAATCGGTCGCGCGCCACAAGAATCAGAAGTTACGAGCGATTTCCGCCGTCGGCTCGTTTCAGGACTTCGACGCCGCCCTGATTGCGGCGGACTATGCGCGATATGCCGAGCGATTGAAACCGTTCGTGGCCGACACAACTGAATACCTGCTGACGGCGCTCGAGGCCGGGCGCCCCGTGCTCTTCGAGGGGGCGCAGGGGGCGCTGTTGGACCTTGACCATGGAACCTTCCCCTACGTCACCAGCAGCAACAGTTCGGGCGTGGGGATTTCGGGTGGGGCCGGCGTGCCGGGGCGCTATCTGAACCAGGTAATCGGCGTGGCGAAGGCTTACAGCACGCGCGTCGGCGGCGGGCCGTTTCCGACGGAGCAGGACAACGAGATCGGGGAAGGCATCCGCCAGCGCGGCCGCGAGTTCGGCACGGTCACGGGGCGGCCGCGTCGCTGCGGCTGGTTCGACGCCGTGGCGGTGCGCTACACCGCGCGGCTCAGCGGCATCGACTCGCTGGCCGTGATGCTCTTGGATGTGTTGAGCGAACTCCGCGAAATCAAGATCTGTACCGCCTACGAAATCGACGGCCAGCGCGTGACGCGCTTTCCCAGCCATATCGACGAATTGCGCCGCGCTGTTCCGGTTTACGAGACGCTGCCGGGTTGGCGCCAAGAGATCACCGGCGTGCGCCGCGCCGCGGACCTGCCGGAGGCCGCCAAGCACTACCTGGCGCGGCTCAGCGAGATCATCGGCCGCCCGGTGCAAATCATCTCCGTCGGGCCCGACCGCGAGCAGACGATCTTTGCCGACGCGCCCACGTAGCGGAGCCGACCCTTCGTGGCTCAATCCACTCCTATCGTCACCGCCGACGAATTGGACGTGCCGCGCGACAAGCGGCCACGACATATTGCCGTGATCATGGACGGCAACGGCCGCTGGGCGCAGCGTCAAGGTTTGCCCCGGATCGAAGGGCATCGCCGTGGCGTGGCGAGCGTCCGCCGAGTGACTGAAGAGTGCGCACGGTTGGGGATCGCACAGCTTACGCTTTATTGTTTGTCGAGCGAAAACTGGAAACGGCCCCAGCAGGAGCTTGCGTTCCTGATGGATCTGCTCGAACAATACATGGTCGAGGAGCGCACTACGATCCAGCGCGAGCGGATTCTGGTCGAGGTCATCGGACACCGAGAGGGGATTCCCCCATCCACGCTCCGCGAAATAGACAAGACGATCGCCATGAGCAAGTTGAACACCAAAATGCGGCTTTGCCTGGCGATCAACTACGGTGCACGAGCGGAACTCGTCGACGCCATGCGGCGCATCGCCGAGGACGTTCGCAGCAAGCGGCTCGACCCCCAGGACATTGGTGAAGAGAACATTCGCGAGGCACTCTACACGGCCGGCATGGCCGATCCCGACCTGCTGATTCGCACGGCCGGCGAGCTGCGCGTCAGCAATTTTCTTCTGTGGCAGATCAGCTACGCGGAAATCTGGGTGACGCCGCGCTGCTGGCCCGATTTCGAGATCGGCGACCTTCATCAAGCGATTCGTGATTACTCAGAACGGCAGCGGCGGTTCGGCGGCCTGGACCAGTGAGAATGCGATGCTGCAGTGGCGCCTGCCGCTGGGGGCGGCCTTGATCTTGGGGTTAGTGGCGCTGTGCTGGCTCGATCACCGCAGCAGTCTGCCAGGCGCTTGGCTTGTGCCACTGGCACTCGTATTCACCTTGCTGGCAAGCGCTGAAATGTTGCGCCTTTTGGCGGCAAGACAATGCGACCCCGAACACTGGGTCGTCTACATCGGAAACTCGCTGATGGTGGCCAGCTCGGCCGTGCCGCTGTGGTGGCCAGAGATTCTGCCGAGCCTTGCCTGGCCGGCATTGGCCTTCAGCTTCATGGTGATCGCCGTTTTCGTCGTGGAGATGCGCCGCTTCGCACAGCCTGGCAACGCAACCATTCGCGCGGCAACGGCCATTCTGGCGCTGGTGTACGTAGGCTGGTTTTTGAGCTTCGTGGTGCAGATGCGCGGGCTGGGGAACGGCACATGGGGTGTTTCGGCCATCGCTTCGCTGATCATTGTCGTAAAGATGTGCGACACCGGCGCCTACACGGTCGGTCGGCTCATCGGCCGGCACAAGATGACGCCTGTCCTTAGCCCTGGTAAGACTGTCGAAGGCGCTATCGGCGGGCTGGCCTTTGCGTGCCTGGGGGCTTGGCTCGCCATCGAGTGGTTTTTGCCGAGGACGCTCAGCGCCGGTGCACACGCAGAACCACCGGCGAATTCGCGCCACTGGATTTGGCTGGTCTACGGACTGGCAGTGGGGGGTGCCGGAATTCTGGGAGACCTGGCCGAGTCGCTGCTCAAAAGAGACGCTGGCGTAAAGGATTCCGGCGATTGGTTACCCGGATTCGGTGGCGTTTTGGACCTTTTGGATTCGATCCTGCTGGCGGTGCCGGTCGCCTATTTTTTCTGGATATCCGGCCTGATTCAGCCGTAGCATCCAATTCGCGCTGGTGAGCCCCAGCCTATAATTGAGAGTTTACAGGAGTGAGAGAACCGGTCGCCGCCGCACGCGAAGTGCTGGCCAAGGTTTTCAGATCAGGCAAGAAACGGAGGCTTTCGAAAAGTCGCACCGACATCCCCCTGTTAGAGGGCCCATAGCAGTTTTCCGGAAAAACGCCGCTGCTATGCTGGCCCTGAAGGCAAGCACAACGGTATAACGATGGCACTGGCCAATACCGCTGTCGCGCCGTTTCGGCCGGAGCGACTCACGTCCTGATGTTCGAAACAACCATTTCGGTCGTCGACTCGAAGGTGCTTTTGTCGCTCTTCGGGCCTTGTGACCAGCACCTGCGTCGCCTGCGCGACACGCTCAGCGTCCGCATCTCGGCACGGAACGACCAGATTCGCATCGAAGGCGATGAGCCAGCGGTGGCCAAGGCCACGGCCGTGCTTGAGGAATTAAAGGTCCTGGCTCACCGCCACGGCACGGTGCCGACCGAAGAGGTCTCGCGCGTATTGGCCACGATTCAGAACGGCGAGGCGCTGCACGAGGCGCCCCTGATCGAGGTCCCCAACGCCGCGCGAAAGATTCGCGCGCGGACCGCCGGTCAGGTGACCTACGTCAACGCGATTCGCCAGCACGATCTGGTTTTCTGCACCGGTCCGGCCGGGACGGGCAAGACCTATCTGGCTGTGGCCATGGCGGTTGCGGCGCTGAAGAAGGAGTCGATTCGTAAGCTCGTTCTGGTGCGCCCCGCGGTTGAGGCTGGCGAGAGCCTGGGCTATTTGCCCGGCGACATGCAAGCCAAGATCAATCCGTACCTGCGGCCGCTGCTGGACGCGCTGCGTGAAATGATGGATTATGACCAGATCAAGCGCTACACGGAGCAGGATCTGATCGAGGTGGCGCCGCTCGCATATATGCGTGGGCGGACGCTCAACGAGGCCTTCGTGATCCTCGATGAGGCTCAAAACACCAGCGTCTCGCAGATGAGGATGTTTCTCACGCGGATGGGCACGGGCTCGAAATTCGTCGTTTCGGGCGACACGACTCAGGTGGATTTGCCGCCCCATGCGCGCAGCGGGTTGATCGACGCCGTCCGGCGATTGCGCCACATCGAGGGGTGCGCCAACGTGCGGCTCACGAATGCCGATATCGTCCGCCATCGGCTGGTGCAGGACATCGTCCGCGCCTACGAAGAGACTCCGGCGAAACGGCGATAGGACGCTCGCGAGACACTATGTCCATCGGCGGTCAAAAACGTACTCGTTCGGAGCGAGTAGCCTCGATCGAGCTTCCCCCGGGGCGCGTGATGCGCTGGCTGATCAGCGTGCGCCGTCGCGATGTGGCGCTGCGGATCGCGCTTTGCCTGTTGGCGACCGCCGCCATTGCCTTTGTGTCGCGCGCGTGGGAAACCCCGTTCGGATTTCGCAAGGGGTATTGCCCGCGGCACGATATCCTGTCGCGAGCGAAGTTCGAGTCGCGTGATCCGCGCCGCGACGACTTGTCGCGCCAGCACGACAAGGGCGAGCTGCTGGCGACCGCCAACCATCCCCTGGGTGACGAGGATTTGCGCATTCTGCTCTTGGAGCACAAAGCGCACGAGGCCGGCACCACGATGACTGCCAAGGTGGCGCGGACGGCCGCCGTCGTCGTGCTGGTCCTGGCGATGTATTGCTTGTGTGGTTACTACGTGGCGCGCACCAAGCGGAGGCCGCTTGACGACCTCAAGCGATTCTGCCTGCTGCAGGCGATCGTCATTCTGGCCGTGGGCATCGGCGTTTGGCTTTCACGCGATCCGTGGCGCGCGGAACTGATTCCCTTGCTGCTCTTGGGCATCACGGTGACGATTGCCTTCGGCCAGCGGTTGGCGCTGGTGATCTCACTAGCCGTGGCCCTGATTGTGGCGTTGGCCACCGGCGGACACCTGGGTGAGTTTGTCCTGCTCTTGGGTGGGACCACTACCGCCGTCTTGCTCTGCGGCCGCGTGCGGAGTCGCAGCAAGCTGATTAAAGTCGGACTGCTCGCCGGCGGCGTGAGCCTGGTCTTGACGCTCGTGGCCGGCATTCTCGACCAACAGCCGCTTTCGGTCGCGCTCTGGACGGACGCTGGCCGAAACGCCCTGTGGGGCCTAGGCGCCGGGTTTTTGATCGCCGGACTGCTGCCGTTCGTCGAGAGTCTCTTCGGCGTGCTCACCGACATCAGCTTGCTGGAGCTCGGTGACGTCGCGCACCCGCTATTGCAGGAGCTCGTGCGAAGAGCGCCTGGAACATACAACCACTCGATCAATGTGGCTTCGCTGGCCGAGGCCGCGGCCGATGCAATCGGCGCCAATGGGCTCTTGGCTCGCGTGGGAGCCTACTTCCACGACATCGGTAAGATGCTCAAGCCGGGCTATTTCGTGGAGAACATCGGCAACAACGGCAATCGCCACGATGCGCTCGTGCCGACGATGAGCACGCTGATCATCATCGCCCACATCAAGGACGGGGCCGATCTGGCGCGGCAGCATCATCTGCCCGACCGGATCGTCGACTTCATCGAACAGCATCACGGCACGACGCTGGTCGAATACTTCTTCCACCGCGCAAGTGAACAGCACGAGGCGGATGGCAACGGCGCGACGGTCGAGGAGAGCGCGTTCCGCTACCCAGGTCCGAAACCGCAGACGAAGGAGGCGGGTGTGCTGATGCTGGCCGACGCGGTGGAGGGAGCCGCGCGCGTGCTGGTGGAACCCGCGCCGGCGCGCATCGAAAGCCTAGTCAACGAGATTGCCATGAGCCGCCTGCACGATGGCCAGTTTGACGAGAGTGGCCTGAATTTGACGGAGCTGCGCGCCGTCCAGGACAGCTTAAGCAAGTCGCTCACCGCGATGTATCATGGCCGCCTGAAATATCCCAGTCAGAGGACGGCGTGATCCAGATCGACGTCACCAACCACCAGGTATTCGTGCGCCTCGACCGGCGCAAATTGCGCGAGGCGGTCCGCAGCGTGCTGACGGGCGCCGGCATCCGGCAGGGCCTGGTTAGCCTGGCGGTGGTCGACGACGCATCGATCCGCGACGTCCATCGCCGCCACCTGGCCATCGATGAGCCCACCGACGTGCTGAGCTTTTTATTCGAGCGCGAGGGAGGGCGGCTCGAGGGAGAGATCGTCACCAGCGCCGAAACGGCTGTCGCCACCGCGCCCTTGTTCGCTTGGACCGCCGAGGCGGAGATTCTCTTATATGTCGTTCACGGCGCGCTGCACCTGGTAGGCCATGATGACCGCTCGCGCGCGGCGCGTGCCGCGATGCGGCGCCAGGAGCGGTACCATTTGGGTCAGTTTGGCCTATCGCCGCGCTACGACAAGGCGAGCCGTTTGGGCGGCGGTCGCGCCGCGGTGGATAGCGCGAATGGTCGAGTCGGTTCGACGAGCGACTTCGCCGTGCCCGTTTTTGAAGGAGCGACTGGCCGGTGACTGCCGGACTCGTTTGGGGACTGGTCGCGGTTGTCCTGGGCGCAGGCACGCTAGTGGCTGTCGCCGCCCGGTCACTCAGAGACTTCTCGCGGTACGAGCTGGAGGAGTTGTGCCTCAAGCGCAATACGCCCGAGCTCTTGGGAGACATTGTCCGCCACCACGATCATGCGCTTTCGGGACTCGAGAGTCTGCGGTGGGTGCTGTCGGCCGTCGCGGTGGCGGGGGCGGTCTGTGGTGGATGGATAGAACTGTCGGTACGTTCGGCGGCGCGGCCCTCCTGGTTTTCCTTTTCGGCCGCGTGCGTCGCCGCGGCCCTAACCTATCTGGCGGCGCTCGAGTGGGTGCCGCGCGCCGTGGTGCGTCTTTGGGCTGAGCCGTTTCTGTGGCACACCTGGTTTTTCTGGCGACTGATTGCTCGCCTGATGTCGCCCTTTGCCGTGGCGGCGGGCCTCGTGGACACGGCGCTGCACTTCCTGGTCGGTCGGCCCGCGGAGCAACACGAGGAGGAGGCCTTCGAAGACGAAATCCGCTCGATTGTCACCGAAGGACAGCATGGCGGCCTGATCGAGGAAGACGCGCGCGAGATGATCGAAGGCGTGATGGAGCTCACCGATGCCGTGGTCTCCGACATCATGACTCCGCGGACCGACATGGTCTCGATGAACCTGGCACTGCCCTGGAACGAGGTGGTGGATTTTGTCGTCAATCAGGCTCACTCGCGCATCCCGGTGTATGACAAGAACCGTGACGACATCGTGGGTATCCTCTACGCGCGGGATCTGCTGCCCGAGTTGGCCCAGCGCGGCGAAGAACCACAGCGACCGCTCACCGAGGTACTTCGCAAGCCCCATTTCGTGCCGCAGACCAAGCCCGTGGTCGAGCTGCTGCAGGAGTTCCAGCGCACGCGCAATCACATGGCGATCGTGCTCGACGAGTATGGCGGCGTCTCGGGGCTGGTCACCATCGAGGACGTGCTGGAAGAAATCGTGGGCGAGATTGTGGACGAATATGACGATGACCGGACCGATCACATCCTGGCGATCGACGATCACACGGCCGACGTGTTGGCGCGCACCCCTGTGGACGAGATTAACGACCAGCTTGGCGTCGAGCTGGCCGGAGATGGCGATTTTGACACCATCGGCGGATTGGTGTTCAGCTCTCTGGGGCGCATCCCCGCCAAGGGAGAGGAATTGATCGTCGGCAACGTCAAGATCACGGTCCTGGAGGTCACGCGCCGACGCATCGAAAAGGTGCGGATCGAGATGCTCGACCAGCTCGAGCGTGAACGTGCGTAGCCTGCGCCGCGGAAGTGATCCGCAGATTATGCAGATTTCGCGGATCGAGTGAGAGAAGGACTGCGCGCGTATCATGGTCATTGCCTGGGACTTCGAGATCTTCATAATCCCATCTGTGTAATCTGCGAAATCTGCGGATACACTGAGCGTCCGAATTCTGTGGATACACTCGGCGGACTGGCGTGTCGAGCGAAAAGACGTCGGCGATCGTGCTTCGCGTGATTGAGTTCAGCGAGACGAGCTCGGTCGTTAGGCTCTTTACACGCGATTTCGGAAAAATAGACGCCCTGGCGAAGGGGGCGAGGCGACCAAAAGGACCGTTCGAGTCCGCCCTTGACCTCCTGGCTTTTTGTCGAGTAGTGTTCCTCCGCAAATCGTCCGACGCGCTGCACTTATTGACCGAAGCCAGGCTCCAGCGCCGGTTCCGCTTTCGCGATCTTCCGAGTCTTTACGCGGGCTACTACGTCGCCGAGCTATTGAACGAACTGACCGACGAGGAGGACCCCCATCCCGAGCTGTTCGACGCCGCTGACGCAACGCTCGTGGCGCTGACCGGCGAGTGTTCGGTGGCGGCGCTGGTGTTGCGGTTCGAGCTGACGGCGCTGCGCATCGTGGGACATCTTCCGTCGTTCGACTCGTGTGTGGAGTGTGGAAAGTCAGTGGAAGCCGTGGGTCAAATGCATGTAGGGTTACTTTCCGGTGGGGTGCTTTGCGCGCAGTGTCGACCCGGAAAAAAGCAGGTGGTCGAGCTCCCGGCGGGATCGCTGCGGACGCTGGCCCAGTTCGCCGATCCGACGCGGTCCGCCTGGCAACGGCTGGAGCTCGATCCGCGAACCGCCGGCGCGGTGCGCGGCATGATGAGTCGATACATCGCCAACTTGCTGGGGCGCCCGGCGCGCATGCACAGCTACCTACGAAACTTGCCCACGTGAATCGCCATCGCGAAGGTCGAGTATGCGCGCCGTGCGAGTGAACGCTTTGCCGTGCCTCTGCCTCGTGCTGGCACTGGCGGCTGGCTGTCGCGGAGGTCCTCCGCCGACGGCCCCGCACGTGGCGAATTCTGCAGGCCCCGTCTCCCTTCCGCCTGCTGGCGTTGATGAACCACCCGCCGAGGCGACCAGCGAGCCGCAGTCGCTCTCGAGCGCTCGGCTGACGACGTTGGACGAAGATCTCGCCGGGCCGGTCGAACGCATCAAGCGCCTCTTTCGACCGGCCCCGGACGAGCGGATCGCCCGTCAATCATTCCAGGAGGGGGAAGAGCTGTTTCGTAATCGCCAATACGCTGACGCGGCCGCGCAGTACAAGATCGCGGCGCGGCGCTGGCCCGATTCGACGCTCGAAGAAGATGCGATGTTCATGGTCGGCGAGTGCCATTTCTTCGCGGACCGCTATCCCAAGGCGAACGACGCCTACTCCAACCTGCTCAAGAAGTACGACAACTCGCGCCACCTCGACCGTGTGGTCGCGCGGCAGTTTGCCATCGCGCGGTTCTGGGAGCAGCTCGACCGCGCGAAGCCCAAAGCCGTCATTTCGCCGAATCTTCTCGACCCAGCACGGCCGATGTTCGACACCACGGGCAACGCCTTGGCAACCTACGAGAGCGTCCACCTCAACGATCCGACCGGGCCGTTGGCGGACGACAGCGTCATGGCAACCGGCAACGCCTACTTTCTCGACGAGCGATTCGAGGACGCCGATCACTATTACGGCATCCTGCGGCGCGACTATCCGAAAAGCGAGCATCAGAAGAACGCCCACGTCCTTGGGCTGCGCAGTAAGCTCCGCAAGTACCAAGGCGCCCACTACGACGGCGCTCCACTTAAGGAAGCGGACGAGTTGATCGGCCAGATGGACATTCAATTTGCGCAGGCGCCGGAAGAGCGCGAAAGGATCGTTCGCGCCAAGGAGGCAGTCCGAGCGCAACAGGCCCAGCGCGATTTCGAGATGGCCGAATACTATACGCGCCGCGGCCGTGCCGGGGCGGCTCGGTTCTATTACAACCAGGTGACCGAACAGTATCCCGACACGCGATTCGCCGAATTGGCTCGGCAACAGCTCGGCACCATCAAGGAACTGCCCGACGTGCCGCCACAGCGGTTACCCTGGTTGGCCAATCTGTTCACCAGCGAAAGACACCGCCGGTGATCATCATGGAATTGCCACGAGCGCGCAGCGTGACGATCGCCATCGCTGGGGCGCTATTGCTGTCCGGCTGCGCCGGTTATCGAATCGGCAACGGTACTCTTTATGCTCCGGATATCCGCACGGTCTATGTGCCGATGTTCGAGTCAGAAAGTTTCCGCCGGAACCTGGGCGAGTGGTTGACCGAAGCGGTCGTGAAGGAAATCGAGCTCAAGACGCCCTATAAGGTTGTCAGCACGCGCGCGGCCGACAGCATTTTATCGGGCCGGATTCTGGGCGAAACGAAGCGTGTCATCGTCAGAGACCCGTACGACGAGCCGCGGCAGTTTGAGACAAACTTCCAGGTCGAGGTCACTTGGGTTGACCGCCAAGGACAGTTGCTGCGTGAATCCACGGCGATTCCGCTGCCGCCGGCCGTGGCGGAAATAGGTCAGGCCGCCGCGTCCGTGCCAGAGGTCGGCCAATCGGTCGCCACGGCGCAGCAACAAGCGATTGCGCGCCTGGCCGAACAGATCGTGGCCCTCATGGAGACGCCGTGGTAGGCTGCGCCGGATGACTTCCGCCGACCACGCAACGTTTGCGGCGCGTTTTCCGGGTCGTGCCGATCGCTGGGTGCTTCGCCGTACCACACTCGAGCTACCCGCGCGGCCGCTCGTGATGGGGATTGTCAACGTCACGCCCGATAGCTTCTCCGACGGCGCGCAGTTTTTCGATTCGTCAGCGGCCGTCGATCACGCGCTGCGACTTCGCGACGAAGGGGCCGACATCCTCGACATCGGCGGCGAAAGCACGCGGCCCTATGCGGAGCCGGTCGAAGTGGCCGAGGAGCTGCGCCGCGTCATACCCGTTATCGAGGCCGTGTGCGGTCGTTCGCGAGTGCCGGTGTCGATCGACACGTCGAAGGCGGTCGTGGCACGCGAGGCGCTGGCCGCCGGTGCCGAAATCATCAACGACGTCACGGCACTAGTCGGCGACCCGCTCATGACGCAAGTGGCCAGCGAATCGCAAACCGGCGTCTGCGCCATGCACATGCAGGGTACCCCACGCACGATGCAGGATGACCCACGCTACGACGACGTGGTCGGCGAAATCCTGAGCTATTTACAAGCCTGCCGAGAGCGGCTCGTCGCCAGCGGCCTCCACGCGGAGCGGATCGCGCTGGACGCAGGGATCGGCTTCGGAAAGACGCACGCACACAACTTGACACTCCTGGCCCGGATGCACTGCTTTCACAAGCTGCAATCTCCGCTCGTGGTGGGGCACTCGCGCAAAGGGTTCATCGGCAAGGTGCTCGGCAACGCCGACGCCGACCGCATGGCGGGCACGATCGGCGTGGCACTGTCGCTGGCTCGCCAGGGGGTTCAGGTTATCCGAGTTCACGACGTCGCCCCGGTCCGCCAGGCTCTCCAGCTCTTCGAGGCGACCGGTGGTCTGGACGTTTTGTAGCTGGCCTCATCGCGACATCGCGGCGCCGGAAGTTACCGACGTTGACGCACCAGGACGCTTTGACGATACTTTCTGAGAGCGTAAAGCACATCCGCAAGCGGCTAATCCGTATAGGTTTGTGTCATGGCGGTCGCTGAGATCCGCGACCTTGGGCAATACTGTCTCGACCTGGCGCGGCGCGCACGCCGCGCCTCGGCCGATCTGGCGATTGTCCGCGGCGAGATAAAGAGCCGCTGGCTCCGCGCCGCAGCGCGCATGCTTCGCGAGCAATCGTGCGACATCGTGACCGCCAACAGCCTAGATGTGGACTGCGCCGGCCACTTCGGTCTCTCGCAAGCACAGATCGATCGCCTGCGATTAACTCCGGAACGGATCAACGAGATGGCCCAATCGCTCGACGAGATCGACGCGCTGGCCGACCCGGTGGGCGAGATTATCGAGTCGACGGTGCGGCCCAACCGGCTGGAAGTGCAGAAGGTTCGCGTGCCGCTGGGCGTGGTGCTCTTCATTTACGAATCGCGGCCGAATGTCACGGTCGACGCGGCGGCGCTGTGCGTCAAGAGCGGCAACGCGGTGATTCTGCGAGGCGGTAAGGAGGCCGCGCACTCGAACCAGGCGCTCGTGGAGCTGCTTGCCGCCGCGGCCGTCGAGGCGGGATTGCCGGCCGACGCCGTTCAATTGGTGGGCACCAGCGACCGCGCGGCAGTCGGGCACTTGCTGGCGATGGACGAATGGATCGACGTGGCGATCCCGCGCGGCGGCGAGAGCCTCATCCGCCGCGTCGCCGCCGAGGCGAAGATGCCGGTGATCAAGCACTTCACGGGCAACTGCCACGTTTATGTTGATCGTTCGGCCGACATGAACATGGCGTTAGCGGTGCTGGTGAACTCGAAGTGCCAGCGATTGGGGGTGTGCAATACGGCCGAGTCGCTGGTGGTCCACGCGGAAGTCGCCGAGCGGTTCCTGCCGCGCGCCGGCGAAGCGCTTGCGCGGCACGGCATCGAGATCCGCGGTGACGAGCGCGTGTGCGACTTGCTGCCATCGGCGGTCAAGGCCAGCGAAAAAGACTACGCGGCGGAGTATCTTGGCCCGGTTATTTCGGCCAAGGTGGTGGCTTCGCTCGACGAGGCGATCCGCCACATCAATCGGTACGGCTCTCGGCACACCGACGCGATCGTGACGGCCGATCTGGCCGCCGCGCGCGAGTTCGCGGCGCGCGTCGACAGCTCGGCCGTGCTCGTGAACGCAAGCACGCGTTTCAACGATGGCGGCCAGTTCGGCCTCGGCGCGGAGATTGGCATCAGCACCGACAAGTTCCACGCGCGCGGACCCTGCGGACTGAAGGAGCTCACCAGCTACAAATACGTGGTGTACGGTAACGGCCAGGTGCGAGAGTAAATTCCGCGGTCATCGAAGGAACCGCAGAAGACGCGGAGAATTGTATTCTCAGCGATGTCTGTGTTCTCCGCGGTTAACGGAACGACCTCAAAAAATCCGTGAAATCTGCGCAATCTGCGGATAAGACCCAGTAGGTGGCGCCCAAACAATCGAGGCAGGGATGCCCGACGAAGTTCTTAGCCAGACGGAAGTGGAAAACTTGCTCAGTGCGCTCAATCCTGGCGCCGGGGGCAAGGCGACCGCCTCCCATAAGTCCTCCTCGAACGCTCCGCGCATCCGCGACAAGGTCACCGCCTACGACTTCAAGCGCCCCGAGCGCGTCGGCAAAGACCAGATGCGCGCCCTGCAGACCTTGCACGAAGGATTTGGGCGGAACTTCGGCGCGGCGCTTTCGGCGCTATTGCGCAGCATTGTTGACGTGAAGCTCACGAGCGTCGATCAGCTCACCTACAGCGAGTTCATCTTCAGCCTGGAAAACCCCACCTGCTTCAACCTGTTGAAGGCCGAGCCGCTGGAAAGCAACCTCATTCTCGACATCAATCCGGCGATCCTGTATCCGATCGTCGATCGCCTATTGGGAGGCGGGCGTGAAACGGGACCGGTCGCAAGGCGGCCGCTCACGGAGATCGAGCTGCGGCTGGTGGCTCGCATCACCGGCCTGTTTCTGGAAGAGCTGCGCCGAGCATGGGAAAACGTGCTGGCCCTGGACCTCGCCGTCATTCGCGTCGAAAGCAATCCGCAGCTCGTGCAGATTGTCCCGCCGAACGAGGTCGTGATCCTGATCAGCTTCGAGCTGACCGTGGGTGACGTGCGTGGCATGATGAACCTCTGCATCCCGTTCAATTCGATTGAGCGAATCAGCAGCAAGCTGAGCTCCAATAGCTGGGTCGCTTATGGTCGCCACGACGCGACCAGCGAGACCGTGGCCACGATCAGTCAGAACCTGCGCGGCGCGCCGGTCGAGGTAGTCGTCGAGCTGGCCGAGTCGAAGATCACGACGCGGCAGCTCATCGGGCTGCGCGTCAACGACATCATCACCACCGAAAAGGACATTCACGATCCGCTGGTGGTGAGCGTGGAAGGAGTCCCCAAGTTTCGCGCGCTGCCCGGCGCGCTGAAGGGGCAAAAGGCGATCCGCATCCACGATCAGGTCAAGCCGACGGCTTGATTCGATGGGGTTGGACGACGCTCTTGCCGGCGGCACAATAGATGGGGGCGATTCCGAGCACGGGCGCAGCCGTATTGTTCGCTGAAATCTCGGCTGCGCGCCCACTGCGCCGCGCGATATGCACCACCTTCTGGATCCATCGAGCGATCGCCTGCCGGCGTGGCTGGCAGAACGAGGCCTGCCGCGATACCGCGCCGATCAGGTGCGCCATGGGTTGTTCGAGCGGCGTGTCGGCGATTTTGCCGGCATGACCGATCTTCCGGCTGCGCTGCGAACCGCGCTGGCCGCGCAGTTTTGCATTTGGACGACCAACATCGCCGCGCACCAAACGGCCGCCGATGGCACGGAGAAGCTGGTGCTGGAGCTGGCGGACGGCGAGCGCATCGAATGCGTGCTTTTGCGCGACGGCGCGCGGCGTACGATCTGCATCAGCACCCAGGTCGGCTGCGCGATGGGTTGTGTGTTTTGCGCAAGCGGCCTGGATGGCGTGAGCCGGAACCTCACCGCCGGCGAGATCGTCGAGCAGATGCTCCGGCTGAACCGGCTTCTCTCGTCGGCGGAGCGGCTCAGCCATGTCGTGGTGATGGGTATGGGCGAGCCACTGGCGAACCTCAAAAACCTGTTGCCGGCGCTGGCCGAAGCCACGAGCGCGACCGGCCTCGGAATTAGCGCGCGGCGGATCACGATCTCGACGGTGGGATTGCACGAGGCGATGCGCGAGCTCGCGCATAGCGGTCTGGCCTATCATCTCGCCGTATCGCTGCACGCGCCGGACGACGCACTGCGCAACCGCCTTGTGAAGGTGAACCGAACGATCGGCGTGGCGCGCATGTTGGAAGCCGCCGACGAATTCTTCCAGCGCACCGGGCGGCGCGTGACGTTCGAGTATGTTCTGCTCTCCGGCGTCAACGACGGGGCCGATTGCGCGCGACGCCTGGCGACGCTGCTCGAAGGCCGCGGCGCGATGCTGAACCTCATTCCGTATAATCCGGTGGCCGGGCTCCCCTATCGAACGCCGGCCGCGGCGCAGGTGGAGTTATTCGCAGACATCGTGAGAGGTCGAGGAATCAACGTCCAAGTACGCGAGCGCAAAGGAAACCGCATTGACGCGGCCTGCGGACAGTTGCGGCGATCGTTCGGCGCCCGCCGCGAAGGGATAGCGCAGACGTCGTCGGCCTGACGCCGAAACCTTGTCGGACGCTTGGGGTTGAATCTTGGAGGAATGGGACCAGATTCGCGCTTCGCTAGGGCACGGCCCGCGGCCTTAACCCTAGCCACCCTTGCTGCGCGGTGTGATGCCGAGTGGGAGAGGAGTTGGCCGTCAGCGATTCGTCGGTTCGTGGCTACGAGCTGCACGACCCAGACGTGCGGCTGATGCTCGAGGTTCGCGACGACAGCGCCGCGGCGTTCGAGGAGTTGATGCTGCGCTATCAGAATCGGCTGGTGACGATTCTGGATCATCTGATGGGCTCGCGCGATCTGGGGGAGGATCTCGCTCAGGAGGTGTTCCTGCGTGTCTACCGCGCGCGGAAGCGCTACACGCCCGAGGCGAAGTTCTCCACCTGGCTCTTCACGATCGCCAACAACGTGGCCGCGAACGCCTTGCGGCTGCGAGCGCGAAGGCGCGAGGTGCATTGGAGCCCTCGAGACAGCGAGGCGCATGGCGCGCAGGGGCTGGAGGAGCTTGTTTTGGCGGCCAGTGGGCAGATGCCGGCGCGCCAGTTGGACAAGGCCGAAACGCGCCAGATCGTCCGCCTGGCGCTCGACTCGCTTAACGAGCGCCAGCGCCTGGCCCTGCTGCTCAACAAGTTCGAGGGACTAAGCTACGCCGACATCGCCGAGACGATGCAGCTCTCGCCCCAGGCGATCAAGTCGCTTTTGTCGCGCGCGCGAGTACAGTTGCGCGAAGTGTTGGAGCCGTATCTGGAGCGCGGGACCAGTCCCGAGACGAAATAATTCCGCCGCGGCCTGGTGTCGCACGCCGCACTTCGGAACGCAGTGATGCCTGAGAACGAACCACCATCCGCCGACAAGCACGAGCTCGACGAGCTGTTGGTCGCCTACCTGGACGGCGAACTGGACGCGGCGGGGGTGAAGCAGGTCGAATCGCGGCTGGCCGACAGCGAGGAGGCGCGCCGTCGCCTGTTGTCGCTCGGTCGAGCGTGGGACGCGCTGGACGTGTTGTCGCGTGCCGAGGTGCGCGAGTCGTTCTCGGCTGATACGGTGGAGATGCTCACCGTGGAGGCCCAGACCGATCTGGCGACGAGCGAGCAACGCGAGTCAAAAGGCCGCTGGCGGCGTGGGCTCGTGGCGGCTGCTTCCCTGTTGGCCGCCGCCGCGGCGGGTTTCGTCTTGATTGACACTCTGCGTCCTGACCCAAACGAGGTACTGATCCGCGATTTGCCCGTCGTGGAAGAGCTGGACGAATACTTGCACGCGGGTGATATCGACTATCTGCGAGCGCTCGCGCGCGAAGGCCTGTTTAAGGACGAGACGGACGATGCCTTGTAAAAGCGCCAGCATCCTGGACCGTGGCGCGGCCCGTGGGATTGCCCTCCTTTGGCGCGCGATCGCCTGGCTATCCATGATGTCGCTCGCCATCGCCTCATCCAGCGCGCGCGGCGCCGATGACGTCACACGCGCGCGGCGCGCGCGGATCCAGCGCATGTCCGCGGAGCAAAAGAGCGAGTTGCTCCAGAGCTACCAGCGGTTCGAGGCCCTGCCCGCCGAACGCCGAGAGGAGCTGCGGCGCCTGCACGCCGCGATCGAACGCGATCCGCGCGCCGACGAGCTCCGCCGTGTCATGCGCGCCTACCACAATTGGTGGACCGCGCTGTCGCCGCGCGATCGCGCGGACCTGTTGAAGCTGGACACGCCAGAGCGCCTCCGCCAGATCAAGCGCCTGGTCGAGCGTCCAGAGCGCCGCGCGGTGCCACAATTGAGCTCCGCGGAATTATCCGCCATCGCCGAATGGATTGTCGAACGTGCGCGCCAGATGCCGCTTCCTCCGGCCGCACGCCAGCGTCTCCAGCGGCTGGATGATCACCAGCGTCGCGGCGTCTTGCTGGCAATCTGGGTCGGAAGACAGCGAAATCCTCGCGAGCCCTTTCGGCAGCTTGGCGCCGACGAGACAGACGGATTCCGCGGCGTGCTGAGCGACCGCGCGCGCGAGCTTTTGGCGCAGGCCGAACCTCCACAGCGCAGGCGGATGATCGAAGCCTGGGTCCGAGACGCGATCGCCAGCCAGTTCACGCCGGCCAGCGATGAAGACCTCGCCCGATTCATGGTCGATGAGCTTTCCGCCGACGAGCGCGACCGGCTGTTGAGCCTTCCCCCCGACGAGATGCAATGGCGGCTGCGCGTTACCTACCTGCGCCGCCACCTTTCCGACGTGCTGCCGCCGCGGCAGCCAGGACGCCTGGATGCGCCGGCCGGTCGCGCCGGTGATCGCGCGGACGCTCCTCCCAGGCGGCCACGAAACAACCTGCCGCCGCGGCGTCGCCCCGGAGAATAACGGCCCCGGCTCGGCGCACGAATTCAGTCTCGTCCCGCGATGATCGACGCCGTCGGCCAGGTGAAGAGGTAATACGCACGCGGGGTCGAAAGTTCGGCCAGCTTTGCCAGCATGCTCCACTGCGTCGCTTGGGACGCGACATGCGACTGGGGCCCAAAGAGCATCTCGTTGAGCAACCCGACCTGCGGCGCGTACTCCACCACGCGGACATCCTCCTTCTTGAGTTCGGCCAGCTCGATCGCACGCTCAATGGCGTCTTCGATAAAACCACGACGATCCACCAGCCCGTTATCCAGCGCCTGCTGGGTCGTAAAGACCTGACCGGTGGCGATTCTCTCCAGCGCCTCGGGCTTGTCGCGAAGTGCGGGCCGCCCAGAACGGACAATGTCCTTGAAACCCTCGAAGCTGTCGTGCACCAGCCCCTCGAAGATCGCACGCTCCTCGTCGGTCATTTTCCGAGTCGGGCTACCCATCGACTTGAGAGGATGGCTCTTGACCGAATCTTCTTCGATCGACCATTCGTCCATCAGCCCGGCGAAGTTGTAATGGGGGATGATCACGCCGATCGAACCGGTCCAGGTGGTCGGCTCGGCGTAGATCGAGTTCGGCGTGTTGCCGACGGCCATGGCGACGTAATATCCGCCGCTCGCCGCCAGGCTGCCCATGCTGACCACAATGGGGATATCACGCTCCTTGGCCAGCGAGCGCAGATGGTGGTACATGTAATCGCTGCCGGTCACGGTCCCGCCGGGCGAGTCGACGCGCAGTACCACCGCCTTGACGCCGCTGTCTTCGCGCACTTCGTCGATTTGCCGCTTGACGAACCCGTCTCCATCGAGAATCGGGCCCTCGACCTTGATGATGGCGACCTTGTCGCTCCCCCGCTGGTTGAGCGAGTGGAATTTCTCGTCGAGCCTCGGCTGCTGGCGAGCGGTTCCGCCGCGCGACGCGACAAGTCCGAAATTCACCAACAGCGATACGCCGAGTGCGACCACCAACAGCACGAAAAAAAGCGTGCGTAGCGCGCTCCGCGAAGTGGAAGGTCGACGGGTTTGGGACTCGTAGACCACCTGAGGGGTGACGACCGGCGCAGGCTGGCCGGGTGGCGAAAATTGGCTGTCCATGAAAGTTTCCTCGAAACCTGGCCGGTGAAATCGCGCCCCTTGTCAGTTCGTTTTACCCTGATTGCGTCCCGTTTGAGCAGACCACTCTAATTCTAGGCCACCCGGCAATTGACGCGAGGCCGACCGCACGCCCGCGCGGTGTTGCCAGAAGGCGCTTGCTGCCGGTAAGCTACCGCCAGCACTAGACAGCGCATAGACCGGCAAGGGGGGGAAACGGGGATTAAGGCTCAAGGAGTCTCGTCGTGTTCGTGGCAGCTTCCACTGCGTGTTTTGCCAACCTGCCGCTGGCGGCGGCCTTGGAGCGGCTGGTCGAGCTCGAATTTACCAAGGTCGAAATCGTCGTCCGCGAGGACGGCAATCAGCTTCGGCCCTCGGAGGTCCTGCACGACCTGGAAAGCGCGGTTCAAGCGTGTCGCGAGACACACCGCTTGAAGCCCGTGGCGTACACGGTCGATATTCGCGCCGACGACGAGCTGTACTACCAGCAGTTTGCCGCCTGTTGCAAACTGGCGAAGGCCACCAAGGTGGTCTCGATCACCGTTCCGGCGGCCGAGCTGGGAACGCCCTTCAATGCCGAGATCGAGCGGCTGCGCGAGCTGGTGCGTATCGGGGCGATGGACGGCGTGCTGGTGAGCGTCAAGACCGAGACCGGCCGCATCACGCAGGACCCCGATACGGCCGTGGTGCTGTGTTCCAACGTCAAAACGCTGGGTCTGACGCTCGATCCGAGCCATTATGTTTGCGGGCCACACGGCGGCGCGAGCTTCGACCAGGTTATTCCGCACGTGTACCACGTCCAGCTTCGCGACACGAGCAAGGAGCAAATACAGGTGCGAGTGGGCCAGGGGCAGGTCGAATACAGCCGCTTGATCGCGCAGCTCAACCGCGTGCAATACAACCGTGCTCTTTCGGTCGAGATCAGCGCGATGCACGGCGTCGATCACCCGGCCGAGATACGCAAAATGAGGCTCCTATTGGAGAGCCTGATGTAGCGGCTCGGCAGAAGCGCCGTCTGCTTTCAGCACCTCTTGGCGGCATCGAGGTCCGTCGTCGGCGCGCTGCGGCACGCGGAGCGTGCCTGCTACTGTAGCCGGCATGCTCCGCATGCCGTTGCCGGCGCCGCGTTCGACATGGCGATTGTTCCCTGGTCGCGTCACGATTCTGCGACCATGTGGCAGGCCGGCAACATCTGATTGCAGCGATTCGTGCTCCGTCGCAGCTCGATTAAGAGCTTACAGCCAACGGTTTACGGTTCGCGTCGTTGCCAGCGCGTCGGCGCCAATTGCCCTTGGCATTCGATTTGCCCCTCCACCATTCACCGCCGCACGACAGCGCGGAGAGCCTTGGTCCCCTCAGGCTCTCCGTGCTCGCTGCGGCCGGCAGTATTACTCGGCCCAAATCCAACAACGACCCACGGCAAGCCAATTTCATGCACGCACGCGAGATGATCGAGCTGGCGGCCTTCGTGACGCAACACTCCCAACCGCTGATCGAAGGCCCGTACCAGGGTTGCTCCGGTAGCATCCACGCCTACTGGTCTAGCTCGCGGTTCCGCGCGGATCGCTGGAGCCGAGCGCTCAAGACGCTCACCGTTTCGTTCGATTACGGCAAGCAGTCCACAAGCGCGGTTTGCGGCTCAGGCGCACTTGGCCTGATCGAAGAGATTCTCGCGGCCGGGGTGCTCGCGAGAGTTTGGGCGGCGGTATTGCATGCGACGGATTATCACCACAATGAGAACGACACAAGCCCGGTCGCCGGCACCGTCTCGGCCGCACATGCCGAGTGCGAGCAGCGAGCCATCAGCCTGATCGCACGACCGGGAGCCTTCGATGACGAGGCGGCGACGGGGTTTGACCGCTTGCGTCGAAAGACCGAACGATGGACCGATATGCTCGTGGGGTGCGTGGCGATTAAGCATGACGTGGCGCGGTTTGCTGCCAATCCGGCAAGCGCAAGGTCATTTGCGGGAGAAGCTCGACGACAACGAAACCTGCGCGCCAATGTGCCGGATTGGAATGACCTGTTTGCCTCGCTCGAATTCGCATTCCGCGACGAGCTGATCTCGCCCAGCCCGAACGCCGACCTGAACGGCCGCGTCGCGGCGAGCATCACGTCGTGTTTTTCGGCCGACCTATTGGATACCGTCGGCCTGCCACGTTCGCTCTGGCTGACCCAAATCGCCGCACGGACCACCGAGACAGCCGGAATGATCGAAGAACTATTCCGCCTCGAAGCCCACACCTAATCCGTTCCCCACTGGTAGGTCAGGCACCCCGTGCCTGACACCGCGCCGCTCGGTGCCGGCTGCCGAGTCCCACTGGCGGCTCCGGGTGCCACTGCTGGCTTGCCCAGCAGTGCTTCGGCCAGCTACCAGGTTTTGGCCCGCGGGAGCTTTATAGTCGGGTGGCGGGGGCTAAGCGAAGCGTGCCCCCGTGAGTCACCGGGTGCCACTGCTGGCTTGCCCAGCAGTGCTTCGGCCAGCTACCAGGTTTTGGCCCGCGGGAGCCAAACCCGCTGGGGCAAGCCTTCGGCCTTTGCCCCAGCCACGCTGGTAATTGCTGGCTCCTCGAATTCCGCCGCACTATATTGGCTCTACCAATTCAGGTGGGGCCATGAACATCCGCTGCCCGCACTGCCACAATCCGATCGAGGTGGTGGAAGACTCGCTGTTGGCCGAGATTCTCTGCCCCACTTGCGGCAGCAGCTTCAGTCTCATCGGCGGCGACACGACCAGCTCCTTCCGCGAAGGCGAAACGCGGCGGCTGGCCCAATTCGAGCTCGTCCGCGAACTGGGCTTCGGAAAATTCGGCAGCGTGTGGCTGGCGCGCGATACGCAACTTGACCGCTACGTGGCGGTCAAGATTCCTCGTGCCACG